>ERZ1673752.82-NODE-82-length-169235-cov-9.277893_pt1 | contig 169235 bp, 171 predicted proteins | sample MGYA00580195_ERZ1673752 | MGnify/ENA primary metagenome ERZ1673752 (study PRJEB41218, sample SAMN15661744) | gut metagenome | host: Homo sapiens | place: Canada: London | collected 2015-08-20/2019-03-30 | study: EMG produced TPA metagenomics assembly of... | reverse complement strand
AATTTGAAGGTGATATTGATGTATATTTTAGTTAAGAATCTTAATGGACGTTTGATTTTTATAATGGATAATGAAGTCGATTTTGAAGTTTTATTAAATGAATTAAAAGGTCTTTTGGTGCAATCTTTCTTTAAAAAGAAGGATTATTACCCAAAGGCCTTTTTTGATTTGAAGGGTCGAATTTTGGAAAATGATGAGATATTACAATTTTTTGGTGTTCTTGTAGAATGTAAAAGTCTCTTGTTTGGTGGTTTTATAGAAGAAAAAACGGAGGAGAAAAAAGAATTAAGAATGATCGGTGCTTCTATACATGCAGGAGAAAAAATAGAAATTTATGAAGATACTTTAATTACAGGTAAAATCAATCCAGGGGCCATTGTTCAAGTGTATGCTAAATTATATGTCATGCAAGGTGTTTTTGGGATAATAGAAGGCCAAAGTGAAGAAGCTTGTATTTCCAGTCAAAGATTTAAGAATGCAACAATTCGCTTTTTTGGAAAATCTATACACCATTTTACAACTTTCGAAATGTCACTTGTTTATTATAAAGATAATGATATCGTTGTAGAAAAGGGGGATTACATACATGTCTAGAATCATTACTGTGACATCTGGAAAAGGTGGTGTGGGTAAAAGTAGTATCAGTGTTAATTTAGCAATTGCTTTGGCACATCAAAACTTAAAAGTATGTTTGATTGATGGAGATTTTGGTTTAAAGAATTTAGATGTTATGATGGGATTGGAAAATAGAGTTGTTTATGATTTAAATGATGTGATTTCTGGTAAATGTGAAATTCATCAGGTGTTGGTCAAAGATAAAAGAGAACAAACACTTTATTTATTACCAGCGTGTAAAACGTTGTCTTTTCAAAATTTAGACGCATCGATCATGGCGGCACTGATTGATTATTTAAAAAATGATTTTGATTTTATTATTGTAGATTCACCAGCAGGAATTGAACAAGGGTTTACTTATGCCTCATCAATTGCTGATGAAGCAATTATTGTTGTTAATCTTGATCTTGCAACATTAAGAGATAATGACCGAGTGATTGGCCTATTGCTTAAAAAGGGAATACAGGATTTAAAGTTGATTATTAATAAAGTGAATTTAGATGATATTGAAGATGGCAAATCATTAACGATCGATGATGCTTTAGATATTTTGTCCTTACCACTTTTAGGAATTGTTTATGAAGATCATGAAATGATTGAAGCTAATAATAAAGGACGCCCTGTTTATTTGTTGAAGGGTCATCTTTTACATGATTGTTTTGATAATATCGCACATCGTTTGTTAGGACATAAAAGAGCTTTTGCTAAATGTAAAAGGAGAGGTTTATTAAGTCGTATCTTTTTGGGATGATTTCATATGATGTAATAGGTGATTATATGTCAGATTTGGATGATGTAAGAAAACGCATTGAAAAAAGGAAAAGACCACTTAATGATCATAATTTCAAAAAGCTTTATAATGGTATGGTACGTTTGATGGTCATGATGATTGTTGTTTTAGGTTCGTTGATTGTTTTGAAAAATCCAGAACTTGAACAAAAAATATTTAATCAAAAATATTTACAACAATTGATTACCTTTGTTTCACAAAGTGTTTTAGATTTTTTACCAGAAGATGTTAAAGTAAGTCAAGAATTACAATATACCTTGATCAAGGATGATTATTATAAAGGAACAGGAAATCAGGTTCTTGCAATGAATAACGGTAAAGTGATTGATGTAAAAAAACAACAAGTGACTATTTTAGATGAAAACGGTACGGAAATTACTTTTTCTAAGTTAAAAGATATTCAAGTAAAAACATTTCAGAAAATAAAACAAGGGGATACAATTGCTTTGTATCAACAAAAGTTTAAAATGATGTTTGAATATTTAGGAAAACAAATCACTTATCAAGAATATTTGGGGATGTAAAATGAAAATACATCCCCTTACTTATCTTTATTTGTTTTTAGCTTTTATATCAAGATCTTCTTATTATGTAGCTTTTTTACTTTTTTCTATTTTACATGAAATAGGACATTATCTCGTTGCTCTTTATTTCTCTTTTGAAATTGAAAAAATCATGATACTTCCTTTTGGGGCTTTTTTATTGTTAAAAGATTTAGGAAAGCATTATGTCTATGAAGAAATAGGGATGCTTCTTTGTGGTCCATTTATTAATCTTATTTGTTTTATTTTTTTTCTTTTTATAAAAGAACCATTGTTAGCTAAAATCAATATTTATATTTTAATATTCAACTTACTTCCAGTTTATCCTTTGGATGGTTCAAAACTTTTATTATTATTTTTATCTTATTTCATTGATTATCAAAAAGCCATGCAAATACAAATAAAAGTTTCACTATTGTTTATTTGTATTTTATGGATTATTACGAAACAAATAGGGAGAAAAATTATTTTAGGATATTTATTTTATCAAGTTATTTTATATCTTAAAAATTATCGTTTGATTTATATGGAAACATTAATGAGTGATCATCTTAGTAAAAAAAGAGTGAAAATAAATAAACATCTTGAATATTTTCGACCTTATCAAAATATCTATCATTTTCATCAACGATTTTATGATTTTGACACAATAAAAATTTATTTGATAAAATCTAAGAAATCGCATTGACTTTAATTGGAATATTCAGTATAATGCACTTGTTGTAGACCTCTAGACTACAACCGCACATAAGAGGTATTAAATGCGTTTGCTGCCTTGGTTGGCGAGTCTTAGAAAAAATTTATAGGAGGTGCGGTATGTACGCAATTATCGAAACAGGTGGAAAACAATTAAAAGTTGAAGCTGGTTCTTCAATTTTCGTAGAAAAATTAGAAGTTGAAGCAGGAGAAAAAGTTACTTTTGATAAAGTATTATTAGTTGGAGATGAAACTGTAACTATTGGTGCTCCTTACGTTGAAGGTGCTACTGTAGAAGCTACTGTAGAAAAACAAGGTAAAGAAAGAAAAGTAACTATTTATAAATATAACGCTAAAAAACATTACCACAAAAAACAAGGTCATAGACAACCTTATACAAAATTAATTGTTGATGCAATCAACGTTAAATAATGATTAAAGTTCAAATAAAAAGAAATAATAAATATATTACGCAAATTAAAATAAAAGGACATGCCCAGTTTGGTGAATATGGCAAAGATCTTGTGTGTGCTGGCGTAAGTGCTGTGGCTACAGGTATTTGCAATACTCTTGCTAAAAAGGGATTTCTAGAAGAAAAAAAGTGTGCAATTATTTTAAAAAATGGTAATATAATGATAGATGTGTATGAAAATGATGAAGTAATGCAAGTGATACTAGAGACTCTTGTGATTAGTTTGGAATCATTTACAGAAGGCTATCATCAATATATCAAGATAACCTATGAGGAGGAATAACATCATGATGTTTAAATTAGATTTACAATTATTCGCTTCTAAAAAAGGGGTTGGATCAACTAAAAACGGTCGTGACTCAAAATCAAAAAGATTAGGAGCTAAATTATCAGACGGACAATTCGCTACTGCTGGTTCTATTATTTATAGACAAAGAGGTACTAAAATTCATCCAGGTACTAACGTAGGAAAAGGTGGAGATGACACTTTATTCGCTATGTGTGATGGAATTGTTAAATTCGAAAGAATGGGAAAAGATAGAAAAAAAGTATCAGTTTACCCAGCTGCATAATGAAATCCCTGAAAAGGGATTTTTTTTTGAAAGAGAGGTGGAAGTATGCAATTTATCGATAAAGCTAAAATATATATTGAAGCTGGTAAAGGTGGAGATGGAACAGTGGCTTTTAGACGTGAAGCACATGTTCCAAAAGGTGGACCTGCCGGTGGAGACGGTGGAAAAGGTGGAAGCATTATTTTTGAAGCAACAACATCTTTATCAACGTTATTAGATTTAAAATATAAACGTGTTTATAAGGCACGTCCTGGTGGTAATGGGATGGCTAAAAAAATGCATGGTGCAGATGCAAGTGATTTAGTAATCAAGGTACCAGTGGGGACAGTTATTACGAATGAAGAAACTGGAAAAATCATGGCTGATTTAACAGAAGACAGACAACGTGTCGTTCTTGCTAAAGGTGGTCGTGGTGGAAGAGGAAATGCGCGTTTTGCAACTTCTCGAAATCCTGCACCACAAATTTGTGAAAGAGGAGAACCGGGAGAAAAATTTGATGTTTGCTGTGAGCTTAAATTATTAGCAGATGTTGGACTTGTAGGGTTCCCTTCAGTAGGTAAATCAACATTCTTATCTGTTGTTTCACGTGCAAGACCAGAAATTGCTGATTACCATTTTACGACTATTGTTCCTAATTTAGGAGTCGTTCAAGCAAAAGATGGTCGTAACTTTGTTATGGCTGACCTTCCAGGATTAATTGAAGGGGCAAGTCAAGGTAAAGGACTTGGTCATCAATTTTTAAGACATATTGAAAGATGTCGTGTTATTGTTCATATTATTGATATGGGTGGTATTGAAGGACGTGATCCTTATGAAGATTATTGTACAATTAATGAAGAACTTGGACAATATCAATATCGTTTATTAGAAAGACCACAAATTGTCGTAGCTAATAAAATGGATGAAGAAAATGCTGAAGAAAATTTAAAAGCTTTCAAAGAAAAAGTAGGAGAAGATGTTAAAGTATTCCCTATTTCAGCAATTATTCATGAAGGTGTTGATCAAGTATTATATGCTGTTGCAGATGCTTTAGAAACTGCACCTAAGTTTGATATGGAAGAAGTAGAAGAAAATACAGTTGTTTATAATTATGAAGAAGAAGAGGCACCATTTGTTGTTCATAATTTAGGTAATGGTCAGTGGACAATTACTGGTAAGAAGATTGAACGTCTTGTATCCATGACTTCTCTAGTAAGTGATGATGCAATTAAACGTTTATCTATTAAAATGCGTAATATGGGAATTGATGAAGCTCTTAGAAACGCAGGATGTCAAGATGGAGATGTTGTTTCTATTCTTGATTTTGAATTCGAATTCTATGATTAATGAATCAGGCTTTATGCCTGATTTTTTATTTTCAGTTAATAGATACTATGATATAATTGAGACAAATTTGACACAAATTTGAGACGAAATGATTCGTTTTTTATAATATAATAGTAATAGGAGAAATGTATGTATAGCTATATTAAAGGTTTGATTGTTGATATTCAAAGTGATCATATTGTTTTAGAAAATAATGGGATTGGTTATTTAATTTATGTGAGCAATCCTTATGCTTTTTCTAAAGGAAAAGAAGTGGTTGTTTATCTTTATCAACAAGTAAAAGAAGATGGTATTTTATTGTATGGATTTAATTTAAAAGAAGAAAAAGATTTATTTTTAAAATTGATTTCAGTTAAAGGAATTGGTTGTAAAAGTGCTTGTACAATGCTAGCAAGTGGAGATGTTGAAGGAATTTGTGAAGCTATTGAAAGTGGCAATATGACTTATTTAAAGAAAATACCAGGTATTGGACCTAAAGCAGCAGGACAAATTATTCTTGATTTACAAGGAAAAGTAACTGCTACAAAACAAACGGTCGTTAATCAAGAATTGGAAGAAGCTATGGAAGTATTAATTGCATTAGGTTATAAACAAAGTGAAGTAGATAAAGTTGTTAAGAAATTGACAGATGAAAATTTAGATACAAATGGTTATGTCAAAAAAGCATTAAGTTTAATTGTTAAATAGGAGGGAAAACATGAACGAGGTTTTAGATCCTGAAATTGTAGAAGATGATGAAAGTTCGCTTCGTCCAAGTGATTTTGATGAATATATTGGACAAACAAATCTTAAAGAAAATTTAAAAGTGTTTGTAGGTGCTGCAAAGCTTCGTGATGAGTCGTTAGATCACGTTTTACTTTATGGACCACCAGGTTTAGGAAAAACAACTATGTCAATGATCATTGCTCATGAAATGGGGACGCATATTAAAATTACAACAGGTCCAAGTATTGAAAAAACAGGGGATCTAGTAGCTATTTTAACAGCTCTTGAACCAGGTGATGTTTTATTTATTGATGAAATTCATCGTTTAAATAAAGTGGTAGAAGAAATTTTATATCCAGCGATGGAAGATTTTTGTATTGATGTTGTCATCGGAAAAGAAGCATCTACAAGATCGGTAAGAATTGATTTACCACCTTTTACCCTTGTTGGGGCAACAACGAGAGCAGGTGATTTATCAGCACCATTAAGAGACCGTTTTGGTATTGTTTCAAAATTAGAATATTATAGTGAAGAAGAACTGACTCAAATTATTGATCGTACAAGTCGTGTGTATAATATTGTTATGGATGATGATGCTAAAGGGGAACTTGCAAGAAGAAGTCGTGGGACACCACGTATTGCAAATAGATTATTTAGAAGAGTCAGAGACTTTTCGCAGTTTTATGGCGATGCAACAATTACAAGAGATAGAACAATTGAAGCATTAGAAAGATTAAAAGTAGACAATTTAGGATTAGATGATGTTGATCATAAGTATTTATTAGGAATCATTCATCGTTTTAAAGGAGGACCTGTAGGACTTGAAGCAATTGCTGCATCTATTGGGGAAGAATCACAAACTTTAGAAGATGTCAATGAACCTTATTTATTACAAATTGGTTTGATTAAAAGAACGCCAAGAGGACGTATAGCAACAGCTGAGGCTTATCGTCATTTAAATATTGAACAAGATTATGAATAGTTTTGAAAAGATAGGACTTATTGTCCTATTTTTTATTTCTCTCATTTATAGTTATGTAAAGCCAACAGCTATTGTTGAAAATATTCAAACCAAACAAAATATTGTCATTTATGTAGAAGGAGAGTTTGAAAAAAAACTCTCCTTTAAAACAAAACCAACAATTAATGATGTTTTAACAAAACTGCAAACAGATAACCATTATCAATTTAATGAAAATTATCAACTTACAAATGAAAGTAAACTTTATTTACCTCATGGTCAAAATCTGATTTCATTAAATCATGCTTCACTTGATGATTTAATGGCATTAAAAGGAATAGGAGAAAAAACAGCCATAAAGATCGATGATTATCGACAAAAAACACCATTTCAAACAATTGAAGATTTAATGAATATTCAAGGAATTGGTGAAAAGACATATCTTCGATTAAGAGAGTATTTATGTTTATAAAAGGAAAAGGTTTTTATCTAGCACTTCCTTTATTGGTGGTTGTTTTAGCTAAAATGTTACATCCTATTTTATATGTATTTCTTATTTTTTATTTTATTTTTCTGTATTTAAAACATTTTAAAATACTATTGAGTGTAAGTTTACTATTATCATTTCTCTTATTTCTCTTTTTTTATTTACCACAACCTTTAAATCAAAATGAAATTTCAGGAAAGGTCGTAAGTAAGGATGATCAAAGTATTGTTGTCAAGAGGGGGTATCATAAAGTAAAGGTTTATGGAGAATTTAAAAATATTTCGTTGTTTGATAACATTTCTTTGATAGGAAAACCTTATAACTTCCATCAAATACAAAATGATTATGCGTTTAATTATCAATATTATTTATATAGTTTAAATATTTTTGATACTTTACAACTTGAAAAAATAAAAAGTAATCAACATCAAGATCATCTGTATCATTATTTAGAAAAAAGAATCAAGACATCCTCCAAAGTAAAAAGTCTGTTGTCTTTATTTATTTTAGGAACAAAAGATGAACAAATGAAAGAATATTATCAAAAGTTAACGCAACTCTCGATTGTTCATTTATTTGCTCTTTCGGGTATGCATCTTACAATTTTACAGAAATGGTTGATGAATTTTTTAAAATTCTTTTTTTCAAAAAAAGGACAAAAATGTATATCTCTTATATTGATTGGGGTTTACATGTTTAGTATTCCTTATAATATTTCTTATTTAAGAGCGTATCTAATGCTTTTTTTACCAATGATTTTTGGTAAATGGTTAAATCAGTTGGATATTTTTTCTTTTTTAACAGTTGGTATGTTAATGTATAATCCTTATTTGGTTTATAATTTATCTTTTATTTTTTCTTATTTGATTTATTTTTTTATTTTACTTTTACAAAATCAAAAAGCAGGGAAATATTATTTATTTTTAGGTTCAATTCCCATTATTATTTCTATTCAACATGTTTTACCGGTGTTTTCTTTTTTAATAGGTATTCTTCTAATGCCTTATATAGAAATAATTTATAAAAGTATGCTTTATTATTTATTACTTGGAAAATATATTTTACCTTTTTTATCTTTAGAATATGAATTGTTATTAAAAATGATTGCTTTTATTTATGATTCTTCTTTTACATTGCCTTTTAGTCAACCGACTTTATTTTTTATAGGTGTTTATTATTATCTTTATTTAAAAGGAATTTATAAATTGAATGTCAATAGAAAAGTAACCCATGAAGTATGTCTATTATTAAGTGTGTTACTTGCTTTTTATTTTTATCCTTATTACAACATGAAAGGACAAGTTGTGATGATTGATGTGGGTCAAGGGGATTGTTTTTTTATTCAACAGCCTTATGCTAGAGGAAATGTATTGATTGATACTGGGGGATTACAAAAGAGTGATCTTGCGACTTCTCGGTTGATTCCTTATTTACAAAGTCAGGGTGTTTTTTATTTGGATGCTGTTTTTATTTCACATGAAGACTATGATCATTGTGGAGCGTTAGCGTCTTTGAAAGAACATTTTAAAGTTAAAAAGGTTATCTATGATTTTAAAAAAAAGAAAATTGGCGATTTAGTTTTTAAAAATTTAGCTTTAGATAAATATTATACAAATTCAAATGATCGCTCCTCTATTATTTACGTGACTATCAACTATTTAAATTATTTATTTACAGGTGATATTTCTAAAGAGGTGGAAAGTGATTTATATCAGATATATCATCATTTAGATGTCGACGTTTTAAAAGTGGCACATCATGGAAGTAGCAGTTCTTCAAGTGATGATTTGTTTAAAATGATTGATCCTAAAGTAGCGCTTATTTCTGTAGGAAAGAATAATCGTTATAGACATCCATCTTATTTAACATTAAATCGTTTGGAAGCATATGGGGTGAAAATTTATCGAAGTGATCTTCAGGGAATGGTTAAGATTGTTTATTATGGAGGTAAGAATTATGTCATGACTTCAAGTGGTTTTTAGTTTATAATATCTATGGTGATGATATGTTATATGTATTATATGGAACAGAAAGATTACTGATGGATCAACGTTTAGATAAGTTAAAAAAAGATCATCATTGTAATCAAGAACGGATGAATTATACAGTTTATGATGTTTCTAAAGAGGGAATGAAAGTTGTTTTAGAAGATGTAATGACACCTCCTTTTTTAAGTGATGAAAAAATGGTTGTTATTAAAAAAGCAGATTTTCTAACAACCAAAAAAATAAAAAAAGATAATCATGATATAGATTATTTTATGCAATGTTTACCTTATTTAGATAAAACAGTGCATCTTGTTATTTTTAATGATGAAAAAAATTTTGATGAAAGAAAAAAAGTTGTCAAGATGTTAAGAAAAGAAGCACAGTTTTATGAAATCAATCCTTTAAATTATTATAAAGTTTCTGATACAGCAAGACAGGCTGTTAAAAAAAGAAATTGTACTATTGATGATGATGCTTTAGAGTTACTTTTAAGTAGAAAAGGAACAAATTTAATGGATATTGCTAGTGAAGTAGAAAAGCTTTGTTTATATACACAGCATATTGATATTCATTGTGTTGAAGAACTTGTTAGTCGTCCCTTAGATGAAAATGTTTTTGATTTAACAACAGCTATTTTAAGTAAAGATAAACAAAAGATGATGTCTATTTATAAAGATTTAATGACAATTAATGAAGAACCAGTTAAATTGATTGTTTTGGTAGCTAATTCTATGCGGTTGATTTATCAAGTAAAATTATTAGATAGAAAAGGGTATACTGATCAAGAAATTGCTAAAATGTTGGCAGTTAATCCTTTTCGTTTAAAATATGTAAGAAAAGAAGGTCGATTTTTTCAAATAGATGAACTACTTAGATGTTTAAATGAATTATCTTTATTGGATGTTAAAATTAAGACGGGACAAATAGATAAAAAATTAGGCTTAGAATTATTTATGTTAAGAATATAGGAGAAATTATGGAATCATTAAGAGAATTATTTAAGATAGGATTTGGACCATCCTCTTCACATACAATGGGTCCGCAAAGAGCAGCTTCTAAAATAAAAGAACAATATCCAAATGCTTCACGTTTTGAAGTTGAATTATATGGGTCGCTTGCCTTAACTGGGAAAGGTCATTTAACAGATTATATTATTAAACAAACATTGGGCAAGCAAACGATTGTTCGTTTTAAAAGTGATCGTTTACCTTATCATCCAAATGGAATGAAATTTTATGTGTACCAAGATGAAGAAATTCTTGATACAATTACTGCTTATTCTATAGGTGGAGGAACTGTTGAATATGAAGGAAGTAAGTTGCAACAAACAAAACAAATCTATCCTCATAAAAATCTTAAAGAAATTATTCAATATATTGAAGACAATGGTATTTCCTTCTATGATTATGTTTTAAATTATGAAGATGAACATTTTAAGGCCTACTTATTTGAAGTGTTAGATAGTATGTTTACCTGTGTACAAAATGGCTTACATCATGAAGGAGTGATTCCTGGAAGGTTACAACTAAAAAGAGTTGCTAAAAGTATGTATCAACAAGCTATCAATACGCGAAGAGAAAGTGATCGAGAAAGATTACTTGTTTCAAGCTATGCTTATGCTGTTTCTGAGGAAAATGCTTGTGGTAATAAAATTGTTACTGCGCCAACATGTGGAGCAAGTGGAATTTTACCAGCAGTGTTATTTTATTGTTATAAACAATTAGAGATTCCTCGTAAAGAATTGATCAAAGCTTTGGCCGTTGCTGGATTATTTGGAAATGTTATTAAACATAATGCAACAATTTCTGGTGCTGATGGCGGATGTCAAGCAGAGGTAGGAAGTGCCTGTGCGATGGCAGCGGCAGCGTATGGTTGGATTTTAGAACTTAACAATTCTTTAATCGAATATGCTGCAGAGATGGGGCTTGAACATAATTTAGGACTAACATGTGATCCGGTTGGTGGCTATGTTCAAATTCCTTGTATTGAAAGAAATGGTTTTGGAGCTTTACGTGCAATCGATGCAGCAAGTTATGCGAAGCAATTAGGATATTTAAGAAAAAATAAAGTTTCTTTTGATTCAATTGTCAATGTTATGAAAGAAACAGGGAAAGATTTAAATAGTGCTTATAAAGAAACTTCTTTAGGTGGACTAGCAAAGGAATTTGGTTTAAAAGATGGAGACTAGAAGTTTATATGTACACATTCCTTTTTGTGAGTCTATTTGTAGTTATTGTGATTTTTGCAAGGTCTATTATGATCAAAAACAAAGTGATCTCTATTTACAAAGATTAAATGAAGAATTATCACAAATAGAGCAACATCATTTAAAAACGATTTATATTGGAGGGGGAACCCCTAGTGCTTTAAATGATGAACAATTAGAAAAATTAATGTCAATGTTAAAAACCTATAGTTTAGAAGTGGAAGAATATTGTATGGAAGTTAATCCAGAGTCAATGGATTATTATAAGTTAAAGATTTTAAAAAAAGGTGGTATTAATCGTTTAAGTATTGGTGTACAAACATTTCAAGATCATTTATTAAAAGAAATAGATCGTCATCATAATACAACACAAGTAAAAAATATTATTAAATACGCTAAAGAAATAGGTTTTGATAATATCTCAATTGATTTGATGTATGGTTTACCAAAACAAACAAAAGAAGATATTCAAAAGGATATAGAAGTTTTACAAACTTTAAATTTACAACATGTTTCTTATTATTCTTTGATTTTAGAAGAAGGAACGATTTTAAAATATAAAAATTATCAACCTTTAGATGAAGAAAGCGAATATCAATTAACATTATTCATTGATCAAGAATTAGAAAAAATAGGTTTTGAAAAATATGAAATTTCTAATTATGCTAAACAAGGTTATCAATCAAAGCATAATTTAACTTATTGGTATTATGATAATTATTATGGAATAGGATTAGGTGCATGTAGTAAAATTGATGGACAAATTATAGAACATAGTCGATCACTTACTAAATATTTAAATGGTGATTTTAAAACAACAACAATTGATGAAACAAAAGAAGAAACGATGTTTAATCAAATAATGATGTCACTTCGTTTAAAAGAAGGTTTAGATTTAAAGAAATTTAAAGAAAGATATCAAGAAGATGCTTGTGTTCTATATAAAGAAGCGGTTACTAGAAATATAGAAAAGGGTAGATTGATGATTGAAAATGATTATTTAAAAGCAACGCAAGAAGGGCAATATGTTTTAAATGATATATTAATTGATTTTATGAAATAGCAGGAATGCTATTTTTTTATTTTTTTAGCACCAAGTTGTTGACAGTGCTAAAATAAAATGTATAATGTATTTAGCACAAGAGAAATAGGAGTGCTAAAGGTGGTGAACTTGATGTTAACAGCAAGACAAATGCTGATATTCAAATGTATAGTTGAAGAATTTATCGAAAATGCTGAACCGGTTGGATCCAAGGCATTGATGGTAAAATATCAACTACCGTATTCAAGTGCAACGATTCGTAATGAAATGAACTTTCTAGAAAATTATGGTTATCTAGAAAAAACACATATTTCTTCAGGAAGAGTACCTTCCAAAGAAGGATATCGTTTCTATGTTCATAACTTAGGAAAAGTTGATTTGGATGAAGGAACAAAAAATCAAGTTGCTACAATTATTAATAAGCATCGTCGAAATTTAAATGAGATGGTGCATGAAAGTTGTAACATGTTGAGTGAATTAACTCATCTTACAAGTGTTGCATTAGGAAATGCTTCAGATGATATGTTGCAACGCATCTCTGTTGTTCCTTTGGATGATGGACGTGTAACAGCAATTATCATTACAAGTCAAGGTCATGTTGAAAATAAAGTTTTCCAATTTTCAAGTGATGTAGAAATGGAAGATTTATTAAGTTGTGTTAATGTGATGAATGAATTATTGATAGGAACACCTATCAGTGAAGTGGCATTTCGTTTAGAACGAGATGTTCGACCAATTCTTACAACGCAAGTGAAGCAACATGAAGAATTATTTAATGCGTTTTTGGAAGCATTTGTTAAATTTGCTTCAAATAGTGTTTATTTTTCTGGAAAAGAAAATATTCTCTATCAACCAGAATTTAATGATGTGGATAAATTAAGAAGACTTGTAAGTGCTTTTGAAAATTCAAAAGTGTGGAAAACTCTACCGTTATCGAGTGAGGATGGTATTCAAATCAATATTGGAAATGAAACACCTCTAGGAAAAATGAATGATGTTTCAGTAATCTCTGCTTCATTTAAAACAGGGGAAACATCAAAAGGTTCTATTTCGGTAATTGGTCCAACAAGAATGCCTTATGAAAAAGTAGTGGCATTAGTAGAGTATATATCTGAAAATATTGAAAAGGCTTGTTTAGAAGATAAACAAGATGAGAAATAGAGGTGAACAAATTGGCTGAGGAAACTAAAGTTGAAAAAGAAGTAACTGAAGAAGTTGAAGAAAACAAAGAAGCTGAGGCTGAAGTTGTTGAAGAGGAAAAAGTTGATCAAGAAGATCAAATTAAAATTCTTCAAGGTGAAGTTGATAAATGGAAAAATGATTATTATAAAGTGTTTGCGGATATGGAAAACATTAAAAGACGTATGCAAAATGAACATGCAAATAACTTAAAGTTCATGATGCAAGGTTTTATTGAACAAATGTTACCAATCGTTGATAACTTTGAAAGATCATTAGCAATTGAAAATCCAAGTGAAGAAGTGGCAAACTTCTTAAAAGGATATGAAATGATTTATAAACAAATCATGACATTATTAGAAAACCAAGGAGTTAAAGTAATTGAAGCTGAAGGTAAAGAATTTGATCCTAACTTCCATCAAGCAGTAATGACTGTAAGTGATGAAAACTTTAAACCTGGTATGGTTGTTGAAGAGTTACAAAAAGGTTATATGTTAAAAGATCGCGTTATTCGTGCATCTTTAGTAAAAGTAAGTGAATAAAATAGGAGGATTTATATTATGGCAAAAATTATTGGTATTGACTTAGGAACTACAAACTCATGTGTAAGTGTGTTAGAAAACAATGAAGTAAAAGTAATTGCAAACCCAGAAGGGAATCGTACAACACCTTCAGTTGTATCTTTCAAAAATGGTGAAATTATTGTTGGGGAAGCTGCAAAAAGACAAGCAGTAACAAACCCTGATACAGTAATGTCAGTTAAACGTTATATGGGTACTGATCATAAAGAAAATGTAAATGGTAAATCTTATACACCACAAGAAATTTCAGCAATGATCTTACAAAACTTAAAAGCAACTGCTGAAGCTTATTTAGGTGAAACAGTAACAAAAGCAGTTATCACTGTACCTGCATATTTCAATGATGCTCAAAGACAAGCAACAAAAGATGCTGGTAAAATCGCTGGTTTAGATGTTGAACGTATCATCAACGAACCAACTGCCGCTGCATTAGCATTCGGTCTTGATAAATTAGACCAAGAACAAAAAGTATTAGTTTATGACTTAGGTGGTGGTACTTTCGACGTATCTATCTTAGACTTAGCTGATGGTACATTTGAAGTATTAGCTACTGCTGGTAACAATAAATTAGGTGGGGATGATTTCGATAAGAAAATCATGGACTACATCGTAGATGAATTCAAGAAAGAAAATGGTATTGATTTATCTAACGATAAAATGGCAATGCAACGTATTAAAGAAGCTGCAGAAAAAGCTAAAAAAGACTTATCTGGTGTAATGCAAACTCAAATTTCATTACCATTCATCTCAGCTGGTGCTGCTGGACCATTACACTTAGAATTATCATTAACAAGAGCTAAATTTGATGAAATTACAAGAGACTTAGTTGTAGCTACTGAAGGACCAGTTAGACAAGCATTAAGTGATGCTGGAATGCAACCAAGTGAAATCGATCAAGTATTATTAGTTGGTGGATCTACTCGTATCCCTGCTGTTCAAGAATCTGTTAAACGTTTACTTGGAAAAGAACCTAACAAATCAGTAAACCCAGATGAAGTTGTATCTATGGGTGCTGCTATCCAAGGTGGAGTTATCGCTGGTGACGTTAAAGATGTCTTATTATTAGATGTTACACCACTTTCATTAGGTATCGAAACAATGGGTGGAGTTATGACAGTATTGATTGAAAGAAATACAACAATTCCAACTACTAAATCACAAGTATTCTCTACTGCTGCTGATAATCAACCAGCTGTTGATATCAACGTATTACAAGGTGAAAGATCAATGGCTAGAGATAATAAACAATTAGGTTTATTCAAATTAGATGGTATCGAACCAGCTCCAAGAGGAGTACCTCAAATCGAAGTTACTTTCTCAATTGACGTTAACGGTATCGTAAATGTTAAAGCTAAAGATTTAAAAACTCAAAAAGAACAATCAATCGTTATTCAAAACTCTACAGGATTATCTGATGAAGAAATCGATCGTATGGTAAAAGAAGCTGAAGCTAATAAAGCTGAAGATGAAAAGAAACGTAAAGATATCGAAACAAGAAATAAAGCTGAACAAATGATCAATGAAATTGATAAAGCTTTAGCTGAACAAGGTGATAAGATTGATGCTAATCAAAAACAACAAGCAGGACAATTAAAAACTGAATTAAAAACTGCTTTAGATAACAATGATATGGCTACTCTTGAAGCTAAAATGTCAGAATTAGAACAAATGGCTCAACAAATGGCATCATATGCTTATCAACAACAACAAGCAAACCCTAATGGTGGTGCTGGACAAACAACATCAAATAACAATGATGATAATGTTGTTGATGCTGATTTCGAAGAAAAGAACTAATCACTTAAAAAACCAAGGTTCTTCCTTGGTTTTTTAAAAGTATTATAGAAAGGATGATTTTATGGCAAGTAAAAGAGATTTTTATGAAGTCTTAGGGATTTCAAAAACAGCAAACGCTGATGAAATAAAACGTGCATACCGTAAAAAAGCAAAACAATATCATCCCGATATCTGTAAAGAACCTGATGCAGAAGAAAAATTTAAAGAAGTTCAAGAAGCTTACGAAGTTTTATCTGATGATAATAAAAGAGCGGCTTATGATCGTTATGGACATGCAGCCTTTGAACAAGGTGCAGGTGGTGCTGGAGCCGGTGGCTTTGGTGGATTTGGTTTTGAAGATGTCGATTTAGGAGATATTTTTGGATCATTCTTTGGTGGCGGGGGAAGTCGTCGTCAAAGACAAAATGGACCACGTCGTGGTGATGATCATTTAATGCGTCTAGAAATTGATTTCATGGATGCAATCAATGGTGTTAAAAAAGATATTAAAGTAACTTATGATGCAGAATGTCCACATTGTCATGGTAGTGGTGCAAAAACACCAAACGATGTACAAACATGTTCGCATTGTAATGGTACAGGAACTGTTTCTAAACAACAACAATCTCCATTTGGTACATTTGTAACACAAACAACATGTCCACATTGTAATGGTACTGGTAAAGAAATTAAAGTTAAATGTCCTGACTGTCATGGTAAAGGATATATTACTAAAACAGTTACTGTTCAATTAGATATTCCAGCTGGTATCAATGATGGTCAACAATTACGCGTTTCTGGTAAAGGTGGAAGAGGATCTAATGGTGGATCTAATGGTGACTTATTTGTAGAAATCCGTGTAAGAAACAATACACACTTTATTCGTGAAGGACGTAATATTTATGTTACAATTCCTATTAGTTCAGTTGATGCAACTTTAGGATGTGAGGTAGATGTACCAACAGTACAAGGTGACGTGAAAGTTAAAATTCCTGCAGGAACACAATCTGGAACAACTTTAAGATTAAAAGGTAAAGGGGTCAAAGATTTAAGAGGAAACGGATACGGAGATCAAATGGTTAAGGTTGAAGTTAAAATTCCTACAAAACTTTCTAGTAAAGAAAAATCATTGTATGAACAATTACAAAAATTAAGTAAAAAAGAATCTATCTTTGAATCATTTAAGAAAGGATTTAAAAGATAGAATAGCGAGTAAATATAGTGGGGTGAGTTCAGTTTCATCTCACTTTTTTGGCTTTTATAGTTGTATTGATAACTGGATTTTTGGGATGAATACAGTTTTTAAGCGTTTATTAATGGATAAAAAATTTTTTGTAATTGTAGTAGTTTGTTATGTTTTTTATTAATTGTTAAAAAAATCACAAAAAGCGGGATAATATGTTAAATATTATTGAATATATATTTATATCATGATATGATTCTTATAGAAGTGAATGTGATGTTAGGTTTTTATAAAAAAATACGGTCATTTTATTTAAACCTAACCACTTTTTTTAGCGAGAAATGTAAGCGCTTAACCGGATGTTCGCGGTTTAAAAAGAAAATTAGGAAAGGGGTTAAATTAGTACTTAAATAATACGTAAAATACTGGTGAATGATTAATGTTGATGTTAAGGGGTATTATTTATAGTTTTATGACTCGCTTAAATAGGCATTCACAAATATAGCAGAATTACTATTCTATTATAATAATTTACTAATATTCTATTATTGATAAAACAATTGATAATAATTAGCATAAATTAAAGTTTTAGATAAGGTTTTTGGTTTTATATACCTAATTGACATCATTAATAAAAACTAGTATATGTATTAATTTATTAATTTAAAGTGAGTAGAAAATGAAAGGAAAAGTATCGAAGAATAAGTTTCTTAAAGTAGTTTTACCGGCACTTTTGGTAGTTGCTATTATTTGTCAAGCAGTCGGTTTTCAGGCAGTTTTAGCTAAAGGCAATGTTGCAACAACATCTAGCGACAGTATTTCAAACCTTACAGATCAACAATTACAAGCATTAACAAATCCTATTCTTCAATCTTACAAAGCAGATAGTAGCCATAAAGTTTGGAAAATGACTAACGATAGTCGATTAGCTGTTTTAGCAAATCAAACTAATATCGAAAATGCAAGATTACAAGAAGTGGTAAAATTAGTAAATTCAGAATTTGTTGAAAAAGAAATTATTTCATCTCCGTTAGCAATGGTTTATGCTCAAGAAAAAGATGTGAGTTATGGAGATATTTTGATTGATATTGATCAAACAAGTTCAATTACAAGTAGCTCTAATAGTAAAGAAGCATATAAAATCACTATTGGAGAAAATGGAGTTCGTTTAACTGGTGCTAGTGAAAATGCTATTATGCACGGATTAAGAACAATCCAAAATTTGATTATTACTAACGATGGATTAGTTTATGGTGAAATCGTAGATTATCCAAATGTTGCAGAACGCAGAGTACATGTCGATTGTGCTAGAAAATATATTTCTAAAGATTGGTTTATTCGTCAAATTAGAGAAATGTCATATATGAAAATGAATGCTCTTCAAATTCATTTTTCTGAAAATATGGGATTTAGAATTGAATGTGAAACAGATCCATCTATCGTTTCTGATCAATATTTAACAAAGACAGAAGTGAGAGAAATATTAGCAGAAGCTAAAAAATATGGTATTAATGTTATTCCATCATTTGATAGTCCAGGTCATGTTGATCAAATTTTAAAAGCTCATCCAGAATATGGGCAAGTTAATACTAGTGGAAATCATTATAAATCTGGTTTAGATGTTACTAATCCTGAAGCTATTGCATATATTCGTAGTTTATATGATGAATATATGGATCTATTTGAAGGATGTACTGATTTCCATATTGGTGGCGATGAGTATATGGAGTTTGACCGTGCACCATTTACTACAGAATATAAGAGTGTATTAAATTCATATGCAGTTAAAAAATATGGTCAAGGATATATTTGGAAAGATGTAATTGCTGGATATATCAATGATTTAGCAGAATATGTACATAATCGTGGATTTACACCAAGAATTTGGAATGATGGTGTTTATTATGGTGAAAATTCTTATGAAGGTGCACAAAAAATAAAAATGCATGACTATATTGGAATTGATTTCTGGTCACAAATGTCATGGAATTCAAGTATTGCAAATTTACAAACATTCATTAATAAAGGCCATGATACAATTTACAATATCAATGCAAGCTTTTTCTATTATGTATTACGTAATAGTAAACCTACAGATGGCAGAGAACAACATTCATTTGATAACTTAAATGCAGATCGTAAAATCTATAATGAATGGTCACCTGGAAAATTCCAAGGAAATCCAGCTGTAAATGATGGTTCTGATTTTATCAAGGGTGCTTCATTGGCAATTTGGTGTGATAATCCAAATTTATGTAGTGAAGATGTAATTACTGAAGATATTGCTGATGAGTTACGTGCATTAGCTTCTAAATCATGGAATACAAGTAGTAATTCAATTACTGATTTTGATAGTTTCCAAGAAAATTATACTAAATTAGGTAATGTTGCTGGATTTGAAAAAGGATCTACATTACCAGATGTTGGGGAATTCTTAACAGCGGGTGATTTAGGTAAAATTACTATTCGTTTCGTAGATGAAAACAATCAAGAATTAAAACATGAAGTAACTAAATATGGAACAGTTGGTGAAGAATTTGAATTTAGTGCAGATCCTATTTATGGATATCGTGTAATTGATAATAAACCAATTACTGGTACTTATACTAAAGAAGGTGCTGTTTATGTATTTACTTATGAATTATATACAGATAAAGCAGCTTTAAATAATGAAGTAACAAATGCATTAAAAGAAAAAGATTATATCAATGAAACATTTAGTGAATATGAAGTTGCATTAATAGCTGCTAAAGCTATTAATGATAAAACTGATGCAACACAAGCAGAAGTTGATGAAGTATATGATAAACTTATCAAAGCCAAAGCAAAAGTAGTTAAAATAGAATACTATGCATTATATGTACAAAGTACATACCCACTAAAAAAAGATGATTATGTTGGTGGATATGAAGCATATAAACAAGCTGTAGATGCTGGTAAAACACTATTATTTAGTGATACTTTAAATGATGACACTGCTAAAGCAGCTTATGAAACAATTAAAACTGCTAAATCAAATTTAGTAAAACCTGATGGAAATACGCCATCAATTACTGCAACAGATAATTATTACGAAAGAAATCAATGGAATCCAACTAAAGAATATAGTTATGAAAAGATGATAGATAATGATTTGAATACTAAGTGTTGGTTTGGAAAAGAACAAGCAGTAGATAAAGAATTTAGATTTAGTTTTCCTACAGCCGTTAATATGACAAGTGTTCAAGTTATTCAACCTTCTAATGTAGGTGCTGATGCTTTAAAAGGTGCAGATATTGAAGTTTCATTAGATGGTGAAACATGGACTAAAGTTGGATCAATTACGGAAAATGATTTAGATTACACAGCAACATTTGAAAAAACAGCAGTAAAATATGTCAGAGTCCGTTTAACTGTAGCTAAACCAGGTTATTGGTATCAAGTTTCTGAAGTAAAATTTGCTTATGAACAACCGCAAGAAGATAACACTTTAAGAGATATGATTAATGAAGCTGAAGAATTAGATATAAGCGGTAAGTCTTCCGTTTTAGTGTCTAATATGGTTGATGCTTTAATCGCTGGTCAAAAGGAATATGTTAAAGGTACTACTGATACTACAACTGTAGAAACAAATTTAAGAAATGCTATCGATGCATTAAAAAATGCAGCTGATACTACTGATTTATCAAGATTAATAGAAGAAGTACAAAAATTAAACGAAGCTGATTATACAGTAGATTCATGGAATGATTTAAAAACTTCTTATAATAAGGCATTAAAAGTTTTAGAAAATAAAACTGCCACTCAAGAACAAGTTGATAAGGCTTATGATGATTTAGATAAGGCTATTAAAGGATTAATTGATGCTCCTGTAATAGTAGATAAAAAAGAATTATCAAATGTTATTGAAACAACTAATGATTTTGTTGAAAAAGATTATACGGTAGATTCATGGAAAGCATTTAAAGAAGCATTAGATCATGCAAAAGATGTTTTACAAAATGAAAATACAACTCAAGATGAAGTTGATCAAGCTTTAGCATCTCTACAAGATGCCATTAAGAATTTAAAAACAGTTTCTCAAACTGGAAATAATGATCAACCAAATCAAAAACCAAATGATCAAATACAAACAAGTATTAAAAAAGAAGATGACAATAAAACATCATCAACAAAAAATAACTCTCATATAAAAACTGGTGATGATATGTCAGTTGTACCATATATTTTACTTATGGCAACAGCTGGGGGTTATATTGCACTTCAAAGAAGAAATAAAGAAGATTAAATAATAAAAGCTATATAACACATATAAATGTATGGCTATATAGTGATTTATGATTTAATAAAATGTGTTATAGACTTTTATAGTCAATTTGGAGTTAAAGATAAAAGACATCGGATTTATTGCTTTTAAGGTAATGATCGATGTCTTTTTTTTTGAAAATAAGATTTTGCTTTTGTTGTATTGTTTATACTTTCTACAGGTGTTTTGTTTTTTAATAAGTTGTTTATAAACAAAAAAAACAGTACTATGTACTGTCTTCATCTATTATCCAGCTTTTCTTAATGTTCTTAACTCTTTAGCAGAAATTCTAACTTTTGTAGGTTTACCATCTACTAAAATAGTAGCTTTTTGTAAGTTAACATTCCATTTTCTTCTACTTGAGTTTAACGCATGAGAACGAGTGTTTCCTGATAATGGACCTCTACCACTGATTTGGCATTTTCTTGACATGTTCTTTCCCTCCTTTAGTAGTTGTTCTACGTACTGTGTTATATTAACATTATTTATAGTATAATGCAAACATTTTTTTACAAAAAAGCTGTTTTTATCAATATTTGTGATTATAAATACTTTATATGATGATAAAAATGAGTTAATTTGTATTTTTTTTTAATAATATGTGATATGATGGCTTGCGGTTGGAAAGATACTAAAAGAGTGATTATAATTTGTAAATATTATATTTTTAAGGTATAATAATGTTTGAACATGAAATCATTTTAAGGAGGATAACTTGATGATTGAAAAAAATACAAATTTAGGATCAGTAAATATTTCTTTAGATGTAGTTTCTACTGTAGCTGGTGGAGCTGCTACTGAATGTTATGGTGTAGTAGGTATGGCTAGCCAAAAGAAATTAAAAGATGGATTTTATGAATTATTAAAGAAAGAAAATTATTCTAAAGGAATTATTGCGAGTGATGGAGAAACTGGTTTAATTTTAGATTTATATATCATTTTAGGGTATGGAATTAAAATTAATGAAATTTTAGTTGAAGTTCAAAAGAAAGTGAAATACGTTGTTGAATCAACATTAGATGTCAAAGTTGAGGCAGTTAATGTTTATGTTCAAGGACTTCGTAATATTGATTAGTGGAGGAAAAATATGCAAATACTTACAGGAAAGCTATTTAAAGAGATGGTTTTATGTGGTGCGAATACTCTTCATAATAATCATCCTGAAATAGATGCTTTAAATGTATTCCCTGTACCTGATGGGGATACTGGAACAAACATGTCTATGACTTTTAATGCTGGAGCAGCAGAAATCAAAGATATGGATAGTGACAATATTTATGATATTGCTAAAAAATTATCTAAAGGTTTATTAATGGGAGCACGTGGTAACTCAGGTGTTATCTTATCACAAATCTTTAGAGGATTTGCAATGGGCTTAGAAGGTCATGAAAGTGTTGATGCTGTTGCTTTTGCTAATGCTTGGAAAAGTGGGGCAGAAGTTGCTTATAAAGCTGTTATGAGACCTGTTGAAGGAACTATTTTAACTGTTATTAGAGAAGCAAGTGAAAAGATCGTTGAATATACTCAACCAGGTATGGAAATTGAAGATGTTTTCTCTTATTTTGTTAAAGAAGCAGAAAATTCATTAGAAAGAACACCTGAATTACTTCCAGTATTAAAAGAAGTTGGTGTTGTTGATAGTGGTGGAGCAGGTTTATTGTTGGTTTTAACTGGATTTATGGCTGCTTTATCAGGTGATCGTGTTGATTTTGTTGATATTAAATCAGAAGGTCAAGTCAATGCTGGAACAGAATTAGAATCTGGTGAAGAAGGATATGGATACTGTACAGAATTTATTGTTCGTCTTGAACCTTCATTAATTGATAAATTCTCAGAAAACCAATTAAAGAAAGAATTAGAAAGAATTCCAGGAAACAGTATAGTCGTTGTACAAGATGAAGATATCGTTAAAGTACACGTACATACATTAAAACCAGGTGAAGCTTTAAACTTAGCACAAAGATTTGGTGAATTTGTGAAGTTAAAAATTGAAAATATGCAAGAACAAGCAAATAACTTACAAAATGCTGCAGCAAATCAAGGAAGTATTGTAGGTGTTGATGATAGCAAACCTCAAAAACGTGAAGCTAAAGAAACAGCTATTATTTCTGTTTGTGCTGGACAAGGTGTAGAAGATGCATTCTTAGAACTACATTGTGATTATGTTGTAAGTGGTGGACAAACAATGAATCCATCTACTGAAGATATGGTTGCAGCTGTTAAAGAAGTAAACGCTAAAAATGTTATTATCTTACCAAATAACTCTAATATTGTAATGACTGCTCAACAAACAGCTACAATCTTAGAAGGAGAAGTCAATGTTATTGTTATTCCAACAAAAACAATTCCTCAAGGATTATCAGCATGTGTTATGTATAATCCAGAAGTTTCATTGGAAGATAATATTGCTGAAATGGAAGATGCTGTTGCTAATGTTAAAACTGGACAAGTAACATTTGCGATTAAAGATACAAACATCGATGGTGTTGAAATTAAAGCAAATGACTACATGGCTTTAGTCGAAAAAGATATCGTTGCATGTAAACCAAATAAATTAGATGCTTTAAAAGTATGTTTAGAAAAACTAGTAGATGAAGATTCTGAATTAATTACTTTACTTGTTGGCGAAGATGTTGTTGATGAAGAAGTAGAAGAAATCGAAAGCTACATTGAAGATAACTTTGATGCAGAAGTAGATATTATCGAAGGAAAACAACCTGTTTATTCATTTATTATTGGTGTAGAATAAAATTATTATAAAGAAAAAAAGGTCCTTAGAGAAATCTAAGGGCTTTTTTTACTGGTTTATATTGTTTTTAAATTCTAGAGGAGATTGACCATATCTTTTTTTAAATACTTTAGAAAAATAATTAGGATCTTCAAAACCACAAAAATAGGCAATTTCTTTAACATTTAACTCATCATTTATAAGAAGTTCTGTGGCTTTTTTTAAACGATAATCCAAAAGATATTGATGGATTGTTGTATTGTATTTTGATTTAAAATGATTAAGTAGAGTTCCACGACTACAGAAAAAATAAGAACATAATTCTTCAATTGTAATTTGTTTATTGTAGTTTGCAATGATATAGTGTTTAACTTCTTGGGCAAGATGATCATGTTTTGCTTGGATACGGTTTGTAAGTGAAATGTATTTTGCACATACATCACAAATATTCGCAAAAGCATAAACTTGTTCCTCGTTTAAAATTGTAATTTCTGTGATATATTTTTTTAATATTTCTTTATCTTGAAAATATTCTTTAGATTTTTCAATGATTTCAGAATAATTTCTATATGTTCCTATAACGGCCTGTCCCATCATTAAATAACCAGTTAAACTTCCATAAGAATAAAGAGGCATAATTGCTTCATTTAAACCAAAGTGACATTTATAAATATAAAGTTCACCCGTTTTTTTGACATGTTCCATAGCTTTATAATCACAATCAATACAATGTTGAAAAGCATTGTTGTTTTTTTCTAATTCATTACAAAATTTTGATTTCTTATGAGGATAAGAAGCTAATAAATTTTGGTTCAAATCAAATATAGACATATTCAAACCTGATATTTTATATAAATCTTTTAATAAGTTTTCTAATTCATTCATAATATTCTCCATACTTTATATAATATAAGCTTATAATTATTATACTTCTTTCTTTTTATATCATAAATAGGTAGAAATATAATGAATAAAAAACATATTTATACTTTTTTACTCTATATTATACTTTGTTCCATTTCTATTTTTAAGGGTTAATTTATAATATAGTCAGGAGGAAAGAAAAATGGAAATGAAAAATGAATGGGTCAAAGATCCAAAGATTTTTAATGTCAATCGTTTAAGAGCAACAGCATCGATTCATAGATATGCAAGTATTAAAGAATTAAAAGAAAAACAAAGCAGTTTCAATTATTCATTAAATGGGAGCTGGAAGTTTCATTATGCAACAGGATTTAATCAATTAATACCGGAGTTTTCTAATAAAGATTATTGTGTAGATCACTGGGATGAAATCAAAGTACCTGGTCATATTCAATTACAAGGATATGGAAAACCAATGTATGTCAATCAAATCTATCCTTGGTCAGGAACACAACAAATCATTCCTGGAGAACTCCCTGATAAAAATCCAATTGGAAGTTATGTCACTTATTTTGACAGTTCAGTAATCAAAGATAATGTCGATACTTATATTACTTTCCATGGTGTTGAATCAGCCATGGCTCTATGGGTCAATGGAACATTTGTTGGTTACAGTGAAGACACATTTACACCTTCAAGTTTTAATATTACAGATTTGATTGTTAATGGAGAAAACAAAATTGCTGTTAACGTTTATCGTTTCAGCAGTGGAAGTTGGTTAGAAGATCAAGATTTCTGGCGTTTTTCAGGTATTTTTAGAGATGTTGAACTTCAAATGGTACCACACGTTCATTTAAAAGATATCAAGATTTTGACACATTTAAATGAAAATTATGATCATGCAACTGTTGAAGTAACGCGAATGATTGTAAAAAAAGAGGCTAAATTTAAGGCAGTCTATACTTTAAAGTATAAGGATGAAATTATTGGACAAAAAGAAAGCAAAGATTGTTGCAGTCCAATCAATTTTGAATTCGATGATCCTCATTTATGGTCAGCAGAAAAACCAAACCTTTACCAATTATATGTAGAAATCATGGATGAAAAGGGTTTAGTTGAATGTAGTCAATACAATGTGGGTGTCAGAGAATTTAAATTTATTGATGGTATCATGTGTATCAATGGAAAGAGAATTGTTTTTCATGGTGTCAACCGACATGAATTTTCTGCTAAGACGGGAAGAACGGTTTCTTATGAAGATACTAAAAAAGATATCTTGAATATGAAAGCTAATAATATCAATGCCTTACGTACATGTCATTATCCAAATCAAACATTTGTTTATGATTTATGCGATGAATATGGTCTTTATGTCATTGATGAAGTCAATCTTGAAACACATGGAACTTGGAGTGAACTTTTTGATAAAACACATATCATACCAGATGATAAATCTGAATGGCTAGATATTATTTTAGATCGTGCCAATTCTATGTATGAAAGAGATAAAAACCATCCTTCGATTATTATTTGGTCATTAGGAAATGAATCTTATGGTGGTAAAAATCTTTATGAAATGTCTAAGTTTATGAAACAAAAAGATACTTCTCGTTTGATTCATTATGAAGGACTTTCACATGATCGTCGCTACAATGAAACAAGTGACATTGAAAGTCAAATGTATACTTTTACAGTTGATGTTGAAAAATACTTAAAGGAACATCAAGATAAACCATTTATTTTATGTGAATACGCCCATTCTATGGGAAACAGTAATGGAGCATTATTCAAATATATTGATTTAGAAAAGAAATATTCCTTGTATCAAGGTGGATTCATCTGGGATTACATCGATCAAGCATTATACCATGAGGGAAAATTATGTTATGGTGGGGACTTTGGCGAAAGACCAAGTGACTATGATTTCTGTGGAAACGGTATTGTTTTTGCAGATCGTACAAATACTCCAAAGATGCAAGAAGTCAAATACTGTTATCAATATGTAGATTTTAGAATAGATGAAAATGATATTCATATCAACAATAATTATCTGTTTACAGATTTAAATGAATATCAATTACAAATGGATATGTTATGCAATGGTAATGTTGTTCAAACCAAAACAATGACAGTAGATTGTAAACCATTATCATCAGTTGTTGTTGAAAATCCATTTAAAATAAATGATCAAGACCAAGAATGTGCAGTAACAGTCTATTTGAAAAAGAATCATGAAATATACGCTCAACAACAATATATCTATGAAGTAAAAAATAAAACACATAACATTCATACAACAAAACACGTAGATATCGTTGAAGACTACTTGAATGTAGGCGTTGTAGGAAAAGATTTCAATGTGATTTTCTCAAAACAAAAAGGTTTGGTTTCTTATAGATATCATCAACAAGAATATATTAGAGTACCTGTCAGACCAAATTTCTTTAGAGCCGCTACAAATAATGATGTTGAAAACAAATATGGTTATCGCTATGGTAAATGGCTAACTGCCAGTCTATATGCAAAATGTGAGTTTGTTGGTATTTCAAAAGGAGACTGTTCCTGCAAGATTGAATATGCTTATGATTTGCCAAATTTACAAGATGAAAAGGTTCATTTAGTTTATGAAGTCTATGGAGATGGTAAAATCATTGTAGATATGTCTTATCAACCGGTTGTTTCTGAAATTGAAATGCCTGTATTTGGACTTATCTTCCAATTATATAAAGATATGGAAGAAGTAAATTATTATGGATTTGGTCCAGAAGAAAACTATATTGATCGAAACAAAGGGGCACTTCTTGGAAAATATACTTATCAAGTAACAGACAATTTAACACCTTATTTATATCCACAAGAATGTGGTAACAGAACGCATGTCAGAGAATTATCAGTTGCAGGTGAAAATACAAAATTAACAGTCAAAGGTGAAGACTTTGAATTTACAGCTTTACACTATACACCTTATGAATTAGAAAATGCGCGTCACAAAGATGAACTTCCAAATGTTTATCAAACGGTTTTATGTATCAATGAAAAACAAATGGGTGTTGCTGGTGATGATACATGGGGTGCTAAGACACATGATGAATTCTTATTAGATAAAGAAAAACATCATTTACGTTTTAGTTTTAAAGGTAAGTTATAATGAGATTTATATTTGTAAGACACGGAAAGACACATTTTAATGAAATCAATCTGACACAGGGTTGGTGTGATTCTCCTTTGTCAAAAGTGGGAATCAGACAAGTTGAAAGTATTTCAAAGCAGCTAGAACAATACCAAATAGATAAGGCATACACATCTCCATTGGGTAGGGCAGTACAAACGTCAAATATTATTCTAAGTAAAAAAGAAGTCGAACCGATTTATGAAGAACGTTTTAAAGAAGTTAATTTTGGAATACTTGAAGGAATATCCACAGAACTTGTAAGAAAACTCAATATTGAATCACCAAACTGGTTAGAAGATTTGGATATGGATTACAGACCTTATGAAGGAGAAGACATTCATGATGTTATTTCAAAACATCATGATGCACTTCAAGAAATCATAGAGGATTGTAATGAAAAGGATACCGTTTTAATCGTAGGGCACGGCTGTTCGTTATATGGATTTATCAAATCATTATTACCTCAACAATCTTTTAAATTTCCTAATAATGCTTCAGCAATGATTGTTGATTATTCAAATGGAAATTTCAAACTCGAACAAATTTTAGACCCTATTATATAAAAATAAACAGGTTTGCGATGGTAAACCTGTTTATTATTTATAAAGTTTCAGAATATCTGATACAGATTAGATCAGAAATAAGCTGTAATGGATAGGGATGACTTGCATAGCCACCTTTACTGTTATAACGGATGTAGAAATCGATAAATGGATATTCTATTGACTGGTCAGAAGTAATCATGCATATCTTTGGTTTCTTTTTGTTACTTTTGAATGGCTTGGCTCTTGGAAAAATACGATCAAAATAGGTTCCTGATTCTGAAAAAATAATAATAAGATTATTTTCATCAGCGTCAGTAATATAGTCTGCCTGATCTTTGATATTAAAACAAGAAAAGATAAGTTTACCACTTGTTTGCAGATCGAACTGTAAATTGCAGGCAACACTTTCAGATTGCATATAGCCAAAAGCGGCTATTTTCTGATAAGAACTGATTTCTTGAACAAGTGTATTGATTTGTTTTTCAATATCATTTTCTAAGAAGTAATTTAAATTGGAAATAACATTTTTTACATATGATTGAAACATTGATGAGGATTCATATTTTTCATAGTCAAACTTTCTTTTTAAGCGAGCAGACTCAACAGAAAACTTTGCGATTTGATTTTTCAATGCATTGAAATCTTTAAGTCCAATATCACGACAAAAGCGCGAAATACTAGAATTTGACACATAGCAAGCCTGAGCTAGATCTGTGAGAGAATATTCTTCTAAATCGCGCATATTTTCTATCATATATTTAGCTATTTTATAGTTATTTGAACCTTTTGGTTCATCATTAAGTGTTGATAAAAGTATAATTATTAGGTTAAACATGGAGAATCTCCTTTATGTATATTTTGCATAATTATACCATAGTTAATTATTGTTTAACAACAATAGTTTTAGCTACTTTATCATGAAAAGATTGTGTATTTGCTTGGAAATAAGCATAGATAATTGAACCGATAGTTAAAGCATAGGCAATATATTTTAAAGGATCAACAATCATTGTAAGTTTAAATAATGGAAGTAGCTTTCTTATATAGGTTGGGATGATAATCATTCCACCTTCAAGTAAGGATGCTCCAAGAAGTTCTCTTAACATCATATCTTTTAAATTGATTGATTCATTATTTTCTTTAATGATTTTGATCTTACATATTTTTTTACCAAGTGTTTGTCCTTTAAAAAGATATGTTGGAATAAATACATAGTAAATAATACCAATCAAAACACCATAAAGACCTAAAGCAAGACCTATAGAAAAATCATAGTGTGTTAAATCAAACATATAAGGTTTTAAGTAGTCATTTCCTCTTAAATAGAAGGTAATAGGGATAACAGCCAGCATGTTAGTAAGATACCAATCGATGATCATAGCTACAAATCTTCTAACACGTGTTTCGATAATATCCATATTATTTCTGTTTTTATTGCTTTTGTTATTTTTTGTTTTATTTTTTCTCATAAGTAGTCCTCCAGGATAGAAAAATTATAACAAATGAATGTTTTATTTACTTTTTCTTTTCCAAAAGGTAGAAATTATTTCCAAACATTGGAAATAAAAAAAGAAAGCCGAAGCTTTCTATAAAGATTTTATAATCTTTTATAATCATCCATATTTAATAAAGATGCAGCATCTTTATCACAGATAACAGTGAAGTTAGGATGTAATTTTAAAACAGTTGCTGGTAGTTCATCTGAAATAGGTGAATCTAACACTTGTTTTAAAATTTGAGCTTTTTCTTTACCAGTAACAATCATTACAAGATGTTTCACTCTCATTAGACTTTTTGGTCCCATTGATAGAGTGATTGGTAGATGATCTCTTGCTGGATATGTTGGATTAGCTGCATTTTTTGTTTTACGATCCATTGGATAAGTATAACTATCCATAGGTGTACATCTTGGACAGTTGCTGCAGAAATGTCCATCCCAACCTAGTCCAATCAACATAACATCAATACCACCAGCATCTCTGATTTCTTGATCATAAGTTTCCCAATTTTCCATAGTTGTTGTATGGATTCTTTCATCAGGGATATTTGCATCTTTAAAGAATAGTTCTTGCATTTCTTCCCAGTTTGGGCCATATGGTTTATCTTGATAAGGTGCTTCATCAAAAAGATAGTATTGAATGTCTTTGAATTTTTCTTGGTCTTTAACATAAGGAACCATCATCTTATAAAGATTGATTGGAGAACGCCCAGCAGTTAAAGAGATATTAACTCTTTTATCTTGCATCATCGCTCCAAGTAAAATGTGCATTGCACTTTCGCTCATTTTTTGTTCATTTTCTTCAATGATTAATTTCATAAATATATCCTCCTATTTTATAAGAAGATATAACTCACACACAATTTCATTATAAAAAATAAAAAGGGAGTGTCAACATAAAAAAATAAATGCCAATAAAAAAAATAAAACAAATTATTTCCATGATTTGGAAAAGATTTCAAGTAATTGGAAAGATGTTTTTTGTTGTGGAAATCAAAAGAATTTTAAGCGGTTACAGTTATATAATTTCACTGTAGCAAGAGAAGGGAGGGAACTTTCATGAATTTCATGGAAAAATTTAATGAACTTGCAAATCGTACACTTGTACCAATTGCTAACAAATTAGGGAATCAAAGACATTTGGCTGCTATTCGTGATGGAATGGTAGTAGCAATTCCGTTATCTATTTTAGGAGGGGTATGTTTAATTATTTCCACACCACCTTTTAAACCAGAAACGTTGCCAAATTGGGGATTTGTCTCTGATATGTTAAATGGTTGGTATAATTGGGCGCAAGCTAACAAAGCAATGTTGCAATTACCTTATAATATGACAATGGCATTAATGGGGTTATTTATTGCATTTGCAATTGCTTATCATTTAGCAGATGAATACGAAATGCCAAAATTAAATTCAGCAATCGTATCAACTGCCGTATTTTTAATTGTATCTGCACCAACAACTTCAGCAGTAGCATCAAATCTTATTGTTGATGGAAAAAGTGCCACAGACTTATTAGCTTTAGCTGGTAATTACATACCAACGACCTATTTGGATGCCAAAGGTATCTTTACAGCAATCTTGGTTGCTATAGGTTGTGTGGAAATTATGCATTTTATGTTTAAAAAAGACATTCGTATTAAAATGCCTGAAGGTGTTCCACCAGCAATCAGTTCATCTTTTGATGCAATTTTACCATTATTTATTTGTGTAATCATTTTTTATGGTCTTTCTTTAGTTGTACAAAACTTTAGCGGACAACTTTTACCAAGTATGATCATGACAGTTTTAGCACCTGCAATTTCAGGACTTGATTCATTAGTTGGTATTTGTTTAATTACCATGATTGCTCAAGTATTCTGGTTCTTTGGATTACATGGAGCAAGTATTACTCAACCAATCCGTTTACCATTTATGCAAATGTATTTGATTGCTAATCTTTCAGCATTCTCTGCTGGACAACCAATCGTACATTACTTTACTCAACCATTCTGGTCATATGTTATTACACTTGGTGGTGGTGGAGCTACAATGGGACTTTGTATCTTGTTGTTGAGATCTAAATCAGCAGAATTAAAGACATTAGGAAAATTATCAATTGGACCTGCAATCTTTAATATCAATGAACCGATTATCTTTGGTTTACCAATGGTTTTAAATCCATTAATGATGATTCCATTTATCTTTGTACCAGTAATCAATTCAATTATTGCTTATGGTTTAATGGCCTTCCATATTGTAGGAAAAGGAATTATTGAAACACCATGGACAACACCAGCGCCACTTGGAGCCGCACTTGGATGTATGGATTTCAAAGCAGCAATCATGGTTATTGGTTTAATTATTTTAGACATGGTTTTATACTATCCATTCTTTAAATTATTAGAAAAACAAAAATTAGAAGAAGAAAATTCAGTACAAACAAATTAAAAAAAGAAGATAAACTCACACATAAATCTTTTAAAAATTGAATAACTTAGGTAAGCTCTAGTGATCATCAAGGTCATTAGAGCTTTTTTTTTATAAAATTTAAAGTTCGACAGTTGTTTCTCTCGGTTTATGAAGAAGGGAGGGATAATATATCAACTAAAGTTAGGGTAAACCTGAGAGAAATGTATCCTAAATATTATAATCAAGATTGCTTTGTTGAAGTTGATCAGGATGTTTATGAGACAATGAATAAATATGATCATATTGATGCAGTATATAAAAGAAAAGTAGATTATCATAAGGGATATTTTTCGTTAGATCGAAGTCCATTTTTAGAATTAGAAAAAGAAGGCTTTGATGTTAACGAAAACTTATTGTTGAAAGAATTGATACATCAAGAATTAATAAGTTTTATTGAGTTAACAATTAAAGATTTACCAGTCAAAGAAAAAGAACGTATTTTAAAAAAATATGTTCAATGTAAGACTCTAGAATCAATTGCTATTGAAGAAAACTGTAGTATGCCTGCGGTTTACTATTCTATTAAAATAATACTGGAAAAAATTAAAGAAGTTCTAATTAAAAACGGTTATGACATTAATGATTAATTTAAATATCGTAACTTAAAAATGTTTTATAAATCTCATTATTTTAAGGAGATTTAAGACTGTTGACAAATATGAAGTTGACAGTCTTTTTTAAATTATTTTATTAATAAAAACAAGCTCTTAACGCTTCACATCATTTGTGCACATTGCACAAATACTAATGATTAATTTAGGATGCTTGTCTCTACTCAATTTGTTATATTTCATTATAATGAAATTGTAATAAAAATTAACATGTAAAAGAATGAGATAACCCATATATATTTATATCTCATATATTTACATTTTAAGTAATAGTTTCCCAAGATATTAATTTTTTTATTACACGAATTCCCTATAAAAATAAAGAAGATCATTCCCCTTAAATGATCTTTTTTATTTGTTTATAATTGTTATTAAAAATAGTTATAACATTAATGATTAATTCAAAGATCATAACTTAAAAATGCTTTATTGAATCTCCTTATATTTAAGGAGATTTTTTTAACATATTTATGCGAGTTGAACACTAAATAGTATTGGAATTATATGAAAGGAGTATGCAATGATAAAAAAATCAGTAGAGGTGAAATATATGTAGCCGACTTAAATCCGTATCAAGGTTTTGAACAAGGTGGGATAAGACCTGTAGTTATTTTACAAAATGATGCAGGAAATTATTTTAGTAGCACTACTATAGTTGCATCACTGACATCTCACGTAGCAAAAAAAGGAAATTTACCAACACATGTCTTTATTAACAGCCGAGAAGATCTTGAACATGATTCTATAATAATGTGCGAGCAAATAAGAACGATTGATAAATCAAGATTAATTAGATGTTTAGATCGGTTAGACGAGTATGAGATGGAGGAAGTTGAAGAGGCTTTGAGCGTAAGTTTAGGATGCTTTGATGACTCATTAAGTATAAATGTGTTGACAATCCAATTTATTTTGAGAATATAAGATTCTTTTTCTTGCGCGTTGAAAATAGGACATGTCATTGACATTGGATAAGATTTTTTTTAATAATTATTTTTACCTTTACGTGGTCCATTGGATATACGTCCGTCATTTATCCATGTAAAAAAGTTGGGTATCTCTTCTTTCCAATGTTCAAATGTCTTTATAACATTATTATTTGTTAGTGTTAAATGATTATAATTTAAGAATAATTCAATTTAAAAAGGAGCTGTTACGAAATTAAATAATTAATTTCATACAGTCTTTTCTTTTGTAAAATAAAAATAGGAATTTTAAATATCTATATAATAAAATTATTCTACTATAAGAAGCAATTGTTTCTAATTACAATAATTCCTCAAACATAACGTTTGAGGAATTAATTGGTAAGAAATAAATATTACTGATAAGATATCAATATCCTATTTTTTAGTTAGATTTTATAAAAAACGGATGTTACGATTTTAAATTATTTCGTAACATTCCCCACGATAATTTATAGCGTACCGGATAATTTAATATACCTGAAAAATCCATTGCCTATTTTTGTTTATTATAAGTATTAATAAAGGTGTTTAAGGAGATGAGTTGGATGAAAGAAATAGAAGTAAAAGATTTAATCAAATATATTAATCCTTTTAAAACCAGCTATTGCTAGTGATGGAAAAGAAACCAATGGGCTTACAATTGGTTGGGCTGGATTTGGTGTTTTATGGAGAAAGCCAATGGCTACAGTTTATGTACATAAAACACGTTATTCAAAACATATTTTCGATCATGCTAAATATTATTCGATTTGTTTTATGGATCAAGAACATAAAAATCAATTAGGTTATTTTGGACGTGTTTCTGGTAGAGATGAAAATAAAATGGAAAAGTGTGGAATGACTGTTAATAATCAAGATGTTGCTCCTTATTTTGAAGAGAGTTCAGTCGTTATTTTATGTAAGGTTATGGGTAAAAGTGATTTTGATCAAAAGAGTGTTGATGAAAATGTTTATGAATGGTACCAAGAAGAAGGGGTTCATAGTCAATATTATGGAGAAATTGTAAAAGTATTGGTTAAAGACCATAAGTAAAACTTATAGTCTTTATTAATAAATAAGGACTATAATTATCTTGTGAAAATGTTATCATATTACTGTAAAATAGGAGGAAGAATCATGGGTAAATTATTATTAACTGGTGTTGATGGTAACTTAGGTCAATTAACTGCTGATGTTTTATTAACACTAGAACCAGTAGAAAACTTAATTTTTTGTGGATATAGTGAAGAATCACTAAAGAAATATGCTGAAAAAGGAATTGAAACACATATCACAAACTTTAATAATCCTGATGGATTAGCTGAAGCTTTTAAAGGAGCAGATGCTCTAGCATTGATTTCTATGCCATTTGTTGGTGCTAAAAGACAAAATGCGCATAAAAATGCAGTAGATGCTGCTAAAGCTGCAGGTGTTAAACAAATTATTTATACATCTTTAGTCAATGCGGATGATGAAACAAATCCATCAGTAGAAAAGAAAGATCATATTTATACTGAAAAATATATTCAAGAAGTTGGTTTAGATTATCAATTTATGAGAAATTCTCAATATGCTGAAGCAATGGTCACAAACTACTTTACTTATGCACATATGAATGCACCACTTACAAATTCACAAGGTGATGGTTTAATGGCTTACATTTCACGTAAAGACTGTGCGAAAGCATTAGCTTATGCTTTGCATAGATCAAATGAATTCCATCAAAAAGTATGGAACATTAATGGTTTAGAATTAATGACAATTTCAACATTCTGTGCTATTGGAGATGTCAGTACAGGAAATCATGTTCCATTTGTGAATGTGACTGATGAAGAAAACTATCAAATTTGGGATACTATGGGTGTTCCTAGAACAACAGATGGTGTATTCCAAAAAGATTCAGAAGCACCATTTTCATCAGATGGAATGGTTACATTTGCTCAAGCAATTAGAGAAGGTAAAATGGATATTCATACAAAAGACTTTGCTGAACTTACAGGAGATACACCTATTTCAGTAAGATATATGTTTGATCATCAAGAAGAATTCCAAATTGGTGAAAGACATTCTCAAGATAAATAAGATATCTAATAAAAGTGAATCGATGAAGGATTCACTTTTATTATGTTCAAAAAATAAATTTCTATATATAAATAATGGATGTTTTATTTTAATGTCATAATTTAGAAAAACGGGGCAATATAGCATAAATGAAAGTGTTCCTTCATTTATAGAAAGGGTTAGATTGTTGTTAGAAAATGACTTGAAAGTTCAAATAGGAAACTTTTATTAATTAATGCAAGACAAGCAGGAAAAATATTATGAGAGATGAAAGAAAGAAGTGGATACGCTAAATTATAGAGGATATCAATTTTATAAAGAAAACCCATCTTTGATGATATGGAAAGTCATAGAAAAATATTTCAAGATTGTCATTTGTAATTAAATAAATATATTGAAAATCCATTTTATCTACTTTTAATAGACATTTTTTGTGTTTTATGTCATAATACCAAAGCTACTTAAAAGAAAGGAATGACGATATGATATCAACACAAAATGTCTCATTAAGATATGGAGATAGAGCATTATTTGAAAATGTTTCTGTTAAATTTACAGAAGGTAACTGTTATGGAATTATTGGTGCCAATGGTGCTGGTAAATCTACATTTTTAAAAATCTTAGCAGGAGAAATTGAACCTAATAAAGGGGAAGTTATTATTGAACCTCATAAAAGATTATCTGTTTTAAAACAAGATCACTTTGCTTATGATAAAAATAAAGTTGTTGAAACTGTTATTATGGGTAATAAAAGACTTTATGAAATCATGCAAGAAAAAGAAAGATTATACGCAAAAGAAGATTTTAATGATGAAGATGGTATTTTACTTGGTGAATTAGAAGGTGAATTTGCGGATATGGATGGTTGGAATGCTGAAGCTGATGCTGAAACAATGCTTAATGGTTTAGGAATTACTTCTGAGTTTCATGATATGTATATGAAAGATTTAGATGGAAATCAAAAAGTAAAAGTTTTATTAGCGCAAGCCTTATTTGGTGATCCGGATATTTTATTATTAGACGAACCAACAAACCACTTGGATTTAAAAAGTATTAATTGGTTAGAAAACTTCTTGTTAAATTTCAAAAATACTGTTATTGTTGTTTCTCATGACCGCCATTTTTTAAATAAAGTTTGTACACATATTGCTGATATTGACTATAGCCGTATTCAATTATACGTTGGAAACTATGATTTCTGGTATGAATATAGTCAAATGCAAATTCAACAAGCGAAAGATCAAAATAAAAAAGCTGAAGCAAAGAAAAAAGAATTGGAAGAATTTATTGCACGATTCAGTGCCAATGCTTCAAAAGCCAAACAAGCAACTTCTAGAAAGAAATTATTAGATAACTTAGAAATGGTCGATATTAAACCATCTCTTAGAAGATATCCATTTATTGGTTTTAAACCAGGAAGAGAAGTAGGAAATATCGTTTTAAATGTTGAAGGTCTTACTAAAGTAGTTGATGGAGAAAAACTTATTAATAATGTTTCATTCTCTATTCAACCAAATGAAAAAGTTGCTTTTGTAGGAGATGATAAAGCAACAGAAGCGTTCTTTAAAATTATTATGGGTGAAGATGAAGATTATGAAGGAGAATTTAAATGGGGTGTGACAACAAGCCAATCTTATTTTCCTAAAGATAACTCAAAATATTTTAATGACTGTGAATTATCACTTGTTGATTGGTTAAGACAATTTACAGATGGAACGGTTTATGAACAAGATTTAAGAGGATGGTTAGGAAGAGTGTTATTCTCTGGAGAAGAAGCTTTAAAGAAAGCAAATGTTTTATCTGGAGGAGAAAAGGTAAGATGTATGCTGGCTAAAATGATGATGGAAGATGCAAATGTTCTTGTTTTTGATGAACCAACAAACCATTTGGATCTTGAATCAATTCAAGCTTTAAACCAAGGTCTTATTCAATTTAAAGAAAATATTTTATTTACATGTCATGACCATCAATTTGTACAAACAATTGCTAATAGAATTATTGAATTTAATAAAGATGGTATGATTGATCGTTTATCAACATACGATGAATATTTAGAATATAAAGAAGAATTAGAAACAAAATAAAGGATCCAAGAAGGATCCTTTATTCGTTTACGATATATAATGTTTTATAAGGGAAGGAAATTTGAAAAAAATTTTTTCTAAGAAAGATGTTTAAATATTATTTATCTTTCTTGTTATTATCATAATAAACAATTGTGAACTGAATATTTCTTATTAAACAAAAAAAGCCTTTTTTAAAGAGTTTTTTGTTTAAATAATAATTGGGAAGGGAATATGAATTTATTATTTAACGAAAGATGATTGATCTTTCATGGTTATAATATAGATGAAAACTGTAATAGAACAATGGTTCAATCATGTGTTTTTATGTGATGTCATAAAATTAAATGATAAAGAAGATTGAAAAAAATTATCATTTTGGTAAAATTGTTTTAAACAATGTGAGGTGATAAAGTGGAATTACATTTTACAAAAATGGAAGGTATTGGAAATGACTATATTTATGTTGATGGGATCCATCAAGAAGTACCGATGGATGCTGAATTTATTAGTCGTATTTCTAATCGCCATTTTGGTATTGGTGGAGATGGGATGATCGTTATTTTAAAGTCTGATCAATATGATTTTAAAATGCGTATGTTCAATCTAGATGGTAGTGAAGGAATGATGTGTGGAAATGGAATTCGTTGTTTTGCTAAATTTTGTTATGACCATCATTTAACAGATAAAAAGGTTTTAAATATTGAAACAAAGGCAGGTTTACGTATTGTAGAACTTATTTTTGATGGGGATGAAGTTGTTGGCGCAAAAGTAGATATGCAAGAACCAATTTTAAATTGTAAAGACATTCCTGTTATTTTTGATCAAGAAAAAATGATTAATGAAAAAGTAATGATTGGAGATAAAGAATATGCTTTAACAGCTGTTTCTATGGGGAATCCCCATGTCATTACGTATGTTGATTCATTAGATTTTGATATTGAAACAATAGGAAAACAATTTGAACATCATCAAATATTTCCAGAATCAGTCAATACTGAATTTGTTGAAGTAATCAATGATCATTATTTAAAAATGCGTGTATGGGAAAGAGGCAGCGGTGAAACAATGGCTTGTGGAACAGGTGCTTGTGCCGTTATGTATGCAAGTTATTTGAATGATTATTGTAAAGAAAAAGCAACAGTTGAGCTTCTTGGAGGAAAGTTAGAAATTGAACTTCAAGAGGGACATATTTTTATGACAGGTCCAGCAACAACTGTGTTTGAAGGAAAAATAAAAATATAAGGAGGAAATTTATGTTACAAACAGCAGAAGAAATTATTAAGTATATTGGTGATGCAAAGAAACAAACACCAATTAAAATGTATTTAAAAGGTGAAAATTTACCTGATACAGATGCATTCCATTTATTTGGAGATAGTCATTTTAAAATTGCTATTGGAGATTTAGATGCTATTAATGCTTACGTTGAAGAAAATAAAGATTTAATCAAAGATTCATTTATTGAACAAGATCGTCGTAATAGTGCGATTCCAATGTTAGATATGAGAAATATCAATGCTCGTATTGAACCAGGATGCTTCATTCGTGAAAATGTTTCTATTGGAGATAATGCCGTTATCATGATGGGTGCTGTTATCAATATCGGTGCTAAAATTGGTGAAGGATCAATGATCGATATGGGTGCTGTTTTAGGAGGACGTGCTGAAGTTGGAAAACATTGTCACGTTGGAGCTGGAGCAGTGTTAGCTGGTGTTATTGAACCACCTAGTGCTTCACCTGTTATTCTAGAAGATGATGTTTTAATTGGTGCAAATGCGGTTGTTATCGAAGGTGTTCATATTGGTAAAGGTGCAGTTGTAGGGGCAGGAAGTATTGTTACTCAAGATGTACCTGCTGGTGCGGTTGTTGTTGGAAATCCAGCAAGAATCATCAAGGAACAAAAAGATGAAAAAACTGAAGGTAAAACACAATTAATGGATGATTTACGTAAAATCTAGGATACGATTATGGAACAATTATTAGATCAAATAAGGACATGGCGTCGTCATTTACACGCCATTCCTGAAATCGGTTTTCAAGAATATAAAACATCAAAGTATCTTTATGAAGAATTAAAAAAAATGGGGTATCAGCCTTTAAAAATAACAGAGACGGGAATCGCTGTTTATCTTGATTTTCATAAAGAAAAAACACTTGCTTTTAGAAGTGATATCGATGCTTTAGAAATTGAAGAACAAACAGGTGTATCATTTAAAAGTACACATCAAGGAAAAATGCATGCCTGTGGTCATGATGGACATATGACAGCACTTCTTGGACTTGCTTATAAGCTAAAAGATGTTCAAGATCTACCACATAATGTTTTGCTTATTTTTCAACCAGGAGAAGAAGTGGTCAATGGGGCACCATCAATTATTAATACAGGTATTTTTGAAAAATATCATGTTAAAGGAATTTATGGTTTACATATGTTCCCAGATGTTGATGAAGGAAAACTTGCTTGTCGTAAAGGTCCTTTAATGGCTGAAAGTGGTGAATTGGATGTAACGGTTCATGGTAAAAGTGCACATGCAGGTAAGTATCATGAAGGAATTGATTCAATTGTGATTGCGAGTTTTTTGATTAGTAATTATCAAAGTATCATTTCACGAATGATTTCGCCAATGCAACCTTGTGTTTTAAATATAGGTGAAATACATGGGGGAACGGTCAGAAATATTGTGGCTAGTCAAACAAGTTTCCATGGAACACTTAGAACTTATAGTGAAGAAGTCTTTTCACGTATTGTAGAAGCAATGAAAGGGTTTAATCAAGGAATGGAACAAGCATATCATTGTCAAATTGATTTTGCCTGTCAACCTTTTAACCCACCTGTTTTAAATGATGCACATTTATATGAAGAACTTAAAAAGAATGTTGGCGCAAACTTCGAAGAACTTGAAGAGCCTGTGATGTTAGCAGAAGACTTTGCTCATTATCAAAAAGTGATTCCTGGTGTTTTCTTTTATGTGGGGACAAGATGTAAAGAATATACTTCAGGTTTACATACACCAACTTTCAATTTTCATGAAGAAGTTTTAGTACAAGCTGTTGAACTTTATGAAAAACTTGCAAGAAATGTACAATTGGGGGACTAAAAATGAATTATTATGATAGATCATTGGATGCTTTAATGCATGCCTATGGAAGATATAATGTCACATTTGATCATGGAGATGGCATTCATTTATATGATGTAAATCAAAAAGAATATATTGATTTCTTTTCAGGAATTGGTGTTAATTCTTTTGGCTATAATTATCCAGCTTATGTAGAAGCCATGGAAAAACAATTACATAGATTAATGCATATTTCTAACTACTTTAATACGGTTGAAACAATTGAAGCAGCTGAATGTGTTAAAAAAGCTACAAAATTAGATAAAGTATTCTTTACAAATTCAGGAGCTGAATCAACAGAAGGTGCTTTAAAACTTGCACGTAAATATTATTATCAAAAACATGGAAAAGCGGATAGTGAAATTATTTCTTTAAATCATTCTTTCCATGGAAGAACAACAGGATCTGTTAAACTTACAGGAAATGCACATTATCAAGAAGCGTTTGGACCTTTAATTGAAGGTGTAAAATATGCAAGTATCAATGATTTAGAAAGCGTAAAAGCATTAATAAGTGAAAAAACAGCAGCAATCATCGTTGAACCTGTTCAAGGTGAAGGTGGTGTTTACGTTTGTACAAAAGAATTCTTAACAGGTTTAAGAATTCTTTGTGATGAAAAAGATATTGCTTTGATTTTAGATGAAGTTCAATGTGGTATGGGTCGTACAGGAACAATTATGACTTATTTCCAATACGATATCTTACCTGATATTTTATGTTTAGCTAAAGGAATTGGGGCAGGTTTTCCAATGGGAGCCTTTGTCGCAAATAAAAAGTTTGCTGCAGCGATGGAACCTGGAGATCATGGTTCTACTTATGGTGGAAATCCAATGGCTGGACAAGCATGTCGAACAGTCTTTAAAATCTTAGAAGAAACAAAAATGCTTGATCATGTTCAAGATATCAGTGAATATTTAATTGAAAAATTAGATGATTTAAAAGATAAATATTCTTGTATTAAAGAAAGACGTGGTTTAGGATTGATGATTGGTTTAGAATTTGATCGACCAGTTAAAGATATTGTTCAAACTTGTTTAGATAATGGACTTATTGTTGTCATGGCAGGAGCGAATGTTATAAGAATGTTACCACCATTTATTACAACTGAAAAAGATGTTGATCAAGCAATTGCTATTTTAGATCAAGCAATTGAAAAAAATATTTAAAAATTTTAAAAAATTAAAAGAAAAATAGGATGTTTTTGACATATATAATGATGAGGTGATAAATATATGTTGAAATATCCTATTTTTTTACAAGATAATGAAAACAGTTGTGGGGCATACTGTATTAAAATGCTCTTAAGCTTTTATAAAAGAGATGATGAAATTAAAAATATTAAAAAGCGTTGTCGTCTTACAAAAGAAGGTATTACGGTTTATGGATTGATACAAGTTTTAAAAGAATATCATCTAGAAGCAAAAGCGTATCAATGTGAGTTTAAACATTTATTTGAAGAAGTCAATTGTCCAGCAATCGTGCATTTAAAACAAGATGATCTCTATCATTATGTCATCCTCTATAAAGTTAAAGATGGATATTTTTTAGTAGGAGATCCAGCTAAAGGACTCATAAAAATGTCTTATGAAAGTTTTTCAAAGCAGTTTACAGGAATTATTATCATGATTGATCATGTAGGAATGCCAATTACTAAAAGAACGAATTATACTTTTCAAAATTTTTTAAAAGATCATTTTAAACAGCATTATCAAACAATCATTAAGATGATGATTAAAACCATTATTATTTCAATGCTTACAATGATTTTTTCTTATTATTATCAATTGATGATTGATTCTTTTTCAAAGTATCCAATCTATCAAATTGTTTTCATTTCTCTTGGCTTTACAGTGCTCTATGCCTTTAAACTTTTATTAGATTATTTAAGAAGACAACAAATTTTAGAATTAAGCAGAGAACTTAATCAAGAATATGCTTTAAAAACCATGCAAAATCTTATTTATCAAGATTATGATTACATGGATGGTTTAGAAAAAGGAACATTGTTATCAAGATCACAAAATTTATTTGAATTAAGTCAATATTTTATAGAATTTTATCATGTGATCTTTATTGATAGTATTTTAATGCTTTTCATTTTGATTTTTATTTTATCGATTCAATTCTTTTTGTTTTTGATTGTTTTATTGATGATGGTTATTATTTTTTTAGTATTTTATTTTTATAGTAAAAAACTACATATTGAAAATAAAAAAATATTAGAACAAAAAGAACATTTAAATGATGGCCTATTAGAATTTCAAGAAAACTATTTTCAAACAATTCAGTTTAAAGTTAAAAAAATGATGAAAAATAAACTAGGATATCTCTATGATACTTACTTTATGAATGTCTATCATCATGATGAAATGACCAATATTCATCAAGTTCAATTAGAAGCCTTGATTCAAATCATGATTATGGCTGTCTTATTATTGGCAATCATCATTTATAAAAAGCAACAAATGACTCTTGGAACAGTGATGCTTGTTTATTTATTACTTTCTTATATGATTGATCCTTTAATGAAAATATCAGTCTTTATTGCGATGCATGATGAATTACAAATTATTTTTGAAAGATATAAAGAAATGTTACCTGAAAAAAGAGAGAGGAAAAAGAAAATCAAAAAGATAAAAAGCATTGAATTAAAATATGTAAGTTTTAGTTATGGTTATACCCGACCTCTTTTTGATCATTTTCAATTAAAAATAGAACGTTCATTATTTATTCAAGGTAAAACAGGAAGTGGTAAATCAACACTTTTAAAACTGATCATGAATCAATTACAACCAACAAAAGGAGAAATTGTTATTAATGGAATCAATCTACAAGAACTTGATTTAAATAGTTATTATAGTCATATTAAATATTTAAATAAAACTCCCGTTTTTTATAAAGAATCATTAAGAACGAATATGATTTTTGATCGTTTGTTTTTAGAGAATAAAATGATAGAATTATTGCATTATTTTATGTTGGATGATTTAGTAAATGGTTTAGATTTAAAACTGGATGAACAGGGTGGCTTTTTATCATCGGGACAAGGACAACTTGTGATGATTATTCGTGCACTATTAAGTGAACCCGATGTTTTGATTTTAGATGAAGCATTTAGTAATATAGATCAAGAAAGATTACAATTATTAATCAATTATCTAAGTTTTCAAAAGATCATCGTGATTATTGTTTCTCATCAAATAAATATGATGAACTGCCAGTTTGACTGTGTTATAATTGATTCAGGAAAAATAGTGGGTGAGGAAGATTATGGAAATAGATTTAGCACTTAATAATGAAGTAGAAGATTTTAAAGAAGATTATGAAAGTATTTATTTAGAAATTATTCAAGAAGCATGTAAACAATTAGATATTCATGATGATTTAGAATTATCAGTTATTTTTGTAGATGATCAGCGTATTCATGAAATCAATAAGGAATATCGTAAAATTGATCGTAGTACAGATGTTATTAGTTTTGCTTTAGAAGATAGTGAACAATATTATATTGAAGGTATGCCAAGAGAAATAGGAGATATTTTTATTTCAATTGATCATGCTAAAATGCAAGCAGAAGAATATGGTCATTCATTTTATCGAGAAATGTGTTTTTTATTTACACATGGTTTATTACATTTGCTTGGATTTGATCATATGAATGAAGAGGATGAAAAAGTGATGTTTTCAAGACAAAAAGAAATATTGAATGCTTTAAATATTGAAAGGAAATAATATGGACCAAAATAAATTAATCGATTTAGCTTGGAAAGCAAGAGAAAATGCGTATGTTCCTTATAGTCATTTTAAAGTAGGAGCTTGTATTGCTTTAAAAGATGGAACATTTGTTCAAGGATGTAATATTGAAAATGCTGCTTATGGGTCAACAATGTGTGCAGAAAGAAATGCTGTCTTTGGCGCTTATTGTAAAGGTTATCGTAAAGAAGATATTATTGGACTAGCAATTGTTGCTGATTGTAGTCCGATTGCTTCTCCATGTGGGGCATGTCGCCAAGTATTATCAGAACTTGTTGATTTAGAGATGCCCATCTTTCTAGCAAATAAAGAAAAAGTAGAAAAACATACAATTGGTGAATTATTACCAATGGTATTTATAGGAGAGAGTTTATGAGTTTTAAATCAGGATTTGTCAGTATTGTAGGACGTCCAAATGTTGGAAAGTCTACCTTATTAAATCAAATATTAAAAACAAAGCTTGCAATCATGTCAGATGTTGCTCAAACAACGCGTAATACAATTCAAGGTATTTATACAGATGATGAAGCACAAATCATTTTTATGGATACACCAGGAATCCATAAACCTCAAGATGGTTTAGGAAACTTTATGAATACGACGGCTTTAAATAGTATTTATGGAGTGGATATGGTTTTATTTATTGCACCAGCAAATGAAACGATTGGTAGAGGAGACCGTTTTATTATTGAAAGATTAAAAGAAGCGGATGGACCGGTTTTCCTTTTACTTAATAAATGTGATCTTGTTTCTAAAGATGAAGTTATTAAAAAATTAACAGAATGGAAAGAACTTTTTGATTTTAAAGAAATCATTCCTATTTCAGCTTTAGAAGATCAAAATGTGGATACATTGATTTCTACAATTAAAACATATTTAAATGAAGGAATGATGTATTATCCAAAAGATCAAATGACAGATCATCCAGAAAGATTTGTGATGGCTGAATTTATTAGAGAAAAGATTCTTTATTTTACAAGAGAAGAAGTTCCTCATAGTGTTGCAATCGTTGTTGAAAGAATGGAAGAATTAGAGGATGGCAGTGTAGAAGTTATTGCGACAATTGTTGTCGATCGTAAATCTCAAAAGGGTATTTTGATTGGTAAACAAGGAAGTATGATCAAAAAAATTCGTCAAAATGCACAAAGAGAAATGAAACGTTTTTTACAAACAACAGTGCATTTGGAATTATTTGTTAAAGTTGAAAATAATTGGCGTAATAAACAAAAATATTTAAAAGAATTTGGTTATAACGAAGATGACTATTAAAAAAGAAGAAGTTGTTTCTTTAGGTATTGTTTTAAAGACGCATCCTTATAAAGAAAGTGATTCTTTAGTCACTGTGTATTTTAAAGATTATGGAAAAATGACTTTGATTGCTCGGGGTGTAAAAAAATTAAAAAGTAAAAATGCTTCGGCTTGTCAAAGTCTTACACTTTCAGAGTTTACTTTTATACCTAGAAATGGTTTATCAACGATGATTAAAGCAAGTTCGGTTGATTTTTATCGCTATATTAAAGAAAATCTTGAATTAGAAGCGTATGCAAGTTATTTTATGGAATTTGTTTTAAAGAATGAAGAGGATAATCAACCGGATTTAGAAATCTTTGATACTTTAAAAAAATCATTAGATGCTCTAAATCATGGTTATCCCTATCCATTGGTTTATCTATTATATAATGCATTTATTTTAAAAAGATGCGGGATGGCTTTACAAGTTGATGGCTGTGTAAGATGTTTAAGACAAGATCATATAGCAGGAATCAGTTTAGAAGATGGGGGCTTTGTCTGTCATGATTGTTTATCACTTCATGATAAACAATTAGATAAGGTAACATTAAAGGCTTTTCGTCATATTAATAAATTAACGATTGATTCTATTGATCAACTTAAAGTACCGGATGAATCTATTGATTTATTAATGGAAATTATGGATTATTATGTTGATGAGATGACGGGGATTTTATTTAAAACAAAGAAAATGATTCAAAGTCTTTCAAAAATATGACAAAAGTAGACACTTTTGTCTTTTTTTATAAACATATTTTGACTATAATAGAAACAAAAGTAAGGGGAGGATTTATAGATGGGACAATTTTTACCGATAAATAGAAAAGAAATGGAAGAAAGAGGATGGCAAGAGGTAGATTTTGTCTATATTTGTGGTGATGCTTATGTAGATCACCCTTCATTTGGAGCAGCTATTATTTGTCGTACATTAGAGGCAAATGGTTTTAAGGTTGCTTTTTTATCGCAACCAGATTGGCATAAGGTAGAAGAATTTAGGCAATTTGGGAAACCTCGTTTAGGTTTTTTAATTTCTTCAGGTAATATTGATTCAATGGTCAATCACTATACTGTTTCTAAAAAAAGAAGACATAAAGATTCTTATACATCAGGTGGCGAAGGTTTTAAAAGACCTGATAGAGCAGTGATTGTTTATAGTCAAATGGCAAGACAAGCATTTCCTGATGCTAATATTTTAATTGGAGGAATTGAAGCTTCTCTTAGACGTTTAGCTCATTATGATTATTGGAGTGATAAGGTTAGAAAATCGATTATTATTGATGCCAATGCAGATTTATTAATGTTTGGAATGGGAGAAAACAGTATTATTGAAGTTGCAGAAGCATTAGATAGTGGGTTAGATATTAAATATTTAACGTATTTAGATGGAACAGTTTATAAAACAAAAAATATCGATGATTTAAATGAAGCTGATTATATAATGCTTCCTAGTTACGAAGAAATTACAACATCTAAAAGAAAATACGCTGAATCTTTCCAAAAACAATATTTAAATACAGATCATTATAATGCTAAAATCTTAGTTGAACCTTATCAAGGATGGTATGTGGTTCAAAATAAACCGAATAGACCACTTACCCAAAGAGAATTCGATAGAGCTTATGGTTATGATTACAATCGTGATTATCATCCAAGTTATCAACACGTTCCAGCTATTGATGAAGTTAAATTCTCACTTATTTCAAATAGAGGGTGTTTTGGATCATGTAATTTCTGTGCTTTAGCGTTCCATCAAGGAAGAATTATTCAAGCAAGAAGTCATGAATCAATTATTGCAGAAGCAAATAAAATGGTTTGGGATCCTGATTTTAAAGGATACATTCATGATGTTGGTGGACCAACAGCTAACTTTAGAGATACTGCTTGTGATAAACAAAAAACCAAAGGGGCTTGTCCTACAAAACAATGCTTATGGCCAGAACCTTGTAAAAATTTAAAAGTTGATCATGAAGATTATTTATCATTACTTACAAAATTAAGACAGCTTCCAAACGTTAAAAAAGTTTTCGTACGTTCAGGAATTCGTTACGATTATCTCATGTATGATAAAAATGATCATTTCTTTGAAGAGCTTGTTCAACATCATATTTCAGGACAATTAAAAGTTGCCCCTGAACATATCAGTAATCATGCTTTAGATAAGATGGGCAAACCAAGACGTGGGCTTTACGAAAAATTTGTTGATAAATATTATCGTATTAATGAAAAATATAATAAAAAACAATTCTTAGTGCCTTATTTAATGTCCTCTCATCCAGGATGCCGTTTAGAAGATGCTATCGAACTGGCGGAATATTTAAGAGATATTCATCATCAACCAGAACAAGTACAAGATTTTTATCCAACACCAGGAACACTTTCAACAACGATGTATTATACAGGGTTGGATCCTCGTGATATGACACCTGTTTATGTGCCAAAAGATCCTAAAGAAAAAGCGATGCAAAGAGCCTTGATTCAATATAAGAATCCTAAAAACTATGACCTTGTATATGAAGCCTTGATCAAAGCTAATCGAAAAGATTTGATTGGATTTGGTAAAAAATGCCTGATTAAACCACGTACAAAAAGGCAAAACTATAACAGATCTTATACAAGGGGGCATAAATGATGAAACTTACAGAAACGTATACCTCCTTAACACAAACACATATTAAATTTGATATTTATCAACCAAATGTGATATTAAGATATAAGGGAATCATTCAACTTCATCATGGATTATGTGAACATTCAGACCGTTATCAAAAATTTGCGGAATATTTAAGTCATGAAGGTTTTATTGTAGTCGTGCCTGATTTTCCTGGGCATGGTACATCACTTTATCATTTTGAACAAGGCTATTTTGGAAGCGGAAATGCGCTTGATACTTTGATTGAAGATATGCAACGTTTAAGACATATTATCGCTAAAAGATATGAAGACCTTCCTTATTTTATGATTGGTGTTGATTTTGGTTCGCTCGTATTACTTAAATATGCCATGACGTATGGAGATTATATTAATGGAATGATTATTCTTGGAACATGTATGAAAAATAATTTTTATTATCGTATGAAAACGATTGTTGATTTAAATATTTTACTACATGGACAAATGAATCGTTCAAGAGTAATAAAAAAAGCAGTTGATTTATTTTTACAAAAAAATTTAAATGGTTGTTATAAAATGAGTAATCAAAAAGAAGTACAGCTTTATCAAGAAGATCCTTTAAGTGATTTTGTTTATACAAATCAAGCCTATCATGATATATTGGAATACATAAAATATGTAAGTGATGAAGATCATCTAAAACATATACCTGATTATTTACCTGTTTATTTATTATCAGGTGGTTTTGATAATCTTACTAAAAATGGAAAAGATACTATAAAACTTTATCAAATATTAAAAGGAAATGGTCTAAAAGATCTCCAATATAAGATTTATGATAATAAAAGACAAGATATTTTACATGATAATAATTATCGAGATGTCTATCATGATATTATGCATTGGTTAGACGAAAGAACCTATATATAGTACCCTTATAGTTGGTTGACAAATATCTACTATAAGGGTATTTTATTTGTACGCGAAAAGAAGATAGAAGACTTGGAAAGCCAAGTCTTTATTCATTTATATCGTAAAAAAGGAGAAAATTATGGCAACTAAAGATATGGATAAATTAGTAAATCATGCAAAATCAACTGGTTTTGTATATCAAGGTTCAGAAATCTATGATGGACTAGCAAATACTTGGGATTATGGACCATTAGGGGTTGAAATGAAAAACAATATTAAACGTTTATGGTGGAAAAGATTCATTCAAGAATCTCCTTATAACGTTGGTTTAGATTCAGCTATTTTCATGAATCCAAAGGTATGGGAAGCTTCAGGACATGTTGGTGGTTTCTCTGATCCGTTAATTGACTGTAAAGAATGTAAAACAAGACATCGTGCAGATAAATTAATTGAAGCATATGATCCTTCTGTACATAGTGAAGGTTGGTCTAATGAACAAACAATGTCTTATATTAAAGAACATAATATTGTTTGTCCTAACTGTGGAAAAAGTAATTTCACTGATGTTAGACAATTTAAATTAATGTTTGAAACACATATGGGTGTTGTTGAAGATGATAAATCTGTTGTTTATTTACGTCCAGAAACTGCACAAGGAATCTTTGTAAACTTTAAAAATATTCAAAGAACTTCTCGTAAAAAAGTACCATTTGGTATTGGTCAAATTGGTAAATCATTCAGAAATGAAATTACACCAGGTAACTTTATTTTTAGAACAAGAGAATTTGAACAAATGGAATTAGAATTCTTTTGTAAACCAGATACTGATTTAGAATGGTTTGATTATTGGAAAGCTTATTGTAAAAAATTCTTATTAGACTTAGGATTAAAAGAAGAAAATTTAAAATTCAGAGATCATGAAAAAGAAGAATTATCTTTCTATTCTAAGGCTACATGTGATGTTGAATATAAATTCCCATTTGGATGGGGTGAATTATGGGGTATTGCAGACCGTACAGATTATGATTTATCTCGTCATATGGAACATTCTAAAAAATCTTTAGAATATTTAGATCCTCAAACAAATGAAAAATATATTCCATATGTTATTGAACCATCTGTAGGGGCAGACCGTTTATTCTTATCTATTTTCTGTGATAGTTATCAAGAAGAAACATTAGAAAATGGAGATACAAGAACAGTGATGAAATTACATCCTGCCATTGCACCATATAAAGTAGCAGTTTTACCACTTACTAAAAAACAAAGTGAAAAAGCTGAAGAAGTTTATGCAACACTTGCTAAACATTTCTCTGTTGAATTTGATGTTGCAGGTCAAATTGGTAAAAGATATCGTCGTCAAGATGCTATTGGAACACCATATTGTGTGACTGTTGATTTTGATACAATGGAAGACAATGCTGTTACTGTTCGTGATAGAGATACCATGGAACAAGTACGTTTACCAATTGATCAATTAGTAGGTTATATTCAAGATAAAATTACATTCTAATAAAGGAGATTATTATGCCAAGACTTTCAAATGAAAAAATCAATGAAATAAGACAAAGCGTTGATATCGTTGATGTTATTGGCAATTATCTTCCTTTAGAAAGAAGAGGACGTAATTATTTAGCAAGGTGCCCATTTCACAATGATGATCATCCATCAATGTCTGTTTCACCTGAAAAGCAGATCTATAGATGTTTTGTATGTTCACACGGTGGAAATGTGTTTACTTTCTTACAAGATTACTTAAAAATTTCCTTTATGGAAGCTGTCAAAATGGTGGCTCAAATGGGAAATGTTGATTTAGGTGATTTTACATTTTATGAAGAAAAACCACATGTAAATCAAGAATTAGAACCATACTATTTAATGCATGAAGAAGCTAATCGTATTTATAAACATTATTTAACGACGAAGCTTGCTTTAGAAGCAAATAGTTATTTAAGTCAAAGACATTTATCTAAAGATATTATTGACTATTTTGAAATTGGTTATGCACCGGAACAAAATATTTTATTAAAAGCTTTTGAAAAATCTGGTTTTTCAAGAATGCAAGCTTATGAATCAGGACTTGTTATAGAATCTGAAGTGGGATATGATCGCTATTCCAATCGTATTATGTTTCCTTTACATAATAGTGAAGGACGTGTTGTTGGCTTTAGTGGTCGTATCTATCAAAAAAATCAAAAAGAATCCAAGTATATGAACTCTCCTGAATCTAAAATTTTTATTAAAGGAGAGACCTTATACAATTACCATCGTATAAAAAATGATGTTAGAAATGAAGGTAAAGTTATTATTCTAGAAGGTTTTATGGATGTAATAGCATTATATAAAGCGGGTATTAAAAATACTGTCGCAATTATGGGGACAGCTTTAACTTCACAACATTTAAAAATGTTAAAACGATTATCAAATGATATTGTTTTATGTCTTGATGGTGATCAAGCTGGAAAAAATGCGATGATAAAATGTGTGGATGCTTTAAATAATGAAGGATTTCATACATCAATCGTGGTTATTCCTGATGCAATGGATCCAGATGAATTTCTAGAAGCTAAAGGAAAAGATGAATTAATAGCACTCTTTAAAAATCCAATAAGTGCTGTTGAGTTTAAATTAAATTATTATTATGAACGTATCAATGTTGATAATTATGAAGATCGAAAAAATTATTTAGAATCCATGGTTAAAGTCATCATGCAATTGGATGATATTGTTGATCAAGATTATTATATTGGTCAACTTGAAAAAAAATCAGGATTTTCTAAAGAAACAATTCATCATTTAATGAGTCAACAAACTCTTGTAAAAAAACCAATACCTTTTAGACCAGTGACTTATGATCATGTTTCAAGATTGATTGATAAGTATCAAAAGGCTGAAAGAGATTTGTTATATTATATGATGCAGGATAAAAAGTATGCGATGGAATATGAAGCAAAAGCAGGCTATATGTATGATAAAGTTAATCGCTTAATTGCTTCCTATATTATTGATTATTATCGTCAGTACGTCATTTTAGAAGTTGCTGATTTGATTAATATGATTGATGATCAAGATATTGTTAAAAGAATTTTAGAAATATCATCTTTACATTTACCTCAATTAGAATCAAATCAAGCAATTGATGATTATATCAAAATAATACAAGAAAAACTTAAAATTGAACGAATTAAACAACTTGAACAGGAGCTATCACAAACATATGATCCTCGTCAACAAGCAAAAATTCTTCAAGAAATTATAGAATCAAAAGATAAGGAGTAAACTATGGCAAAGAAAAAAGTACAAGCAGTTTCATTTGATGATTTAAAAAAATTAGTTGTAAATGAAGCAAAAAACAATAACAATGTATTAACCCAAGAACAAATTGATGAATATTTAATGAATTATGATTTAAGTGATGAACTCGCAGAAGAATTACTTGAATATATTCAACAAAATCAAATTACCATTTCTGATGATGATTTAGATTCATTAGATGTAGATGATGATATGTTACTTGCAGACGTTCCTACAATGGATGATGATTTAGACCTTGATATAGATGATGCAGACGATACTCCTGATTTAGATTTTGATGGTGATTTCGATATGATGACAGGGGATACATTACATATGTATCAAGAACATGATGATGATAAAGAAAGCGAAAGCACTCAACTTGGAAGTAATGTTAAAATTAATGATCCTGTAAAAATGTATCTTAAAGAAATTGGGCGAGTTGAATTATTAAATCATGATCAAGAAATTGAATTAGCTAAAAGAATTCTTGAAGGAGATGAACAAGCTAAAAAAGAACTTGCTGCAGCAAACTTAAGATTAGTTGTTTCCATCGCTAAAAGATATGTTGGACGTGGAATGTTATTCTTAGATTTAATCCAAGAAGGAAACATGGGGTTAATTAAAGCAGTAGAAAAATTTGATTATACAAAAGGATTTAAATTCTCTACTTATGCGACTTGGTGGATTAGACAAGCAATTACACGTGCAATTGCCGATCAAGCCCGTACAATTCGTATTCCAGTACACATGGTAGAAACAATCAATAAATTAACACGTATTCAAAGACAATTAATTCAAGAATTAGGTAGAGAACCATCTGCTGAAGAAATTGCTGAAAAAATGGATGGTATGACACCAGAAAAAGTACGTGAAATTCAAAAAATCTCTTTAGAACCCGTTTCATTAGAAACACCAATTGGTGAAGAAGATGATTCTCATTTAGGTGATTTTATTGAAGATGAAGGCGCTATGTCACCAAATGATTATGCAGCAAATGAATTATTAAAAGATGAATTAAATGATGTTTTATTAGAACTTACTGATCGTGAAGAAAAAGTTTTAAGACTTCGTTTTGGATTAGATGATGGTAGAACAAGAACTCTTGAAGAAGTAGGTCGTGAATTTAACGTTACACGTGAACGTATTCGTCAAATTGAAGCAAAAGCATTAAGAAAATTAAAACATCCATCTCGTTCTAAAAGATTAAAGGATTTCTTAGATCGTTAATGAAACTATCAAAAAGATTAGAATTACTTGCTTATTTGGTAGAAAAATATAAAAAAGGAAATATCTTGGCAGATATTGGAACAGATCATGCTTATTTGCCATGTTATTTAATTGAAAAAAATATTATAGAGAAAGCTTATGCCTGTGATGTCGCAAAAGGTCCTTTTGCGGCGTCACTTTCTACTATTAAGCAATATCATTTTGAAGAAAATGTAGAAGCATTATTAGGAGATGGATTAGATCCTATTCTTGATAAAGAAGTTGATATGGTAACGATTGCTGGAATGGGATCATTTCTAATTGTAGAAATATTAGAAAAAAATAAAGCGTATTTAAACAAAGTTAAACAATTCTATTTACAACCTAACGCTAATACGGATCATCTAAGAAAATATTTATTTAAAAATCATTTTAAAATTGTTGATGAAAAGATGATTAAAGATGGTCATCATATTTATGAAATGATGGTTGTAGAAAATACAAATCAAGATATTCAATATAATCAAGAAGATATGATGTTTGGTCCAGTTTTAAGAAAAAATAAAGATGAATTATTTATTCGTTATTGGCAAAAACAATATCAAACATATTTAAAGATTATGAAAGATTTGCCATCAAATCATCCAAGATATTTAGAATTAGAAAAACAAAAACAATTAATTGAAGGTGAACTTAATGAAAGCTTATGAAATTATGAATCATTTGGAGAAATATTTTCCTTTAAATCTTCAAATGGATTTTGATTGCTGTGGTCTACAAATTGGAAGTAGAGAAAAGGAAGTTAAAAAAGTTTATATTGCTTTAAACGCTGATAATGAAACATTACAAGCCTGTATTGAAAATAATTGTCAAATGTTAATTACACATCATCCTTTTTTATTAGAAAAGATTAAAAATTTAGATACTTCTTTACATCAAGGAAAATTTATTTCAACAGCCATGAAACATGATATTGTTGTTTATAGTTTACACACATGTTTAGATCGAGGACAAAATGGTATTTCAATGAATGATTGGTTGATTCAAAAGTTAGGTGTTCATGATGTTGCTTGTTATGATCATTATGAAGTTGGAAAGAAAGCTATTTTAAATGAAGCTATAAATGGAAAAGATTTCATTGAAAAAGTAAAAGACATTTTTCATATAGAACATTTAAAATATAGTAAAAATACAAATAAAATGATACATACAATTGCTATTTGCGGGGGAAGTGCAGCAGACGACTTAGAAATTCTTGCTGATCAAGTAGATTGTTATATTACAGGTGATACTAAATATCGTCATGCTAAATATGCGATAGATCATGATTGTTTATTAATAGATCCAGGGCATCATTTAGAAGTGATCATTGAAGAAAAATTACCAGAATTATTAGAAACTTTACCTCTAGAAATTGCAGTACATCATAGTAAAGATTATTTTGAATACCAATAATATTTAAACCTTTTAGAGCTTACTTTAAAAGGTTTTTTTAATAGAAAAATATTTTCTTGTTTTTGATAAATCATATAAATAGATGTAACAAATTTACATTAAAGTAAATATTTTCAAGTGGATGTGCTTACATTACTTTTGACCATTGTTAAAGTAAAAAAATAGGTTTATACTTAAAATTGTAGAGAGTAAAGGAAGGCAAAAGTTATGAAGAAAAACGAGATTATGTCAAAAACAAAAATTGTATGTACTGTAGGACCAGCATCTGAAAGCAAAGAAATGCTTACAAAATTAGTAAAAGCTGGAATGAATGTCATGAGATTAAATTTCTCACATGGAACACATGAAGAACATGCAGAAAAAATTACTACATTATTAGAAATTAATAAAGAATTATCTACAAATGTTGCTATTTTATTAGATACAAAAGGACCTGAAATTCGTACAGGTGATTTTGTTGGTGGTAAAACTACTTTTAAAAAAGGGCAAACTTCTATTATTTGTGTAGAAGATATCGAAGGTACAAGTGAAAGATTTACAATCACTTATAAAGATTTATATAAAGATGTTAAACCTGGTGGTTATATCTTAGTAAACGATGGTCAAGTAGAATTATTAGTTGATCATATTGAAGGAACTGATATTGTTTGTGTTGCAGCAAATGATGGAGAAGTAAAAAATAAACGTGGAATCAATGTTCCAGGTATTAAATTAGGATTTGATTATTTATCATCTAAAGATATTTCAGATTTAACATTTGGAGCAGGTCAACCTTTTGACTATGTTGCTGCCTCATTCTGTCGTAGAGCACAAGATATTATTGATATCAAAAAATTATTAATTGAAAATGGTAGAAATGATATTCAAATTTTAGCTAAGATTGAAAATCAAGAAGGTGTTGATAATGTAGATGAAATTCTTGATATTGCTGATGGTATCATGGTTGCTCGTGGTGACTTAGGTGTAGAAGTTCCTGCTGAAGATGTCCCACTTATTCAAAAATCAATTATTAAAAAATGTAAACAACGTGGTAAAATTGTTATTACAGCAACTCAAATGTTAGAAAGTATGCAACAAAATCCACGTCCAACACGTGCAGAAGTATCTGATGTTGCTAATGCAATTTATGATGGAACAGATGCAATCATGTTATCTGGAGAATCAGCAAGTGGTCTTTATCCTCAAGAAGCAGTCATGATGATGTCTAAAATTGCTTTAAAAACAGAAGGAACTTTGGATTATCAAAGCTTACAAAGACAAGCTATTCGTACAGCACCAGATGATACAAGTGAAGCTATTTGTATGTCAGTTGCTGAAATTGCTTATAAATTTAATGTAGCAGCGATTATAGCCTTTACAGAATCAGGATTTACTGCTCGTAAAATGGCGCGTTATCGTACAAAATCTCGTATTATAGCAGCAACTCCATCTATAAAAACAGTAAAAGCATTAGCTTTAAACTGGGGTGTTAAAGCTGTTCATTGTAAACCATTAAATTCACGTATTTCAATGATTGATTATGCAAGTATTATTGCTAGAGAAAATGGTGTAAAACCTGGTCAAAAAATCTTAGTTACTGGTGGAACACCAGGAGTTAAAGGTGCAACAAGCTATTTAGAACTTGTTGAAGTTAAATAATATTCGAAATACACTCTTAGGAGTGTTTTTCTTTTCTAATTCATAAAGATGAAATAAATGGGTTATATTATATAATAGCAAAACAATGAAAAGAAGGAGAGATTTTATATGTGTACAGCAGCAACTTATCAAACAAAAGATTTTTATATGGGTAGAACTTTGGATTATGAATTTTCCTATGGTGAAAAAATAGCAATTATGCCAAGAAGCTACCCTTTACAATATAGACATGGATTAAAAAATATTGAACATTATGCCATGATTGGTATGGCTCATGTATTAGATGAATATCCTTTATATTATGATGCTGTTAATGAAAAAGGTTTAGGAATGGCAGGATTAAATTTTGTCGGAAATGCCTGTTATCAAGAGGTTAAAGAAGGAGCAGTCAACGTTGCTCAATATGAATTCATTCCTTGGGTTTTAAGTCAATGTGCAACGCTTAAAGAAGCTAAACAACTTATTCAAACAATCAATTTAGTGAAGACACCTTATAATGAACATTTACCAGCCGCATCATTACATTGGATCATTGCAGATCAAAGTGGATGTATAACTGTTGAATCAGTCGAAGAAGGATTAAAAATCTATGAAAATCCTGTAGGAGTTCTTGCAAATAATCCTTCATTTGATAAACAATTATTCAACTTAAATAATTACATGTCGCTTTCTCCAAAACAACCGCAAAATCTTTTTTCTAAAGAATTAGATTTACAAACATATTCAAGAGGTATGGGAGCACTTGGTTTACCTGGTGATTTATCTTCAATGTCACGTTTTGTACGTGTTGCATTTACTAAAATGAACGGACAATCAAGGGATAATGAAAGAGATAGTGTTAATCAATTTTTTCATATTTTAGGTTCAGTTGAACAACAAAGAGGATGTTGTGAAGTAGCAGATGGTAAATATGAAATTACAATTTATACTTCATGTTGGAATAGTCAAAAAGGAATCTATTATTACACAACTTATAATAGAAGACAAATTACAGCAGTTAATATGCATAAAGTAAATTTAGATGCACAACAACTTGTAAGTTATGCAATGTTAGATGATGAAGAATTTTATGAACAAAATTAGTATTTTTAAGATAGCGAAAGCTATCTTTTTTTTATATTTAAATGTGATTAAAATCACATAATTTTCATATATTTCAAAGAAAACAAGTTAATTTTTTAACTTGTTGTAAACGCTTTCAATTTGAAAATAATAGGACTAAAATAGGGTTAAAGGGGATGGAAGTTATGAGTTTAAAATCATTTATTGGAGGTATACATCCAAAAGATCAAAAACAATATACAAAGGATTTACCTATTATTAAAATAAAAGCAAGTGATGAAGTTGTATTTCCTTTAAAACAACATATTGGTGCACCTTGTCAACCAATTGTTAAAGTAAAAGATGAGATAAAAGTTGGGCAAGTTATTGCTTGTAGTGATGCTTTTGTTTCAAGTCCTATTATTTCTTCAGTTTCAGGTATAGTAAAAAAAATAGAAGAAAGAATGGATGTCAGTGGGAAAATGCAAGAATCAATTGTTATTGCTAATGATGGATTATATCAAAAAGTTGAAAATAATAATAATAAACAAGAATTAACTTATGAAGAAAAAATTGAAAGAATTAAGGCAGCAGGTATAGTTGGTCTAGGAGGAGCAGGGTTTCCTACACATGTAAAATTATCTGTTAAAGATTCAAATCAAGTTCAATATTATATTGTTAATGGTGCGGAATGTGAACCCTATCTTACAAGTGATTATCGCTTGATGCTTGAAAAAACAGATGAACTAATAGCAGGAATTCATGTTCTATTAGAAATGTTTCCAAAAGCTCTTTGTTATATTGCCATTGAAGATAATAAAAAAGAGGCTATTCATTTATTAAAAGAAAAGTGTAAAGATGAAAAAAGAATTGCTGTGAAAGAACTAAAAACAAAATATCCTCAAGGTGGAGAAAGAATGCTTGTTAAGGTTTTAACAGGAAAGACATTAAATTCTAAAATGCTTCCTTTAGATGTAGGATGTATTGTTGATAATGTAGCAACAGTGATTGCTATTAATCAAGCGGTTCGTTATAATCAACCTTTAATTTCTAAAGTAATGACGATTTCGGGTGATGGAATAACACCTAGCAATATTGAAGTTCCTATAGGAACGAGTTTTAAATGGATCGTTGAACAATTAGGAGGTTTCAAATCTGAAGTTCAAAAACTTATTTGTGGAGGTCCAATGATGGGAAGTGCCCTTATTCATTTAGATATACCTGTAACTAAGACATCAAGTTCTTTACTTGCACTTGTACAAGATGAAGTATCCCTTTTTGAACCTTCTGCATGTATTCGTTGTGGTCGATGTAAAGACGTCTGTCCGAGTTTATTAGTCCCTCAAAAACTTTATCAAATAGCAACAAAAAATGATACAGAGGCCTTTATTTTAAATGGTGGAATGGAATGCATAGAATGTGGTTGTTGTAGCTATACATGTCCAGCAAAAAGAAATATGACACAGGCATTTAAGAAGATGAAATATTTAGTCTCTATTAATAAAAGAAAGTAGGTGTTATTCATGAATCAATTACTACATGTTTCTGCTTCACCGCATATTAAAGATCGTGTTACAACATCTTCTATTATGTTAGATGTCATTATTGCTTTAATACCAGCTACTTTATTTGGAATTATTCAATTTAAAATAAATGCTTTATTGATTATTGTAACAACGATAACAACATGTGTTTTAGCAGAATATTTATATGAACGTTTTATGAAAAAAACAATTACCATCAAAGATCTATCAGCAGTTGTCACAGGACTTATTCTTGCTTTAAATTTACCATCAACAGTTCCTTTATGGCTTCCTATTATTGGTGGTCTCTTTGCTATTATTGTGGTTAAACAATTTTATGGAGGCTTAGGACAAAATTTTATGAATCCAGCTTTAGCAGCAAGATGTTTTTTATTGATTTCCTTTACTGGAAGAATGACAAATTTTGCATTTGACGGGATGACTTCATCAACGCCACTTGCAATTTTAAAAAATGGAGAAAGCTTTGATTTAATAAGGATGTTTATTGGAAATACTGCTGGAACAATAGGGGAAACTTCTACGGTTGCTTTGCTTATAGGAGTTGTTTATTTACTTATTAAAGGAGTTATTAAATTAACAATTCCAATGACTTATATCATAACTTTTTCTATTTTTACATTATTATTTTCACCTTGTTCTTTTGATATTTATTATTTAGCTTGTGAGTTATGTGGTGGAGGTTTGATCTTTGGTGCCTTTTTCATGGCTACTGATTATGTAACAAGTCCAATGGATCAAAAAGGACAACTTATTTATGGTATTTTATTAGGTGTATTAACAGGATTATTTCGTTTTTTTGGAACAAGTGCAGAAGGTGTTTCTTATGCAATTATTATTTCTAATTTACTTGTTCCGTTAATTGATAAATTCACTTTAAAAGGCGGTGTTTATCAATGAAGAAAATAATAAAAGATATTCTTATTTTATGTATTATTACAGTTATATGTGGTGGTGTTTTAGGTTATGTTTACCAAATTACTCTAAGCCCTATTGAAAAACAAGCTCAACAAAGTCAACAAGAAGCTTATTTAGAAGTCATGAAAGAAGCAACATCATTTAAAGAAATTAATTCAAAAGAAATCAATAGATTAGCTAAACAATTAAAAAATAAGTATGGTAAAAATGGGATAACAATTGAAAAAGCTTTAAAATCTTTTAAACAAAAAGAGGGTATAGGCTATATTATTCAAGTTGTTGATCATGATGGTTTTGGTGGAGATATTGAAATCATTGTTGGTATCAACCTTCAAAAAGAAATTACAGGAGTTGAAATTTTATCAATTGATGAAACAGTAGGACTTGGAATGAATGCTAAAAATGAAGATTTTAGAAATCAATATGTAGGTAAAAAAGTAAAGCAATTTCAAGTTGTAAAAACTGGTAAGCAAGAAGATGATGAAATTGATTCGTTATCAGGAGCGACAATTACTTCAAAAGCAATGACAAACGGAATGAATGCAGCATTAGATTTTTATGATCTGTTGAAAGGAAGATGAGCATATGAAGAAATATTTAGAACCTTTATATAATGGTATCATTAAAGAAAATCCTACTTTTGTTTTAATGCTAGGAATGTGCCCAACACTTGCTGTTACTACATCAGCTATTAATGGTATGGGAATGGGACTTACAACTATGACTGTTTTAATTATGTCTAATTTTGTTATTTCATTACTTAGAAAAATAATTCCTAGTCGTATGAGAATACCTGCTTATATAGTGATTGTAGCATCACTTGTAACAGTTGTTCAATTACTACTTCAAGCATATATTCCTTCATTATATGATACATTAGGTATTTATATTCCTTTAATTGTTGTTAATTGCATTATTTTAGGAAGAGCAGAAGCTTTTGCTTCTAAAAATAATCCGCTTCTTTCTATAATGGATGGATTAGGAATGGGGTTAGGTTTTACTCTCGCATTAACCTCAATAGGTTTAGTAAGAGAAATTTTAGGTTCTGGAACAGCATTTTCAATGACTTTACCTATTTCCTTTGAACCAATTACTATTTTTGTAATGGCACCAGGAGCATTCTTTATCTTAGCTTTATTAACAGCTATTCAAAATAAATTAAAGCTACCTAGTGCAACAAATGTACAAAATTCATCTTTAAAATGTGGAGGGGATTGTTTACATTGTCATGGTAGTCAATGCCAAATTAATAAATCCTTGTTAAAGGAGGATCCTGAAAAATGAAAACACTTATACTAACACTCATTAGTGTATCTTTAGTTAATAATGTTGTCTTATCACAATTTTTAGGATTATGTCCATTTTTAGGCGTTTCTAAACAAACAAAAACAGCTCTTTCGATGGGTGGTGCAGTTATTTTTGTTATTACGATTGCTTCTGCAGTTACTCACGTTTTATATCGTTTACTTGTTTTATTACATGTAGAATACTTAGAAACAGTAACTTTTATTCTTATTATTGCTGCTTTAGTACAACTTGTTGAATTGTTTTTAAAAAAATACTCAACAGCTTTATATAATGCATTAGGTGTTTACTTACCATTGATTACAACGAATTGTGCAGTTTTAGGTGTTGCTTTAACAAATGTACAAAATCATTATAATTTTATTACAAGCGTTGTTGCTGGATTTGGAACAGCTTTAGGATTTACAATTTCTATTACAATATTAGCTGGTATAAGAGAAAGAATTGCTGATAATGATATTCCTCATGTACTTCAAGGTTCACCCATTGTTTTAATTACTGCCGGTCTTATGGCAATTGCATTTATTGGCTTTTCAGGATTAATTTAGGAGGAATGCATATGATTATTTCAATTCTTGTTGTAGGAATAATAGGTTTACTGATTGGAATTTTACTTTCGCTAGCAAGTATAAAATTTGAAGTGAAAGTAGATGAAAATGAAGAAAAAATAAGGGCAGTTCTTCCAGGTAATAATTGTGGGGCTTGTGGCTATCCAGGATGTGATGGACTTGCTTGTGCCATTGCTAAAAAAGAAGCACCCATCAATCAATGTCCTGTTGGGGGCGAAGAAGTTGCTAAAAAAATAGGTGAAATCATGCATCTAGAAGTAGAAAACCATGTACATTTAGTAGCTTATGTAAAATGTAAAGGAACTTGTGATCAAATTCAAACACAATATCAATATGATGGTATTCATGATTGTTTAAGTGCCGCCATTGTTCCTGGTAGTGGTGATAAAAAGTGTCGTTTTGGTTGTATTGGGTATGGAAGTTGTGTTAAAGCTTGTGCTTTTGATGCTATTCATATTATTGATGGTATTGCTGAAGTAGATCAGGATAAATGTAAATCATGTCAAAAATGTATGGATGTTTGCCCACAACATCTTATTGAAATGGTACCTTATGAAGCAAATAGTCATGTTAGATGCAATAGTCATGATAAAGGAGCTATTGTTAATAAAAATTGTAAAGCAGGATGCCTTGGATGCATGCTATGTACAAAGGTATGTCCAACTCAAGCAATTACAGTAGATGATTTTTTAGCACATATCGATTATACAAAATGTATTCATTGTGGAAAATGTAAAGAAAAATGTCCTAGAAAGATTATTGAATAAAAACTCCCAAAAGGAGTTTTTAATTTGAAAGATATTTTTTAAAATTTTTACTATAGCTTATTTGATTATGATCATCAATAAAACATCCTGAAACGTTTTTTATTGAATTGAGTAATGCTAATCCTTTTTCTTTACCTAAAGCAAAACAAACTGTACTTAAAGCATCTCCTTGTAAAGAACTTTTAGATATAATAGTAACAGAAGATAAACCATTATCATAACAATATCCAGTTGAGGGATTTAAAATATGATGATATTTTTTTGAATTAATTTCAATATATCTTTGATACGTACCACTTGTTACAATCGATAAATTATTAATATTTAAACTAAGTATTGAATGATTTGTATTTTGAGGATCAGTAATGCCTATAGAAAATGGATTATTATTTTTTTGACCAACACATAAAATATTACCACCTAAATTAATTAAAGCACTGTTAACCTTATTTTTTAATAGATAACTTTTAATTTGATCAGCGATATATCCTTTAGCTATCGCACCTAAATCTATCATTGTTTGTTCATTTAAAAAGCGTATTTTTTGATTATCTAATATAATATTTTGATAAGATATATCATTTAAATGAGTTTTAATTTGTTGATCATCAGGAAGTTTATTTTCTTTAAAGTTCCATAATGAAGAAACAGAACCAATGGTTATATCAAAAGCACCTTGAGAAAGTTGACTATAATAAAGACCTTCTTTAATGACTTTAAAAAGTTCTTTAGAAAGAGGTTGTTCATCTAATTTGTGATGAGCATGATTGATTTTATAGAGTTCACTTTCTTTATTATTCGCTGAAAAGACAAGTTCATACTTCTTGCATAAATTGAAACAGTTATTTAAAATATTTTTAGAGGATGAATCATACAAAGTAATTTGTACAATTGTATCTAAACAAAATTCTTTATGAGATAGCGGTGTTGTTTTTTGACAACCACATAATAAAAATGAAAAAATAATGATAGAAATAAGCATTTTTTTCATATAGACCACCTTTATCTTATTATATCATGGAGTGAAAAAATGAAAAATAAAACATTAAGAAATGATTTGATTGTTATTGTTATTTTATTTTTAATCATTGAAGGATTGTTTTTCTTTAAATCAAGAAAACAAGGTCAATTAATAGAAATAACAAAAGATAATCAAATATATGGTTATTATTCTTTAAATGAAGATCAAATCATAAAAATAGATCAAGAAAATACAATTCAAATAAAAAATCAAAAAGTAAAAATGATACAAGCTACTTGTCCAGATCATTTATGTATTAAACAAGGAACAATTGATAAAAAAGGATCAACAATTGTTTGTTTACCACATCATTTAATAATAGAAATAAAAGAAGGAAAAGAGGAAGTACAAGATGGAAAAGTCTATTAGAAAATTATGCTATCTTTCTTTGTTTTGTGCAATTGCAATTGTTTTAAGTTATATTGAAACACTATTTCCTTTTTATCTAGGAATTCCAGGAGCTAAGATAGGTCTTGCTAATGTTGTTACCCTTACGTTGCTTTTATGTTTTGGTTTTAAAGAAGCTTTAATTGTTTTATTACTTAGAATTATGATTGTAGCTATGGCTTTTACAAATCTTTATATGTTTCTTTATAGTTTAGCAGGTGGTATTTTATCATTATTCATAATGTTTATATTTAATAAAACAAAACTATTTTCACATCTTATTATTTCAATTATGGGTGGTGTATTTCATAATATTGGACAACTACTCGTTGCTATGTGTTTCTTTAATTCTTCTGTATTTATTTATTATTTACCCTATTTAATGTTATTTGGTATTTTATCAGGGATAGGTATAGGAATGATAGGTGAACTAATCTACTTAAAAATAGGTCAAAGAATTACCAAAATGGGGTGAAAATCATGTCAATTATTCAAAAATTAGAAACAATACATTTATTAACTTCCCAAAAGAAAGTAGCAAACTTTATACTTGATAAGAAGGTGATACAAGACAAAAAGAAAGTATTCAATCTTTTAGAATATATTATTTATTGGTCTTTATTTTATTAGTTATAGGAGCAATATTGATTCAAAGTTTCTTTGCTCAACAGATAACTTTTCCTATTCAAAAAGAAATACAAGCTTTTGAACAAATCAAACGTACACAAGATTATTCAATTAGATTAGAAACCAATCAAAAAGATGAATTTAGTAAACTTGCTATAAGTATTAATGAATTATTAGATTACATAGAAAAAGAAAAAAATCGAGATCAAGAAAAACAAAAAATATTGCAAGCTCAAGCAGAAAAAGATGGACAAATTACTTTAGGGTTTTTAGATATTGATCATTTTAAAGATTTTAATACTTATTTTGGACATCAAGTTGGAGATAAGGTACTTCAATTTGTATCGGCTGTTTTAAAAGAACAACTTAAAGGTGAAATAGGACGTGTTGGTGGAGATGAATTTATTTTTTGTTTTGTTGGTAAAAAGAAAAGAGATGAATAGACTTCTTCAATTATTAAAAAGTGGTTTTTATGATAAGAATAGTCAACAAACTATCTCAGTATCTTGCAGTATAGGTATTGCTATTATGAAAGGTAAGGATGCAGATTATACAGAATTAATTCGTTTAGGAGATAAGTCTATGTATGAAGCAAAGGATGCAGGAAGAAACTCTTTCATTATTAATGAATTGGATTAAAAGCGAATCTACACCTAATTCTTTTTCAAGCTCTTTGATTGAAAAAGAAAGAGTAGGTTGAGAAATATAGAGAGCTTCACTTGCTTTTCGATAATGTAAATAATGAGCAAGGCATTGAAAATATTTTAATTGATGTAATTTCATAAAGATTCCTCCAAGATGTTTCTATTATAACGAATTCTTTTTCATTTGAAAAATGAGTTTTCAAATAATGAAAAAATGAAACCGAATACAATAAAATGAATATAATAAGTAAAGAACAAACAGGAGGAATTCAAATGGGATTTAAAGAAGGATTTTTTTGGGGAGGAGCAACAGCTGCAAACCAATATGAAGGTGGATATTTAAGTGGTGGTAAAGGACTTGCTATTCAAGATGTAATCACTGGTGGAGATGGAAGAAATAATATTCCTAGACGTATGGCTTTAAAGCTTGCTGATGGATCAACAAAATTTATTGATCGTCGTGGAACTGAAGTACCTGATGGTGCTGTACCATATGTGGATGAAGATACATATTATCCAAGCCATGTGGCAACTGATTTCTATCATCATTATAAAGAAGATATTGCATTATTTGCCCAAATGGGATTTAAATCATTCCGTATGTCTATTAACTGGACAAGAATTTTCCCAAATGGGGATGAAAAAGAACCTAATGAAGAAGGTTTAAAATTCTATGATGATGTTTTTGATGAAATGTTAAAATATGGTATTGAACCACAAGTAACAATTGTACATTTTGATTTACCACTTCATCTAGCAACAGAATATGATGGTTGGTATAATAGAAAAACAATTGATTTCTATATGCATTATGTAGAAACAATTTTCAATCGTTATAAAAATAAAGTTAAATATTGGTTAACATTTAATGAAATCAATTTCTGTAAAGATTACACAAACTTAGGAATTACAGAAGCTTTATCTAGACCAGATAAAGTTGCACAAGCTGTTCATCATATGCTTGTTGCTGCAGCAAAAACAGTAATTCGTGGTCATGAAATCAATCCAGAATTTCAAATTGGGATGATGATCAATTATTCAGAAATTTATCCAGAAGATTGTAATCCAGAAAATATGTGGAAACGTATTACAGAAAAAAGATTACGTACATTCTATACAGATGTTCAAAATAAAGGATTCTATCCAGAATGGAAACTTATTGAATATAAAAATGCTGGTATTGAATTAAAAATGGAAGATGGAGATTTAGAAACATTAAAAGCTGGTACAGTAGATTATATTGGATTTTCTTACTATTCAACAAGTGTTGCAACTGTTAAAGCGGATGCTAAAAAAACAGCTTCTAACTTAGAAAGTGCTGTTAAAAACCCTTATTTAAAAGCAAATGATTGGGGATGGCAAATTGATCCAGTTGGTCTTCGTATTGTATTAAATGAATTATGGGATCGTTATCATAAACCACTATGGATCGTTGAAAATGGTTTAGGAGCTATCGATACAGTGGAAGAAGATGGTTCAATTCATGATCCTTATCGTATTGATTATATGAAACAACATATCATTGAAATGAAAAAAGCAGTTGATGAAGATGGTGTTGATTTAATGGGATATATGCCTTGGGGATGTATTGATGTGGTTTCAGCAGGAACTGGTGAAATGAGAAAACGTTATGGATTTATCTATGTTGATATGGATGATGATGGCAACGGTGATTTACATCGTGCACGTAAAGACTCTTTCTACTGGTATCAAAAAGTATGTAAGTCTAATGGAGAAGAATTATAAAAGAATTGCAAAATGCAATTCTTTTTTAATATTTTTCTTTTATTAATTGAAAGAATGATTTCATTTCATGAGAAAGCCATTTGTTTTTATGGCAGAGAAGTTGACGATAGACATCAATTTGGTAATCAGGAAGATTGATTTGAGTGATTGTTTTATTTTTTAAATCATTTTCTAAAATATATTTTGGTAAAAAACTGATATATTGATCAAGTTTCAATAGTTCTAAAAGTAAATCTGTATTTTTAGATTGGATAAAAGGCTTAATTTCTAAATTGTCTTCATGAAGCTTTTCTTCGAGAAGGCGACGATAACTGGCATTTTTTTCTGTTAAAATAATGGGATAAGTTAGGATATCTTGAATTGTTGGCTGTTTGATTTTACAGATTGGGTGATGACATGATGCTACAAAAGTAACTTCTTCTTTAGATTGATATATTTTTAGCCAATCTGTATCTAAAAGTTGTTTATCAACTAAGTATGCAAAATCAATATCGTTATTTTTAAGCATTTTTAAAAGTCCTTCGATTGTATCTGTTGTAATTGAAACAGATACATGAGGGTGGTATTGATGATATTTACAAATAAGCTGAGGAACTATGGAAGAACATAATGAATCAATAGTTCCAATTGTAAGATGACCATTAAGTTCTAATGAAGGATTAATGGCTTCTTTCGCACATGAAATATCATCAAGTATCTTCAAACAGTGCTGATAAAATGTTTTACCATGATTTGTAAGAGTTACTTTTTTACCTAAGCGATCAAATAATTGTACACCAAGTTCTCTTTCAAGATTTTTGATATGAATGGTGATAGATCCTTGACAATAATCTAATTTTTTAGAAGCTTTTGAAAAACTTCCTTGTTGAACAATAGTTGTAAATGAAATAAGTTCTTGTATTTCCATAAGAGTCTCCTATTAAAAAAATTAAACAGCTTTATTAAAAACGTTTAATTTACTTGATAACATATTCATATTAAACTAGAGTTATCAATTAATCAAGGAGTATTCATATGAAAAAGACAGAGCAAAAATATCAAGCATTTGTTCAAATATTAAAAGAAGAATTAATACCTGCTATGGGATGTACAGAACCGATTTCATTAGCGTATGGAGCAAGTATTGCTAGAAAAGTGTTAAATCATCTACCTACAAAAATTGTTGTAGAAGCAAGTGGAAGTATTATAAAAAATGTAAAGAGTGTCATTGTTCCTCATACACATCATTTAAAAGGAATTAAAGCAGCTGTTTGTGCTGGAATCATAGGAGGCAATGATGATAAATATTTAGAAGTATTAAGTCAAATTGATGAAAAAACAAAGAAAGAAATTGATCAATATATAGAAAAAGTAGATTTTGAAGAACATTTTTTGGATAGTTCAAAAGTATTTGATTACATAATAACGGTTTGGAATAAAAAAGAGTATGTAAAAGTGAGAATAAGTGATTCTCATATGCATGTTGTTTGTATAGAAAAAAATGGACAAATCCTTCAAGAAGAAAAAAGTGTTGTAAAAAAAGAAAAAGCAGATCGTTCATTATTAGATATAAAAGATATTTATGATTTTATAAAGACTGTCGAATTGACAGATATTCAAGATATTTTAGAAAGACAAATAGATTATAATTATGCGATAGCTTGTGCAGGTTTAAATGATAATTATGGAGCTAATATTGGAAAAGTTCTTTTAAAATCTTTTGGCAATGATGTAAAAAATAAAGCGAAGGCTTATGCTGCAGCTGGTAGTGATGCGAGAATGAATGGTTGCGAATTGCCGGTTGTTATTAATTCGGGTAGTGGTAATCAAGGGATGACATGTTCTTTACCTGTTATTATCTATGCTCAAGAATTAAAGGTTTCAAAAGAAAAAATGTTTAGAGCGTTAGCACTATCTAACCTTGTGGCGATTCATGAAAAAAGTGGAATTGGAACTTTATCAGCTTACTGTGGGGCAGTAAGTGCCGCTACTGGAGCTGGTGCAGGAATTGCTTATTTATACGATGAAGATTATCAAGCTGTCATTCATACAATTGTTAATACACTTGCCAATGTTTCAGGTATTGTTTGTGATGGAGCAAAAGCTTCTTGTGCAGCAAAAATTGCTTCTAGTGTTGATGCGGCTATTTTAGGTTATCATATGTACAAAAATGGACAGGAATTTAAATCAGGGGACGGACTAGTGATGGAAAATGTTGAAGCAACAATTCAAAGTGTTGGACGATTAGGTAGAGAAGGAATGAGGGAAACGAATAAAGAAATTATAAAGATGATGATTCATGAATAATAATCAAAATGGAGTATTAATTTAACAATACTCCATCTTTCATTACATCAGTTTTATATTTTCCAACAGTATCATAAGTAGCAATAATTTGACGATTTGGATTAGTTAAACAGATTTTATCATCGTCAATTAGATCAAATGAGCCAATTCTGCTTCTTACTAAAGCTTCGCCAACATATCTGCCAACACCACCTAAACCAAAGATAGCAACTCGACTATTTTTTAATTTATCCATGGCTTCTTTTCCATATAATAATTGTGTTCTTGAAAATTGATTTAACATACTTCCTCCTTAAGATTCATTCTATGAGGATCAAAAAGTATGTAAGTCTAATGGAAAAAAATTATAAAGAGAGTTGCAAAAGCAATTCTCTTTTTTGTTTATGGAGTTGATTTTGTAAAAAAGAATGAGTTGTGCTATACTTTTTAACAGTTAAAGGAAGTCATGAATATGCAAAGTTTAAAGGAATTAATTCAAAAGGAAAGTAAAAAAATCACATTATTTATTATCTTTTTTTTAATGATTATTGTTACTTTTTTTAACTGTATAACAGCTAAAAAAGAAGCAAATTATACAGCACAAACGACTTTTTATCATATTGAACAAATTTTAAATGAAAATCAAAAAGATTTAAATAAACAAAAGAAAGAATATCGACAAACCTGTATTGATAATGCTCAAGCTGTTGCATATAGTCTTCAAGAAAATCCAGATGCGTTATATAATATTGATGAATTAAAGAAAATAGCACAGTATGTTGAAGTTGATGAAATTCATATTTTTAATAAGCAAGGTGTTATTATTTCTGGGACACATCCTGAATATTATGGTTATTCATTTGATTCAGGTAAACAACTAAGCTTTTTTAAACCATTACTTTCTAATCAAAATTTACAACTGACTCAAAAAATTATGGAAAATACTGCTTCTCATATAAAAATGCAATATTCTGCTTTATGGAGTGAGAATAAAGAATTTATTGTACAAGTAGGCATGAATCATGAAAATGCCTCTAAATCAACTAAAAAGAATCAATTATCTTATTTATTTAAATTATTTAGAGTAAATAATGAAGCACAATATTATGCAATCAATTCTAAAAATCATAAGATTGTTGGTACAACACATCATCATATAGGAGATGTAGCTTCTAGTATTGGATTGAAAGATACACAAATTAAAGAAGCAAAAAATGTTTTTTTTACTGAAATTGATGGACAATTATCCTATTGTGTTTCAAAGAAAATAAAAAATAATTATATTTATTGTATTATTCCTGTAAGAGTTCTTTTTAAGGAAGTACCTAAAAATTGTTTAGAAATGATCGTTTGTTTAATTATTATATCTATTTTATTTAGATTACTTATTATTAAGTATATTCGTGTTTATGTGATTGATAGTATAAATCAAATTAATCATCAATTATCTAAGATTTCTAAAGGTCAATTAGATGAGGAAGTATCGATTAATAATAGTTTAGAATTTCAAAAATTAAGTCATTATATTAATGAAATGAAACAAAGCTTATTAGTTAATAATAAAAAAATGGATTATATTTTAACTCAAACAAATCAACTTATCGGGTTCTATGAATATAATCAAAAATTAAATACATTGTATTTATCAGATGGGTTTAAAGAAATATTTTCTTTAAATTCACAACAATGCACACAATTTAAAGAAGATATTAATGATTTTATTGATTTTTTAAATAAAATAAATACACATCAAGTTGAAAAAGATATTTATTATCTTCCTCAAATGAAACGTTATATACAAATAAATGATCGAAAAGATCAAGATATTACATTAGGTGTTATGATAGATATCACAACCTCTTATATAAAAAGAAAGAAAATAGAAATAGAAAGAGATGTCGATGAATTAACACAAATATATAATCGAAATGGTTTAAAAATAAAAATCAATAAGTTATTAGAAGATAAAAATATAGCTCAATATGCTTTGATATTTATAGATTTAGATGACTTAAAACAAGTAAATGATGTCTATGGACATTATTGTGGAGATCTTTATTTAAAACAAATGACAAATGTTTTAAAAACTATTTCGGGAGAAAAATGTTTGGTAGGACGCTTGGGTGGAGATGAATTTATTGCTTTTTTTCATCATTATGATTCAATGGAAAAATTAAATAATGATATTAATCAATTAAATGAAATAAGAGATCAAATCGTTTTATTAGCAGATGATCATAGTGTAAATTTAGCATTTTCATATGGTGTTTGTTATGGAACAGAAGGTACTGATTTACAAAGAATGATCGAGATTGCAGATTATAAGATGTATGAAAATAAACGTAAAAGAAAAGGAAGATAGATTAATTATCTTCCATTTTAAATAGTTGTTAAATCTTTAACAACTTCACTTGCAATAATTAATCCTACAGTGGAAGGAACAAAGGCATTACTTCCAGGAATATCTCTTCTAATTGTACATTTACGTTTTGTACCAGGAGGGCATATACAATGTGTTCGGCAACTGATGGATAAATCATCAATTGGGCGAATTGGTTTTTCTTCAGAATAAACAACTTTTAATTTTTTAACATGTCTTTTTTTAAGTTCTCTACGCATGACTTTTGCTAGAGGACATACTTTTGTTTTATAAATATCTGTGATTTTAAATTGGGTAGGATCAACTTTATTTCCAGCTCCCATACTTGAAATAATAGGAATATTATATTCTTGTGCTTTTAAAACAAGTTCGATTTTTGCAGAAGCTGTATCAACTGCATCTATAATATAATCATAATCTTCAAATGAAAAATCAGATGCATTTTCTGGTAAAAAGAAACATTGATGTGTTTGAATGTTGACTTTTGGGTTGATTTTTAACATTCTTTCTTTCATGACATCTGTTTTATATTGACCAACTGTATCAAATGTAGCGATGATTTGACGATTGAGATTTGTTAGACAAATTTTATCATCATCAATTAAATCAAAAGAGCCAATTCCACTTCTTACAAGCGCTTCGCCTACATAACCGCCGACACTACCTAAACCCAAGATAGCAACTCGACTGTTTTTTAATTTATCCATGGCTTCTTTTCCATATAATAATTGAGTTCTTGAAAATTGATTTAACATAAAAACCTCCTTAATCATACTAAACGACTATGAATTGATAATAGACATACTCGTTGCCCTAGTCAATCTTTTATTAAATAATAGTTGACTTAGTTAACATTATTTAATAAAATAACACTCAGCTTAAATATTTGGTTTATATTGGAAACGCACACTCTTTGAGTGATAACGAACAACACAGATTCATTATTATTCAAGGAGGTTTTTTTATGCCAAAAACAAAATTTCAAGAAATTATTTTTACAATTATGATGGTATTCATGATGGTTTATTTTATGATTTGTTATAATATTTCATTAAATATTGGAGGAATGACAAATCAAGTGTTCTTAATGGCTTTTCAAGAATTAGTTATTATGGCACCTGTTGCTTTCATTTTAGATTTCTTTATTGTAGGACATCTTGCTAAAAAGAAAGCATTTCAAATTGTTGATTTAGAAAATGATCATCCATTCCATTTAGTAATTGCGATTTCAGTGGTATCTATTATTTTAATGTGTCCATGTATGTCATTTGCAGCAACACTTTTATTTAAAAATGCTGGAAGTCAAATCATTGCTGTTTGGTTACAAACAACAGTTTTAAATTTTCCAATGGCATTTTTCTTACAATTATGTTTTGCTGGACCAATCGTAAGATTTGTCTTTGGAAAAATATTTAGAGAAAATAGGGCTTAGGCTCTATTTTTATTTTACAAAGAAAAATTCTTTCGCTAAAATAAAAGAGGATGAGGGGGGATTTACTTGAAATTAACAATGCTTGGAACAGGAAATGCACTTGTGACAAAGTGCTATAATACTTGTTTTGTCATCGAAAATGAAAATGATTATTTGATGGTTGATGCTGGTGGGGGCAATACAGTTTTAAATCAACTTGAAAAAGCAGAAATCAATTGGAAAGATGTAAAACATATTTTTGTCACACATAAACATATTGATCATTTATTAGGAATGATTTGGATGATTCGTTTGATTTGTCAAAATATGGCAGCTGGAAAATATGAGGGAGAAGCTTATATTTATGGTCATCAAGAAGTAATTGAGATGTTAGAAACGATTTCTCAAATGCTTTTACAAAGTAAGCAAACAAAATTTATTCATGGCCGTTTACATCTTGTGGTTGTAAACGATGGTCAAACGAAAGAAATTCTTGGTAAGAAAGTAACTTTCTTTGATATTCATTCAACGAAAGCTAAACAATTTGGTTTTATGATGGAACTTGATCAAGAAAGAAAATTAACATGTTGTGGGGATGAACCTTATAACGAAGAAAATGAAAAATATGCTTTAAAGAGTGATTATTTATTACATGAAGCTTTTTGTTTATATGATCAAGCAGATATTTTTCATCCTTATGAAAAACATCATTCAACAGTTAAAGATGCGTGTCAGCTTGCTGAAAAATTAAAAGTAAAAAATGTGGTTTTATATCACAGCGAAGATCAAAATATTGAAAATCGTAAAGAACTTTATACAAAAGAAGGAAAAGCTTATTTTAGTGGGAAGATTTATGTTCCTAATGATTTAGAAACAATAGAATTATAGAAAGGAGATTTTTATGCTTATTGTCAATCAAATAGAAAATACGCATTTTTCAAAAACAGAAAGAGAAATTGTTGATTATATTATTGATCAAGGAATGAATATTGAAAAAATGTCTGCTAATGAAATAGCAAGGAATACATTTACAAGTGCACCTTTGCTTGTAAGAATTGCTAAGAAGTTAGGATATAGTGGTTTTAATGAATTTAAAAGTGCTTATTTAAAAGAACTTTCTTATATGTTAGAAGAAACAGATGTAGATGCTTCTATTCCTTTTTTATTAAGTGATGATTTGATGACAATTACAAAAAATCTTGCTTTATTAGAAAAAGAAACCATTCAAGATACACAGCAACTTAATCATCATGATGATCTACAAGAAGCGGTTCGCTTATTACAAAAAGCACAAGTTATTGATGTTTATGGTGTTCTCAATCATGTTTTACTAGCGAAACATTTTAAAACATTAATGATGTATATTGGTAAAGATGTTCAAGTCATTGATCAAGTAACGGGTCAAAAAAGAAGTGCCTGTCTTGCCGATGAGAGTCATTGTGCAATCATTATTTCTTATTCAGGACAAACAAGAGAAATGGTGGAAGTTGCGGAAATTTATCATAAAAGAAATATTCCATTTATTTCAATTACTTGTATGGCAGAAAATTCTATTTCAAGATTGGCGGATGTTCATTTGTATCTTTCTTCAAGAGAAATGTTACATATTAAAATAGGTGATTTTGCTTCAACAACCTCTTTAAAATATTTATTTGATATTTTATATGCAGGTGTCTTTTCGCATGATTATAAAAAGAATCTAGAAACGAAAATTGTAGTTGCTTCATATGTTGATGATCGTCAAAGTGAAGATGAATATATAAATGAAAAATAGGTCGAGTTGACCTATTTTTTTAAAGATTTATTTTTTAATTCATTGACATATTCCATTTGATGTTCAACATTTTCATGAAGTTCTTTTTCCATTTCTTCGACAGTCGTATGTTTTACTTCTGTTGCTTCATCAGTTTTTCCATAAACCGCTTCATAAGCTTCTTTAGCGTTATGTTGTAATGCATGACGCATTTGATGTAATTCTTCTAATTTCTTTTCTTGTTCTTTAATTTCATCATCAACTGATTGATACATTTCTTCGATTGTTAATTGTTTTTTAGTGTCATCATCATGTTGGATGTCTTGACTGTCCTTAAAATATTTTTTTAAAGATTGTTTTGCTTGTTCATTGATTTTATTGATACTCATATTTTATTCCCTCTTTCTTTCTTAATGCAAATATATTATAGAATGAATGATAAAAAAGATAAAGCATTTAGATATCACTTTGAATTCCATTAACAAATTCCCAAAAATGTAAGAGCTTTAAATGTTAATATCATTAACATTGACATATTAGTTAGCTTGTGCTAATTTACAATATGAGGGATTAAAATGACAACAGAAAAAATAAAAAGCTTATTATTAATGAATGAAAATAAAAAAATAACAGTCACATTACTAGCTAAAAAAATGAATGTTTCAAAAGCAACAATGTCAAGAATGATCAATACTTTTTATGAACAAGGATTAACTTTAGATAAAGGTAAATGTCAGCTTTCAAAAAAAGGACAAGAATATATTGAAAAAATTCAAGAAAAAATAAAGAATCTAACCTATTGGCTACAAGAAACAAGTCACCTAAATGAAGAAGAGGCTCGTCAAGAAGCTATCAAACTCTATACGACACTTAATGATGAAACCATTGAACGCATTTGTAGTCGTATTCATTTTAATAAAGTTTTTGATCAACTAGGAGACCTTGTAGAATTTTCAGGACATTATTTGGAACATCATTTAGAACCAGGTAAATATAATTTTTCTTTTACATTATTTCATTATAAAGATGCAAATGTTCATTCAATGGCTAATCGAGGCTTTGAACATCCAGCCTATCTTTTAATAGAACAACATCAAGGATTTCTTGTGTTTCAACCAATTGAAATGAAAAAAGAATTATTAAAAGAAAGAATTACGATTTCTTCTAAATTAAAATCGATGAAATATTTTATCCAGGATAAGGAATATGATTGTTTTGAAAAAAATGATTGTTTCTATATACCTATTACAGATTTAAATTTCTTTTATACAAAAGAAGAAAGATTGATGCAAACATCTCTTACGGTTAAATTAAAGGTTAATTTATTAAAAGGACATATGCCAGAAAATCTTGCCCTTTTAAAAATACTGTTTCATTGATGAAACACGAAAAAGTATTATAAAACACGGAAAAAACAGCATTTTGTTTCATGAATGAAACAAATCAAATGCTTGTTTTTTTATTTGAAACAGATATGATAATAATAGTTAGATATAACTAACTACAGGAGGAAACATGAAAATATTATTTATTATATTTGGAATTATATCATTTATTTTAGGAGCGATTGGTGTGGTTTTACCAATATTGCCAACGACCCCATTTTTACTTTTAAGTGCTTTTTTATTTTCAAAAAGTTCAGATAGATTTCATGAATATTTAATTCAAACAAAACTTTATCAAAAATATATCAATGAAATGGTCATTGAAAGAAAGACAACGAGAAAGAAAAGGAATCAGTCATTATTTACAGTAACACTTATTTTTTTGATTGCTGTAATGATTACACCTGTATGGATTGGAAAGATATGTTTACTGATGGTAATGAGTATTCATCATTTTATTATGTTAAAGAAAGTAGAGATTATTAATGAATAAAATAGATCAAAAAAGAGAAAATGAAAAAAGAATATTAAAGGTAATGATTGATATTTATCAAAGAAAACATCCTCAAGAAAGTAAGATGTGTGAAGATCTTTATAAGTACGCTTGTTTGCGTATTGATAAATGTCCTTTTATGGAAACTAAAACTTTTTGTAGTGGATGTAAAGTTCATTGTTATCAAAAAGAATATCGAAGCCAAGTTAAAAAAGTGATGCGCTTTTCTGGAAAGTATATGCTTTTTTACCATCCACTTCTAACAATCAAACATGGATGGCTTTCACTTAAAGAAAGGAGAAGAAAAAATGTTTAATAAAAGATTATTAAAAACTTTTAAAGCGGAAATGAAAAATGTTTATGGGTTAGTCTTGATTCAATGGTTGGTTTTAATTTGCCATATTCTACTGACATTTTTACATAGTTATGTTTTATCTTGTCTTTATTTAAAACAATCTTTTTCACTTGTTTTTTATTTATTAAGTGTGATTTGTTTGTTTGCTTTAAAATGTTTTTTACAAACAACACAAAATAAACAAGCATTATCTTTAAGTGAAATGATTAAGACAAAGTTAAGAAAAAGTGTTTTTGATAAGATATATCATCAAAAACAAACAACAGTTTTTAAAGAATCGACGCTTACTCAACTTACAAGTGAAGGTATTGATCAATTAGAAATTTATTTTTCTAAATATATACCACAATTCTTTTATGCCATGTTGGCACCACTTACTTTATTTATCGTTGTTGGTTTTATGTCTTTAAAAGTAGCGCTTATCTTGCTTTTATGTGTACCACTTATTCCTGTTTCTATTGTTATTGTACAAAAAATAGCTAAAAGGTTATTAGCGAAGTATTGGAATAGTTATACAGGATTAGCGGATTCTTTTTTAGAAAATTTACAAGGACTTACAACTTTAAAATATTATCAAAGTGATTTATATTATCAAGATAAAATGGATAGGGAAGCAGAAGACTTTAGAAAGAAAACCATGCGTGTTTTAATTATGCAACTGAATTCGATTAGTGTGATGGATCTAGTGGCTTATGGTGGTTTTGGTTTAGGAGTTGTTTTGGGTTTACAAGAATATTTAAATCAACATATTACTTTTATGATGTTTGTTTTTATTGTAATGATTTCTATTGAATTCTTTTTACCTTTAAGAATGTTAGGAAGTTATTTTCATATTGGACAAAATGGAAACGCGGCAGCAGATAAAATTTTTAAACTATTGGATAGCTTGGATGATATTCAAGAAAGTTATCAAGAATCGATTTCATCTTTATCTTTTGAACATGTAACTTTTGGCTATGATGAAAAAATTATTTTAAAAGATGTTTCATTTTCTTTATCCAAAGGAACATTTTTAACGATTGTAGGAGAATCAGGTTCGGGGAAAAGTACAATTGCTTCACTGCTAATGAATTTATATCCAATTCAAAAAGGTAAAATTCTTTATAATCAAGAAACAATACCAGAAACAATGACACTTTATCAAAAAATAACGTTGATCAAAGATGAAACATATATTTTAAAAGGGACAGTCTTTGATCATCTTGCAATGTCAGGATGTATTGATGAAGAAAAAATGATGGCTGTTTTAAAAGAAGTAAAACTATTTGAGGTCTTTGAAAATCAAGGAGGATTAAAGTTTCAACTCAATGAAGGAGCTAAAAATATATCAGGTGGACAAAGACAAAGATTAGCTCTTGCAAGAGCGTTATTGCGTGAAAGTGATGTTTATATTTTTGATGAAGCAACGAATAATGTTGATCGTGAAAGTGAAGAGATTATTTTAAAAATTATGAAACGTTTAGCTAAAGATAAAATTGTTATTTTTATTACACATCGCATGGCTCATTGTAAAGAAAGTCAACTTACTTTTGTGATGAAAGAGGGAAGATTGATTCAACAAGGAAGTTATGATGAATTATTCAATCAAGCTAATTTATTTAGAGAGCTTGTGGAAAATCAAAAGAATTTAGAAAGGATTATTGAAAATGAAAGATAAGATAAAATTAATTATTTCTTTATTAAAATTAGTACGTCCTTTTTTAATGATTATGTTATTGGCAATTATTTTAGGTGTGTTAGGGCATTTAACAGCAACCTTTATTACCGTTTTTATCATTCTTGCTTTTTGTAAAGTAATTTCCTTTTCACTTGCTGTTAAATTAATTATTCTTTGTGCATTTTCAAGAGGAATCTTACGATACATAGAACAAGCATGTAATCATTATATTGCCTTTAAAGTATTGGCTCATATTCGTCATTTAGTCTTTGAAAAATTAAGAGAATTGGCACCAGCTAAATTAGAAAATGAAGATAAAGGAAATATTATTGCAATGTTGACAAGTGATGTTGAACTCTTAGAAGTTTTCTTTGCTCATACTATTTCGCCAGTGATGATTGCCTTTATTTATAGTATAATTATGATTTGTTTTATAGGTTCTTATCATTTTGTTTTTGGGATACTTGCTTTTGTTTGTTATGGTATCATGAGTATATTGATTCCATATATTACTTATAAAGTGAGCCAAAAAGAGGGAAGTAATTATCGTTTTTTACTTGCTAATTTTAATACTTTTGTTTTAGAGACAGTTTTAGGTAAAAGAGAAATTTTACAATTTAGTCAACAAGAAAAACGCTTTGAACAGATGATGGATCATCAAAATAATTTAACCCAAACACATCAAAAATTAATCAAACATCAAAGTTTTCAACAAATACTTTCAGATGGGCTGATTATTTTATCGATTGTTATTTCTATTTTATTGATCAAGAATCATGTTTCTAAGGAATTGTTGATTCCAATGATGGCACTTTCTTCATCTTTTGGACCAACGATTGCTCTAGCAAATCTAGCCAACAATCTCAATCAAGTATTCCCTTGTGCAAGACGTATTTTAAATCTATTAGATGAAGAACCATTACTTAAAGAAATTACAAATAAAAATACAATTTTAAATTTACCAATTGAAATAAAAAATCTATCATTTCATTATCCAAATACGTCTACTGAAATTTTACATCAAATCAATTATACATTTGAATTTGGTAAAACCTATGGTCTTCTTGGTAAAAGTGGATGTGGTAAATCAACATTATTGAAATTATTAATGCGTATTTATCAAGGTGAAGGTGAGATTTTATTTGATCATGAATCCATTGAAAATATCAATAGCCACACTTTAAAAGAAAATATCAGCTATGTTGATCAAGAAACATTTTTATTTAAAGATACGTTATATCATAATATTACTTTATTAAATCCTGCTTATAGTCAAGAAGATGTAATAGAAGCTTGTAAACAAGCACAAATTCATGATTTTATTACGTCTTTACCACAAGGATATCAAACGATTTATGATGAAAATATTTCGGGTGGTCAAAAACAAAGAATTGGTCTTGCACGTGCTTTCTTAAGAAAAACACCGATTCTTTTATTAGATGAACCAACAAGTCGTATTGATAGTTTAAATGAAGCAGCCCTGTTAGAAAGTTTAAAACGAATTAAAGATGAAAAATTGATTATTATTGTTAGTCATCGAAAGTCATCTCTTGCTTTATGTGATGAAATTATTGAAATAGAACAAGGTATAACAAAAAATTAAAGATGAGATAAAAAATTATTTATTTTTTAAGAAAATGTCGTATAATGACAAATGATAGGAGGATTTTAAGATGAAAGAATTTTTCAAAAGTAAAGAATTATGGACATTTGTAGGAGGAGCAGTAACTGCTGTTGTAACTTCAAAGTTCGCTAAAAGTAATAAAGCAAGAGAATTAGCTGTTAAAGGATTAGCTAGTGGAATGCAAGTAAAAGATAACGTAGAAGCAACTGTTACTTCTATTAAAGAAGATGCTCAAGACGTCTATGCTGAAGCTGTAGAAAAAAGTAAGGCACAATAATGATGAGTAATTTTAAAATAGTTCATGAAATTGATGGAAGATTACGTGTTCGTTTTGGACAATATGCTTTTACAAGTGGACAAGCAACTATTTTAAAAAGCGATTTTTTAAATCTTGAGTATGTAAGATATGTAGAAGCTCATTATAAAAATGGAAGTCTTTTATTAGTTTTTGATGAAAATTATAAAAATGAAGTATTTGATTATTTAAATAATTATGATTTAAGTGATTTACAAAACAGAGAAATCCCTGAGAATTGTTCTCAAAATTTACAAGTACTTGATCAAAGTTTTAAGCATGAATTAATTAAAATTTTTGCTAGAAGATATGCTGTTAAGCTCTTTTTACCAAATGTTGTTGGTAAAGGAATTGCTATTTATAAAGCATTAGCTTATTTTAAAGCAGGACTTTCTTCACTTGGAAATAGACGTATTGATGTACCTGTTTTAGATGCAACAAGTATTGGTGTTTCTTTATTGCGTAAAGAGTTCAATACAGCAAGCAATATTATGTTGATGCTTAAAATATCTGAATTATTAGAAGACTATACACGTCAAAAAGTTACTTTACAATTAGGTGATAGTTTGATGAGTAAGTTTGATAAAGTTTGGATTTATGAAGATGGACAAGAACAAGAAATTGCGATGTCTGATTTAAAACAAGGGCAAGTTGTTATTGTTCAAACAGGAAGTATGGTTCCTATTGATGGAGAAATCGTTGATGGTGAAGCTATGGTCAATGAATCAAGCTTTACAGGTGAACCGTTAAGCAAACGTGTGACATTAAATGATACGGTTTATGCAGGAACATTGATTGAAGAAGGAAAGATTTTTGTTAAGGTCAGAAACTTACAAGATGATAGCCGTATTGCTAAAATTATTGATATGATTGATACCAATGAATCATTAAAAGCATCTATTCAATCAAAAGCAGAACATATGGCTGATGCCATTGTTCCCTATAGTTTCTTAGGATTCTTTGGTGTTTGGGCATTGACAAGAAATCTCACAAGAGCTACTGCTCTTTTATTGGTGGATTATTCTTGTGCGATTCGTTTATCAACATCAATTTCAGTGATTTCAGCAATGCAAGAAGCTTCAATGCATAATGTTTTAGTTAAAGGTGGAAAACATTTAGAAAGCATGAAGGATGCAAATGTGATTGTTTTTGATAAAACAGGAACTTTAACACATGCCAAACCTGTTGTACTAGATGTCGTTCCTTTACAAGATTATACAAGAGAAGAAGTTTTAAAAATTGCGGCTTGTCTAGAAGAACATTTCCCACATAGTGTGGCTAATGCCATCGTTCATCAAGCAGAAGTTGAAAACTTAAAACATCGTGAAGAACATGCGGAAGTAAAATATGTGATTGCTCATGGTATTTCGACAAGCTTAAATGGTGAAGATGTTATTATTGGAAGCAGTCATTTTGTCTTTGAAGATGAAGGTGTAGAAATGACACAAGAAATTAAAGATTTGATTTCTTCACTTGAAAGTAAAGGCTCAAGTTCACTTATTTATCTAGCCATTGCTAAAAAGCTTGCAGGTATTATTAGTATTTATGATCCTTTAAAACCAGAAGCTAAAGAAGTTGTTCAAGAACTTCGTGATATTGGTTTTGATAAAGTCATTATGCTTACAGGGGATAGTCCTAATTGTGCAAAAGCAATTGCGAAACAATTAAATTTAGATGATTTTAGAGCAGGAGTTTTACCAGAAGATAAAGCAAGTTATATTGAAAGTTTAAAGAAAGAAGGAAATACCGTTGTGATGGTAGGAGATGGTATTAATGATACACCAGCCTTATCCATGGCAGATGTTTCGATTTCACTTCAAGATAGCTCAGATATTGCGCGTGAACTTGCAGATATTACACTTGTATCAAATTCATTAAATGATATTGTTGCTTTAAGAATGATTTCAGAAGGCTTATTTAAACGTATTCATAGTCAATATCGTTTGATTGTTGGTTTAAATACATCCTTTATTGTTTTAGGAGCATTAGGTTTACTTACACCACAAATGCTCGCCATGCTTCATAATGGAAGTACATTCTTAATTGCTTCAGGTTCAACACGTTCATTATTACATTAGAAACAGATATTTTCTGTTTCTTTTTCTTTTTATGAAAGTATGTTGAAGTTGTAAAAGCGCTTTATTATACTAATAGAAAAGGAGATAGATTATGGCAATTAAAGTAATAATTATGGATATTGATGGGACTTTAGTCAATGATGAAAAAGTCATTACTCCTCTTACTAAAGAAACCTTATTAAAAGCACAAGATAAAGGGGTACGTTTGGTTTTAGCTTCAGGAAGACCAACAAGTGGTTTATTAAAACTTGCTGAAGAATTAGATATGGAAAATCATCATGGTTTGTTTGTATGTTTCAATGGTTCAAAAGTAGTTGATTGTCAAAGTCATGAAACACTTTATAACCATGCAATTTCTGTAGAAGATAGTAAAGCAATCTTAGAACATCTAAAGAATTTTAAAGCAAGACCAATGTTTGATAAAGATGAATATATGTATGTCAATGATGTTTTTGATAATACAATTACTTATAAAGGAAAACCATTTAATGTTATGCAATATGAATCAAGAGGAAATAACTACATCTTATGTGAAAAAAGAGATTTAGCAGCCTTTGTTGATTTTGAAATCAATAAAATTCTTACATTTGGTGATCCAGACTATTTACAAGCACATTATAAGGAAATGATGGAACCATTTAAAGATCGTCTAAATTGTATGTTTACATCTGATTTCTATTTTGAATTTACTGCAAAAGGTGTTGATAAAGCCAAAGCTTTAGATAGTGTTTTAATTCCTATGGGTTATAAAAAAGAAGAAATGATGGCTTTTGGGGATGCTCAAAATGATAAATCAATGGTGGAATATGTTGGCTTAGGTGTGGCTATGGGAAATGCTTCAGATGAATTAAAAGCAGTAGCTAATGAAATTACAGATACAAATAATAATGATGGTATTGCTAAAGCTATTATGAAACATATTGAGTTATAAAAACGGAGAAATCCGTTTTTTTTCTTTGAGATACTTGAAAAAAGAGAAAAGTGATAGTATTCTATATGTGGTTAGGTAAGGCTAACTATGGGAGGGAATATTATGTTTTTATCAATCAAGGATCTTAAAAAAAGCTTTGGTGAAGATGAATATAAGACAGAAGTTTTAAAAGGTATTGATTTTGAAATAGAAAAAGGTGAAATTTGTGTTTTACTTGGGCCTTCAGGTTCTGGTAAATCAACACTTCTAAATATTATTGGAGGAATTGATCAACCAGATAGTGGGACAATTACGATTCAAGGAAAAACAATTTCAACATTAAAAGAAAAAGATCTAACAAATTATCGTCGTAATCATTTGGGATATGTTTTTCAAATGTATAATTTGATTTCACATTTAAATGTTGAACAAAATATTGATGTAGGAAAATATTTAAGTAAAAATCCATTAAATAAAGAAGAACTCTTACAAACACTTGGGTTAAAAGAACATCGTTATAAACAACCAAATCAATTATCTGGTGGTCAACAACAAAGAACATCAATAGGACGTGCAATCATCAAAAATCCAGATTTATTACTTTGTGATGAACCAACAGGAGCTTTAGATTATCATACATCAAAAGATATTTTACAATTGATTGAAGATGTTAATAAAAAATATGGTAATACAATTATTATTGTAACGCATAATGATGCGATTAAAGACATGGCTGATCGTGTGATTTATTTGCATGATGGACGTATTCGTGAAAATATTAAAAATACGCATAAAATTCCAGCAAAGGATTTGAATTGGTAAAATGAAGAATCCATTATTTAAAAGATTACCATATATTTTAAAAGATGAAATTGCAAAATATTTAATTATATTTTTGTTTATGGCAGGATCTATTGGTCTTATTTCAGGATTTTTAGTAGCTGATGGCTCAATGATCAAAGCTTATAATGACAGTTTTGATAAATACAATATTGAAGATGGACATTTTCGTTTAAATGATTCTCTTTCAAAAGAAAATAAAAAGGCTTTAGAAAAAGAAGATGTTACAATCTATAATCTTAATTACATTGAAGAAGAAGTAGGATCATCAAGTACAATTCGTCTCTTTAAACCAAGAAACAAAGTCAATCAAGTATGTATTATGGATGGAAAACTTCCTCAAAGTAAAAATGAAATAGCGATTGATCGTATGTATGCCGATAATAATAATTATCAAGTAGGCCAAACCATCAAAGTAGGTAAAAAGAAGTTAAAAATTACTGGACTTGTGGCTTTATCAGATTATAGTGCTCTCTTTTCAAAAAACAGTGATTTAATGTTTGATGCTATTAAATTTGGTGTAGGTATTGTTTCTGATGAAGGGTTTGAAAGCTTTAAAGATGCCAAAATCTACTATAACTATGCGTGGACATATAATAAAAAGGTTGATAATGAAGTTAATGCCAGCAATGATTTTTTAAACGTACTTGTTAAAAACGTTTCAGGAATTGATGATTATATTCCTCAATACGCCAACCAAGCCATCCATTTTACAGGTGATGATATGGGTGGAGATGAAGCAATGATGACAGTTTTACTTTATATCATTATTGGAATCCTTGCTTTTGTCTTTGCAATCACTACTAAAAATACCATTGAAAGCGAAGCACCAATGATTGGAACTCTTCGCGCTATGGGATATACAAAAAAAGAAATGTTAGTTCAATACATGACATTACCTATTCTTGTTTCTTTAGGGGCTTGTATTGTCGGAAATATTTTAGGTTATACATATTTTAAAGATGTCATGGCCGGTATGTATTATGGAAGTTATAGTTTACCAACTTATGTTACTATTTGGTCTGGAGATGCGTTTATTAAGACAACGATCATTCCATTTATTATGATGGTTTTAATTAACTATGGTATTTTAATGAAATCTTTAAAATTATCACCTCTTAAATTTATGAAAAGAGATATTAAAAAAGCTAAAAAGAATAAGAAAACACTCGTCTTACATCGTTTAGGTTTCTTTTCTCAATTTAGATTAAGTGTTATTTTAAATAACTTATCAGGGTATGTTACATTATTTGTCGGTGTTTTATTTGCAATTATCTTATTAATGTTTGGAATGGATATGCATCCTGTTCTCGATCATTATCAAGATGTTGTTGTTAATAATATGACTGCTAAATATCAATATATTTTAAATACTCCAGAATCAATTGATACCACAGCCATTGAACAAGCTTTCCAAACGGTTCCTCAAGAATTTAGGGATAGTTTCTTAAGTTTGATTGATGATCAATATGATGAAATGTATGATAACTATAAAACTAAAACCACAGGGGCAGAAGCTTTTTCTCTTTACTCATTAAAAACACTTCCAGAAAGTACAATAGAAGAAGATATTAGCCTTTATGGTTTACAAAATAATAGTCAATATATTCATATAAAATCATTACCCAAAAAAGGTGTTTATATTTCAAAAGATGTTGCTGATAAATATAATTTAAAAAAAGGCGATCGTATTTCTTTAAAAGAAAGCTATAAAGATTTACGTTATACTTTTGAAATTAAAGGCATTTATGATGCACCTGGTAGTATGGCACTTTATATGTCTAAATCTTATTTTAATGAAGTTTTCAACTGTCAAGATGGATACTTCAATGGTTATTTTTCAAATAGAAAAATAACAGATTTAAAAGATGACTATATCGCTTCAACCATTACTCAAGATGATTTAACAAAAGTATCAAGACAATTAAATGTTTCAATGGGAGAAATGTTCTATTTAGTTGAAGGATTTGCAATTGTGATGTTTATTATGCTTATTTATCTTCTTACAAAGATGATTATTGAAAATAATAAAGTATCGATTTCCATGGTTAAAATTCTTGGTTATACATCAAAAGAAATACAAAAGATGTATGTTCATGCCACAACAATTGTTATTTTGATTTCAACATTACTTTCTTTTGGAATAACAACATGGATCTTATCTTATGCTTTCAAAATAGTTTTTGAAGAATATGCAGGATGGTTACCTTTCTATGTAGAAGGTAGTGTTTATATCAAGATGTTTATCATGACGGTTATTTCTTACTTATTTGTTATGATGATTCAAATGAGAAAAATCAAGAAAATTCCAATGGATGAAGCATTAAAGAATGTTGAATAAAAAAATAAGGCTCTAAAAGGAGCCTTATTCATTTTCTATGCGACTATCTTCAGTGATTTCTTCTACCCAATATCCATGAATACTATCTCTTGCATCTTGGTAGAGTTTGTTGAAATGATAAATTTCTAAACACCAAATACCAATAGATATAAATATAATAGTGGTTACTAATGTTTTAAAAATATATTTTTTATTAAGTTGCTTTATTATGTCATCGTTTTCTAAACTTTCAATATATGATCCAGCAACTTCATTAGGACTCCCAAATTCATCTATGATATTTTGATAAGTACAATTAGGATGAGTATTTGAAAATTCAATGATTTTTTGTGTTAGTAACTTTAGAAATTCTTTTTTATCTTTAGAATAAAAAGGAATAATTTTTTTAACATATTTTATATATTTTTTGATTTCTTTATTCATTTTTTACTCCTAATTTAAATACTTATTTTTCTTGTTTTTCTTTTGCTATTTTTTCTTTATATTCTTCAGCTGTATATGTTTTCATCTTTGTATGTTTTGCTTCATCAATCAATTGATTGATTCGATATCTTTCAAATCCCCAAACACTTATGCATAAAATAATTATGACAGAAATAAAAAAATTTATAATTTTCTTTTTATTAAGTTTCTTTATAATTTCGTCACTATCTAAAGTTTCAATATAAGAACCAGCAACTTCATTAGGACTCCCAAATTCATCTACGATATCTTGATAACTACAGGAGTCATGTTCATTAGAAAATTCAATGATTTTTTGTGTTAATAACTGTATAAATTCTTTTTTATCTTTTGAATGGATTGAAATAATTTTTTTAACGTATTTTATATATTTTTTTATATCGTTACTCATCTTTTTTGCCTTCACCATATGCAATGATTTCAAATACACCTTGCATATTCTTTCTAAATTCAATAATTGTTTGTTCTAAATATTCTTTTCCAATTGGCTCAATATGATAATAAACTCTGATTTTTTTATTAACGATTTCATCTCGACTTGAAATATATTCTTTTTTTAATAAATTATGTACAACAGGATAAAGAGTACCTTCTTTAATGTCTAATGAGCCATTGGAAATTTCTTTAATTAATTTTACTAATTCATATCCGTAACAATCCTTTACTTTCAACAAACTTAAAACAAGCATATCAATATTAAAGAAACTGTTAGATTTTGCCATCTTTTATCACCCAAATTGATTATAACATATGAATTATTATAAACAAGATACTATTATAATAAAAGGTATAATTGACATAATGGTAGAAAGACGTATAATAAAAGTAAGGAAAGCGCTTCCTTGATTCATAATATTATGGATGGAGGAAAAGGAAATGAAGAAACAATATGATGTTTGTCTTATTTATTTAAGCTATGTTTTTGAAATAATAGGTTTATTAGCATTCAAATACTTTGATAATTACATTTCTACCCATTGGATTACAATAGGAACGGATGGAAATCCCATTTATGGGGAAGTAGGCTTGCTTTATAATTTATCAGTTGTCATACATTATTTGTTTTATTTTATAATATTTGTTTATTTTTTTATGATGATTAAAAAGGTTGTTTCTAAAGAATGTATTGATCTTAAAAGAAATACTTTTCTTTTATTTGGATTACTTGTAATTGATTTGGTTATGTATCATTTTTCAATTATGACAATGTTTCATTATTCAAGTGCCATAACTTTTATGTGCGTTGGTTTGATTATTAATATGATTTTATATTTAAAATATCGTACGTATTTAATTAATAATTAAATGTTTGAGTGGTTTTAACAAGGAAGGGTGAAATAAAATGAAAGCAAAAATGATTTTATTACTGTTTGTTATGGGAGTAATATTAGGTGGATGTAGTGTAAAATCTAATAAGGATATTTTATTAGATGATACTAAAACAATCATAAAATATAGCCCTTATCAAAAAATGTTTATGGATTTGAATAGCAATTTTACAGAAGAAGATGTTAAAAAATATATGGGAGATCATCGATTGATAGGAGGCAGAAGTAGTTTAGGTGATTATTTTGAATATCACATATTTTTATCAAAAGATGACAATAAAAAAGCTTGTCAAGAATTTGTAGCAGTACGTTTTTTAAAAGATGGACAATTAGAGGGGTTTCGATATGTATCTCCAGAATTTGAAGGCTATGTATTTTATTATGCAAAAGGAGTGTTTTTAGAGTTTAATGATCAAAATGCAAAAGATTATTCAGGATATTATTATCGAAGTTTACCAAAAAAAGGAAATAAAAAAGGTTTAGAAATAGAATATAAAGATAATACAAAGAAAAGCACGCCCTATTATCCTATTTCAAACGCCAAAGAAGCAATAAACTTTTTGATAGAAAAATAATATTTTAATAACCATTGTATTGTTGAAAAGTAAGTAAATATATAATAAAATCTTTTAAAAATTATAATAAGGAGAAAAATATGAAAAGAAATGTTGGAAAATATGCTTTATGGGTTACTTTATTTTTAATAGCAGTAGTTGTATTTTGTCTTTCATTGATTTGGCTTTCTCTTGCCTGCATGTAAAGGAAAGAATGAAATTTTATGTTTTATTGGATAGCGATAGAAATTATTTTTCTTATACGTATTGTAGGACAAATTATACAATTGCTGAATAAGGAAAATAACTATGGATTGATCATTATTAGAATTTCTAATGTTTTAGGAATACTGTTGATTGCATTAGCTTTTATACAAAATCCAATTCATGAAATGGATAGAGTAAAAGATAAATATTGGAATTATTATTCAATATATCTTGTAACAGTATTTATTGATCTTATTTTAGAAGTTTTACTTCGACGTAGATTATATAAAAAGGAAGAAAAGTTATGAAAAAATTGATTATAAAAATGTGTGCATTCATGATTTTGATAACACTTTTTACAAGATGTCATCAACAAAATAAACTATATTCATTTGAAACAAAGAAAATAGATGATCAAGTTATTTTGATTTAAAAAAACATTTCAAAAGAACCAATTGATCTATCATTAAAAGTTCAAAAAATTAAATGTTTACCTGCAAGTAAACAAAGTGTTTTCATTTTTAAGAAAAATGAATTTAAAGATACTTATTATGACGAAATAGAAGCAAAAGAAAGTACCCAATATCAAGAGTATAATAATTTTGATGTTGATCGAATAACTGATATTTCTTTACAACAATTAAATGAATGCATTAAGAAAACAAAAAATGATAAAAAGAAATGTTATGGGGAAGTTATTGTTTTCCTTTATCAAAATAAAGACCTTGTAGATATTCAAAAACATCTTTTTATATTAAAGGGAAAAGAAAGAGTAATCACTTTTGAAAGTTCAAAAATATGGGATGATACAAAGATAATAGAAAATATATATGAAAAAAATTAGTTTGAAATCAGAGGATTTTATGGAAATATGTAATGGTGTTGATTATTTAGATCAAGTAAAAGAATTAATTATAGAATATACAAAGCGTTTGGGACGTGATTTATCTTTTCAAAATATTGATGAGGAATTATAAAATCCAGCAAAAAAATATACAGCTCCTGAAGGAGAACTTTTAGTGGCTGTAGAAAAGAAAAAGGTGATAGGAATGGTTGCCTATCATCGCCATTCAAAGAGTCGCTGTGAAATGAAACGCTTGTATGTAAAACCAAAATATAGAGAAAATAAATTAGGTAAAAAGCTTGTTTTAGAAATTTTAGAGTATGCTAAAAAAGCAGGGTATAAAGAAATGGTGTTGGATACGATTATTCCTTTACAAGTAGCTATTCATCTTTATAAAAAGGTAGGATTTGTTGAACGTGAGGCATATTATCATAATCTGATGGATGATGTATTGTATTTCAAAAAGATACTTTAAGTTATTGGGCAACCAATAACTTTTTTCTCACAATTTTTTACTTTTTTCCCAAAACAATATGTCATTTGGGAGAAAAGTAAAAAATGGGCAATTATTGAGTGATAAAAAAAGAGAGGCAAAACCTCTCATAATTATTTTATGTTCTTTTTCCAATAGTGCTGTATTTGTTCGAGCTCTTCATAATTGATTCTTAAAATATGATCTTTAATTTGTTTGATGAAATCGTCTCTAGAATGGGGACTACTAAAATAGAAAGGTCTACCTTGAATATGATCACTATCTAAAATTTCTATCAACATTTTAGAATATTCTACTTTGTAGACTTTTTTAGGATAGTTATTTTGATCACAATGAATCATGTCTTTAAAATATAATGTATTTTCCATATTTGTCACCTCTTTTGATTTATATTAACAAAGATGGCATGTATTTGATGAACTAAACAGGTGTTTAAAAGGCAAATATTTGGTGTTAAATAGAAACGAATAATAATAAAAGTTTATTGATGATAAAAATAGAATATTATATTTTGGGATAAATGTATGCTTTTTTAGACAATTTACGGATAAATGTCTAAAAAAGAGTACAATGAAATAAAATATATAGCATTTATCGACATAATACGATATAATAGTGTATCGTGAAGTACAATATTTGTATTTTATTTAAGAATAAACGACCTAAGTTATTCAAAAAATATGGAGGTAAAATCATGGAAGATTCAAAAAAAATCAAGTGGTATGGTTTAGCTTTCATGGCGTTTTCTACTGTTTGGGGATTTGGAAACGTTTTAAATGGCTTTATCTACTTCAATGGTATCCAAGTAGTTTTTAGTTGGGTATTAATGTTCGCACTTTATTTTGTTCCTTACGCTTTAATGGTAGGAGAACTAGGGTCTGCGTTTAAAAATTCTGGTGGAGGAGTAAGTTCTTGGGTACATGAAACATTTGGTCCTAAACTTGCATACTATGCTGGATGGACATATTGGGCATGTCACGTTACTTATATTGCAAGTAAAGGTAGTGGTGGTTTAAAAGCATTAAGCTGGGCAATTTTTAGAAATGCTGAATTTTATGACTCACTTCCAACATTGTATGTGCAACTTGCTACACTTGCAGTATTCTTATTTTTCTGTTGGTTTGCTAGTAGAGGGTTAAACCCACTTAAACAATTAACAACAGTTGCAGGAACAAGTATGTTCGTTATGTCAATCTTATATATCTTAATGATGTTTGCTGCACCAGCAATTAATCCAAATGGGGGATATTTATCATTAGACTTTAGTTTTGACAAAATTGTTCCACAATTTAATGTTAATTATTTTACGTCACTTTCTATTTTAGTATTTGCAGTTGGTGGGTGTGAAAAAATTTCACCTTATGTAAATAAAGTAGAAAATCCTTCAAAAGGATTCCCAAAAGGGATGATTGCACTTGCAATCATGGTTATGGTATGTGCTATTTTAGGTACATTTGCTATGGGTATGATGTTTGATCCATCAGTAATCAATGCATCACCAGAATCATTCAATTCATATGTATCAAATGGTGCTTACTGGTCATTCCAAAAATTAGGTCAATACTATCATATGGGAGATGCATTACTAATTATTTACGCATTATGTAATATGATTGGACAATTCTCAACATTAGTATTAAGTATTGATGCACCACTTAGAATGTTATTAGATAATGAAGATGCTAGACAATTTATTCCATCTAAATTATTAAAACAAAACAAATATGGTGCTTATGTTAATGGAATTAAAATGGTTGTGGCTTTATCTGGAAGTATTATTTTAATTCAAATCATTGGTGGACAAGGAGCTGCTGGAGTATTAGCCCAATTAAATAAATTAAATTCAGTATGTATGCCAATGCGTTATGTTTGGGTATTCTTAGCTTATATTGGTTTAAGAAAAGCTTATGATAAGATCCCAGCTGATTATCGTTTTGTTAAGAGTCAACCAGTTGCTTTATTCTTTGGTGGATGGTGTCTTTTTGTAACAGCTGCATGTTGTATCATGGGTGTTTACTCAACTGACTTATTTACAATGGCTTTAAATATTATTACTCCTGTTGTTTTAACTGCATTAGGAATAATTTTACCAGCTATTGCTAAAAGAGAAAAAGCTAACGCTATTACAGAATAATTGTGATAAAATATAGAAGAGGTGTTAGAAAATGTATAGGGGAATTTCAAAAGAATTATTAGACTTTTTACAAAAAAGTCCTACAGCATTCCATGCTGTTGAAAACATTAAAGAAGAATTAAATAAACAAGGTTTTGTTGAATTATTAGAAGGTCAACCTTGGAAAATGGTTCCAGGTGGTAAATATTATGTGACTCGTAATAATTCAAGTATTATTGCTTTAAAGGTCGGAAGCAATTTAGAAAATTATAGTTTTAATGTTGCTGCTTCACATAGTGATTGCCCAACTTTTAAATTAAAAGAAAATGCTGAATTAGAAGTTAAGGGTAAATACACACAATTAAATACTGAAGGTTATGGAGGAATGATTTGTTCAACTTGGTTTGATAAACCATTATCTATTGCTGGACGTTTATTAATTAAAGATGGAAATGAATTAAAAACACAATTAATTAATATTGATCGTGATTTAGTATTAATTCCTAATGTAGCCATCCATATGAATAGAGCTGTTAATGATGGTTATGCATATAATAAACAAATTGATATGTTACCATTATTTGGTGGTGCTGATTGTAAACCTGGTGATTTTAAGAAATTAGTTGCTAAAGAAGCAGGTGTAAGTGTTGAAGATATTTATGGTAGTGATTTATATCTTTATAATCGTACAGCGCCATCTATCTGGGGAGCTAACGATGAATTTATTTCAAGTCAACATTTAGATGATTTACAATGTGCATTTACTTCATTAAAAGGTTTCTTAGCAGGTGGAAATGATCAATCAATCAATGTTTTAGCTTGCTTTGATAATGAAGAAGTTGGTTCTGGAACAAAACAAGGGGCTGCTTCAACACTTTTATATGATGTATTAAAACGTACAAACAGTGCTCTTGGAAAAACAGAAGAACAATTCTATTGTGCGATTGCTTCAAGCTTTATGCTTTCAGCGGATAACGCTCATGCTGTTCATCCACATATTCCACAAAAAACAGATGCAACAAACTGTGTTTATATGAATGAAGGAATTGTTGTTAAATCACATGCTGGTCAAAAATATACAAGTGATGCGGTAAGTGTTGCGGTATTTAAAGACTTATGCAAAAAAGCTAATGTGCCTGTACAATTCTTTGCTAATCGTTCGGATGAAGCTGGAGGAAGTACTTTAGGTAATATTGCAATGGCTCAAGTTTCTATGAATAGTGTTGATATTGGTTTACCACAACTAGCAATGCATTCAACTTATGAAACTGCGGGTATTAAAGATACTTATTATATGATTCAAGTAATGACTGAATTCTTTAATTGTCATATTAGTGAAGTTAACAGTCATTCATTAAAGGTAGATTAGAATGAAAGAAAAGAAGTACGATATTTATTTTGAAAATAGTGTTAAAGTAAAAAGTTTAAATGATGATTATTTTAAATGTTATCAAGAAATTGAAAAAACATTGTTTAAAAAGCAAAAAAATGTTTTAAAAACAAATATTTTAATATCTGAGATTTTAGATTATATGCTTATTTGTCAGGAAAAAGGACAAACAGTTAAACAAATGATTGGACAAAGTAGTCAATCATTTGTTGATCAAATTAATCGAAAAATAAATTATAAAGAAAAAATCAATCAGTTAAAACAAAAAGACTTAAATAAATATGAAATGTCTGGTATTTTACTTACAATGTGTATCTATATTGTACTTCTTTTTGTTAAAGAATTGATTGGAAATCATTATTTAATCAATTACTATATTGATTTACTTGTTGCTGTAATAATGCTTTGTATAAGTATTAAACAACTTCTTAATCAAAGAAAATTGATTAAAAGATATCAAGTATCAATTCAACCTTTTGTACTTGAAATATCAAGTATTGTGATTTCATTATTGATTTCAATTGTGTTTTATAACAGTCCTTTTGATATCACTTTTGTTATATTAGTAATCGCATTTTTTACAAGTAAAAAAATGTATTCAAAATCCTTAAGCAATTAAGGATTTTTTCTTTGCATTCTTTTAAAAATATAGTAAAGTATTATAAGGTGATAAAAATGGAAAAAGAAATCATATTAGAAAATTTAGATGAAAGTATTGTTAATGAGGCAACCTTTTATAGTCAACAAAATATTCCTTCACAGATATCACAAGCACTTTATTTATATGGAAGTACAACAGATTATCAAGTATTAGGATTTATTGATGCAAGTGGTGATGGAAGTAAAGGAATGATCTTTACGGATCAAGGAATTTATTTTTGTTTTAAAGAACCACATTCATTTTTATATGAAGATATAGAAGAAGTAGTACTTATTAAAAAAGAAGAAGGTTTTGATTTTTATGCGAAAATCAAAACAAAGGCAAATACTTTTGTTTTTAAAAATAAATATTTAAATTTAAAAGGATTTATTGAATGTTTAAGTGAAATTTTAGAAATGCCTGTTCATTATGAAATGTCAGCTTATGAAAAAGTAGGATACTTTGTACCAATTGTTTTAAATGATTTAAAAGAAGATGTTTATGAAGATTTAGAACTTAACGAACAACACTTCCAACAAATTAAAGATATTGAACATGAATTAGAAATGGCAAAAGAACTTAAAGATTTAGATTATCAAGATGAATGTCGTTCTTTATGTCGTTATTGTTTAGATTTCTTTGAAAGTTTAGGATTGGATAGTGATGAAATTGATGCTTTAAATGAAGCACAAAGTTTCTTTGATCAACAAGATAGTCAAGAAAACCAACAATTAGAGGGAGCTAAACGTTGGATCGATGAAATGATGAGTAATTATCAAAATGGTGATACAGGAATGTATGATCAAATGAAATCAACGATGGAAAGTTTAGGTATTGATGAAGAAAGACTTAAGAATATGTCTAATGAAGAAGTTGATCAATATGTTAAAGAAATGTGTAAAAAATTTGGTATTTCACAAAGTTTATTTGATAAATTAAAGGATAAGTTTGGAAGATAGAGGGTAGAGTATGATTAAATTAGTTGTTTTAGATGTGGATGGAACAAGCATTGATAGAGATAATCAATTTTATGATGATGATATTAAAGAGATTGATTTTTATAAAAAAAAGGGCATTGAATTTATGTTTGCTTCAGGTAGAGATATGAATATGATGCTTGATATGATTGAAAAGTCTCATGTAGATGGTGATTTGATTATTAATAATGGGACACAATATCGAAATATTGAGGGAACTAAAAATATTGCGCATCCAATGGATGAAGATGCTTTTAGAAAGATGATTCCTATTTTACAAAAATATAATTATCATATTTCTATTCATACGACAAAAGGAAAATATATTTTAACAGATTTTGAAAGCTATTGGGATCTACATGTTAAATTATTAATGAAAGGTCGTGAGGGCGTTACTTTAGAAGACCTTCCAAATACGACATTCTTTAGAAGATGGGGTTATTTAAATGATTGTACCTCGGTAAAATCAATTGATGATATTTATAACCAAGGAGCTTTGCCTTTAAAAGTAGATGCTAGACATTTAAATCCTGAAGAAGCAAAGGACGTAAGAGAACGTTTAGATTGTATACCTCATTTAAACATTTCTTCATCATATGAAGATAATATTGAAATTACTTGTGATGATTATGATAAAGGAATCATGTTAAAAGAAGTTTTAAGATTAAAAGGATTGAATCTTGATGAAGTGGCAACTTTTGGAGATGGTTTAAATGATGTGTGTATGTTAAAAGGATTCCCTTATAGTTTTACACCAGCTAATGGATGTAAGGAGGCTAAAGAAGCAGCAACCTATACACTTACTAAAACAGGTGGAAATGGTGCTATTCAAGAAGGACTTCATATTTTAAAAGATTTAGATTTGATTTAACTTTCAAAGTAAAAGCTTTGAAAGTTTTTCTTTTTTAAAGAAAAACGTCAAAAAAATGTCTATATAATAGTAGGAGGGATAAATTAAATGGACCAAGTACTAGAAATTACATCAAATGATCATATTATCATGATCGATAAACTCTGTAAAAGAATATTAGGACATCCAGAAACTTTAGGAAGAATCACCAAAGGCTTTGTTAAAGAAGCTAAGGATGTCTCTTTAGAAGAAATCATTGAAATTTTTAAAGGAAAGAAAGATCAGGAAGGAAATTATTATTTTCAACAACTCAATAATGTTATTGATATACTTCATCATGGAAAAGTAGAATTTGATTATTTATGTTATATCAATCTGTCACAAGTTGATGGAACAATGAAAAGAATCTAACTAGATGTAGAAATACAAAATGTAGAGAATCCTGGCTATGCTTTGCATACAAGAGGAAATGATTATCTTTCAAGAATAATTACCAGTCAAAATGGTAAAGAATATGATTATCGAAATTATGATGGAATGAAAAAGGCCTATGTCATATGGATACTGCCACAGGTAGCTAAAAAAAGAGATGGACATGTCAATCGAATAAACTCTAAATTAGAAAATATCAGTGGAAGTACTATTGAAAGGTTAGAAAGTTATGATAAAAGCGAACAGATTATGGTATCCTTAAATAAAGATCATGATATCAAAGATAAGTATGAAGATAGTGATTGGCTCTAGACACCGTTAGTCATCTTTTTAAATAATATATATGGTCTTTTGAAAAAGAATGAGATCATGAAAGAATATGGATTTGAAGAAATAGAGAAGGAGGTAAAAAAGATGTATAATTTAGGAGAAATGATAGCCAGAGAAAATATAGAAAAAGGATTAGTACAAGGACAAAAAAAGAAAAATATTGAACTGATTACAAATTTGATGAATAGCTTAAGTATTTCATTTTCAAAAGCGGTTGAATTGTTAAAAGTTTCTAAAGATAAAGTTTTAGAAATAGAAAAATATTTTAAATCATAAAAAATGGCATAAAGTTAAATACTTTATGCTATTTTTATGATGCTTTCTTTTTATAAGATAATATGAAGATTGTTGACATAACCATAATAAAACCTAATACATCCATTAATGTAAAAGGAGAATGTAACCATAAACACATGCAAATCGTTGCACTTAATGGTTCAACTGCAGCAATTAATGAAGCTCTCATAGGTCCAATAAGATTGACTCCTATAAGATACATTGAAAAAGCTAAAACAGTTCCGATAACAATAATTCCTGCCATTGCTAAATAGCCATAGATATCTAAAGAAACAGAGATATTCCAAACACGTCCAATTATTCCTAATACGACGCCACCTATAATCATGGCATAGCCTGTAGGAATCAAACTGCCGTATTTATTCATGATATGTCGAGGAAGCAATGAATAAAACGAAGCAGCCAATCCTGCCATCACTCCCCAAAACAATCCTTCAAAAGATAAGATCATTTCATGAATATTTCCATGTGTTGCTAGGATGAAGGTTCCACCAAAAGCTAAAATAACACAAAGAAGTTCTTTTTTATAAGGAAGTCTTTTACAAACAAGACATGTATAGAACATAATAAAGATTGGATTCAAGTATTGTAGTATAGCTGCGGTTGAACTGTTTGAATAATAGATTGCTGTCATATAGGAATATTGACAAAACATTAATCCTAATAGTGCAAACAAAATAAGTTGAAAGACATCATTTTTATTATTCCAAATACTTAATGTCTTTTTTGTATCTTTGATAAAACAAACACTTAATAGAATGATTCCCGCAAAGATCATACGCAATGTTGTAAGCCACATTGTATTTAAATGATAAGTTTGAAATAGAAACTGTCCCATGGTTCCTGAAATACCCCAAAATGTACCACCTAATAATGTAATAATAATTCCTTTTTTCATAACCTCACCCCATGGATGACATTCTAACAAATATTGATTTAAAATACTATATTTGATACATTATTTATCTCTAATATGATAGAATATATTTGCTGGTGCTATAGCTTAGCTGGATAAAGCGTACGTCTCCGGAGCGTAAACAGGTGTTTAGCTAAAATGATTATAATTTCTACAAAAAATATATGGTACTTTAGCTCAGTTGGATAGAGTATGTGCCTCCGGAGCACAGGGTCATGGGTTCGAATCCCATAAGTACCGCCATTTTTATTGGTTTTTCTATTAAAAATAGGATGTTTGATAGGTATTATTGCTTATTGAATATCCTTTTTTCTTTCTAACAAAGTGTGGAACTTTTCTTGACTTTTTATCTAACAAAAATAGGGCTTTTCTAACAAATTAGGTAACATATTAGAAATTAAAAGGGACTAAGTAAATAATTTAATAAGTATAGGAGATTCAAAATGGATCTCCTTTTTGCATATAAAGGAGGTGATGAATTTATGAATAATGTATTGCTTTATTTTGCTTTGAAGCATGATGGTGACTTTGAAAAAATATATAACGACATAAAAGAAAAAGTTCCTGTAGATGAAAATGAATTTATTAAATTAAAAAGAGGATTGAAAACAAAGTATGTAACAATTTTAGATAACAACTATCCTAAAGTTTTGAAACAAATTGCATGTCCACCATTCGTTTTATTCTATGAGGGTAATATAAGACTTGCTAAAGATTTAGTGGTTGGAGATGCTTTTATATATTCTTCTTTTAATAATAAAAGGTATTTAAGCACAGTTGAACCATCAGCCGACAGAGGAAAATTCTGTTTTGACTATATTATTGCTTCTGAAAGTCATGATAATTTTTTTAAACTTAGAGAGCATGTAATGGATAAGAAAGTTCCATTAAAAGACTACAGTAAAAATACAAAACATAAACAACAAGAAAGATAGCATATAAAAGTCATCATAGCAGATGGCTTTTTTTACATAGCCAATCAATGATTGGCAAAAAAGAAAGGAGGTCAATTTAATGCTATATATAAAGATAGGAGTGATTACAAATGAGCGAAGTAATAGCAATTGCAAATCAAAAGGGTGGTGTAGGTAAAACAATGACATCTGTTAGTTTAAGTGCATGTCTTGCATTAAATAACAAAAAGGTATTGCTGTTAGATTTAGATCCACAAGGACATTCAACAAAAGCATTTGGATTTTATGACAGTACACAATATCCTTTATCTATGAAGGATGTTATTGTATCAGTTATTGAAGATATACAACTTGATAGAGAACAGTTAATACTTCACAGTAATGAAAATGTTGATATTGTTCCATCAAATATTTCTCTTGCAGGAATAAATTCTAAATTAGAAAGTGCTATGTGTAGAGAAACGGTATTGAAAAGATTTGTTGATACCGTAAAAGATGATTATGATTATGTAATTATTGATACAAATCCATCACTGGATAATCTACCAATTAATGCTCTTACTGCTTCAGATAAAGTTGTTATAACTGTACAAGCAGAACCTTATGCGGTTGAAGGTATGGCTGATTTATTGAGATCAATTAATATGGTTAAAAGAAATCTTAATCATGATTTAAAAATTGAAGGTGTATTGATTACAATGACAAATGAAAGAACCAATCTATCAAAGAAAATCACACATGAAGTTAGAGAAAACTTTGGAGGTCATATCAAGGTATTTGATACAACAATTCCAAGATGTACAAAGGCAGCAGAAAGTACAGGAATAGGAGAAAGTATATTTCAATATGATCCAAAAGGTGCAGCAACTAAAGCTTATGAAGCTTTTACAAAGGAGGTCATCTTAAATGTCGAAAAAGAGCATAAACGACATAAGAGTTCCTACGTACGATGATTTATTTACCAACGAAGAACAAAGACAGGAGGCAAAACTAGAGAAGATAATGGAAATTCCTGTTGAAGATATTCAGGAGTTTAAGAATCATCCGTTTAGAGTTAGAAATGATGAACAAATGTCTGAACTTGTAAAAAGTGTTTCAGCAAATGGTATTTTAGTTCCTGTTCTTGTAAGACCGCATCCAAATAGTCACGGATACGAAATGATTTCTGGTCACAGAAGAATGAATGCAGCAATGATTAATGGTCAAGAAAAGATACAGGCTATTGTGAGAAAACTTACTGATGACCAAGCAACAATTATTATGGTTGATTCAAATATACAAAGGGAAAACATCTTACCAACTGAAAGAGGATTTGCTTATAAATTGAAATTAGAAGCAATGAAACATCAAGGAAAACAGATATCATCAACTTCTACGCAAGTTGCACAGAAGTCCCAAAATAAGTGGTCAGTAGATATATTAAGTGAAGAAGTAAAACAATCAAGAGACCAAATTAGAAGATTTATACGTTTAACAGAATTAATTGAGCCATTGCGTGATATGGTCGATGGTATAAGAACTGATGGGAAAAAGATTGCATTTAATCCTGCTGTGGAACTTTCATATCTTTCAAAAGAAAATCAACAATTTGTTGTAAAAAATATTGTAGAACTTGATTTAACACCGTCACATGCTCATGCAATAAGAATGAAGGAGTTATCAAGAGAAAATCGTTTAGATGAAAACGTTATTTATTCAATAATGAAGGAAGAAAAAGCAAATCAGAAAGAAAAATTATCGTTTAAAATGTAAGATATTAATGAATATTTTCCAAAAAACTATACGCCTAGAGAAAAAAGTGAAGTTATATTGAAACTTTTAAAAGGATGGGCAAAAAGAAGAAATAAAGAGCAAGAAAGATGACAGTTACATGTATAACTGTATTTTTTGTACATTTTATTTCAGCAGACTTAGTGAAGGGGGAGTCTGTTTTTTGTGGGGAAATGTGACTCGGTTTTCCCCTAAGAACCCCTTTCCTGTTATCTTACTGGGAAAAGTAATATTTAGTATAGAAGAGAAAAATAAACAATTTTTATTTTATATATGTGAATAATTATATAAATTGACAATAAAAAAGCTTACATAGTAAAATTTAATAAAGATAAAATGGAGGTGAATTCTTGTGAGGTCTTTGAAAAAGTATATATATCCAACACTATCAGATAGAGTGTATGAGATATTGGGCGAAAATTATTTTTTGATTTTGTACCCAGTTTTGTTGTTTTTTATCATTGCTGAAAAATATCTTAATATAATATCCTTCGATGGTTTAGTTTATTTTACATTACTTTTGTTGAGACGAAAATTAGTTTATCTCGATTTTCATTTTAAGAAGATATCTATTATTTTTTGGACGATTACTCTGCTGTTATCTGGATTAAGTTTTTCTTTCTTCAAACAAGCAAATTACTTATACATGACGAAAGCATATGTAGAGTGTAATGTTTTGGAAACAAAAGAGTATTCGCTCGTTCGTCGAAATAAGGGATATGCAACTTTTATGATGAAAAGTCATGAAAGCATCAAAGATGATTTTACAGTAATTGAAAACCTAGTTGGGAAAATAGATTCATATGAAATTGGTGAAGAAAATAAATACAGAGTTATATTAAAAAATAATCAAGAAGTAGATATCAAGTTTAATAATTATAATCAGTTTACATTATTTAGTTTAGATGTTGATTAAGTGAAAAGGAAGGAGAAAGCTTATGATTAAAAAAGTATTTATTGGAATTATTGCAGCTGGTATGATATTAACAACTATTCCAACAGTAAATGCGGAAGATGAAATTACATTAGATGAAGTGACTGATCAAATAATTGATATTTCAGATAAATATAATTAAGCTGGTGTTACATCAGGACAATTATTCAATTTAATTACGCTAACTCAAACGGATGATGAATTATTAGACGCTTTATCTTTAGATAAAAATGATTTATTTGATACATCTATACCAAAAAAAGTTAATATACAATCATCACGAAGTGGAGATCCATATGATGGAAATCCACTTGCGTCTAAAGAGGAACAAAAAGAAAGAATGAAGTATATTCGATCAGTCTATAATAAAGAATATAATGATGGAAACCATGATGAATCTATATACGATATATTTATATACTTCACATTATATTGAAAATATAAACTATGATAAGAGTTTTTCAGATGAAAAAAATTTTGGACATCCTGTATATGCAAATATTATTTCACAAAATGATATAGATGCTTATGAACAATTTTATAAATCTCAAACAGGTGTCGCTATTTATAAAGCATTTAGGACTTGTACAAATGGAATAAAAAATTATAAAGAAAAAGGTGGAAAATATGCGTTTGCTTATGAATTCTTTGGATCAATGTCAAATATTTTAGATTCAAAATATTCGGATTATTTAACAGCATTAGATACCGTTGGAATAACAAATACTACTGATATTTTAGCAACAGGTGTCAAAATAGTATAATGACTTTAATAAAAGGAGGAGAGAATATGCCAAATATAAAACCTATCTCTGATTTAAGAAATTACAGCGCAGTACTTGAAGATGTTACCGTTGGTTCTCCTGTTTATTTAACAAAAAATGGACATGGTTGTTATACTATTATGGATATAAATGAACAAGAAGAAATGTCAAGAAAGGCGAGAAAGTATGACAAGATGGTAGCAGAACTAGAAGTAATGAAAATGTTAAATGAAGGCTTAGCTTCAGCAAATGAAGAAGGCTGGATTGATGAAGATTCAATGACAATACATTTCAATGATAAATTCAAGGTGAACAAGAGAGAGTGTTCATCGAAATTGCAAAAAGAACTTGGAGAAATTATAAAATTTTGTAAAGAAAACAATGAACCTGTTTATCTTGAATTTAATGATAAAGAGAATTTAATTATTATGAGTAGTGAGACATATGATCGCAGAGAAAAAATGTTAGAGTTATATGAACAACTTGTTTATATTGAATCAGAGAGAATTATAAATAATAAACAATATACAATTGATTAGTTAAGTAAATATCTTGATAATGTTATAAAAGATATGACTGTTAAAAAATAAGAAAAAGGAATAGTAGGTTAAAGTGAAAAATACAACAAAAGCAGGAATGTTTAATATTAGCAAGGCTTATGTTCGAGATGCAATCTTATATTATACGATTCAACAATACTTTAATAATAATGCTAAAAAGACATGTGAATATATAAATCAATTAGAAAAAATAGACCATTTTGATTTTAGAAGTGGATTAAAAAATATTATTCCCTATTTGTCATCAAAATTAAATATTTCAGAAAAAGAGTTTTATAACTGTTATTTGAAAGTAAAAGATAGCTTTGCAAAATTAACAGATGATGTCATTTTAGTAAAAAAGGTGATGGAATATATTCAAAGCTATTAGCTGATACACAAGGAACACCTCCATTTCTATTTCTAAAAGGAAATGTTCATCTATTAAATGAAAAGTCTGTATGTGTTGTTGGAAGCAGAAATGCTACAATAGATTCAATGAAGAAGACAGAAAAAATTGTAAAGTCACTTATCAAAAGAAATCTTGTTGTTAATGCAGTACTGGCTAAAGGAATCGATACAGTTACTCATAAATCAGCTTTACAAAATGGTGGAAGAACAATTGCAGTTATAGGAACTCCAATTAACCAATACTATCCAAAAGAAAATAAAGAATTGCAATTAGCTATTGAAGAAAAAGGATTAGTGGTTTCACAATTTCCGCCATGTAATCCAGTTTATAGATGGAATTTTCCAACAAGAAATGGGACAATGAGTGGAATCTCATTAGCAACGATTATCATGGAAGCAGGGGAAACAAGCGGTGCTTTAAAACAAGCAGATTATGCTCTAAAACAAGGAAGAGATGTTTTAATACCACAATTAGCTCTCAATAATTCTTCTCTATCATGGCCAAAGAAATACATTAAAAAAGGGGCACATTCTTTTAAAAATTTAAAAGAGGTTTTAGAAATATTAAATAAAGCGAAAGTGTTCTATAAATTATTGAATAACGATGAGATAAATGCAATAAGAAGCACAGAAATATAAAATATTGAAATTATTAGTGTATATTGCAATGAAAAGATAAAATTATATACTAAAACAGCCAATCAAAAATGTTGAACAAATATAGAAAATCATTAAATAAGTTCAACAAACAACTACGATGAAATATTCAGGTAATAAAATTATATATTTTATAAAAAAGCCAATAACAATCATGAATCATTTGATTTCTTACGGAACAGGAATGATTGTTCTAATAGTGCTTGTTTTATTTATTGGAGTATTTTCTGCGTTGTCAGATGATTCCAGTGCAGTCATCAGAATGTGGATTTAATTAAAAATATCCAAGAGTGCATAATGGAATAACAGATGCTGATTATTCCATTAAGGTAGGAATACAACATTTAGCTAGTTGCTTAAATGATGCAAAAGTAGCTTCAAGTGGAGATACTGAGCATATATCATTAGCCCTTCAAGGGTATAATTATGGAAACGGATATATAAGTTGGGCATATGAACATTTTGGAGGATATACTAGAGCAAATGCAAAGGTGTTTTCTGATGAAATGAAGTCAAAATTAAAAACAAATGTTTATGGTGATCCTGATTACGTTGCACATGTTTTAAGGTATTATCATATTGGAAATAACAATATAGTAGAAGTTGCAAAGTCACAAGTTGGAACAACAAGTGGAAGTAAATATTGGACATGGTATGGATTCAATAAAAAAGTAAATTGGTGTGCCATTTTTGTATCATGGTGTGCAAATGAAAGTGGAATGTTAGATGATAACTCAGTACCAAAGTTTTCTCTATGCACAAATGGAGAAAATTGGTATAAGAAAAATAACAGATGGAAAGATAAATCTTATGTACCGATGACAGGAAATATCATATTTTTTGATTGGCAACAGGATGGGCATACAGATCATGTAGGTATTGTTGAAAAAGTTGAAAATGGAAAAGTATTCACTGTAGAAGGTAATAGCAAAGATGAGGTTAGAGAAAAAAGTTATAATTTAAGTAGCAAATCTATTTATGGTTATGGGATTTGAAAAATGAAAATATTTTTAAATGACAAAGAAATTCTTTATTTATATTTTTATAATGGAGTGTAATGATATGAAAGAATTAGAAAATCTAATTAATGATACGGAAACAATAGCAAAAAAGGTTAAAAATCAATTAGATTCTGCATCTAGTACTTTACAAATAATTCAACAACGTGAAGAATATCTTGATGAAATAGCAAAAATCTAATTTAAATATTTTGAAATGGATGTTAGTTAAATAATCAATATATAAATTGATAATAATAAAATAAAAATTAAGATAAAAAATGAAATGAATCCTGTAAAATATGAATAAATAACAAAGTATTTTTTTGTATTCATTTTACAGGAATTATTTTAATTTTCTTAATATTTTATACCAAAAATTTGGAATAAAGGTTTATTAAAATTTGTACCTATATAAGTAAATTTGTTATTAATGCATAAAAATGCTAATATTAAGTATGGATAATTAGAAGTTTTCGATAGAAAGGATGAATAGGATGGTTGATTTTAATTATGAAATTTTTAATGAAAAAGCTGTAATATACGATAAAACAAGGGCGAGATACAGTAATAATTATATAAATTTATTATGTAAAGAGATTTATGAAAACAAAATAAAAATTGCTGTAGATATAGCTGCAGGTACAGGAATTAATACAACAATTTTATCAAAATATGTAAATCAAGTTATTGCAATTGAGCCAAATAAGGATATGTACAAGCAATTAAAAAGAAATATTTTAGAGAAAAATACTTGTTTAATAAATACTACGGCGCAACATACTACTTTATTAGATAATTCAGTTGATTTAATTACTGTTGCACAAGCTTTTCAATTGCTGGATTTAAAAGACACAAAAAAAGAATTTAAAAGAATTTTAAAAAAAAGAGGGAAAGTTATTTTAGTATGGAATAGCAAAGAAACAAAAAATGAATTGTGTCTTGAAACACAAAAGACTATAAAAAAATATAGTAAAGTATATAAAGATGATATACATAGTTTTTCTTTTGAAAAAGATTCATTCAATAATTTTTTTAAAGAACAACCACGTTTTTATAAATTCATTGATGATGGTTTAAATTATTTAACAGAAGAGGAATATATAGGAAGAGCATTATCGGCTTCATACTCTTTGACCAATAAAGATAGTAAATACAACTTATATATTAGTGATTTAAGAAAAGTATTTCATAAATACGCTCAAGGTAATTTAGTTTATTTTCCATTGAGTACAATTGTTTATATTGGAGAAATATAGATATGAAATACGATGAATTCTACAAATTATGTGAGAAAGTATACGAACCAATAACAAATTTTGAAAAATCTTGTTTACCATTATGTGCTGCTGAGAATGAACAATCTGAATTTACAAAAATACCTTTAAAATCTTTTATTCAAGATAAATACATAATGGGTGGTATTGAAGAATATCAAGAACATAATAACTTTATTGGAAGTAATAATCTTTTTGAATTATACAATTTATTAAATCGATTGAGTTCTGAATTATTTAAAAGTATGTACGCTGATGGAAGAACTCTAACTGGAGTAAATACAATTAGTCTATTACTTATGTCCCTTTTTAAAAATAATGATAAAATATTAATCAGCGATGAAGAATGTGGAGGTCATAGTTCTATGCCAAAATTATGTAAAAGACTAGGTATTAAAACATGTTCTATGCCATATGATTATAATAACTATGATTTTGATTATGAAAAGTTAAACACACTCTTATTAGATGACAGTATAAAAGGTATTTTGATATGTCAATCTGATATGATATTTCAACCTAAATTAGAAAAAATAAAAATGGATAAAAATAAAATTCTTATTTATGATGCTACACAGGTTTTAGGATTAATCGCATCAAAAAAAATAAGAAACTATCTAGAATTTTTTGATAGTTCCTATCAGTTTATTATGGCAGGATCAACACATAAAACATTGCCAGGACCTACAAATGGATTAATATTAACAAATTCTTCTGATATTATAAATAAGATTGATTTAAAAATAAATCCAGATTATCTAAGAAATGTACAACTCCATCAAATAATGAGTTTGATATTTACGTTAGAAGAATTTTCAATTTTTGGTAAAGAATACTGTGAGCATATGGTGAAAGTTGCAAACATGTTAGGAAAATTATTAGAAGAAAAAGGGTTTAATATTGTAAAAAAGGATAAAATTTATACAGAAACTCATCAAATTTTTATTTTGATGGATTCAAAAATAGTTGATAAATTTATAATGCGATGCCAAGTTTATAAAATAACTTTAAATGCAAGAAAGAAACAAATATATAATGGTTCTGGAATTAGGATAGGTACACAATTAATAGCCAGGTACGGTTGGAATTACGATGAACTAAAAATAATATCAGAAGTACTATACAAAGTATATTTGGAATGTATTGATGAAAATACAAATTATTCAAATTATATAATTTCAGAAGTTAAAAATTTATCAAAAAGAAAAATGATAAAATATACATTTGAAGAAAACATAATAGATTTAACAAATAAATTATTTAAATTATAATTAATAAAAAGTTAAAGGTATCATTCTGTTGAATATCTAAAGTATTAAAGAGTCAATTTACCGTTATAGAAACTTAGCAAGAACGTAATAGTAAAACTTTTTTCATTGTTAAGTAGCCAAAAAATAAATATCATAATAAAGTAAGATATTATATCCATAAAAAAAGACATTAATTGTTACCTTCAAAACGTAATAAATCTAATGTCTTTTATCTTTAAATCTAAATTTGGTATAAAGTTAGCGACTTCTTAAAACCATAAAAATTTAGAATGTCATTTTATCAATCAAATATATTGATTTAATCTTGCTTACATGATATCCAATAATTTACATTACAAAGAGATCAATATTTACTACTTTTTCATATAAATAATTTACCCTTGAATTTGATTTATCATGTAATGCAATTGTTAAATACTCTCTAATACTTGCACACCAATTTAATATATAAAATATTTTTTTCTCTTTGGCAAATTGTTCTATTTTTAAAATAATATTTAATTGCTTCTCTTCAAGAATCTCATTTTGTATATTTGAAATGATAATACCTAGTTGATTAATCATTTCTAAATTTACATCATTTACTCTTTTAGCAAAGCGAAGCGATTTTTCATAATATTTTTTTGAGATAGTTAAATATTCATTTGAAATATTGATAAGTGCTTTTTTGCGATATACTTCAGCAATTTCAAAATAATAATCATACTTTATTCTTAAGTTCTTATTTTCAAGTTCTTGTATAGAAGAATACAACATTTTACATGCAGTATCATAATCTTTTTTTATTATTTTGTAGAAAATTGCTCTTTGTCTACTATTTAAAATTTCATTTTTCTTATTGTCAAGAAAATATTGATTGCATTTTTGTATTAATCTATTAAATTGTTTTTCATAGTCATAATTTGTATTCTTTAAATATAAATTAATCATAATAATGGACATCTTATTTCGAAGATATAAATTGAAAAGTTCTTTTTTTGAACTTGTTTTTTCACAAATAGAATCCGATATACTTAAAGAATAAATTAAATCCTTTTCTGAGCCCATATGTCGGTAACAGTGTGCTATAGCCCATTGACATTTTAAGTTGTTTTTTAACGAATTTTTTTCATCACGTTTTAATATTTGATATTGTTCTATTGCATTTTCGTATTCAGCTTGAAAATGATATAAATCAGCAGAATCAAAATTAAAATCAAAAGAAAATGTTTTATGATCTAGCAAAGTTATGTTAGATACCCATAGATCTTCATTATTAAAAAAATCAATTGCTTTTGGATACTCACCTAATTCTAATAAAGAATGAAAATACATATACATTAAATAATTTCTTATTTCTTCATCATCATAATTATTGTTTAAATTAAAATCTTCTATAAAAGTTTTTTCATATAAATTAATAAAATAAGTATATTTTCTTTTTTTAAAAAAACTTAATAAATAATTTTTTATTTCTAATTTAGATAGATCATTATTTTGACTATTTAATACAAGAAAAATATACTTTTCATCTGAGTAACCAATTTTTATTCTTTTTTCTATAAAACTATTATAATAATCAAATCTTTCATCATCATAACATTGTCTTATTAAAAAAGCTATGTAGTTGTTAATTATAATTTTGTCATTCGTACTATTTATTAATCCTCGCTCTTTTAAAATGCGTAAATTATTTTTTGAAAAATTAATATTTATGCCTCTAAATAATGAATAATTCATGGGTTCTTCTAAAATATTAAAAAATGAAACAGTTTTTAACATTTCTAAAGAATTTTTATCAAGTCTTTGACAAATTTCATGAATATAATTTTGAGCAGGAATGCTGTTATGAGAATTGTTAACAACTTTTTGGTTGAATAATAATATTTTTATTAAAATAGGAATTCCATTTGAATAATTGAAAATAGTTTCTGAAATTTCATGAGGTATATTTAAATTATACTCACTAGCCATCTCATTTACTTCTTTAATTGAAAATTTTTCTAATTCGATATTATTTTCATATAAATTTGGTGAGGAAGTGTATGTACTTATTATAAATATTAAGCCATTATCTAGCTCTTGTAATGATTCAACAAATGACATCATATTTTGATAATTATTTGTTGAATTGTTGTCAACTAGAATCACTATATCATTTTTTGTTATCTTTCTAAGTCTTTGGATAATTTCTTTGCAACTATAATTATTTTCTTCCAATTTTATTTTATTCATTATTGCTTGTTCTATAGATATATCATCATTTAACTCAAGATATATTGGAAATAATTTATTAGAATAAAATTTATATTTATTTTCTGTAATTTCTTGATAAACTTTCAATAAGAAAAATGTTTTACCTATTCCATTTCCTCCAGAAATAAAAATTATTTTATTATTATTATTTATTTTCTTTATAATTTCTTCTAATGCTTTTGTTCTATCAATAAAGTGACTTGGAATATTTTCAGCATACAAACTATTCAATAAATTACGTTTTTTATTTAATTTTTTAATTATAGACATAAGAAAAGGAAATAGAATAGATGTAAGAAAAATGGTTAAAATATCAAACCATTTATGTGGGTTATAATAAAGAATAGTTAAAAGAATTAACAAAAAAAATATATATATACAAATGATAACTTTTTTTATAAAATTACTTTTTTTCATTTGAATAATTTAAAATAATTTTATTAATTATGTTAGTAGTTGATATATCTAGTTTTCTAGGAATATAATCAACAATTATATTTTGTTTAAGTAAGTTATCATAATTTCCTGTATTTTTATCAAATTCAAAGCCATCCTCACCATGAAAATATATATCAAATTTATATTTGTCAAATTCAACCATTCTATTTGTTGATATTTGTGTTACAACTTTATCTACACAATCAAGATGCTCTAGAATTTTCTTTCGCTGTTCAAATGGTATAATTGGTTTTTTATTCTTATATTTTTCAACCATATCATCCGGGCATAATGCAACAATAAGAAAATCGCACTTACTTTTTGCACAATTTAAAAATTCTAAATGACCATAATGAAATAAATCAAAAACTCCATTTGTATATCCAATCATTTTTTTCAATTTAATCACCCTTTCAGTATCATTATATCGATAACTTCTAATTATCGCTATAAAAGGGTATATAAAAGAATTAACATTTCTATATAATTACATATTGTAATTTAAAGGAGAAATATGATATGAAAAAAATAGAATTAGAAAAACAATTAGAATCTTATTATGAAGATTGCGAATTTAGAAAAAGATTAAATGAAAAAACAATAAAAGCCTATACAATAGATCTAAATCAATATTTAGAATTTATTACTACTACAGAAATAAATCAAAAAATAATAAATGAATACATACATTACCTAAATAAAAAATATTTAAAATATAAAACTATTAAAAGAAAAATAGCAAGTGTAAAAGCTTTCTATTCTTATTTAGAATATGAAGAAATAATAGACTATTCCCCATTTAATAAAATAAAAACAAAAATAAAAGAACCTAAATTACTACCAAAAACAATTCAAAAAGATTATATCGATAAAATTATTCATCTATTATTAAAAGACTTAAAAAATTCAAAGACAGAATTCCAAAAAAAGATATCCTTAAGAAACATTACACTTATAAGCGTAATGTTTTCAACTGGAATCCGTGTATCTGAATTATGTAATATAAAATTAAAAGATATAGACTTATTAGAAAAGAAATTAAAAATATTTGGTAAAGGATCAAAGGAAAGAATTTTATATTTGGGAAATTCTAATGTAGTTCAATTATGTCAAATGTACCTAACTTATAATAATACATGTAAAAAGAATGAATATTTTTTTCTAAACAAATTCAATAAAAAGCTATCGGAACAAACCGTTCGCATATTGTTGAAAAAAATAGAAAGTGAATTAGAACTTTCGACACATATAACCCCTCATATGTTTAGACATACATTTGCTACAACTTTACTTGAAAAAGGTGTTGACATTAGATACATTCAAAACATATTGGGACATAGTTCAATATCGACAACACAAATATATACATATGTTACATATTCAAAACAAAAAGAAATATTAACTAACAAGAATCCAATAAATGATTATCAATTAAATATTTAAAATAATGAAAGATTTGGAATCTTTCTTACCTTGGGACATTATCTAAATAAAAATTTTGTATAATATAGAAAATTTTTAATTTTTTATTTATCCACTATTGAGTAATAATAAAAATTTGAAATTATATGTCTTTTTTTGATTATTTCTAAAAAAGCGATATCAACATTAATAATAATAGTTATATTAATGTTGATATTTTTTTATTTTCAAATAATTTTTCTTATCAGTATCAATTTGTGAAATATTATGTAAGCGACGAATAAAATAATGGATGAAAATATAGTAAATCACCAATGATAATTATAGTAGTTTTAGTGCCTAATTTTACTATACATGGAAGATGAGATTATGAATGTTTGCAAAAGTCAATATAAAAATGTAGATTTTGGACTAAATAATTTTGTGGGTTTTCTAACATTTTTATTTTATCCTTTACAAATGTTAAGAGTATTAATAACGACATCAAAACAAAGCAATGGATGAAGATAATAAGAAAGTGGGCTACCAATTAAAATGTGGTGTAAGACCTACTACAAACGGCTTAAGAAAGTAAGAACTATAGCAGTTGAATCGGGAGCTATTTCAATTCCAAACATTGTTTCTATAGATTAGAGTAATCTAAAAAATAAAATATTGATATAACCAAAGTCGACGTACGAATCGAAGTTTCTTGTCATATGGATATAAAAACAATAACAAATATTACCGGAGCTTTATTATGCTAGGTGATATATTCTATGCAGAATATATTTACTGTTGATTGAAATTATGTGTTATAGAACACAATCGAAAGAACTGACTGCTTTCAACTTCTACTAAGGTAGTTGATAGTATTCAGCGTGATCGAAATAGCAAAAGATAACAAACTGGATCTATATGATTATATTGAATTTATCCTGAATTATTTACCTCAATAAGATTTAGTTGAAAATCTAGAAAACTGGATTGTTTTTGCCATGGAGTGAAGAGATAAAAGAAGAATTTGAAAGAAAAGCCGTTTAAATTGATTATCAGATCAAATTGAACGGCTTTTTTTATTTGGCATTTACAGTGTTATTTTCAATAAGACTATCTTTTGAGTGAATAATACTAAAATATTAAGTATGTAAAATTTGTTTTTAATTTTGTTAATAGAGGAGAGTTGTGCCATATATGTGTAACTTATAACAAATTAATACTTTTTATGCTTTATAGGTGTTATTTTTTATATGTCAAAGAGATGAGGCGAAAAAATGAAGAAAGTGAAAAAGAATATTATAGATAACATAAACCTGGAATTAGAAAATTATAAACCAAATAATTTCCCAGAAACATTTGATTTAGTTATATATTATTATTTTTTGGCAATTTATTATAAAAAAACAGATTTAAATAAATATAGACAATATCTTGAATATTCAAAGGATCAACTAAATAAAATACTTAATAACCTAAAAAAGTATGATATTCCATTGGGTAGTTGGTACGGATTTATAGGAATAGCATATATGATAAGAGAATTATATGGTGAATGTCAAATATTGTATTCAATAGAAAATTTTGTTAAAGATCAATCTTTAAAATTAATTGTTAATGGGAAAAATCATGACTTGTTTAATGGAAAATATGATTTATTAAATGGTTTAACAGGGATTTTGTCATATTTTATTACATATCACAATGAACAATTAAATTATATAGAAGAATGTTTGAATTGGATGATTAAATTATTTGAGGAAGATTGTGAAATAATTAAATCAAAAAATATATGGATAAAAAATAAATACATAACAAATCCAATTTTTAAAAAAAATATTCAGAAGGGTATATTGATTTAGGAGCAGCACACGGAATTATAGATTTCTTGTATATATTTTCTCTTGCGAAAAAAAATAACATAAAATGTAATAAATTAGATGAAACATATAATAAAATTTTAGAATTTTATATAAATATGTTTGTATTTTCAAATGATACATATTGGCCACAGATTATAACCAATAATGAAAATGATAGAAAATATGTATATAAAAAAAGATTTGCATGGTGTTACGGGAAATTGGGAATAATTAGAATACTCTTTTGTGCTGCTAATAATACAGAAAATATAGAATTAAAATCATGGATGATACAAGAAATGAAAAAAATAGATATAAATGATTTAAATTTAGAATGCCCTACATTTTGTCATGGGTATTCTGGATTATATTTAATTATTAATTTATTTTATATAGAAACTAAAGATGATTATTTTAGAATATTAAGTAATGTACTTGAAAGAAAAATATGGCAAATGGGAAATAAAAATAATAAGTATTATTTTTATAAATATGATAAAGACTACATAAATAATAAAGATATTTATGAGTATGAAAAATTAAATTCAATAGATGGTTTATTTTCGATTTTAATACCCTATTTTTTAAAAGAAAGTAATTATTTTTATAATATGTACACAAAATCATTATTTTTAGTATAAAGAGGAGGATATAAAAAATGAAATGCAAAAATGATTTTATGATAAGAATACCTTATAATTCATTTGATTATTATAAGGAATCAATAGAAAACAAAGAGAATTTATCACTAGATAAATTTAAAGAAAATTTATTGATATCTTCATCTGGCTTATATGATATTATTTCAAAAAAAGAAAAAATAAATAATGATGAATTGATTTCGTTAACTAAATATTTAATAAGAAGCTCAACAAGATGTACACCATATGGTTTAAATTCGAGTGTGATGATTGGAAATTTTAAAGAAGACAATATATTAAATATACATAAGAAACATCATAAAAAATCTAGGCCTGATATGTCTTGGTTAATTGAAATTATAAAAAAATTAGAAAAAGATGTAGGTATTAAGCTAAAGGTAATAATAAATGATACCAATAGATTTGTTGGTGAAAAGGTCTTGAAAAAATGGAATAGTTGTTATGTGAAAAATGCACGTGAAAGTGAAAGAAAGATATATATTAATAATACCAAAGCAGTAAAGTATGTATTTGATATGTGTAAACAATATATTTCTATTGAAGATATTATCAAAAATTTAAAATCAAATTCAATTGGTGTTAAAGAAGAATCAATAATTGAATTCATTAGTAGTTTACTAGACAATGAATTCTTAATAAGCGACTTAAGACCAAATACTTTAATTACTGATCCATTAGGATATGTATTAGAAAAACTTGAGGGATACAATGTTAGTACAGAATTATTTTGTAAATTATTAGAACTAAGAAGTATGTTAGATAATTATGAAAAGACTGATATAGGTGAAGGTGAAGAAATTTATAAAAATATAATTAATTTTATGGAAAGTATTAATGTATCCGATAATTATCTTCAAATAGATATGTATAATACGTCAAAAATATCTTTAAATAACAAAGTAAAAAGTGATATTGAAGATTTTGCAAATTTTCTTGCTAAATATAGATATAATGAAACATTTTTTGATTATTCGATGAAATTTAAAGAAAAATATGGAAATCAGGCTGTGAAATATCTTGATTTAATAGATGAAGAAACGGGCTTAGGATTTCCACATTCCGATGATAAAAATTCTTTAAAATATAATGATAATATTATTTGTGAAATTTTATTAGCAATGTCTGAAAATAAAACAAATAATTTAAAGTTAGAAAATTATATGGTAAATAATATAACATACAAAGAAGATGTTTCGCAAACAGGAGGAGAATTAGCTTTATATTTATATAATGAAAAAAATACGTTAAAATATATGATAAGTCCCTTGATGGGATCAAATACGGAATATAAAATTTCAGGAAGATTCGAATATTTATTTTCTAATGAGGAAAAGCATAAAATGGATTCTTTAGTTAAGGAAGTTGAAGTATGTTTTATACCTCAAAATGCAAGATACAATAATGTTATGATGTGTAAATCAAATAAAAGTGCATATGTTGAATATGGGACAAATACAATTATTCAAAATAAAGAAAGAATAGATATCGAAGATATATATGTAATAGTTGATAATCAAAACTATATTAGGTTTGTTCAAAAATCTACAAATGAAATTATAGAGTTTTATGCATCTAATATGTTCAATATAAATGCATATCCACAAGAGTTAAGAACACTTATTGAGGTAACTAATAAACAGAAGTTGTTATTTACAAGTTTTTATACAGCTTTGCAACACTATATTTTACAAGTAAAAGGTTATTTGCCACGAATAAGTTACAAAAATTTTATTTTATTTCCAGCTTCTTATACATTGCCGAAGGATTTTGATTTTAAAAACAAAGATGTAACATTAAAAAATATATATGAATATATAAAAGAAATGAAGAAAAAATACAACTTTTCTAATCTAGTTAGTGTAGGACCATTAGATCAAAGAATGCTTTTAAATGTAGAAAATAGGGTACATTTAAATATTTTATATAATCTACTTAAAGGAGATAGTACATTAAGAATTTATGAAAATATTTTTGAAGAATCAAATCTTCCAATATATGATGAAAATAATGAAAAATATGTTAGTGAGATAATAGTTCATTTATCACCATGTCAAAAAAAATATAAAGATAAGTTAATTTTACCAGATGATATTCAGTATATAGATACAAATAAATATTTAATGTATTCAAAATTTCCTTTAGAAAATTGGCTAAGTATTAAATTGTATTCCAATGACGATGTACATAATCACATTTTAATTAATTCTATTTCAAAATTAAATAATATTTTAAAACAAAAACAGTATAATAGTAGACTATTTTTTATTAGATATAAGGATCCAAAATCACATATAAGACTAAGAATTAAGTATTCCAATGAGAAATTAAAAGATATTGTAGGATTTGTAAGTGATATGATTAAAGATTTAAAGGAAAATAATTTAATAACAGAATGTGTTATGGATACATACTTTCAAGAATTTGAGAGATATGGAGGAGCTAATAACTTTTATTTTGCAGAAGAAACCTTTTTTTCAAATAGTGAATTAGCTATAGGACTTCTAAAATTGTATGAATACAATTTTACAAAATTAAAATTAACTGATTTATTTATTATAAGTTGTTATAAGTTAATAGAAGATTTAGATATTAATTCGGAAGATAAACTATACTATTTAGAAAATTTTAATATTGGAAAAAAATATAATAAAGAATTTGAACAAATAAAAATAAGAACAGGGCATTATTTGAAAAATCATGATAATTGGCAAAATTATAGAACTTCAGAAGAAGGAATAAGATTATTAATTAACCTAGATAACTATGAGAATGATTTTATTAGTTACTGGAATAAAATTAATAGTAGCATCAATTCTAAAGAAAGAAAAAAGGGAATATTATTAAGTATTTTTCATATGCAATTCAATCGAATGATAGGAATAAATAGAAAATTAGAAAATAGAACAATGGGATATTTAAGAAAAATTATTTATAACCAAATTATGAGGGAAAAATATTATGGAAAGAAATAATATACTAAAAAAAACAAAAGTGATTTCAAAAAATATTATAGAAACCATGAAGCTTTTACTAAGGTATGAAAAAAAATATATATTTTTATCATTATTTTTGAATATTTCAGTTAGTACGTTACCTTTTATTTCTATTATTATTTCTCAAAAAATGCTTAATATGCTTCAAATTGGAGGGGAAAAAAGTACTTTAATTAAAGTTTTAATATTATATACAACGATAAAAATGGTTTCCCTTATTTTGAATAATTTTAATTCATATTACTTAACTAAGTACAGTGATTATTTATTTTATCATTTAAATGTTTTATTTTTAGACAAATGTTCAAGGCTTGATTATCAAGATTTCGAAAATCCACAAATATATGATGCTTTACAAAGAGCAGAACAACAAATAGGCATTAGACCATTAAGTCTTTTTAAAAATATATTGTCCTTAATTTCAGGGTTAGTAAGTTTTATAGTTTCGTTAATTATATTATCAAATTGGCATTTATGGTCATTGATAGGGTTTATTATCTTACCATTTGCAGCTTACAAATATTTTATTGAAATTAATAAAAAAGAATACGATATGGTATACAAAAGAGCAGAAAATGAAAGAAAGGGATGGTATTTATCACATTTAATTATTAAAGATTATTTTGTAAAAGAAGTTAAAATGTTAAATTTATCTGAATATTTAATAAGAAAATTTAAGAATATAAAAAAAGAAATATTTAATGAAAATATAATTATTAATAAGAGAAAAAATATTTTTAATTTCTTTTATCAACTTTTAAATACATTATTTTCGCTAATAATTGTGGCATTAGCGATGTTAGAAGCGTTATCTTCAAAATTATTATTAGGGAGTTTAATGACTTATATTAATACGACTACTAAAGTTGAATCTGCAATTAATAATATTGCTAGTTCGTGTTTTTCATTATATACGGATAGTGTTTATTGTGAATATATTTTATCTTTTTTTAGATTAGTGTACAATAAAAAGTACCAAAATAATGAAGAAAAAATAAAAATAGATTCTATTAAAAATATAGAATTAAAAAATGTTTCATACAGATATAAAAATAGAAAAAATTATTCGTTAAAGAATATCTCATTAAAATTAAATTCTGGCGAAATAAATGCACTTGTTGGTGAAAATGGTTCAGGTAAAACAACTTTAATTAAAATACTAACAGGATTATATACTGATTATGAAGGAACTGTTTTAGTTAATGATATTGATTTAAGAAAAATTGATATGAAAGACTATCAAAACAAAATTTCTACAGTTTTTCAAGATTATAACAATTATGAATTTGATGCAAAAAATAACATTGGTGTTGGGGATATAACACAAATTAATAACAAAGAAAAAATAATAAAAGCGGCTAAACTGACAGGTGCAGATGATATTATTCAAACATTACCAAATAAGTATGATCAACAATTAGGAAATTGGTTTTCTGGAGGTATACAATTATCTGGTGGCCAATGGCAAAAAATTGCTATTGCTCGCTCTTTGATTAGATGTGCAAGTATGTATATTTTAGATGAGCCTACTGCTGCACTTGATCCATCTGCGGAATATTCATTTTTTAAGAATTTTAGAAATAATATTTTAGATAAAATAGGAATTTTTGTTACACATAGATTTTCTAATGTCAAGATCGCAGATAATATTTTTGTACTTAAAGATGGAAAATTAATTGAACAAGGAACACATAAGTCACTGATGAATAATAAAGGTGATTATGCCAAATTATATAATATACAGATAGGAGAATAAAAATGAATATATTATTGTTAATGTCTTCTCCAAGAAGTCATATTACTCTTGTAGAAGTACTAATAAGAGAATTAATAAATAAACAAAATGTAGTTTATTGTATGAGTACATCCAATAATAAAGATATGCTTGAAAGTTATGGTGCAAAGTTTATTGAATATCCCGATTATATTGTTCCTGCTTCTTGTAATAATATTGATGTTGATTTGGTTATGAAAAAAACAGACGAACTATGGAAAAAAGGTAAAATTAAAGAAGGTTATGATTATATAACTGAAAAAGACATAGAATCTGTTTTTGATATAACATTAAAACAAATAGATTATATTTGTGAAATTGTAGAAAAATTTAACATCAATTTAATGTTTCGAGATGCTGTGGATAAATTAGGAAGATTGGTTGCTGATAAAATGAATATTAAATGCATTGGATATATGACACATAATATTTATTCAAAAAGATACTTTGAGCAGAATCCAAATGATTTATATGCTGTATTTATGAATGCTAAATGGCGTATAAAAAACTTACCAAATGAATATTTTCTTGATTTAAGAGAGAGAGCAGAAAAATTATATAAGAAATATGGGGAAAAAAATTTTCCAATTTATACTCATCATCAGTTAGATCCAATGACTGAATTTACACTAATTTTTTCAAGTGAAAAATTTCAACCGGTATCATCATTTTATGAAAATAGAAAGTATTTAATAATCAAACCAGAAAAATCTGTATTTAAAATAGAAGAAAATATAGATGATAAATTAATAAAATTTATTGAATCATACAAAAAAATCATATATATATCTTCAGGTTCATTTGTAACACAATCATATTATTATTATAAAAATTTTGTAAATGCTCTTTCAAAATTTAATATTGGAGTTGTTATGGCAGTTGGAAAATTTTCAGAGCCCCTAAATAACTATATAAGAGAAAATAAAATAAATAATATTTACATTTCTAGTTTTATACCTCAAAAATTTATTTTATCAAAAACAGATGTCTTTATTACATCAGGAGGTCATAATAGTATATTAGAAGCAATTTATTATAAGGTTCCAATGTTAATTACTCCAATTAGTAGTGAACAAAGAATGAATGGATTATTATTAGAAGAATTAGGAATAGGTGAAACAACCTATTCATTAAATAAAAATGCTTCAATTTCATCACAAATAAATAAATTATTAAGAAAACAGTTGAATGTAAATAAATTAAATGAAATTTCAAATGATTTAAGAAATCAAAATAATAATTTTAAATCTATGTGGGATTATATTTATGATAATTAAAAGTACAAAAAAATTGTTGCATATTAATGGAGATCATTACAATGAGAAGAAAACAACAATGAAAATCTATAAACAATTAAAATTAGAAATAAAAAAAAGATACTATTTAGAAGAAATTTTTATAGATGATAGTTACTTAAATTTTATAAATAATTGTATTGGGTGTAAAACTTGCTTTAAAACTGGAAATTGTATTTATGATAACAAGGATGGAATTATTGAAATAAAAAACAAACTATTAGGCGCAGATATTATTGTTATTTCAACACCAATATTTATTGATAATATATCAGGTAATTTAAAAACACTATTTGACAGATTATCATATTGGTTTCATACGATGCCATTGAAAGGTAAAAAGTGTATTCTAATAATTTCTACATATAGAACAGGTATAAATGAAGTATCTAATTATTTATATAAAATATGTAGTTATTTAGGGTTAGAAGTAGTGGGATTAATAACCAGTGATTATAAAACAACTAAAAATGTCCTATGTAATGAAATAGATATATCTTTAGATTATTTGGAAACAGGATTATTAAAGAAATGTACAAATGTAGCTTATAGTGATTATATATATAATTTATATGATAAATTATATAAAGATATGTTAAAAAATAATCTTATTACTTTTGAATTAGCTTACTGGTGTAAATTACATCAATAAGTGGTTATAGAAGAAAGGAGGGAAAAATATGGATAAAGAATTACAATTAGAAGACTTCAATTTAGATTTGTATGATGAAGGTAATGGAGAAGATGATGGTGTTGGAGTATATTCTTCAGTAGTAGGAACAAATAGCTCTACATCAATTGTCTGTGCAACATTAACAAATTTCACAGAAGGATGCAATTATTGCTAAAAAAAGTAGAAAGGAGAAAAAATTATGGATAAAGAATTACAATTAGAAGATTTCAATTTGGATTTGTATGATGAAGGTAATGGAGAAGATGATGGTGTTGGAGTATATTCTTCAGTAGTAGGAACAAATAGCTCTACATCAATTGTCTGTGCAACATTAACAAATTTCACAGAAGGATGCAATTATTGCTAAGGCAAAAATACAATGAATAAAAGTTATATAACATTATCAAAAACTAATATTTTTAATGCAGTAATTTCAATAAATAGTAAAAATGAACAAAAATATTATCACAAATATAAACCTGAGATTGGTGTTAATATAACAGCTAATAGTATAGAATTACATTCAATTGGTTCATTAACTGGTAAATGGAAACAAGAGCCATTTAAAATAATTAATTATTCAGAAATAGAAAAAATAGAAGTATCAATTTGCAGAAGAAATTATGGTGCTATTTCGGGAATAATTGTAAATGAATACCATATTGATTTAATTATTGAATTATTAGATGGATATTCTTATCAATTAGAAACGCAATCATGGGATAATTTTATTTACATGATAGAAAAATTAAAGTTAGAAAAAGTGTTAGTGGATGATATATTAAATGTTTATGAAAATTACAAACAGTATAGAAAAAAATATTTTGAAAAGTTAGATAAAACTTTTGATGATATTGCTAATCAATACCATTTAGATTCATATAGATCAAGCAATAAAAGAAAAGGGTGTTAAAAGCCAATGCCATTAAGTTAAGATTTTATGGCTATAGGAGGTTTACATTAAAGTAGACCTCTTTTTTATTTTTAATATTGACATGGCTATAAAGTATGCAGTCTATTATCAATAGATTTTATTGATAATAGGTCAATTTTTTATAGATATTGTCGGAGTTGTTTTTATGGATAACTATAAGTATTTGAAAAATATTTTATATCATATCATTGATGATATGAACAATTCTTGTTCTCTTTTTTGTGAAAATCCGGATACTGATTTTATTCGTTCTTGTAAACTTGATTTTAAAACTACTTCCATCCTTTGTATGGAAACAAGTTCTTTAAAAGATAAATTTTATCAATTATTTGATTATTCTTCGACTACTCCTGCTTCTTCCACTTTTGTATAATCCAAAAGTAAGATTAAAATGGAAGCTTTTTTCATATTCTTAATACTTTCAACAAGAAAATATATGATGAAAAGTTCTTTAAAGAATATCGCTTTTGGCTGTAGATGGATGTGAGCTTCTTATCGACAATGCTTTTTAGGATAATGAAACAACTGTTAGAAACTGTAATAAATAGGACAAAACATACAGTGTATTCTATCTAAATGTTTCTTATGATTTATTGGAATTTACTTTTGATATCTTATCATGCAAAGAAAAGCTATAATGGATGAAAATGATGTTCTCTGTCAAATAGTTGACTGTTACCAAAGTAATAAAGATAACAAAGAATATGAATCTTACAATGGTATTGAAAATGTTTTAAAATTTGACAATAAATATCTGATTAGGGTAAAAAATATTCATTTTAGAACGAGTTGTCCAGATTATTAGGACCATTTCCAGATGATGAATTTGATTTAGATGTAAGTAGAATCCTTGTATTAAAAAATATAAAGATGGTAATGGCATGCTTTCATTACTACAAATGGTATCCTAAAAATATGGGATTTGATTATTATATAAAAGCAATCCATAAAGCATATTTTTCAATATTTCTTTTCATATATCTTTTTATAGTTTCTCTTTGTTATCTTTGATTTTTATAAAAGATGAAATAAGCAATTCAATACCAGTAAGTAATCCTAATAAAATATCTATAAAATCAATACTGCTTTTCAAACTAATCAATTTATAGAATTGAATTAAAATTGAAATGACACTTAATATAGCAGCTAAATATAATCAATTTTTCATCTTCAAGTTCTCCTTAATAAGATTATAAATTATTATATAACACACATTTTTATGGCAAACCATTATTTTAAGCGGCTCACACCTTGGCATATTCACTGATATGCCAAAAGATTGTTCTATTTTGACCTAATTTAAACCTAAAATAACCTAATTTTGAACATAGTCCTACAATGAGAACATATAAAAATTCCTTATGTAGAAAGGATTTTAAAATAGTTACATATATATGCTCCACTTAGTAATGTAGGGGTCAAAATTATGAAAATGTCTTTTTTTTAGTTACAACAAAGTAAAAATCAGAAGAATATTTTTATTTGATATCTCTTCTGATTATATTTATTTCATCATAATTTAATAACATTGTATTAAAAGCAGCCTTTTTAATTATAAAACCAATATCACATGCTATGCATGTGGTAACAGAATAGCTTTAGCATTGAGAAAAAACTTCAGTGATATACTGAAAATAGCCTGAAAATTAAAAATGAAAAAGTAAAGTGGAGTTGTTTACGAATGAGTTAATGAAAACGTTGTAGACTTTAGATTTCAGTCAGTAGAAACTTTGACGTCAAAATAATGTACTCTTTTTGGATGTGGATATAGTATATTTTTTGATATTGGAATGATTAAATATATTGTAGTAATTCTTTTTTTAATCAAAAATTTTAATTGATTAGATAGTTTATACTATTTTATTTTTAATAGTTTTTTTGCATTTATATTTTTTTATTATGTTTGATCTTTTCTACTATATTATTATAGAACAAAAAATTTTTTCTAAGTAAATTACTAATAATTTTTTTGAGCTAATGTTTTAATTAGTTAAGTATTTTCATTTATCATAAATTATTTTATGAGTATATAATCTAGAATCATGTGTGTTTTCTAATACAGTTTAGTCTAAATATTTTTTAATACATAACTAGGAGAAAAATTTAAATTATTATATCAATATATTTGTTTCATTTCTAAATATAGGTATTTTTGCAATCATAATTTTAAAAAAATAAATGTGTAATATAACGCAAAATTATTTTCTTTATAAAATAGAATTAATCACGTTATGCTTTTGTTAGTTGTGACATATTTTTGTTAGTTACGTAGATAATAAATACAAATGCTTAAAGATACTATAAAGTTAAATATGGAGGGAAAAGGAATATGAAAAAAATTAAATTGAAAAAGAATATGGTAAATTTTCTATTAACAGTATTGGCTTTTATGGCTACTGCAGGAGTTAATAATTACTCTATTAGTGGATTATATCAACCAAAAAACCAGATGATTTTTGTTTTTAAAATACATACAATATCAAAAAATAATTAAATCAATGTATCGATGTATCTTTAGAATTGTATATGAAAGTATTTAATTGTGTCAATAATTATGATAAAATTATTTTAATAATGATATAGTGAGAGGTACATATAGTGAATATAGCAATTGTAGATGATGATGTTGATTTTTCTAGTGAACTTCAACAATATGTAATAATGTTTATTGAAAGATTGTACACTAGGTATGAGATTGATATTATAAATAGTGATTTTTTTAATAATTCTTTAGATAAAAACTATGATATTGTTTTTTTGGATATTGATTTAAAAGAGATAAACGGAATAAATATAGGAAAGAAATTATTAGTTTCAGAAGCAAATCCTATAATTATCTTTGTATCATCAAGAGGTGATTTAGTGTTTTCGTCGCTTTCAGTTAGACCATTTTATTTTGTACGAAAGGCATATTTAAGACAAGATTTAGAAGAAATGTTTATTTTGTTAAAGACGTATTTAAAAGAAACAATGCAATTATTTACTTTTGATTTTCATGGAAGAAAAACAAACCTATTTTTAAAAGATATTTATTTTATAGAATCCAGTGGACATGATGTTACTTTATATACTAAAAATGGAGAATATTGCTATAGATCAACTATGAGAAATATCTTGGATACTTTGGGAACAGAAACAATTGTACAATTTCAAAAATCATTTTCAGTAAATTTAGATTATATTAAGGAAATAGAAAAAAATACTATTATTTTAAAAAATAATGAAGAATTTAATATAGGCAGAAAATTTAAAAATAATGTTATACAAAAATACAAGGAGCACTTTTTACGATGACAATATATAATTATTTTATAAATTTTTTAGAGGGTCTATTATTGAGTTCATTCATGGCATATTATTTCAATGTTAAGAGGAAAAAAATGTATATTTTAATAACAACGATAATTTGTTTTTTTGAAATATCTATTTCAAATTACTACAATACATTTGATCAGTTGTTGATATTTATTGTAATTGCAACATTATTTATCTCTTTATTGAAATTAAAAACAGAAAGTTTGTTTGAAAAAATTATTATTTGTTCTATAGCAGGAATATTTTTATACTTGGCAAACTTATTGTCAATGCTTGTTACAACTTTTATATTTAATATTAGCACATTAGAAATTTATACAAAAAATTATTATGTATTCTGTACAATATTATCTAAATTTATTTTGTTATGTTTTATAATATTTGCTTGTATTTTTAAACGACATTTTTATGATTCTTTAACAATGAAGAATGGATGGGCTATCCTATTATTATGTCTAACGATTGAATATACTATTGCTGTATTATTAGAAACGTTATTAACAGGTGCTTTTTCTACGAAAAAAGGTGTTTCATTAACAATATCCCTTATTGTTATAAGTGGTTTGTTTCTATTTATATTTAGAAAATTACAGATTGATAATGAAAAGAGACTACAATATGAGCTTAAGCTTCAAAAAAATCATTTTAGTGAAGAAAATTATAGTAAAATGAAATATATGTATAATGAAATCATAGAAACAGAACATAGAATGATGTATATATTAATAGGTGTAAAGAAATACTTAGAGTCAAATCAAATAGATAAAGCAAATTTTATGTTAGAACAATATATTTCAAAAGTTAAGAGATTTTCAACTGCAATAAATACTAATAATCTATATTTTGACTTTGTTTTAAGTTCAAAAATACATGAGTTTATGTATGATGATATTTTTTTAAAAAATACGTTATTTATATGTGAAAATCCTATTTACGATACGAATGAATTTTGTGATTTAATTATTTACTTGTTGGATAGTTTTAAAGATAATTTAAATTCTAAAATAGGATTAAGCTTAGGAATTCATCAGGAAAATAATTTTATAATTGTGGAGATGATAGGTGATTTAAAAGAATATAAAGTTACAGATGGTTTATATAAAAAAATTAAATATTTTACAACGGATTACTCTTTAAAAAATGTGGAGAGTATTTATACTTTGAAATTAATTATTGATATTGTTGAGTGATTTTAATCAAATTGAATATTTTAGCCTCCTGCACGCACCATGTTGATCGAGTGACGACAGTGTGTTAATAAAAACGCCGACAATAAAAGGGTAACCAAATAATTTAGGGGGAAAGCCAAATTATTTAGGGGCCAATTTTAGGGGGCTTGAAAAAAGTCTGTTAAAAGTTAGGGGGACACTTTAGGGGCCACCCCAAAATACTATAAGAAAATTTATGAAAAAAGAGAACAAATGCGAAATGCAAATTGTTCTTTTTTTATATAAATAAGAAAACAATAACAACATATTGCTAGAAATAGAAAGTATGCTATTAAAATAAATTGTTAGATCAAAATATACTAAATAAAAGAAAACTGGCTATATTTAAGCATTTTTGGCGATTTAATAATATTTAATAGAATGGAGTATCTTGTGATAATTAACGTATTAATATATTGTTATTAAAATCAAATATAATTTTATTTGATTGAATTTAATAAAGAAATAACAATTAATTGAGATAATTTTTAGTTGTTATTTTTTAATATTGATTTTTAGATTCATCCCCTTAAAGTAGCCCCCCCAAAGTTGAGCCCCTAAATTATTATTTTCTCTAGTTCTCATTGAGTGATTTTCCTTAGTATGAATCAAATATGAGTTAGCTATAATTCTATCTAGAATTGCATCAGCTAATGCACCACCTCCTAAATTTTGATGCCAACCCTCTGGCAAAAATTGAGATGCAAATATTGTTGAATGAGTGTCATATCTTAATTCCAATAATTCTAAAATATCTTTTTGTTGTTGGTGTCAATAAAAATTCATCAACGATCAATAATTCAATACGTGATAGCGCGCTTAATTTCTTTTTTATAATTATCTTTATTTCTTGCTTGATCCAATTCATATAATAAACCAGGAAGTCTTATATATTTAACGTTGATAGCTTTCTTGCATGCTTCGTTTCCTAATGCAGATATATAATACATTTTACCTGATCCTGTTGCACCCACAACAATAACGTTTAAATGATCGTTAACGTAATCACATGCAGATAATTTCATTGTCAATATTTTATTGATTTCTTTGTCTGGATAGAATTTAATATTGCTGACAGATGCATTTGTCATTTTAATGTGTGATCTTTTTTTCTATAAATCAAGTTGTTATATTTTGCATCTGTTTCACCATCAATCAATATAGAAAGCCTTTCATCAAAAGATAATTCCAAAGATGCTTTATTAGCTAATTAATCTTTTTATAACTCAGCCATCTTTGGTAGTTTTAATTTCATTAGTTTTTCATAGTTTTGATTTATCATTTTTTATTTTCCTCTATAATATTTTGCACCTCTTACAAGGGCAAAACAGTTAAACTAGATGAAATATTTCAGTTTAACTGTTACTTTTTCTTGACGTAGTACCAACCTCAGCTAACTTTTTGCGACAAACCTTTTTCGACCAACGGTACCATTACTATTTTTAAAGTTTACTGGAATTCGTTGTCCACAAGACCTCACGGGGTAATTCACTAATCCTCTAACTTTTACAACGTCTTGATTTACTGTCTTGGTTTTACGTTTACCTTTTGGACTTCGACCTGTTATGCAGCCTCATCCACCATTTAGCTTAATATCAAGTTTCTGTTTGTACGCTCAAAAGAATCACTACACCACTTCCTCCATCATTGTCATCACTGACAACGACTTGTAGTTCATTACACTTGGCGGTAAATACCTGTGATTGGTTTATTTCCAATTGAATTATACCATGCTCGGTACACATAAAAAGGGCACAGAAGCCAATCGGTTTCTGTGCCCGCCATTTTTTCCTAATACCCCAAACAATCTAGAGGGGTTATAAAATCTAAAATTTTCACAATTACTAAACTCAAAAATCCAATAACGGTACTCAATTCAGAAATCATAGACACACCTCCTTGAATGTTAGCTATCATATTACAGCCCCCATTCACTTATCACTAAGTTCTATTAGCAACACAACCTCTCGATTGTGTGGGGCGGGGCATTTATATTGTACCGCCTATTTCAAAGCTTTTCAACTGGCGTTCCAACTTTTTATAGGTTGTGATTTTCTTCGTTGAATGATTGACTAACTCCATTAAAAGTATCGTCAATGCTTTGGCTGTAAAACGTTTTTGGAGCAAGAATAAATTAAGTTCGTTATATTTTTTGTCAGAAATATGTAACAACTTATATGTGCGCAAGTTTTTGTTGGATTTTAAAAATTCAAGGGTAGCCTTTAATTCTTCCGACAAAATACACTTTGGATAATTCTTATATATCGTTGTTCTTTCGGCAAGAGATATATTTTTACATTCCGCTAATGAAGTATTGACTATCGTTGTGTAGTTGATAGTTGTACCAGTAAAATTGCAATTGCTGAATTTACAAGCCATGAATACACAATCTGAAATTCTTGCTCCACTGAAATCACAATCCTTAAAGGTAGTTCCCCAAAAATCACAACCAGTTATTGTACTATTACTAAACTTTACTTTCGTAAATATAGCTCCGCGAAAATTAGCATAAATAAAACTTTGATTTTGAGCATTGCAATTAATGATATGGCTCTTAGCTAAATAGCGACACCGTACGGACTTTACCATTTTCTTTTTTTGACATTTATCTGTAATCAGATTTATTCTGTCTATTTTGCAAGCTTGCATAGGTTTTTCTCCCTTTCTTACAAATTATCTTGTTTTGTATCTTAAAACTTAAACAGGTGAAAGTTCTTTATATTCAGCCTGCGAATGAGGTTCTGCGCGTTGACTATATTGTCATGATATGAGATATACCATCGACAAGTTAACGAAACATTCTTTTTGATTTCAGCAAAATAGTCAAAGTCTATTTCCGAAAGAGAATGACCAAATATATACACTTCATTAACTATCGTCAACGAGTTAAAAAAAGATTGATAATTTCTAATAATTGAAGCAGTATCTTTGTAAGTTTTTCTAAAATAGTCTTTTATAATTTCCTTTGCTTCTTGCAATCTAAAATCTTCTTCTATATCTTCCATATAGATATCATGTTCTTCTGGCGCATTAAAAGCGGTAATTGTTTTTCCTTGAAAAAGTGTAGCGTCATGGTGCCCTAATATGAGATTGTCTCCTCGCAAGGCATTACCATGAATATATAAAATATTAGAAGCAGGAATACCATACACTTTTTCTAACGTATCCGTATAGTTGAAGTTCAGAAACAAGCAGTTTCTATTGAGTATATTTGATGATACAATGGGCGATACATCAGTATTAATGTGTAAAATCCACTCTGAAAAGTAACGTGAAATATCTTTTGCAAAAGCCAAATCTTCCTTAATCATATATTGAAAATCGTGATTTGCACTATCACGCCAATTATCATCTCCATAACCAAGAAGATAGCAAGAATTATCTTCTTGTATCTGTTCATAATCCAAAAAACTTAATGCTTCTTCAAATGAACTCCATAAATCCTGTTCGGGTATGTATTTGCTTATTGCTTCATAAAAATGATGTTTTTCTTGGTCTCGTGGCGAAATACTATCAAGACGAACAAATCTATCACATATAATTTCCGGCTCTTTTTCATAAGAACATAGATATTCCATAAAATCAGAATACTTTGTATGCAAGCCATGAGCTAAATCAAATCCATTACCTATGATTATTAACCTCGACAACACATATTCCCCCTTTCTTTCGAAGTATTATAACAAAAAAATAAGAACTTTTCCACCATTAGACCGCTATCCACGCTCTGTTTCCTTTTCCCGTTCCGGATCTTTATCTTACCGCAAAACACTGTCAATGTTGCGCATGATAACGTTATATTCCTTGACTTGTTTTTTCAGCTTCCCATAGTCTGCATACAGTACTTTAGATTCATCTTGACATAGTACCAAGTCCTTGATGATTTAAACGAACAATTTTTCTCTTTAGACATAATAAAAAATCCTCATTTCGTTAAATTATAGGCTTATAACCTACATAATTATTTTAATGTAAGAAGGATTTAAATATTATGATTAAATTGTTCAAATATATGTTGTCATTTTCATTAATACACTGTCGTCGCTTAATTAACATAATGTAATCATTGGAATAAAATATCCACAAATTAAGAAAATTCCAAAATGTTATTCATAGTATATTAATACATTGAGTAAATATATAATTTAAAATAAAGAGGGATTTATCATATTTTGGTTATCAAATATTGTGAGGATTAGTTCAGGCTCTGTGTCAATAATGAAGGGTGCCTGAGAGATAGCGAAAGCTATCTCTTTTTCTTTATTCAAATTCATATGAGAACCTAAGATGAAGAAGAATCATCTTTCTTAAATTATAAAAATATTTGTATCCATAGGCATTTCGTTTTACAAGCTTGATCTTGTTGTTCTTGTTCATGGTTTTATATAATGTACTTTTTATGTTTTATGTTTCTTATTAAGAAAGAGTAGCTTTGAAAATTGATATTAATTAATTTTTTTGAATAATATAAGTTATATTAAAGATGATTATTAGATCTAGTTAAGTTTAATAAAAAAAGAGGATTATATAAAAATGCCAATGATTTAAAAATATTTAATATGTTAAAGAAATGTTATTATTTATGCTTTACTATAATCTTTTTAAATTTTTGAATGATATTATTTAATATTAATAAAGTAAGTTATGCCATATTTAGGTTAGATATGCCTAAATAAATATATAAAATTTTTCTTAATGTATAATTAATTTGAAGAAGGAAGATGGTATAATGAATGGCTATATTATAAATAGATTAGTAAGAAATGGCTATATAAAAGAAAAAGAACGAGCGAGTTATCAATATGGAATGGATGTTTTAATTTTAAATTTGATACCAATTTTTATAATTCTAGTTATTTCAGTTGTAACAAGAAATATTAAATTTGGTGTAATATTCCTATTATTTTTTATTCCTGTAAGAATAAATATTGGTGGATATCATTGTAAGAAAATTTCTAATTGTACATTATTGTTTGTTTTATTATATATTTTTGTTTTAAAACTAAGCACATTATCAATACAATTGATATTAAAATATTTTGGAATCCTTTGTATACTTTTTATTATGCTTTTAGATCCTATATCGTACGATATTATAGAAAATAAAGTTGAAAATTATAAAAGATCAAAAAAAATCATTAAAGCAGTCAGTATTTTAATGATAGTAATATTATTTTTATTAAATGATAATTGTTTGTTAAGTGCAACAAGCATGGCGGGAATTTTAAATTTTTGTCTTTATTGTATGGGACGAGTTGATTTAAGAAGAGGAAAATTATTATGAAAAATACACCAGAAATATATTTAATAGGTCAAAGAATTAAGAGAAAAATATTAATGATAATGATTTTAATAAGTGTCTTATTAGGTGTCATTGTAGGTAATGAATGTAAATCATTAATATTTGGCTTATTTTTAAGTGTAGTATTAGCATTTTTTCAAATTGTAATGACAAGAAAATATTATTGGATAATAAGTAATCAAGGTATATATACTCCATTAAATTTTGGAATAAAAAATTATTTAATTATAATGCTTAAATATTTATTATGTGGAGATGATACAGGAAATATAGTTTTTGTTAACTATAGAACTATTGCATATTTAAATTTGTTTGAAAGAAAAAACAAGTTATGGGTACAAATTATTCGAAAAAATGGAGATTTTATTTCTATAACTATTGAGTCGAAATTTTTTAATCAAGATTTGGTAAATGCAGTAATTTATATAAAAAGAAAAGGAATAGTTATAAATGGTTTAGAAGTATTAACAATAATTAAAAATAAGATAAATTAATAATAAGGAGCTAACTATATGAAAAAAATAATTATTTTATTTACAGTTTTATTACTTACAGGTTGTGGAGTAGGGACTACTAGAAACAGTAAGAATAATTCTCAACATCATAATATTTATATGAATACAGATTCAAAATGTGCAGGAATAAAAAGAGTAAGTAAAAAATACAAAGAAACAAATCCAAAGGATATGTTAGAAAAAGTTGATTATTGTTTTATTGGAAAAATAAAAAATTTTAAAGACGTAGAAATATATGAAAATGGGAAGATTAAAACATTAATGTCAATTTCAATTGAATCAACCATTAAAGGTGATGTAACAGGTGATATAGAAATATATAGAGATGGTGGAAGAAGTGGAATTAATGAATATGTTAATTATCCAAAAGATACATGTTTAGATAAAAATAAATTAAAATCTATCCCTGATAAAATGAAAGAAAGTTGTTATATAGAAGTTGTACCAGATGCATATTTCCAAGCAAAAGAAGGGGAAGAATATATGTTTTTTGTGAAGAATAAAAAACAAATGGAAATTTATAATGATGCGTATGGAATGTTGAAGGTTTTAGATGATAAGAATCTAGAAAATGTTTATATAAATAAAAAATATAAAATTTCAGAAATTTCTTAAAAGTAGGTGAATATGATGAAATTTGCATTAAATAATCTTTTTAAACAAAAGAATTTAATGATAATTTACGGATTGACAATTACGTTAGTTGCAGCTATATGTTTTGTTTTTCTGGCTATGTTATATGATCCATATTTGCAATTAGACACAACAAGTGTTGATAAAATGTATATGGGATCAGCAACAACATTATTAGTACTAATTTTTAGTGTTTGTCTCATGATTTATACAAATATGTATGTTTTAGAAGCAAAAAATAAAGAAATGTCGTTGTTGGTTTTTCATGGATTGACATTGAAGAAAATGATTTTTTATCAATTTTATCAAAGTATATTTATGTATATATTATTTGGAACGTTGGGAATTGCTTTGGGATATAAATTAACACCAGTAATATTTAAAAACATATATTATAAATTACATTATGTTTATGATATTAAAATTATCAATCAATCATTTTATCAAGCTGTTTATATGTTATTGATGATGCTTTTTATTTCTCTTGTTTTAAATATTGGATATGTATATCGTGGTAGGTTGACTAGTATGATGTCAAATACGAGACAAAAGAATTATAGGAAAAAGAATGTTTTTCAAATAACGAGTAAGATATATCCTGTTTTATTTATTTTAGGACTTGTAATGATGTTTACAACAGAGCATATTGCGTCGGGATATATAGTATTTAGTGTTATTGGAGCACTTGGTGGATATGGAACAGTAAGATATTTTTTCCCAGAATATATTGAAAAATTAAAAGCATCCAAATGGTTAAATAATAGTCAAAGACTAGTCGTTTTTGGAGAACTATATCTAAAATTTAAATATATAGGAATATTTTTAGAGTTATTGATACTTATTTCAATAATAATAACAACATTAATTTGTTTCAACTTAAATAATTTAATCGAAATGTACAGAATGATTATTGCCTACATTATTATGATGCCAATGATTGTATTTTGTATCACTTATAAAAATTTAATTATTTCAAAAAAGAATGTAAAGAATCAAAATTGTATTTATAAATTAGGAATTACAAAAAAATATCAAAAAAAATTTATAAAAGAAGAAACACTAATTATGTATGGTATATTATTTATTTTACCAATGACATATATGATATCCACATTGGGAAGATTTTATGTATATGATGGAATTTCAATTTTAATAATTGCCTTTATTATTGGTTATTTTATATTAAATTTACTTATTTCAATGTATATATCTTACAAAGTAACTAATCAATTTTTTAGGGGGGTCTAGCTATGAATGAAATTATAATAGAGGTAAAAAAAATTAGTAAGGTTTATGATGAAATGACAGATAATCCAGTAATTTCACTAAATAATATTTCTATGTCAATAGAAAAAGGAGAATTTATTTGCGTGATGGGGACATCTGGATCAGGAAAAACAACTTTTATCAATTGCATTTCAACAATGGATACTCCTAGTAAGGGACAAGTTATATTATATGGAAAATCAACATTAGAAATGAGTGATGAAGAAATTGGCAATTTTAGGAGTAAAGAAATTGGATTCATTTTTCAAGAATATAATTTATTGGATTATTTAACATTGGAAGAAAATATTGCATTTCCATTATCAATGAACAAAGTAAAAAATAGTGAAATAAAAAAAAGAGTACATGAAATTGCTAAAAATCTTGGCATCGAAGGTCTTTTAAATAAATATCCAGATGAATGCTCTGGAGGACAAAAACAGCGTACTGCAATAGCTAGGGCTCTAGTTAATGAACCAAGTATTATTATTGCTGACGAGCCAACTGGAAATTTGGATAGTAAAAATACAAGTGAATTATTGGCAATTTTGAAAAATTTAAATGAAAAAGAGGGAAAAACAATCATTATGGTTACACATGATGTTATGGTTGGGTCGTTTGCTTCTAGATTGCTCTACATTCAAGATGGGACTATTAAAGAACAATTAAGCAGAAAAGAATTTAAGACACAGGAAGATTATTTCTATAATATTTCAAAAATAAATTCTAAAGAGCAACTCATATCATTGAAAAAATAAAATTACAGTAAATATTAAATTTAATAAAAAATCAATATTTAAGACAATATTCGTTCAAATTTAATATGATTATAGGAAGTAAAATAATTGAGGGGGAGCAATTATAGACACTAATTGTTCTCTTTTTTTTTAATAATCCAAAAATGATAAAATATTGTTATTTAAATTAGAAAATATATTCCAAATATTAATTTTTGAATTTACTCTGTAAAATTTTCTTTTGAACAAATCAATAAGAATCTTTGAAATTTCTAAAATACTATAAATTCTTGAGAATATTTTTGTGTTATATGACATATGATTGTTAGATAAGACAAATTTATATATATAATTAAAAAAATATATATACTGAAATTAAGTTAAATGGCTAGGAGGAAATAAATGAAGTAATATAAAAAATATTTAAAACAAATGATTAGATTACTATTTTTAAAATGCATGAATAAAAAAGGAGGTAAAAATAGGAACATATAAATAAAAAATATTAGAGTTTATAAAATAATATTATCAAAAGAAAATAAAGAAAGAAGAAAGTTATTATGGAAAATATATTAATTGTAGGTGCGCATCCTGATGACATAGAATTAGGATGCATAGGAAGTTTAATGAAATTAAAAAAAGAAGGGAAAAAGATTGTTTATTTAGTAATGACAAATGGAGGAAATTGGGAAAAGAAAACTTATAAAGATAGGGTTGATGAAATAAAAAAAGCTTTAATTCATATAGATGTGGATGAAGTCATAGTTGGTGCGATACAAGATGGGTATTTAAAACATGATCCTGATACAATAGATTTTTTAAGTAATATTATAAAAAAATATTCCATTGACACAGTGCTTTGTCAGTATTATAAAGACACGCATCAGGACCATGTTAATTTAGGATTAAATACACTATCGATTGCAACAAGCTGTAAAAACTTGATTTTTTATGAATCATTAACAAGTACAGAATTTGTTCCTAATTATTATATTGATATATCTAAATATGAAATTGATAAAAAAAATGTATTAAAAGAGTATGTTTCACAAATAGAAAAGTATAAAAATAGAAATCAAGATTTATTATCTTATATTGATGCAAAAGATAAAATAAACGGAATAAAGTCTCACGTTGATTATGCTGAAGGGTTTATTATTAATAAGATGGTTCAATAAAAAAGGTGTTATTGATTTGTAGAAAAATATCTAATAAATATCATTTTCTATAAAATAAGAATATGTTTTTCTGTTTTTAACAGTTTGTAAAAAATATTTGGTTGTTATTAATATTTAAGAATTTTTGTTCGTATAAATTAAACTACTATTTAAATATATTGATGCATTTGAACAATAATCAATAATAGACAAGATATATGAGAAAGTTATATTTTTATAGATATAATAAACAAAATTGATTTAATAAAAAATATATTTATAAAACTTTTTTGAAAATAAAAAAGTTTATATAAAAATTGAAATATAAATAATATTACAGTAGAAAATGAAATAAGCAATTATTAAGTTTTTTTTAAAAGGAACTCTTTTTATCTCATTTGTATTCAAAAGTCTTTAGCATAATATATGTATGATTTATTTGCTCTTACATGAAAGATTAGTATATGTAAAATTGCATCATATGCTTGTTAATATCTATGTTATGTTTTTCTTGTTTAATTTTTTAAATTTAAACTTTAATGTAAATTAAAAATATCAGGTAAGGAGAATTAATATGTATGGAAGATGATCAATATTTAGATGAAATGTTAAATAAGATAATTATTACTAAAAGCCAATTAGAAGCAAATGAATATATCAGACTTGTTAAAAATTATATATATGTAACAAATAAATATACTAATTTAAAAAAAGTTGATTATTTATTATTGATAGATAAAATAGCACTAAGTAGAGATTTACCGATTTAATACAATATATTATTAATATAAAGTATTTCAATATTAGATCACCTCCGGTTTAAAAAAAGAAAATAAAAATTGGAGGATTTTATGAAATATAATTATAGTAGAGAAAAAATAAAATGGGAAAATGAAAAGATATTAGAAGAAAAACTGTTAAAAGATAATAATATTGATCAAACGATTATAAAAAAATTAAGAGATTACGATTGGATTGATTTTAATAAAGAGAGAAGTTTTAGAACACATCAAAATATTACAAAAGATGTGTTTTTTAATTTAACAGAAACCAATGATAAAAAAGAAATAAACTCTATAAATGATTTGATGGATGAAATAGAAAACGAGAATTTATATAAGATTTTATCTAAAGAAGATGATGTTACTTTAAAAATATTAGTTTATAAAATACAAGGATATTCAACTAAAGAAATTGCAAATATATTGGGTATAACAATAGATAATATTTATTACCGAATAAAAAATTAAGAAAAAAAATAAAATAATTTACAAAATCACTTAATTTCATTGCCTTTATAGTGAAGGGTAAAAAACCTAAGAGTACATTGAAAACAGAATAGTAATATCGGTAACGTTACTTATATTTAAGCCCAATCATAAGTACGCCATGACCAATGTATATTGAGAGCGAGTAATATTTGATGATAATCATAGGTGCTGCTATGAGGCGATGACAATATAAGAATATAATGATACGCATAGTGTTCGCATGAGTAATTAAATTTGCCGCACGTAAAACACTATTGAAGGTTAGAATCCTTTGAGAACATGTAACGCCTTGAAGATTATATGTGACTCGTGGAATTGCATAGCAAAGCAATCTACTGATATTACAATTAACTAAAAGCAACTTTACTGTTGCTTTTAGTCATACATAAAAAAGAAGGTGATGAAGTTGATAGAAAACATAGTAAGAGGAGAAATCTATATGGCTGATTTGGATCCATGTATAGGCAGTGAACAAGGTGGTATCAGACCTGTTGTGATTATTCAAAATAATACTGGCAATAGATTTAGTACAACTACTATTGTTGCACCGATTACAACAAAATTAGGCAAAGCATATTTATCAACACATTTGGTTATAAGTAAAAGAACAGGAATTTATAAAAAATCTATGATATTACTTGAACAAATAAGAATCATTGATAAAAGTCGGCTGTTAGAAAAACTAAGTATTTTAGAGGATCAGGAAATCGATTTAATGGATAGGTCTTTACGAATAAGTATTGGTTTAAATTAATGTACGATTAATAAATTTGCACATTTGTATGTGAATAAACATCTTAATAAACTAAAGGAGAAGTCAGAAAATGAATATAGTAAATGATTGGGAAAAACAAATTCTAACAGCACAGGATATTGCACGAATTTTTAAATGTGGCAAGAATCTAGCTTATAAAATTATTGAAAGTAATGACATGAATGCTGTTAGGATTGGCTCGACAATACGAGTATCTATGAAATCTTTTAATGAATGGATTAATAATAAAGGTTTTCTTTTAAATAACGAAGAAACATTTGATAATCAAGTTTATACATTAGAAGAAATAAAAGATATCTTAAAAATTGGAAGAAATTCTTCTTATAATTTGTTAAATGAAAATTACTTTAAAATCATTAAACTAGGAAAAATTGTAAGAATATCTAAAAAATCATTTGATAACTGGCTTAATAAATAGAATTAGGAGGAACAAATGTGGAAATAACAAAAAGAAAGTACATTATTACGATTACTTACGACAAAATATGTAATGGAGTAAAAAATTCATGTAGAGAAAGCTTTTTTGATAAGAAATATGTCGATATTAGAGTAGATGAAATCAATAATTGTGAATATGATAAAGAATATAAGATAGATCAAAATACATTATTTTTAGATTTTATTGATATTTATTTAAAGAAAGTTTCTTTAAAGAAAGATACTTATAAAAAGTATGAATTTTATGTGAGTTTGACACGAAGATATATCATGGATTATTTTGAAGATATTTATATAAAGGATATAACACAAACATTTATTGAAAATTTAAGCACACAGGTAAATAACCAAGTTTCAAAGTTTGGTAATAAGGAAAAAGTAATCTCAAAAACATTAAAAAATGATATAAAGTTTTTCATAAATAAATTATTTAAATATGCTACGGATATGAATTTATATGATGTTAATCCTATGCAATATTATAAATTACAAAATGATTCTAATCGTTATTTAGTTGAATGGGATTTTGATACTTTAAATACTATTTTTGAATTATGTAAAGGAACAAGATTACATATGTTCTTGCATTGTTTTTTTGGAACTGATTTAAAGATGAATGAAATTTTGGCTTTAAAATGGAATGACCTTTATATTGGTCATAAAAACATCAAAAAAAATAATTGTTATGCTGTAGTGAATAAAAAATTAAAAAGAAAGAAGATATCCTACATTAATGAACATAGAGAAAATATTATTAAGCAATTTGATCCAAAAATAAATGATGAGGGTAGTACTAGGCTTGTCATTTATAAAATTGAAAATAGTAAGAAAATCCATATTCCTATTAATGTAGCCAAAATGCTAATAAAATGGAAAAAAGTAGAAGGTAGAAAATATCAAATTTCCTATGAAGAATATGAAAATAATGACCTCGTTTTTTCACTGCTTAATGGTAAAGCGTGTGAAGATAGGATTATCAATAAAGAATTTGATAAATTAAAATATGAAAATAATTTACCGGATGTAAAGATGAGCAGGTTGGAATTCTTTTCTAAGGAAAGAATTATATATAAGGAAGAGGTAATGACTATTAGAGATTTTTATTACAGAACGTTATTTTATGATTATTCAGAATATTTTGAAATTGGATATATCAAAAGTGGATTATCGTATAATGACAATATAATACCTATAGGTACAAATTATCGAAGTGTGAATTTAAAAGATATAAACGTACCTAAGAAAAAGGAAATAGATTTATCAAAAATGATTTCATTAATAAAAAATAATTCAAGTTTATCAAATGAATTGACAAGTATACTCAAAGAGTAAAACTTGTCTTTTTTATAATCGCACGTTGGTTAAAACATAATGTTTTCCATAGAATATGGATATAGGAGGAGATAGTAATGGCATCAATTACAAATAGAAAAGGAAAATATTATGTTGTTTATTGGTTTGATTCATTTGATGGAAAAAGAAAACAAAAATGGGAGCAATGTGAAAACTATGAAGAGGCAATCTTTAAAAAGAAGAAGATAGAAGATGAAGTAAATAATCAAGTATTTCTTGCTCCAAGTAATCAAACAATCAGAGAATTTTTAGAAACATTTGTTGAATTATACGGTACAAAACATTGGGGATTTAATAATTATAAAGCTAATACAGGTTTATTGAATAACTATGTTTATCCACTTATAGGTGATAAAAAAATCCAATCATTTTCAACATTAAATGTCGATCAATATATTAATAAATTGACTAAAACTAAAAATGTGAATTATGGTGTAAGAAAAAATGCACCTCAATATGTATCGCCTAACACAATAAAATCAGTAGTAAAATTATTAAGATGTGCATGGCGACAAGCTCTTAGATGGGAAGTTGTAAAGAAAAATGTGTTCATTGATTGTAATTTACCTTATTGTGAATCTAAGGAAAGAGAAATATGGACAGCAACGGAAATACAGCATGCTTTAGAAATATGTGAAGATCAAATATTATATTTGTGCATAAACTTGTCCTTCTCTTGTTCACTGAGAATAGGTGAACTATTAGCACTTACTTGGGATAATGTGTTTATAGAAGATGAAGATTTTGAAAAAGACAATACCAGATTAATTATAGATAAACAATTTGTTAGAATTGATAAGGAAATGATAGGTGTTTTAACTAAGGATGAAATCTATAAACAATTTGATACACAATTAAAAAGAGAATGTAAAACAGTATTGGTTTTGAAATCACTTAAGATGAATGGTAAAGCAAGAACTGTGTGGATACCTCGAACAGTTGCTTATATGTTAAAAGAGTGGAAGAAAAAACAAAATGATATAAAAAAGAAACTTGGTAGTATCTATGATGATAACAATCTTGTTATTTGTTTTGAAGATGGTAAACCAATAGAAAAAACAAATATTGATAAAAGATTTAAAAAGTTTATAAAAGTAAATAACTTACGAGAAGTAGTATTTCATTCTTTACGACATTCAAGTGCAACTTATAAACTTAAATTAAGTAAAGGTGATATCAAAGCAACACAAGGTGATACTGGTCATAAATCAGCCGATATGACAACTAAAAGATATGCACATATTATTGATGAAGATAGAAAAGTTAACGCTACAAAGTTTGAAGATGAATTTTATGCTTCTAATGAAACAGAGGAAAAAGATGATGCATCAGAATTGTTGGATATACTAAAAAATAATGATGCATTAAGAGAACAATTGAAGAAAATGTTATCTTTATAAATGGACTACAGGTCCATTTTTTTCATTGAAATTTAGCTTATATTACTATAAATTTATTAAAAATAGTGGTTTTCCTAACAATGGCGGGCAGAAATGAGTTCGAATCTAATCGAGGATGAATTAGAAAATATAGTAAAATCAAGGCTTTTGAAGAAATGTTTTAAACGAGAAAATTTGATGTTTTCTAACAGTTTTCTAACAAAGACATAAAAACAGCAAAAAATAGATAAAATTAGAAAAATTATAAGAGACCAAGAAATCTTCAAAAGTGTTGGTGTATATAGATTTTAAGGGATTGGAGAAAAAAATTAAACAAAAAAAATTGGTGGTTGTTAGTCTCCGGAACGTAAGATCATGAGTTCGAATCTCATTAGTACCACCATTTTTAAAACAATAGATTATTCAATAAGCAATTATTACTTATTGAATATTTTTTTATGATACAATAATATAAATGGAAAGAGGAATTGCGTATGGAATATAAAATAGGTGAAGTATCTAAAATATTGAATATTTCAAAAGAAATGATTCGTTATTATGAAAAACAAGGTATTTTAAAACCATCAAGGAAAGAAGATAATAATTATCGTACATATTCAGTCATGGATGTTTTTTTATTAATGGAAATTATTCGCTATCAATCAATTCATTTTGGAATCAAAGATATCTCTGAATTATTAAATGAACATTATTTAGAAAACTATGCACAACATTTGTATCAATATTATCAAGAAATAGATCAAGATATTATTAAAAAAATTTTATTGAAAGAACGTGTTAAAGAATTAGCAGAAAGAATCGAAACATGTAAATTTAATTTAGGAAAGTATTGGGTCAAAAATGTTCCTGCATATCAACTTGTGTTTCTAACTAATGGAAAAGGTGATGACTATGATAAATTACAAATATCTATTGAAAATAGGAATTTACTTTTTTCCAAGGAAAGAATGGTTTATGTGGAATCTATGGTCTTATTTGAAAAAGAGAAAGAAACTTGGTGGTATGGAATGGAAGAGAGATACATAGAATCACTTCAGCTTTCTTTTAAAGATGAAAAGTATTTAAAGAAGCAATTATGTCTATGTACAATGATTGATATGGGTGAAATAGGTTGTTTTAATAGAAATCAATTAGAAAAAATATTAAATGAAATCAAAGATGAATATCAAATAGTAGGAACTCCTAGAGGAATTATTGTAGGTAGGGGTTATGAAGGCGAAAATTTTCAAAGGATTATGGAAATACAAATACCAATTGCTTTAAAACATTGAAATCATTTCAATGTTTTTTTGTGTTTTTTAAGCTATTTTACTTATTTGTGTATTATTTCACAAGTACTTGACCTTGTAATGCTTTCAAGGCGTATACTATAAGTGGTTACAAGGAGGAAAAAGGAATGATAACAAAATTATTTACACCTATGAAAGTAGGAAATTGTACGATCCCAAATAGATTGGTCGTACCAGCAATGGTTACAAATTATTGTGATGAAGATGGCTTTTTAACAGATAGATATATGGCATATATTGAAGAAAAAGCAAAAGGTGGATGGGGAATGATTATTACTGAAGATTATAGTGTTACACCTCATGGAAAGGGATATCAATATATTCCAGGATTTTATAAAGATGAACATGTTGCTTTAAATAAAGAATTAACACGTCGTGTACATGAACATGGTTCTAAGATCTTCTGTCAAATGTATCATCCAGGAAGACAAAGTTCACATGCGGTTAATGGTAATGTTCAACCATTAGCACCTTCAGGAACAAAAGATCCTATTTGTATGGATTTAGCAAGAGAAATGACTGTTGAAGAAATTCATACACTTGTTGAAGATTTTGGTCAAGCAGCAAGAAGATGTAAAGAATCTGGTTTTGATGGAATTGAATTACATTGTGCTCATGGTTATTTATTAGCTGAATTTTTATCATCTTATGTCAATAAAAGAGTAGATCAATATGGTGGATGTTTTGATAATAGAGTAAGAATTGTTGATGAAATTATTGCTGCTATGAGAAAAGAAGTTGGAGATTTTCCAATTCAAGTACGTATTTCAGCTAATGAATATGTTCAAGGAGGACGTACAGAAGCTGAAACATATCAACTTGCAAGACATTTAGAAGAAGTTGGTTTTGATGCAATTCATGTTTCAAATGGAGTTTATGCTGCAGCACCAATTGATCAAATTATTGCACCAATGTTTACTAAACATGCATTAAATATGGAAGCTGCTGCTAATGTTAAAAAGGTCGTTAAAATTCCTGTTATTTTAGCTAATCGTATTAATGAACCGGGAATGGCTGATATTTTACTAGAAATGGATAAATGTGATTTTGTAGGAATGGCTAGAGGTTCTTTAGCAGATCCTTATTTACCAGTAAAAGCTAAAGAAGGAAAATTTGATCAAATTAATTATTGTATTGGATGCCTTCAAGGATGTGAAGGTCCATTATTAACAGGAGGATGTGTCACTTGTTTAGTTAATCCAAGAGTAGGGCGTGAATATGAAACAGATTTAACAAAAACGACTCAACCTAAAAAAGTAATGGTCATTGGTGGAGGACCAGCAGGTTTAGTAGCTGCTCGAACAGCAGCCATTAAAGGTCATGATGTTTCTTTATATGAAGCAAGTAGTCATTTAGGTGGTCAATTTAGATCAGCTGCATATCCAATTGGAAAAGGTGAATTATCTACTACAACTTCTTCTTATCGTGCTAATTTAGAAGCTCTTAATGTTCCTGTACATTTAAATAGTGAAGTAAGTGAAGAAATGATTCAAGAAATTAAACCAGATGCTATTATTCTTGCAACAGGGGCTAAACCAATGGTTCCACCAATTAAAGGTATTGATGGTAAAAATGTATTTACTGCAGAAGATATGCTACTTGGTAAATATGATATTTCTAACGGTCCTATTGTTGTTTGTGGTGGAGGAGAAGTTGGTGGTGAAACAGCTCACTATCTAGCTGAAAAAAATCATGATGTGACATTGTTAGAAATGCAACCTGATATTTTAAATGATATGATGATCATGACAAAAGTATGTCTATTAGAAATGATCCAAAAAGCAGGTATTAAAGTAAAAACACAATTTAAAGTTAAAGAAATTACAGAAACTGCTGTTATTGGAGAAGATGCAAGTGGAAATACAGTTTCGATTCCAGCTGTACAAGTCATCTCTGCTTTTGGTTATAAATCATATAATCCATTAGAAGAAATTGCTAAAAAATATTGTAAGGAAGTCTATGTCATTGGTGGTGCTAAACAAGCAGGTGGCGCTATTCCAGCAACTAAAGAAGGTTTAGAAGTTGGCTTAAAATTATAATAGATATTAAAGGGGCTGTTACGAAATTAAACAATTAATTTCATACAGCCTTTTCTTTTGTAGAATAAAAATATATTAAAAATAGGAATTTTAAATATCTATATAATAAAATTATACTACTATAAGAAGCAATTGTTTCTAATTACAATAATTCCTCAAATGTTATCGTTGAGAAATTAATTAGTAGGAAATAAATATCATTGGTAAGATATCAATATCCTATTTTTTAGTTAGAATTTATAACAAAAAAGGATGTTATGATTTTAAATTATTTCGTAACATCCCCTTTTTTTGGATTATTTAGCTAATGATTATCGAGAAATAATGTTATATAATAGTATACGGATAATATTCACATTATTTTAAATATATGATTAAATAAGAATAACTGAAAGGGGATAATCATGAAACAATTTAAAATTAATATTAATGATTTATTTGAAAAAAGTGAAGTTGAAACAATGATGGATGATGTTGAAAAATCATCAATTATTTATGAAATGAATAATATCAATCAAAAAGTATTAAACGAAATCAGTACGTATGCAAATAATAGAGAACGTATCCAAAATTTAACAGATGAATTTACAGAAATCATGTATCATGAGCGTATTTCAAATAATGATGTTGAAAGAATTGATTATATTTTTGATCAACTTGTTCATCATATAGGGCTTGATGCACCTGTTTTAGCAGCATGTACGAATACGATCTTTAATACAATTAATGAATATAAAGAAGAATATATTCAAGAGTTTATAAGGCTTAATCCACAATTAAATGAAGAAATGATTTCTGTGGAATTAGACACATATAAAGATGCAGCTTATGAGTTAAATAAAATATTTGTAGAAACAGTAGGAACTATAAAAAAATGTGATATTGATGCAATAAATGAAGCTGTTGATTTATTCTTTGATCAAGATGAACCAACAGATTTGATTCAAATATTTGTTGCTAATACGATTCAAATATTAAACCAACCAGATTTATTAGTAGATGTTTTAGGATTGTCTGTACTTATTAATGAAATTATTATTAATCATCAATTAGATGATTTTAATCCCAATTTATGGAAAATGAATCAACATCGTTTCTTTAGTATAGATTATAAAGATTATTTAGATGAAGATGAAAATCAAGATGCTTACAATTAAATGTAGAGCATCTTTTTTATTGGACTATCCGTCCATTGAAAGAAGGAAAAAAGAAGATAAAATAATAATAGAAATGAAACAAATATGAGACAAATTATCATTAAACATATAATACAATTAAATCAAGAAAATTCCTTACATCAATATAAAAAAAGAGATACTAGAATACTTAAAAGTCAGCGATTAAAAGAAATAGTAGAGATCAGTCAAAGTATGCTTAAAGGAGACTATGAAGGATTAAGAAAAAATCGAATGATCTGTGCAGAGAGTTTTAAGATGGCAGCCATCTTTACGCATACAGACATTAAAGAAGAAGACTTACTAGGAGGAGATGAAATCAATATGTGTATAGCAATGAATCAATTATTTCAAAGAATGAGAAACGAGGGAGAAAGTATTGGAATTAAAAAAGTTAGACAAGAAGAAAAACAAAGTACTTTAAAAGAACTGCTTAAAGTGAAACTAGGAACTTTATCAAGTCCTTTAGAAAAACAACTTACAGAAACATCGCTAGAAAAATTGAATGAACTTACATTAAATATCTTTAATATTAATAGTGAAGAAGATGTTTTAAATTTAATGAATTAAAAGATGAGCTATAAAGAATCTAATCTTGTCAATCAAGAAATTCTTTATAGCTTTTTGTATATATTTTATTAGATAAGACAAACTAGAAATGAAAATATTTGACAGTTAAGTTAGCTTATGCTAACATAATATCGTGAGTTAGTTGTAGCTAACTAAAGGAGGAAGAAAATGAAAGTCGTATATGCATCAAGAACAGGAAATGTTGAAAGTATTATTTCTAAATTAGGAATTGAAGATGCTTTAAAAGTTGAAGATGGAAGTGAAACAGTAGAAGAAGACTATATCTTATTTACTTATACTGATGGTTTCGGAGATGTTCCTTACGAAGTAGATGAATTCTTACAAAGTCAAAGTGAACATTTAAAAGGAGTTGTTGTAAGTGGTGATACTGGATATGGAGAAGCTTATTGTAAAGCAGGAGATGTCATTGCTGAACAATATAATGTACCATGCTTATATAAAGTAGAAAATGATGGTAGTGACGAAGATATCGAAGCTATCAAAAAAGTGATTGCTTAATTATGCCATTGTCTGCTCACGAATTTGAAAGAAGATTAATCTTTTATGCTTCACCAACACTTACAAAACTTAAAGTTGCATGTATTTATAATTTAAATGATCTTGACGATTTAGAAGAATGTATCCAATATTATAATGAACTTTTAAATAAAAAAGATATTTATTTAAAAGTACTTAAAATAAAAGAACGTTCTATGATTTATGTTTATCAAAAAGAAAAGTTAAATAAATTATGCGCATGTAAACAAATCCAAAATATCTTTAAACAATATGATTACAATTGTACATCTTTAGATACTCTTATCCTAGATTTACAAAAACGCCTCAATGATTATGATTTTCCTCATGAAATCGGTTTGTTTTTAGGATATCCTATGACAGATGTTTTAGGTTTCATTGAAGGGAAAGAACATTTAAGTGTTGGTTATTGGAAAGTTTATAGTCATGTTAAAAATTGTCAGCATACATTTGATAAATATCATAAATGTACACATGAATTATGTAAAAGATTTAATCAAGGAGAAAGCGTTGAGCAAATATGCAGATATGTCTAATTGGTAAAGAATTCTTTACCAATTTTTATTTTTGTTTATAATGTTTTTAGGTGAAAGTTATGTTAGAAAAAGAAAAAGCAATTGAAAAATTAAATGAAAAGGAAATAAAAGTATATCAATATATTTTAGCGCATTCACTAGAATTTCCTTTTATGACAATTAGAGAACTAGCAGATAAAGTACAAGTTTCTACAACTGTTATTTTAAATTATGTAAAAAAAATGGGATATAAAAGTTTTAAAGAATTTAAATTAGCTTATCGCTTGCAAGAAAGAAAATCAAGAGAATCTAAAAGAATATATGATGATAAACAAGTTATAGGTGCTTTAATTCAATTAGACAATGAATACTATCAAGAAAAATTACATCTTGCCAAGGTGATGATAGGCAATCATAATAATTTGATTTTTACAGGTGTTGGAAATTCAGGATTGATAGGAGCATATGGAGCACGTATTTTTTCAAGTGCTGGAAAATATGCCAATGTTATCAATGATCCTTTTATGCGTATTAATGCTTCAATGGAAGATACGGTTATTATCGCTTTGTCTATATCCGGGAAAACACCTGAATTACTTCGTATTGTAGAGTCGTGTAAAACATTTGGCGCCTGTATTATTTCTATTACAGCCAATATGAAATCCCCGCTTGCTTTAATGAGTGATATATCTATTCCTTACTTTTTAAAAATAGATAATATTGATCAAATAGATCTGACAAGTCAAATTCTTGCAGTTGCTATTATTGAAAGATTAGCACGTAACGATTAAAAAACAAACGTTTTTTTAAAATAACAAAAAACAGAAATGTAACATAGAATATAGCGCTTACAATTTTATTGAATGAAAAATATAAGCGTGATATTCTTTTTTTGTATCAAGAAGATATCTTGATCATTTGGCCAAATATAAATATTTAATGGAGGAAATTATATGGAAAAAATGCAAGCGTTCATGGAACGATTCTTTGTTCCTTTTGCTGCAAAAATTAATAGTCAAAGACATGTTGCTGCAGTAAGAGATGCTTTTACTTTATCATTCCCGCTTACAATGGCAGGGTCGATGGTATTATTAATAAACTATGTATTTTTAGATCCAACAGGATTTGTTGCAAGTTTATTACATTTAGGAGATTTAATTCCTAATTTAGCTGATTATCAAGCAGTATTGAGTTCTGTTATTAATGGGACAACAAATATTTTAGCAATTTTAATTGCTTTTCTAGTAGCTTATCAATTAGCACAAGAAATGCAAGGAGATCAAGTTTTATGTGGAATTACAGCTTTAGCTGCTTATTTCATTTTATATCCAGCAGCAAGAAATTTTGCTGATAAATCTGGAAGTGGTTTAATGACTACATATTTTGGAGCACAAGGTTTATTTGTTGCTTTATTTGTTGGCTTATTTGTCGCTGAATTATTAACACGTTTAGGGAATAACAAAAAACTTGTTATTAAAATGCCTGAACAAGTACCACCAGCAGTATCTCAATCATTTAATTTATTATTACCAATTATGATTGTTCTAGCGGTTACAGGTGTTCTTAACTTTATTTTCAATAATATTACAAGTGATGGTATTCAAGTATTGATTTATAACATGATTCAAGCACCACTTACAAGCTTAGGAAGCTCAATGGGAACAATTATTGTTTTTGTTGTTGTACAACAATTCTTATGGGTTTTAGGAATCCATGGTCCAAACACTTTAAATGCATTACGTTCAGTGATCTTTACAGAACAACAAAATATGAACTTAGCTTATGTAGCTGCACATGGAACTGCATGGGGTGCCCCTTATCCAATTAACTGGGGATCTATTAATGATGCTTTTGGTAATACAGGAGGTTCCGGAGCAACTTTAGGTTTAATTATTGCAACATTTATTGTTGGTAAAAAGAATAAGGCACAATATCAAATTTGTAAAATGTCACTTGCACCAGGTTTATTTAATATCAATGAACCAATTATCTTTGGTTTACCATTAGTTATGAATCCAATGTATATTGTTCCATTTATTTTATCACCGGTCGTATGTAACATTATTGGATGGTTCTGTGTATGTGTCATTAAAATCATTCCACCAGTTGCTTATAGTGTTGCATGGACAACACCAGGTTTCTTGATTCCTTTCTTAGGTTCAGGAGCAAATAATATCATGGCTTTAGTTATTGGTTTTGTCTGTGTTGGTGTAAGTACTTTAATTTATTTACCATTTGTTATCGCAAGTACAAAAGCAGCCCTAAAAGCAGAAGGAGCAGAAAATGCGTAAGGATTTTTTATGGGGTGGAGCTGTTGCTGCTCACCAAGTAGAAGGTGGCTATAATGAAAAAGGAAAAGGTCTCAATGTTTCAGATATGATGACAGTTGGGGGTGTTGGTAAAAAAAGACAAATTACAGATACGATTTTACCTAATGAATTTTATCCTAATCATGAAGCTATTGATTTTTATCATCATTATAAAGAAGATATTGCTTTGTTTAAAGAAATGGGATTCAAATGTTTTAGAACATCTATTTCTTGGGCAAGAATCTTTCCTCAAGGGGATGAATTAGAACCTAATGAAGATGGTTTAAAATTCTATGATGAGATGTTTGATGAATTATTAAAAAATGGTATTCAACCCGTTATTACTTTAAGCCATTTTGAAATGCCTTATGGTTTAGTAAAAAAATATGGTGGTTGGAGAAATAGAAAACTGATCGATTGTTTTGTAAGATTTGCGAAAGTATGTTTTGAAAGATATCAACATCAAGTCAAATATTGGATGACTTTCAATGAAATCAATAATCAAGCAAACTATAAAGCAGATGTGGCAGTTTTTACAAACTCAGGTATTTTATTTGAAGAAGGAGAAGATCGTGAAGCAATTGTTTATCAAGCAGCACTTTATGAATTAATTGCTAGTGCAAAAGCTGTAAAAATAGCACATGAAATCAATCCTGATTTAATGATTGGATGTATGATGTCCATGACACCAATCTATCCTTATTCATGTAATCCAGACGATATGTTAAAAGCTGTAGGAGCGAATCATAAACGTTTCTGGTATTTAGACGTTCATGCTAGAGGAATTATTCCTGGTTATATGAAATCATTCTTTAAAAGAAAAGGATATGATTTAGATTTAACTCAAGAAGATTTAGAAGCCTTAAAACATGGTTGTGTTGATTATATAGGTTTTAGTTATTACATGTCTTTTGCAACAAAAGGTGATGGTAATATTAATCTTGATTATGATGAAGAAAATGATTTATGCGATAATCCTTATATTCAAAAAACACAATGGGGATGGCCAATTGATGCTAAAGGTCTTAGATATACATTAAATTGGTTATATGACCGTTATCAACTTCCAATGTTTATTGTTGAAAATGGTTTTGGTGCAATCGATCAAAAAGAAGTTGATGGTTCAGTTCATGATCAATATCGTATTGATTATCTAAAAGAACATATTCAAGAAATGAAAAAAGCTGTAGATATAGACGGTGTTGATTTATTAGGATATACTGTTTGGGGTTGTATTGACTGTGTAAGTTTTTCAACTGGAGAAATGAAAAAACGTTACGGATTTATTTATGTTGATAAAAATAATGATGGTTCAGGATCATTAAAAAGAAGTAAAAAAGATTCTTTTGAATGGTATAAAAAAGTTATTGAAACCAACGGTGAAGTGTTATAAAAGGAGAATTATATGAACAATTACTTTCTACAACTAAAAAAAGATATTCCTAATGATATAGGATGGATTAGAAGAATTTTATCTTATGCTTTTGATTGGTATATTGGAGGAATGATTGCCTCTTTACCAGTGATTGTTATTTATATGATGTTACATCAAGATGCAACGTATATACCTCAAAATTTATCCATCTTTCATGCACCTTACAATATCATTGCTGGAAGTCTATCATTTATTGTTGCTAGTGGATATTATGTTTTAGTTCCAATGTTTGTTTTTAAAGGACAAACATTAGGGGAAAAAATCTTTCATTTAAAAATTATTGCAAATAATTATGATGAAGTAACAAATAAACAATTATTTATTCGACAATTTATAATGATTTTATTAGTTGAAGGAAGTGTATTTACTTCAAGTAATATATTACATCAATTATTACAAGTTGTAACAGGTTTAAATATTCCAAAGTATTATGCTTATTTTGGAATATTTATGACACTTATTTCAGTGATTTTAATGATTGTTTTAAAATCAAGAAGACCGTTACATGATCTATTTGCTGATACACGAGAAGTATATCTTGAAAGCAATGATTATACATATTATCAAAAGAAAAGAAAGAAAGTAAAAAGAAAATCAGGTAAGTAGCCTGATTTTCTTTTAGAGGAAAGTTATGGAATATTTAGTATTAGATGTAGGTGGAAGTGCAATCAAATATGCTTTAATGAATGATGAATTAGAGTTTCTTGAAAAAGGGCAAGTACCAACACCTAAAACATCATTAGAAGATTTCAAAAAAGAAGTTCAAAATCTTTATCAAAAATATCAAGAACGTGTAGATGGAATTGCTATGTCACTTCCTGGTTTAATTAATAAAAAAACGAATAAAATGCAAATACCAGGAGCATTACTTTATAATCAAGATGTTGACATTTTAAAAGAGTTGAAATCAGTTACAACAGATCGTTTAACAATTGAAAATGATGCTAAATGTGCAGCTTTATGCGAGGTTGTTTATGGCAGTTTAAAAGACAGCCAAGTAGGTGCTGTTTGTATTATTGGTACTGGTATCGGTGGAGGTGTAACTATTGGAGATAAAGTCTTTACCGGTGTTCATGGCTTTGCTGGAGAATTTAGTTATTTATCAATAGATTGGAAAAAGAATTTAGGCTTTGAAAATAAATGGGGAACTGATTTTGGAGCGTTTACATTGGTTGAAATGATAGCTAAAGCTAAAGGATTAGTAGAAGAAATTGATGGTGTACAAGCTTTTGAATATTGTAATCAAGGAGATAAAGATGCTTTAAAAGCTTTAGAAGAATTTTGTAATATAACAGCGACAGGGTTATATAATTTACAAGCAGTTATTGATCCTGATAAAATTGCTATTGGTGGAGGTATTAGTAAACAACCAATTTTATTAGAATATCTTCAAAAATCACTGGATAAGATTTATCAGTCAATTGATGTTCCAATTCCTCAAGTAAACATTGTTCGTTGTAAATATGATAATGATTCAAATTTAATAGGTGCACTTGCAAACTATAAAAAGATATATAACTGCTAATCATACTTGATTAGTAGTTTTTTTTAGTAAAATGTATTTGGTGATGTAAATGGAAGTAAATGAAGTAATAACAAATTTAAATCCTTTAGAATATGATATTTATTTTTATTTAATACAAAATAAAAACATGGTTATTTCAATGAAATTAAAAGATCTAGCAAATCAATTACATGTATCAACAGCTATGATTACAAGAGTTTGCCAAAAATTAGGCTTTGAAGGATTTGGAGAATATAAAGCTTATTTAAAATTAGAAGAACATGAACAAGTAAATACCAATACATTTCAATTAGAACATATTTTTAATTTTTTTTATAGTGTTGATAATGAGATGTTTTATCAAGAAATTCAAGAGGCAGTAGCTTTAATTAAAGAAGCAAGAGATGTTATTTTTTATGGAATTGGTTTATCAGGCATTCTTGCACAATATGGCCATGGTTTGTTTAATCGAAAAGGAATACGATCGTTATATATAGAAGATTTTAGTATGCGACTTGATTTTTATGAAAAAGCGATCGCAATTATTTTATCGGTTTCAGGAAATACAACAGAGGTATTAGGAAGAATACAGAATTTAAAAAGTTATGGAACGAAGGTCATTTTAATTTCTGAAAATAGTCATAATAAAGCGGCTCAAATGGCTGATTTATGTATCAATTACCATTTACCTAATGTAAAAGATAAATATTATGCTAATTCTGTAACCCAAGTTCCTGTTTTGTATATTTTAGAGTGTCTAGCAAATAGTTTATAGTTGGCAAAATTTTCTTTACCAATTTTTATTATACTAATGAAAACGGTACTAAAAAATGGTATGATAGATGTGTATTTTAAGGAGGAAATAGAATGGGATTTAGAGAAGATTTTTTATGGGGTGGAGCAGTTGCTGCTCATCAATGTGAAGGTGCTTGGCAAGAAGGTGGAAAAGGAATCAGCTGTAGCGATGTCGAAACTGCAGGAGATAACGTTACAGGTGCGCCAAGACGTTTAACTGATGGTATTATTGAAGGTGAAGATTATCCAAACCATGTAGGTGTTGACTTCTATCACCGTTATAAAGAAGATGTTGCTTTGTTTGCAGAAATGGGATTTAAAGCATTTAGAACTTCTATTGCATGGACTCGTATTTTCCCTAGAGGAGATGAAAAAGAACCAAATGAAGAAGGTTTAAAATTCTATGATGATTTATTTGATGAGTGTCATAAATATGGTATTGAACCTGTTATTACATTATCACACTTTGAATTACCTTGGGCATTAGCTAAAGAATATGGTGGATTTAGAAATCGTCAAGCAATTGATATGTTCGTTAAATTTGCGAAAGTATGTTTTGAAAGATATCAACATAAAGTAAAATATTGGATGACTTTCAATGAAATCAATAACCAAGCTGATGCGACACAACATAACTTAATTCAAGAAGGTGCTGTTTTACTTCAAGAAGGTGACGATGCAGAATATTTAATGTATTTATCAGCACATCATGAATTAGTGGCTTCAGCATTAGCTGTAAAAGCAGCACATGAAATCAATCCTGATTTACAAGTAGGATGTATGATTGGTATGAATGGTGTTTATCCAGCTTCACCAAAACCAGAAGATGTGATGAATGCTTTAGGTGCAATGCATCAAAAATATTGGTATGTAGAAGTACATGCTAGAGGTCATTATCCTCGTCATATCTTAAAGAAATTTGAAAGAAAAGGATATGATTTCATTACTGAAGAAGATAAGAAAATCTTAGCTGAAGGTAAAGTGGATTATATTGGATTCTCATATTACATGTCATTTGCGACAAAATATCAAGGACGTAATGAAAAAACATTTGATTATGTACCTGAAGATTTCGTAAGAAATACATACTTAAAAGCATCAGATTGGGGATGGCAAATTGACCCACTTGGATTACGTTGGTGTCTAAACTGGTTCAATGACCGTTTTGAACTTCCAATGATGATTGTTGAAAATGGATTTGGTGCTTACGATAAAAAAGAAGCAGATGGTACAGTTGATGATCAATACCGTATCGATTACTTAAAAGAACATATCCAAGCAATGAAAGATGCTGTTGAATATGATGGTGTTGATTTACTTGGATATACAATGTGGTCTCCAATTGATATTGTTTCCGCTTCAACTGGTGAATATGATAAACGTTATGGATTTATCTATGTTAACTATAATAATAATCATGAAGGTGATTTTTCTAGAAGTAAAAAGAAATCATTTGATTGGTATAAACATGTTATCGAAACAAACGGAGAAGAATTATAAGAATGGGGATGTCCTCATTCTTTTTTTATGATATAATTATCCTATGGAGGGATAAGAATAGTATGAAAAAGTTAATGAAGTTAATGTGCGTATTTGCACTTGTATTTGTTGCTGGATGTGGTGCTTCTTCATCAACAGATGAACAAAAGGAAGTTGTAACAAACTTTTTTGATTATGTAAAGGAATGCGACATTACAAAACTTAAAAAGGTAGCGAGTGAAGATGTTTTATCAGGAATGGATCTTGAAAAAATGGAAAAAGAATTAAGCCAATATACTGAAGAAGAATATGGTAAAGTTTTTGTTGATGAAACAAATAAATTCAAAAAAGCTATTTTCAAAGATTTATTTACAGATATCAAAATTAAAGATATCAAAGCAGATGGGGATAAAACAACAGTTAAAGTGACAGGAAAACAAAAAGATTACTCACAAGTATCTTTTGATCAAAGTGAATTAAACACAACTGCACAACAATATGTAGAAGAACATCAAGATGAACTTGCTAAAGTCTATAAAGAAGAAGGTTTATCAGCATATCAAATTAAAGTATATGATGGTATTGCACCTATTCTTTATCAAAGCATGACAGAAACATATAAAAGCGCACCTACTGAAAAATTAACAGCAACATTTACTTTAGAAAAGAAAAATGACAAATGGATCATTACAGGTATTGATGAATAAAAGATAAGCAATCATAAGATTGCTTATTTTGTTTTATGGTAATATTTGTTATAATGAATTTTGGAAAGTGAGGTCGTTATGAGTCGTTCTAATTCAATTGTTAAACAAGCATCAATTTTAGCACTTGCAGGAATTTTAGTTAGAATCATTGGGCTTTTATATCGTAGCCCTTTAACTGCGATGATTTTAGACGAAGGAAATGGGTATTATTCAACAGCTTATAATATTTATGCGTTAGTTTTACTTATTTCATCGTATAGTATTCCTACAGCTATTTCTAAATTGATATCAGAGAAGATTGCTTTAAAAGAATATAAAAATGTTAAAAGAATATTAAAATGTGTATTTATCTATGTTTGTGCCATTGCTGGGAGTGCAGCAATTTTATTATTTATCTTGGCGCCATTCATTGTGGATGTTAATGCTGTTCCTGCACTAAGGGTCTTATGTCCAACAATTTTTTTATCGGGCTTATTAGGAGTATTTAGAGGATATTTTCAAGCACATAAAACAACGGTTTATACATCTGTTTCACAAATCATTGAACAAATCTTTAATGCAGTTGTTGCATTGCTAGCTGCATATATTTTTATTCAACCATATCTTGGTGTAGATGCAACAAAAGTAGGATCATATGGTGCTGCTGGTTCTGCACTTGGAACAGGGGCTGGTGTTTTAATTGGTTTGATCTACATGATTTTTATGTATTTAAAAAAGAAAAATACTTTTGTAGAAGAAAAAGATGAAGAAGCGAGTGAACGAGTAGATTCGTATCAAGAAATTTTTAGAATGATCATGCATATTATTGCACCCATCATTCTAGCAACTTGTGTATATAATTTAGTCACTACGATCGATATGTATATTTTCTATTTTGCTCAATCATTTCATCATATTGATAAAATTACTTATATTTCAAATTATGGTGTTTATGCAGGAAAATATGTTGTTTTACAAAATGTGCCAGTTGCTCTAGCTTCAGCGATGTCTACAGCTTCTATTCCTTCTATTTCATCTGCTTGGGCACTTGGAAATGTTAAAGAAGCAAAAGTACATATTACATCTGGGCTATCAGTAACAATGTTGATTTTAATTCCAGCGGCAGTAGGAATGGCAGTATTATCTTATCCAATCATGGGTGTTTTATTTCCTCAAAAAGAGACAATTATGACAGCTACATTATTGCTTGCTTTAGGATCTCCAGCGATTATCTTTTATGGTTTATCAACACTTACAAATGGGATTTTACAAGCTTTAGGAGAAGTGAATGTTCCATTAAGAAATGCAGCATTTTCACTTGTCTGTCACATCATCATTATTGCGTTATTATTGTTTATTACACCTTTAGGGGTTTATGTTTTAGTGTTTGGTAACTGTACATATGCGCTTCAAGTATGTTATTTAAATCAAAAAGCTTTACGTCAAAAAATAGGCTATAAACAAGAAATAAAAAGAACTTATGTGATTCCTTTATTAGCTTCATTGGTTATGGGAGCGATTGTTTTAGGTGTTTATTATGGTTTATTTACACTTACTCATAGAGTCTTTTTACCTCTCATTTTATCTGTTGTTGTAGGCGTATTTGTTTATTTTATAATGATTATGTATATTTATTGGGAACATCCAGCTTATTTGTTTGAAATTCCTTATATGAAAACACTTTATTATAAAATTAAGAGAATAATGAAGAAATAAACGATTTTTGAAATACAAAATCGTTTTTAAATCCAATTTTTTGATGTATTTTTTGAAATATGACAAACTTATTGTTTTAATTTATGTTAAAATGATAAGCAATGGGGGTTATAATATGCATTATAAAGCAGTAAAAGGAATTTTATCTAATGATAATACAATGAATTTATATAGGGGATGTCAACATGGCTGTATTTATTGTGATTCAAGAAGCAAGTGTTATCATTTTGAACATGACTTTGAAGATATAGAAGTTAAAGAAAATGCGCTTTCTTTATTAGAAAATGGTTTAAAACATAAAAGAAAGAAATGTATGATTCAAATGGGATCTATGTGTGATCCATATATGCCTTTAGAAAAAGAATTAAAGCATGTACAAAAAGCTTTAGAACTTATTGAACAATATCATTTTGGAGTAACACTTATTACGAAGTCAGACTTAATTTTAAGAGACCTGGAACTTTTAAAGAAAATTAACCAACAAACAAAATGTGTTGTTCAAATGACGCTTACAACATTTGATGAAAATTTATGTCAAAAGTTAGAACCAGGTGTTTGTACAACTCAAAGAAGAATAGAAGTATTAAAAGAACTCCATAAAAATGGGATTCCCACAATTGTTTGGTTAACACCAATCTTGCCTTTTATTAATGATAGTCAAGAAAATATTTTAAAGATTTTAGAAGAATGTCATGAAGCAGGAGTTAAAGGAATTATTTGTTTTGGTATGGGAGTTACGTTAAGAGAGGGAAGCAGAGAATATTATTATAAGCAACTAGATCGGTTATTCCCTGGTATGAAAGAAAAGTATCAAATGACGTATAATGATCAATATACGCTTAATAGCCCACATAATAGGGATTTAATGAATTTATTCTTTAAAAAATGCCAAGAATATCAAATGATGTGTAATTACTTAGAAATATTTGAATATTTACAAGAATTTGAAGAAAAAACACCAATAAAAAAGAAAGATATTCATGACTTTGAACAACTTTCTTTATTCTAAAAAGATGGAAAACCATCTTTTTATTTTACGATTTTTTGATAAACTTCATCTAAATCAACATCTTGACTATGATCATTAAATTCAATAACAAGTTCTTTTTCATCGTATCGAGGTAAAATATGAACGTGGAAATGATGAACGGTTTGACCTGCAACTTCATTTATATTTGTTAAAATATTCAATCCCTTAGCGTTTAGTTTTTCAACGATTTGTTTAGCTAATTTTTGAGTGACTTGCATTACATGAGCCAATGTTTGTGCGTCAACTTCAAGAATATTTTCAAAATGTTTTTTAGGAATAACAAGGGTATGTCCATAAGTTGCTTGTGATAAATCTAAAAAAGCAATACATACATCATCTTCATAAATGATTTTTCCAGGAATTTCTTTATTAATAATTTTACAAAAAATACAGTTACTCATTTTCTTTTCCTCCATAGCTCTATTTTAAAACAAAAAAAGAATAAGGTCGAGACCTTATTCAAAATAATCTTTAGAAGATTTTTTTATTTTCTTTTTGATTGATGGTTCATAAACATCAAAGTTATACTTTCTTAAATAAGAAGTTTCACATTTTGTAGAAAAATTAGAAATAGAAGTTAAACTTTTTTTAATTTCATCTTTTAAATTTGATTTATCCGTATTGTAAACCCAAACAATTGCATATTTAGATTCAGATGTTTTAATTGCTTTTGCATAAATACCATCTTTTGTAAATTTATCTAATTTTTTAATGATTTTAGAATCAACACTACTTGATTCTTTTGTAACTAAACCAGCATCTGTTCCACTATTTTCATTAAAATAATTTGTGAAAGATTCTTCGCTTGTACAATCTTTAATAATTTTTAAAGCTTGTGATTCAGTATCAACCGTAAAATATTTAAGATATTTTACTTTATATTCTTTAACTAAACTTTTGAAATTATCTTCAACATATTTTTCTTGAAGAAGTTGAATTTTTGCATTAGGCTCTAAAATTTGTTTTACAAAATCGTTTTCACTTTCATAGCCAGCATCTTTAGCGTAAGTTTCTAGATCACTTGTACCAGCATATTGAAGGTATTGTTGTTTTAATTCTTCAACTTTAGAATTAATAGCATCTTCGTCAGTGATTTCTTGATCAGCTACATAATTGATAGCACTGTTTAAAGTCATATTTAACCCATCATTATCTAAGAAATATTCATAAAGATCATCTTTAGTAATTGTTACATCACCTGTTTTAACAACTGCTGAATCACCATCTTTTACATGGGTTACATAGGAATCATCTTTTTTGTTAAAGCTTTTATAAAGACCATAACCACAACCACCAATAAGACAAATACATACGATAATAACTAATAATCTATATTGGTAAAGCTTATCTTTTAATGAATTCATTAGGCTTCACCTCTTTCTGTTTTTCTTTCTTCTAAGGCTTTATTAACAACTTCTTGAACGATTTTTTTAATATCTTTATCTTTATAATTGATTTTATAAGAATTATAGACAACATATTGTAAATAATCATCATAAGCTAATAAAGGAGAATCAATATCAGTTTTCTTTAATTCTTTCTTTAAAGTTTTTTTATCAGTACTTGTTACTTTTACAAAATAATATCCATTATCACCAGTAATAACATCAGAAACTTGTCCTTCACTTAATGCTTCAATAGCATTAAAGACATCTTTACCATAACTATTAGCAATACCAGAAGTATCTTTACTATCAACGATACCTAATGATCCTTTTTTACTTGAAGTAGAATCATTAGAGTAATCTTGAGCAATATCTCCAAATGATTTATCCGTATTACTGATTAATTCTTTAACTTCATTTAATTTAGAAGTTTCATCATCTGTAGGTGAGCTTGTATCAGATACAGAAATTTTAATTAAACTTACATATTTTGGAGCACATTGTTGATAGTAATCATTAAAGACATCATCAAAATGATCATCAATATAATCTAATAAGAAATTAGCATATTGAATTTGTTTGATCATTTTTTGACGATATTCAGATAAATTCTTATATCCTGCAGATGTTAAAGCTTGATTTAATGAATCTTTATAGTTATCACCATAATTAGATTTATATGCTGATTTAATTTGTTTAATAATTGTAGCAGCATCTTCTTTCATATCATCGTTGACAGGGAATTTTTGATCAACTAAGTTTTGTAATACAGCATTAAAGACTGTTGAATTATTACTTGAATTATCAATAATATCTTTATATAAATTATCAGCAAAGATATTTTTTGTTTTATTTCCTTTTTCTAAAGATGCAACAACGTATTTTGAATCAACTTTTTTTGCTGATGAAGTTGTACATCCAGTCAAAAGGCAGCTACTTACAAGTAATAAGGCAGCACATTTTTTTAATTTCATAATTTTCCTCCTTCTTGTAGACTTAAAAAGTATACTATTTTTTCCCACTTATTTCAATATTATGGGCAAAAACACACGGTCAAACATATTTATTACATAATTTATACTAAAAGGATATAAGGGAGGGGTTTATATGAAGTGTGAAAATTCTTTTACGCTTGTTTTAGTACTTTTTATTTTATTAGTGATTATTTGTAATATGTTATAAAAAATGCTTAGCAATTTGCTAAGCATTTTTAGGTTGAGGATTATGTTGACGATAAACACGATAACTGATTTTGATAGTAACAAGAATAGGCATTGCGATGATCATTCCCCATGCACCAAACAAAGTTGAACCAGTTAAAATACCAAATAATACCCACATAATCGATAAATCGATTTTTGATGAATATATTTTTGGTTGAATGACATAAGGAACAACATTTGATTGAATAAAAATCAGTACAAATAAAATAATAAGTTTTGTTGTCCCCATCGTAATTGAAGTGGCAATTCCAAGTAAATTAGCAACAATTGGACCTACATAAGGGATTACCGAACTGATAGCTGAGAAAATACCAAGTAAGATCCAGTTTGGATGACCAATAACCAAATAGACAAAAGCTGTTGTAAGACCTTGAATAAGAGCACTTAAAGCAAAAGCTTCAATATATTCAATTAAAGAAATATTGATTTCCTTTAAATAAACAGGTAAGTTTTCATCAAATTTTCCTGCAAAATGATTAATTGCAATTCTTATACTATCAAATTTTATAGACATATAGATTGCAAGGATTGAATAAATCAAGCCGTTTCCAATTTTTACAATAACAGAATTTAAAACATCAAACGTTGTATTAATAACTGTCATATCTTGTAAAAGTTTCGCTGCTTCTGTTTGAATATAAGTTGTTATTTCAGAAATATTGAAGCCTAAATGACTTTGTACAAAGCGCGAAATAAAAATCAAACCGTCTTCAAAAGCAGGATAGAGATCTGTTACGCTATTAATTACAAGTGGAATTGCTAGTGATAAAATAAGTATTAAACAAACAATGATTCCTACATAAACAATAATTAAAGATAATCCACGATTTTTTACATATTTTTGTACCCATTCAATAAGCGGATTTAAAACATAAGCGATTGCAAATGCTACAAAAAATGGTTTTATAATCTTCCAAAAAATACTAAAAGCGCCACCCCATACTTCTTTTGTAATATCTAATAAAAGAACGATCAAAAATAAAATAAGTAAGTTTAACAGGGTTTGTGTAATTTTTTTAGATGATATGACTTGAAATAAAGATTTCAGAAATTTCACATTATCACTCCTTTTGTTTAAATAATATACCATATTTTGGATATAATATAAATTGTTAATACAAAAGATTATCACATTGATTGTTTTTTTTTTGACATTTTAGTAAAATGTTGTGGGTAGAAAGGGGCTTGATTTATGTCAACTTTAAAAATAGAAAATTTACATGTTTGTATTGATAATAAAGAAATACTAAAAGGAATTGATTTAACAATCAATACAGGAGAAATACATGCATTAATGGGACCTAATGGTAATGGTAAATCTACATTATTATCAGCTATCATGGGTAATCCTAAATACCAAGTAACAGAGGGAAGTATTTACTTGGATGGACAAAATGTTTTAGAAATGTCAGTCGATGAAAGATCGAAAGCAGGAATCTTTTTAGGAATGCAATATCCTCAAGAAATTCCAGGAGTTGTCACTTCTGATTTTTTAAGAGCTGCACTCAATGCTCATCAAGAAAAACCAGTATCTTTATTTAAATTTATTAAAGAATTAGATAAAAATATTGCTGATTTAAAAATGGACGAAAATTTAGCACATCGTTATTTAAATGAAGGTTTTTCTGGTGGAGAAAAGAAAAGAAATGAAATTTTGCAAATGAAATTATTAAAACCAAAATTTGCATTATTGGATGAAATTGATTCTGGTTTAGATGTTGATGCTTTAAAAATTGTTTCTGAAGCTATCAATGATATGAAATCAGATTCATTTGGATGTGTGATGGTTTCACACTATGAAAGATTATTTGAACTTGTACCACCTAGTCATGTTCATATATTAGTAGATGGAAAAATTGTATTAAGTGGAGGACAAGAATTAATAGATCGTATTGATAAAGAAGGTTATCGTTGGGTTAAAGAACTAGGTTTTGATTTTGAAACTGAAGAAGATAAACAACCTATTGTTTTAGGTAGTTGTGGAAATAAGGTTAAAGCTAAATAATGAGTCGATTAGTAGATATTGATAATTATCTTGTTTTAGAAAATGGAACAATCAAAGAAACATCTTTTAAACAAGATATTCAAATTCAAAATCAAACTTTAATGATTAATGAAGATGCAAAAGTACAAATTATTTATAAGACAACAGAAGAAGGAACTTATCAATTTAATATTGAAATTAAAGATCGTTTACATGTAGATCTTGTAGAAATGTATGAAGCATCAAAGTCTTGTTCTTATACAAAAAATATAAAAATCAATGAATCAAGTGAAGTTTTAAGATATGTTGAAAAAAATAGTCATCAAAATATTCAACTTGATTTAGATGAAAATGTTGATGTTTATAAGTATGCAAGAGTGTCTTGCGCTTATGTAGAATTAACAGATTATACAACTTTATCAAAAATAAAATATCGTTTACTTGAAGAAGAAGCAAGTGTTAAACTTCGTTTAGCTTCTTTAAGCAAAGAAAAAGAAAATAAACATTATGAAATGACTTTAGAACATTTAGCACCACATACATATGGTGATATGGATAACTATGGTATTGTTAAATCAAAAGCAAGTTTAATTATTGATGGTGTGGGACGTATTTATAAAGGTATGTCTGGATCAGATACACATCAAACAAATAAAATTATTGTTTTTGATGAAGGGTGCAAAGCACAAGCTAATCCGTATTTATATATTGATGAATATGATGTTAAAGCAAGTCATGGAGCAAGTGTTGGAAAGATTGATGAAGATCATCTTTATTATTTAATGTCTAGAGGTCTTTCTAAACAAGATGCTATGCATCTAGTCACTTATGGTTATTTCTTACCTGTTTTAGAATTTATCAGTGTAGAATCTTTAAAAGAAAGATTTTCAGATGTTTTGAAAGAAAAGGTGGGACTATAATGTTAGATGTTTTAAAAATTAGAGATGATTTTCCAATGCTTAAAAAGACTATGCATGGAAAACCTCTTATTTATTTAGATAATGGGGCAACAACTTTAAAACCTCAATGTGTGATTGATAGTGTTTGTGATTATTTAACAAATTATTCTGGAAATGCACATCGTGGAGATTATGACTTATCACATGAAGTAGATACAAAATTTGAATATGTAAGAAGTATTGTTGCTGATTTTATTCATTGTAAACCAGAGGAAGTTGTTTATACTTATGGTTCTTCAGATAGTTTGAATATGGTAGCTTTTGGTTATGGAGTGACGCATTTAAAAGAAGGAGATGAAGTATTGATTACTCTTGCTGAACATGCAAGCAATACGCTTCCTTGGTTTGAAGTAGCTAAACATACAGGAGCTATCATTAAATATATTGATCTAGACGAAGAAGGAAAAGTGACTTTAGAAAATGTCAAAAAAGCAGTGACTGAACATACAAAAATTATTTCACTTGCGCAAATTACAAATGTTTTAGGATATTTAGCACCAATTAAAGAAATTTGTAATTTTGCTCATGAACACGATATTATTGTTTGTGTTGATGGGGCTCAAAGTGCACCTCATCATGCTGTTGATGTTCAAGATTTAGATGTTGATTTCTTTGCTTTTTCAGGACATAAAATGTGTGGACCTACAGGAGTAGGTGTATTATATGGAAAATATCATTTATTGGAAGAAATGACACCAACACGTTTTGGTGGAGGAAGTAATGCAAGATACAATAGCTGTGGTTTAGTAAAGCTTAAAAATGCACCAACAAAATTTGAAACGGGAACACCTAATATTGAAGGGGTCATTGGTCTTGGTAGTGCTATTGAATATTTACAAAATATTGGTATGAAAAATATTGAAGAACATGAAGCAATGCTTAGAAAATATGCCGTTGAAAAGATGAAAGAATTAGATAACATTGAAATTTACAATGAAAATGGTGTTGGAGCAATTGCTTTCAATATTAAAAATGTTTTTTCTCAAGATGGTGCATCTTTATTTAATACGTATGGAATTGCCATTCGTGCTGGTCAACACTGTGCAAAAATATTAGATGAATATTTACATGTTTCACAAACGTTAAGAGCTTCATTCTATTTCTACAATACAAAAGAAGAAATAGATCAGTTTATTGAAGTATGTAAGAAAGGGGATGACTTTTTAGATGCCTTCTTTGGATAATATGATGCTTCGTCAAATTATTATGGATCATTATGAAAATCCACGTAATCGTGAATTAGTTGAAGACGATAGCTATAAAAAAGTCAATATGGATAGTGAAACTTGTATTGATAATATTGATATACAAGCAAAAATAGAAAATGGAGTGATTGAAGATATTCGCTTTGATGGAGAAGCGTGTGCGATTTGTACATCAAGTACTTCTATTATGACAGAATTATTAATTGGTAAAACAATTGATGAAGCAAGGGTTATTATTGAAAATTATATGAATATGATTTTTGAAAAAGATTATGATCCTGAAATATTAGAAGAAGCGATTGCTTTTTATAACACTCATAAACAGGCCAATAGAATTAAATGTGCAACTCTTGGATGGAAAGGAATTACACAATTAATTGATGAAAGTGAAAAGGAGGAAACTCATGGAAAATGATGAAACTATGATTCCTGATAAAGATGTGTCTGTTTTTAAAACACCTAAAGGAATTAATGAAGATATCGTTAGAGAAATCTCTGCCATTAAAGGTGAACCTGAATGGATGTTGGAATATCGTTTAAAAGCACTCGATTGTTTTTTGAAAAAGCCAATGCCTACATGGGGTGTCGATTTAAGTAGAGTAGATTTTGATGAGTATACGTATTATATTAGACCTTCTGATAAACAAACAAATAAATGGGAAGAAGTCCCTGAAACGATTAAAGATACTTTTGATAAGCTAGGAATTCCTGAAGCAGAACAAAAATATTTATCAGGGGTAACAACTCAATATGAATCAGAAGTGGTTTATCATAATATGTTGAAAGAAGTTCAAGAAAAAGGTGTTATTTTCTTAGATATTGATAGTGGTTTAAGAGAATACCCAGAATTATTTAAAAAGTATTTTGATACAGTTATTCCTTATAATGATAATAAGTTTTCAGCTTTAAATGGAGCTGTTTGGTCTGGGGGATCATTTATTTATGTACCACCAGGAGTAAAACTAGAAAAACCTTTACAATCTTATTTTAGAATCAATTCTGAACAAATGGGACAATTTGAAAGAACATTGATTATTGTTGATAAAGGTTCTGATATTCATTATGTAGAAGGATGTACAGCACCAAATTATTCAAAAGATTCATTACATACAGGAGTTGTTGAAATTGTTGTTTTAGAAGGGGCTAAATGCCGTTATACAACAATTCAAAACTGGTCTAATAATATCTTAAACTTAGTGACACAAAGAGCGAAGGTTTATAAAAATGGACAAATGGAATGGGTCGATGGAAATATTGGTTCTGCTGTTACAATGAAATATCCAACTTGTGTTTTAATGGAAGAAGGAGCGAAAGGTTCTTGTATTACAATTGCTGTTGCTGGAGAAAATCAAATTATGGATTCTGGAGCTAAAATGATTCATTTAGCACCAAATACTTCAAGTAGTATTGTTTCTAAGTCAATTGCTAAAAACGGTGGTAAAACAAACTATCGTGGGTTAGTACAACATAATCCAAAGGCAATCAACGCTAAAAGTAAAGTTGAATGTGATACATTGATCTTAGATCAAATTTCAACAAGTGATACAGTACCAACAAACTATGCTAGAAATAATGATTCTTTAATTGAACATGAAGCAACTGTTTCTAAAATTTCAGATGAACAACTTTTCTATTTAATGTCTAGAGGTCTTTCTAAAAAAGATGCGACAGAAATGATTGTTATGGGATTTATTGAACCATTTTCAAGAGAATTACCAATGGAATATGCTGTTGAGTTAAATCAATTGATTAAAATGGACTTTGGTGAAAATGGAATTGGATAAAAAACAATTACGTAAACAATTGATACAAATGAGATTGGCTTTTGATGATTATCAAAAACAATCTCATTTCATTATAGAAAAGTTAAAAAAAGATCCACGTTTCATTAAAAGTAAAAAAATAGGAATCTATTTATCTTATAAACATGAAGTAGATACTTGGAAATTAATTGAAGAATTTAAAACTCAAAAAGAATTTTATGTTCCCATAGTTCGCGGCAAAGAAATGTATTTTACTTTATATCAAGATAAAATGATAAAAAATAAATATGGTATTGATGAACCGATAGATAAACAAGAAATTAATAAAGAATTTCTTGATTTAATGATTGTTCCACTTGTAGGTTATGATGCAAATTGTTATCGTTTGGGCTATGGTGGAGGTTATTATGATCGATATCTTAAAGATTTTAATGCACCAACAATAGGACTGGCTTATTCATTTCAATATATTGGGCATTATCAATCTGAAGATTTTGATATTCCATTAGATGATATTATAACTGATAAAAAAATATGAAAAAAATGTAAAAAGCTGTTGACGTAAGGGAATAGAGATGTTATTATAAATGGGCACTAGTTAAGGAGGCTTAGCTCAGTTGGGAGAGCATCTGCCTTACAAGCAGAGGGTCAGCGGT
>ERZ1673752.81-NODE-81-length-169529-cov-18.410016_pt1 | contig 169529 bp, 146 predicted proteins | sample MGYA00580195_ERZ1673752 | MGnify/ENA primary metagenome ERZ1673752 (study PRJEB41218, sample SAMN15661744) | gut metagenome | host: Homo sapiens | place: Canada: London | collected 2015-08-20/2019-03-30 | study: EMG produced TPA metagenomics assembly of... | reverse complement strand
GGAGCTTGTCTGCAGCAATTCTCTGCGATCGGAAAAGGCAGAGACGGCAACTGGTCTGCTCAAACTTGAACTCGCTCATTTTGACTCCTTTATTCTGGAAACAGCCAAGGCATGCAGAGTTCCAGCCGGAAATGCTCTGGCCGTGGACAGGGCGGCTTTCCCGCGCCTGATCACTGAACGCCTGAGAGAGCATAAGCTGATTAAAATATGTGAGAAACGCGTCGATAGTTTAGACGAGCTCGGTGAAGGCTATCGTATTGTGTCAACTGGTCCACTTACCGGTGGGTCCTTTTTTGACTCTCTGGAAAGACGCTTTGGTCAAAAAAAGCTCTTTTTCTTTGACGCGGCGGCTCCTCTCGTGGAGGGGGACTCCATTGATCACCGTATTGCCTTTCGCTGCGACCGCTATAATGCTGGCCAGGGTGACGGAGACTACCTGAATTGTCCCCTCGATAAGGAGCAGTATCTGCGCTTTTATGAAGCCCTGACCAAGGCTGACCGAGCTGAAATACATGATTTTGAAAAGAAGCTTCTTTTTTCTGGTTGTAAGCCGGTCGAAGATTTGGCGGATGAGGGCATCGATACCCTTCGTTTCGGACCGCTGAAGCCGGTTGGTATTGAACTTCCCGAGGGTGGCGAAGCCTATGCTCTCGTGCAGTTGAGACAGGATAATTTTGCAGGAAGCTTGTGGAATATGGTGGGTTTTCAAACGCGCTTGAAATTTCCCGAACAGGAGCGTGTTTTTCGCCTTATTCCCGGTTTGGAAAATGCCCGCTTCGCACGTTATGGTGTGATGCACCGTAACAGTTTTCTCAATGGCCCGGAACTATTGCAGGGACTTTACCAATGCAGAGAAGATCCTAAGCTCTTTTTTGCCGGCCAGATGACAGGCGTAGAGGGCTATCTGGAGTCCGTTGCTTCAGGGCTCATTGCAGCTTTGGCTCTGGCAGTTGATCTTGGGTATGAAGACAAAGAGGCACTTTATTCTCTGCAGAGCCGTAAAACGATACTGGGTGGCCTGGCGGCCTATGTTCGCACTCCCTCTGTGGATTTTCAGCCCATGAAAGCTAATTTTTCTCTGCTGGATCCTCTGGAGAGAACAGAAATAAAAGCTTTACGAAATAAATTCGGGCTGAGGCGAGGCGGAAGAAAAGAAAAACGCCTGGCCTATGCCCTTCGTTCTCTGGAGCATCTGGGAGCAGATGAAGAAAAATTGAAGAGAATTTGTGAAGAAAGTGTTGGAAATCATGAGGCAAAAGATGGAAGTTCAAAACAAAGCCAGCGATAGCAGGGAAAAAGCGGAGGCCAATCCTGAGCTGCTTCTTTCTTCCTATGCCTACGATCTGCCTGAAAAGCTGATTGCTCAACACCCTGCAGAACGCCGGGATGCTTCGCGGATGATGGTGTTGAAACATGGGGAAGCCCCGCTGCATCGCCATGTGAGTGATATTCTGGAATATCTGCGGCCGGAGGATTGTCTCGTCATCAATAATACGCGGGTGATAGCCGCCAGACTTTATGGGTCGATGAAAGATACGGGATCGCCCGTAGAAATACTTCTTTTAAAGCGACTCAATAAAACGGACTGGCAGGTCATTGCTAAACCTGGGAAAAAACTTAAAGCTGGGCGTCGCATCGTCTTTCTGCCGAAGCGTCTGGAAGCTGAAAGCATAGGCGAAGAGGCCGAGGGTGTGCGCATCCTGCACTTCTATTTTGAAGGTATTTTTGAAGAGATTCTGGATGAAGCTGGAACAGTGCCGTTGCCTCCCTATATTCACGAAAAACTCGCAGATCCCGAACGCTATCAGACGGTGTACTCAAAAATTAACGGTTCTGCCGCTGCGCCTACGGCCGGCTTGCATTTTACCCAAACGCTTTTGCAGAAAATACGTGATCAGGGTACAGATATTGCTGAACTGACTTTACATGTGGGTCTGGGGACATTCCGCCCGGTTCACGAGGACGATGTTCGAGACCATCAGATGCATAGTGAGCACTTTGAAATGAATCAGCTCTGTGCGGATAAGCTGAATGCCTGCCGCGACAGGGGCGGCCGCATAGTGGCCATTGGTACGACATCCTGCCGCACTTTGGAAACAGTAGTAGACCGTAACACGGGGCGCTTCGAAGCTAAAACGGGAGAGACTTCCATATTTATATATCCCGGCTTTAAGTTTGCCGGCATGGACGCCCTGCTGACGAACTTTCACCTTCCCGAATCGACCTTACTCATGCTGGTATCGGCCTTCTACGGACGTGAGCGCATGCTCGCAGCTTATCGTGAAGCGGTCCGTGAAAATTACCGCTTTTACAGTTTCGGCGACTGTATGCTGATTTTGCCTGAAGGATTGGAGGTTTAAGTCCTTATGGTGAGCTATGAACTCCTACACGAATGCAAGCAGTCTGGGGCGCGTCTCGGCATCCTGCATACGCCTCATGGTGATATCGAGACTCCGGTCTTTATGCCTGTCGGCACTCAGGCCAGCGTTAAAACCCTTTCTCCGGAGGAGGTGGCCTCGACCGGAGCTAAGATCATGCTTTCAAACACCTACCACCTCTGGATGCGACCTGGTCCTGACCTGGTAGCCGAAGCGGGTGGTTTACACAAGTTCATGAACTGGCACGGCGCCGTGCTCACCGACAGCGGGGGTTTCCAGGTTTTTAGCCTTGCTGAACGCAGAAAAATTGAAGAAGAAGGGGTGCACTTTCGTTCTCACATTGACGGAAGTCCACACTTTCTGAGCCCGGAAAAAGCGATTGATATTCAGACTAAACTGGGTTCGGATATTATGATGCAGCTCGATGAATGCGCACCCTGGCCCTCTACACATGAATATATCGAAGCTTCCATGCAGAGAACGCTGAGATGGCTGGAACGTTGTAAAAAGAGCTGGCACACTCCGGAAACCCAGTCGCTCTTTGGAATTGTCCAGGGCGGTATGTTCAAGGATTTGAGACAGGAGTCAGCTTTGCGCTGTGCAGAAATGGATTTGCCGGGTTATGGTATCGGCGGTCTTTCCGTCGGTGAGCCGGCAGAAATCATGTGCGAAATGCTTGAAGCGGTGACGGAGATTCTCCCGAAAAACAAACCGCGCTATCTCATGGGGGTTGGCACACCTGATTATCTTATTGAGGCGACCATACGTGGCGTCGATATGTGTGATTGTGTCTGGCCAACGCGCCTGGGACGTAATGGTTCAGTGATCACATCGCGCGGCAGGCTGACGATCCGCAATGCAACTTATGCCCGGGATTTTCGCCCGCTTGATCCGGAGTGTGACTGCTATGCCTGCAGGAATTACAGCCGGGCTTATATTCGTCATCTGATAAAGGCCGGTGAAGTTTTTGGACTCAGACTGACCAGTTATCATAATATTTACTACCTGCAAAAGCTCATGCAAAAGCTCAGAGAGGCCATAAAAGAAGATCGGACGCTTGATTTCCGCCGTGAATTCTATCAAAATGTGGCCGAGGGCCCAGCCCGGGAAGCTGCAGAGAGTACAGAACCACGAGCTTGAGCTGATGACGTTCTGGTGATATGCTTGCACGAGAAAAGCGAAGGAGATGCTTCACATGATTCAATTTACAGCCCTTGAGGCACAGGCCGGCGGTGGTTTGTTCGGCATGATGCTTCCCCTTATTCTGATGATGGCTCTCATGTATTTTCTTATGGTTCGTCCTCAGAAGAAGAGAGAACAAAAGCTCCGCGACCAGATCAATGCGGTCAAGGTTGGTGATGAAATCGTGACCATTGGTGGAATTCGTGGTCGTATCTTTAACATTCAAAATGATGAAGTGACGATTTCCAGCAGTGTACAAAATACTCTCATCACCTTTAAAAAATCCGCTATCAGCGCCATTATCAGCAAGACGGCAGAGACGGCGAACAAGACGACAACTGCCACAAGCAAGGAAAGTCCTGCAGAAGATGGTGAAAAGAAGCCGGGTCTTCTTGGGAAAATAATGGGGAAAACCGAAGATAAGGAATAATTCTTCACTTGTTTTGAAAATGACCTTAGATCGGTCGATAAAAGGAGAAAATTATGAAACACATTGAAATCATTCAGAAACCCTGCCAGACGAATCCAGTGGGTGGTCATGCCTGCTCTGAATGCCAGACGTCCTGCCAGTCCGCCTGCAAAACGTCCTGCACCGTAGGCAATCAGCCCTGCGAGAATGAGGAACGCTGAGCTTGTTACACTGTTTTGATCTATTTGGCGAAAGCTTCGCTTTCGATTCTGAAAGCGGAGCTTTTTGTACGCTTGACCCGATTGCTGTCGAAGTGCTCAGACTCTGGAATGAGCGTAATGGAGCTGCCCCTGATCAGACAGCTTTATTAAAACTTGCCCGTGAAAAAAATCTTCAGCCTGCGGAGGTTTTGGAAAGCTCTTCTGAGATTGCAGATCTTGTCCGTGATGGAGCTTTCTTTGCCAAGGCGCCTGATGTCCGGACAGAACAGCTTTATCCCGATAAGCCTCGCATTAAAGCCATGTGCCTGCATATTTGCCATGACTGTAACTTGCGCTGCCGCTATTGTTTTGCCGGAACCGGTGACTTTGGTACAGGCGTGCGCACGATGCTGGATGAAAAAACTGCCGAGGCGGCCATTGATTTTCTTATTCGTGAGTCAGGCCCCCGCCGCCATCTGGATGTGGATTTTTTCGGCGGCGAACCGTTAATGAACTGGAGGGTGGTCAAAAATCTGGTGGCCTACTGCGAAGAGGAAGGTCCCAGGCATGGCAAAGATATAAGACTGACGATCACCACGAACGCCACCCTTCTGGATGAAGAAAAAATTGATTTTATCAATGAACATTTTAAAAACTGTGTTCTTTCCATTGACGGACGTCAGGAAGTCCATGATTTTATGCGCCCCAATGCCGGTGGCCAGGGGAGTTGGCTAAAAGTTAAACGGAATATTGAAAACTTCGTGAAAAAGAGGGGAAATAAAGAATATTATCTTCGTGGAACCTACACGGCCTACAATAAAGATTTTAGCAAAGATGTTCTCGCCCTCGCAGATATTGCCCCGCAGGTCTCGGTTGAACCTGTTGTCTGTGATCCCTCTCTGCCTTGGGCACTGCATGACGCCGACCTTCCCCAGCTAAAAGCAGAATATGAAAAACTGGCTTTTGCTATGAATGAGCGCCGGAAGCAAGGCAAAGGCTTTAACTTTTTCCATTTCATGATCGATGCGGGTAAAACCCCTTGTATTTATAAACGTTTAAAGGGCTGCGGCGTAGGCAGTGAATATTGTGCAGTGACACCGGCCGGCGAAATATATCCCTGTCACCAGCTCGTCGGTGACGAACGCTTTATTATGGGCAATGTACTGACGGGAGGCCTTGATCCAGACAGCCAGGTGCATGAAGAATTTCTGAAACTTCTGATTCCCGAAAAAGAAGCCTGCAAAGCTTGCTGGGCGCGCTATTATTGTGGTGGAGGTTGTGTCTCCAATGCCTGGCATCGGCAGCAGAACCTGCAGGGCGTCGATCCTTTTTCCTGCGAGCTCTTACGTAAGCGGCTGGAGTGCTCACTCTGGCTCAAAGCCAAGCGTCAGGAGACTGCAGCCCACAATTAAGTGGGCCTGGGTTAAGTCCCGTGCTTAAGTTGAAGCCAACTCGATAGAGTTGGCTTTTTTATTCAGGGGACTTTTACTCACTTACTGCGTAATGAGTAGAAGAGCAAAGTTCATTTTTACATCTGGCTTAAAGGAGTGCTCATGGGACTCATTCCGGAAGATACGATACAGGAGATTATCCGCGCCAACGACATTGTTCAGGTGGTTGAGCAGTATCTTCCGCTCGAGCATAAAAGCAGTGCAAACTTTTTCGGCCTTTGTCCCTTTCATAAAGAAGATACGGCCTCTTTCAGTGTCTCACCCTCAAAACAGATTTTTTATTGTTTTGGCTGTCACAAAGGCGGTAATGTCGTCAAATTTATTCAGGAAATAGAAGGCCTGAGTTTTCCGGAAGCCCTCCGTTTTCTGGCCAGGCGAGCCGGGATTGAAATCCGCGAAGAAGAAAGTCCCGAAGTGAAGCGGGAAGCAGCAAAAAAGAAGCGCCTGGAGAGCTGTATGCTTGAAGCAGCTCGTTACTTTTACCATACCTTTGAAGGGCCGGAAGGGATGGAAGCACGCCGCTATATGCTTGAAAAACGACATATCAGTGCGGCAACCCTCAAAAAATTCGGAATCGGAGCAAGTGGCAAAAGCTGGGATGGCCTGGTGCGTCATCTTCGCAGTAAGGGTTATGCCGATGAGGATATCCTTGCTTCCGGTCTGGCCAGAAGGTCATCCAAAAACAATGGCCTTTATGATCTTTTCCGGGAGCGGGTCATTTTTCCGGTCTTCGACAGTTTCGGAAAACTTATTGCTTTTGGCGGTCGTATCATGGATCAGTCTGAGCCAAAGTACATTAACTCTCCGGAAACTCTGCTTTATCACAAGGGTCGCCAGCTCTATGCCCTGAATTTTGCGCGCAAAGAGCGCAGCGAGGAGTTGATATTGACTGAAGGCTACATGGATGCAATTGCCCTCCACGAAGCAGGCTTTTCCCAGACTGTGGCCAGTCTGGGAACGGCACTCACTCAGCAGCAGGCGCGCCTGATCTCCCGCTTTGTACATAAAGTCATTATTTCCTATGATGCTGATGAGGCAGGACAACGCGCGGCCATGCGTGGCCTGGAGATTTTGCAGCATGCAGGGCTGGAGGTTTTTGTTCTTCTCATTCCTGGAGCCAAAGATCCGGATGAATATATTCATGAATTTGGTCCGGAACGGTTTGCGGCTCTTCTTGATCGTGCTTTACCCCTTCTGGACTATAAAATATATCGCGCTAAACTTCGTGCAAGTAAGGGGGAGGGAGGCCCTCTTGATCTTCTAAGCTTTCAGGAAGAGTTGGCAGATATTCTTGCGGCTGAAGAAAATGCCGTCCTCCGGGAACTTTACTCAGCTAAAATGGCACGGGATATTGGTGTTTCTCCCTCAAGCCTGCAGCAGGAAATTGAGCGACGACGCCGGGGAACCAGGGGAAAGAAGGAGAATTCGGAACGCTCTCTTCCTTCTGAGCCGGATAAAAATCCTGAACTGCACCTAAAACAGGAAGAAATGGCTCTCATTGCCGGGATCATGGAAAATCCTGCTCTTACAGATCAGCTTCAGGTTAGTGAAAATGATTTTTCAGCTCCGGCAAGACCCTTGATACGAGCGTTTCTGGAGCTCAATAAAAAACGTCCTTTGCATCCGGCAGAGTTTCTGGCCTTGGCAGAGAGCCGGGGTGAGAACGAATTTGTGGCCCGGGATTTTTTACCCTTCCTCAGCAAAATTCGCCGGGAAGAGCTAAGAAAAAGTGAAGATTATGCAAAAGCAGCCTTGAAAGCACTGCGCTTTAATCGTTGTGAAGAAAAACGCGAGATCTTGCTGAAACGTTTCGAGGATAGCGAGGACGAAAGTGATAAACAGAAGTTATTAGAAAAAGTTCATGAAATCAATCAGCGTATGCTTGAGCTGCGCAGTCAATAAAGACAGAAAAATGTCGTTAAGGTACAGAGTCATCCATAAAGAAAATGATGAAAGGGAAAGAATATGAGTCAAGTTAAAGAAGTTTCAGAGCAATCGATCAGCAAAGCTAGAAATAATAAAGCTCCTGCGGCCAAAAAAACAACATCTGCGGCAAAGAAAACGGCCAGTCCTAAGGCCCCGGCAGTGAAGGCCGAGAGTGAAAAGAAGATGCCTGCGGCCAAAAATACGACGACCACAGCAAAGAAAGCTGCCAGCCCCAAGGTTCTGGTCGCGAAGGCTGAGAGTGAAAAGAAGGCGCCAACGACCAAAAAAACGACGACCACAGCAAAAAAAGCGGCCAGCCCCAAGGCCCCAGCCTCGAAAGCTGAGAGCGAAAAGAAAACGCCAGCGATCAAAAAAACAACGAGCACGGCAAAGAAAGCAGCCAGTCCTAAGGCTCCGGCCGCGAAGGCTGAGAGTGAAAAGAAGATGCCTGCGGCCAAAAAAACGCCGAGCACAGCAAAGAAAACGGCCAGTCCAAAGGCCCCGGCAGTGAAGGCCGAGAGCGAAAAGAAAACGCCAGCGATCAAAAAAACAACGAGCACAGCAAAGAAAGCTGCCAGTCCTAAGGCTCCGGCCGCGAAGGCTGAGAGCGAAAAGAAGACGCCAGCGATCAAAAAAACGACGAGCACAGCAAAGAAAGCGGCCAGCCCTAAGGCCCCGGCCGCGAAGGCCGAGAGTGAAAAGAAGACGCCAGCGACCAAAAAAACGACGAGCACAGCAAAGAAAGTGGCCAGCCCCAAGGCCCCGGCCGCGAAGACTGAGAGCGAAAAGAAAGCGCCTGAGGGCAAACCCGCTGCAAAGAAAAAAAACAGTCTTGGCACAAAAGACCAAGAGAAGGTTTCTTCAGCCAGTGAAGATGAGCTCCATTCGACTGCTCTCGATCAACCTGAGTCTGTCTTTGTAGAGAAGAAAAGTCAGAAGAACACTTCCTCTGAGGACGATAGTCCGGAACTTGAACTCGACAACCTGGAGAGCGAAGAGCAGGTTACGGAGTATGAAGAGGATTTTCGCGACGAGGAAGATGATGAGGAATGGTTGGAACTGCTCAAACCTAAGGCTCCCAAAATGCATCGCAGCCGTCCTGATGAGTTTGCCGATCTGGATTCTTCGGTTGATGAAGAAGACGAAGATGAAGATCTTGACGATGATCTTGAAATTCCCGAGTTCCATCTGGACGACAAGGCCGGAACACATGTCCAGAAAGTTATTGCAGCTCTGATTCAACGAGGCAATAAAGAAGCCAAACGCCTGACACAGCAGGAAGTTATCGACTTTATCGAAGATACCAAATTAGAAGAAGAATATCTTGATGATGTCATTGATTCTCTGGAAAAAGCTGGTATTAAGGTCAGTGAAGAAGAGGATGACAGTATCAACAGTGAAGCCGATGCGAGTCGTAGCCGTCTGAATATGCTCGATTCCATGCTTGTGGACGATCCTGTCCGCATGTATCTCAAAGAAATCGGGAAGGTCGAATTACTTACCGCAAGTGCAGAAAAAGAGCTTGCCGCCCGGATGGAAGCCGGAGACGAGGAGGCCAAGCAGCACCTGATTGAGGCGAATCTGCGCCTCGTAGTGAGTATTGCCAAGCGTTATACCGGCCGCGGCATGCAGTTTCTGGATCTGATTCAGGAAGGTAATCTGGGCCTTATCAAAGCGGTAGATAAGTTTGACTATCATAAAGGGTTCAAGTTTTCTACTTATGCCACGTGGTGGATCCGGCAGGCTATCACCCGGGCTATTGCGGACCAGGCAAGAACCATCCGTATTCCTGTTCACATGGTTGAAACCATCAATAAACTGATACGCAATCAGCGGCATCTCCTGCAGGAGCTGGGCCGTGAGCCGGAAGCGGATGAGATTGCTGAGGCTATGGGAATTACCGTGGATAAAGTTCGTGAAATCATGAAAATTTCTCAGGAGCCTGTCTCTCTGGAAAAACCAATAGGGGAAGAGGAAGACAGCCATCTGGGAGACTTCATTCCTGACGAAGATGCACCTTCACCGGCCGATCAGGCTGCTTTTACATTGCTGAAAGAGCAACTCTTTGATGTTCTGAAAGAATTGACTCCAAGAGAAGAACAGGTGCTGAAGCTGCGCTTTGGTCTGGAAGATGGGCGTACCCGCACCCTTGAAGAAGTTGGCCGGGAGTTTAAAGTCACCCGTGAACGTATTCGCCAGATTGAAGCCAAGGCGCTGAGAAAACTCCGTCATCCCAGTCGCAGCAAAAAATTGAAAGATTATCTGGACTGAGTTTTATCAGGATATAGATGGAAAACACGGATTTGACTTTCAAAACGTCAAAGAAGACAGCTCTGCCGGGAGAAGCACATCTTTCGAAGCGCCTCTTCCGATTGGCTGAGCTGATTTCACCCTGCCGCCGGATTGTCGATATCGGCTGTGATCACGGCAGGCTTGACCTCTACATGCTTCTGAGCGGGAATGCAGAAAGAGCTCTGATGACCGATCTGCACGAAGGACCCTGCAGGCGTGCCAGAGAAATGATCAGACGGTATGACCTTGAAAACAGAGCCGAACTTTTGTGCTGCAATGGGCTGGGTGAGCGTCAGCTGGAAGCAGGTGATCGCCTCGTTATAGCTGGACTGGGTGGGCTTGAAATAAGTTCAATTCTTTCACGTTTGAGCTTTCCCGAAGATTTTTCAGCTGTTTTTCAGCCCAATTGGAATCAAGCTGCCCTGAGAACACATCTAGCTTCACGTGGCTGGAGCTTTGAGGAAGAAATTCTTGAAGATAGAGGGTGGTTTTATCTTTTTATTCGTCTTCTTTCACCTTCAAAACCCAGAGAATTAAGCTTGATTGAAGCTGAAATTGGACCCTGCTGGCTTAAACGCGGTGAAAAACAATTCACGGAAACGGAAAGGGCTTATTTTAGACGACAGAGGCGTCTCTTTCAAATGAAGGCACGAAAATACCCGGAATTTACGTCTGTTGCCAGGAAGCTTGCCGAGCTCCCGGCTATGCTCTGATCGAGGAATGTTTTATAATGGGCCTGTTTCCGAGTCAGGTGGACAATCGCGGCCGTGAACCGAAAGGTTGCGGGTGAGGAAAGTCCGGGCTCCATAGGACAAGGGCGCCGGCTAATGACCGGTGAAGGCGACTTTAAGGAAAGTGCAACAGAAAGATACCGCCGGCCTTAGTGCCGGTAAGGGTGAAAAGGCGAGGTAAGAGCTCACCGTGAATTCTGGTAACAGGACTCACCTGTAAACCCCGTCCGGAGCAACACCGTGGAGAGACATATTCTGTGGTCCGCAGGTCTCGTGGAGGTGGCTTGAACCACAATGAGAGTTGTGGTCTGGATAGATGATTGTTCAAGACAGAACCCGGCTTATAGCCTGACTCGGAAATATTCTTAAGGAGAGTGCAATGCAAATGGGAAACGATGAGGCCAATGTCGTCAGGCCTTCGATGGCAAAACAAGGACCTGAGGCTTATCTGAAGGAAATGAAGCGCCGTGAACATCAGCGCTCCTTTTTCTCTTTTTTCCTGCCCTTCATTATTCTTGCTCTCTCTTTCGCGGTACAGAATGTTTTTCCCTTCGGCGACAGGCATATCCTTACTGTGGATCTTTACCACCAATATGCACCCTTTCTTCTGGAACTCAGGGATAAACTTCTGAGCGGGGAGAGCCTTTTCCTCTCGTGGCGTGGTGGCCTGGGTTATAACTTTTACGCTACTTTTACCTATTATCTGGCAAGCCCTCTCAACCTCTTATCTCTCATCTTTCCAGAATCTGCTCTGTCGGAGCTGGTCTCGTTTCTGGTTCTATTAAAGATTGGACTTGCAGGCTTCTGCTTCCACCTCTTTCTCAAAAAGAGCAGCAGACGGGATGGACCTCTTGCCCTTGCTTTTGCCACAGCCTATGCTCTTTCCGGCTTTGTCATGGCTTTTTTTTGGAACATTATGTGGCTGGACACACTTTATATGCTTCCTTTGACCGCGTTGGGGATGATCATTCTCCTGCGTGACGGAAAGATGAGCCTCTATATTTTCAGCCTCGCTTTGCTTATTATCTGCAACTTCTATACTGGCTTTTTTGCCTGTGTTTTTCTGGCCTTTTACTTTTTTGTTTGCTTTGAGCGAGTTTCCGTGGGACGCAGTCCGTCTTCATATTTTCTCAGCCTTAGTAGAATGCTGATTTCAACCCTGCTCGGTGCCGGCCTCAGTATGATAAGCTTGTTTCCCACCATCATGGCTCTACGACGTACTTCGGCGAGCGGAGACAGTTTTCCCGCAGATTTTACCTACAGCAATCCGTTTATAGATTTTCTGAGCCGTCTGTTGCCTTTTGCCAAGCCTTCTATCCGCAGTGGGATGGCCAATATTTACGTTGGCTCTTTTGTTCTGCTGCTCTTTTTTGTGTACCTGAGTTCACAGAAAATTCCCCCTGGACGCAAAACCCTTAACCTCTCTCTGCTCGCTTTTCTTTTCTTTAGTTTTAACAATAATGTGGCCAATTTTATCTGGCACGGTCTGCATTATCCTAATCAGCTGCCTTACCGGAATTCTTTCGTTTTCTGTTTTTTTATTCTGGTCATGATGTATGAGGCTCTGCCTTCACTGCGACAGCTTGAGCTGCAATATTTCTGGCCGTATGTCGGTGGGCTGGTGCTGCTGCTTATGCTGCTCAACAAAATGGATGCAGAAGCTTATACCGTCAGCTCGGTTTACCTTGGTATTGCTTTTATTTTGCTCTATGCCCTGTTTTTCTCTCTTTACTCCACACAAAAGCTGAAAAGAGGGGGTATGGCGGCGACTGTATTGAAACGGTTCCCGGAATTAAGGAAGACATCAGTGCTCTCGATTGTGCTTCTGACTTTGATGCTTGCTGAACTATGCCTTAATTCACTGATATCCATCAGCTCGGTTGCTGATTCGGAATACTTTGGCTCCCGCGAGGACTATAAGGCCGGGCCTGTCCCAGAACAAATCGCCACCGTAGCCGACAAATTGCGCCGCGAAAATCCGCATGAAATTCGTCGCATGGAAATTCTGGATGCCAAAACAGTTAATGATCCGGCGCTATACCGCCTGGACGGCATTTCTATATTTAATTCGACCTATCCACAGAAACCTGTTGAATTGATGGGAAAGTTAGGCCTTTCCAGCAATGGCATTAACAGTTATCAATTTTTGGGCTCCACACCTGTGCTTGATAGCCTTTTAGGGCTGCGCTATCTTTTTTGCCGCCAGGGGGTCAGGTTTGACCCGCTGAGACGCGAAAAGATTTACTCCAGCACTGAACTTAATGTTTATGAATGTCCATCTGCCTTGCCGCTGGCCTTTCTTGCGCCAGAACAATTGATCTCCGGGCTGAGCCCGCAAAGTGATGTAGCAGATTTCACGCCATTCAGGACACAAACTTATCTTTTCAGGGAATTGACCGGAGCTGGCGGCGTTTTCGAGAACCAGAATTTGAGCGTTGACGATTCGGCATCAGTCGGTTTCAAAAAGTTTGAAGGTCAAAAGCCTGAATTGATGAATCTGTCACGTGACGAAAACCAGAGCGGGGTTCTTGAATTTGAGGCTCATGCAGAGGTCGATGGAGATTACTATGTGGCCTGGAAAGCCGATGGTTTGCATTTAAGCGAGGTTAAACGCTGCAGGCCTGGCGATGAAATCAAGCTGGGCAGCAAAGCCTCAAACGTCACTCAGCTGGGACATTTTAAAAAAGGTGAGGAGTTTAGAATCCGCGTGGCATTTGACTCTGAGAGTGCCAGTAAAAGCGGGACATTTAAGCTCTGGTGCGCGAGATTAAACGATGAAGTCTATGATGAAGCTATCGCAAAAATCCAGGCTGAAGCTCCTGAATTTAGTCGCGCAAACAGTTCGGAACTGGTCTTAAGGACTCATTCCGATGAAGCCCGCTCTCTCTTTTTCTCAATCACAGAAGATCCTGGTTGGACCTGTTTTGTCGATGGGGAAGAGCAAGCGCTATCGATTATTGAAAACTGTTTTATGGCCGTTCCCTTGTCTGCAGGAGAACATCAAGTACGAATGAGGTTCTGTCCACAGGGCTTTCGTCCTGGCGCTATCGTATCTCTGCTCTCACTGCTTCCGGCGCTGGGTATTTTGGTCTATGAACTGCTGAGTTCTCACAAAAAGAAAGAAAAAACGCAAAGCTTAGAATGAAATCGAGGAAATCTTATGGCTAAAAGACGTGATTATCTGAATTGGGATGAATGTTTTATGGGTGTCGCTTTGCTCGCAGCTCAACGCAGCAAGGACCCCAATACTCGCGTGGGGGCTTGTATCGTCAGTTCAGAGAACCGCATCGTTTCTGTTGGGTACAACGGGATGCCGAATGGTTGTTCTGATGACGAATTTCCCTGGGAGAGAGAGGGAGATATGCTCAATACAAAATATCCCTATGTCTGTCATGCTGAACTCAATGCGATTCTCAATGCATCCAGTCCGCATATGGATGGCTGTAAGCTCTATGTCAGCCATTTCCCCTGCAATGAATGCTGTAAAGCCATTATTCAGAGTGGCATCCGCGAAGTGATTTTTTTATCTGACAAATATCATGACAGTGATCAGAGCAAAGCATCCCGCCGTATGATGGATGCTGCAGGTGTGCGCTACTATCAGTTGGACAGCACGAGGAAGACGGTGACGATTTCCTACGAAGCCGAAACTTGTCAACAGTCGTAAATATTTTTTCAAGTAGCTGCGTAGCCCTCTGCCGTTAAATCATGATGAGCTCAAGCTTAAGCACAAATTTCAGCAGCTTCGCTGCTGAGTCATTCAGGACGTGACTTTAATCATTCCCCTCCAGCTCAGCGCATTCCGCTGAGCTGAGGCTATTATCTTCATTATTGCGCGAGTCTTCCAGCAGAGCGTAGAGATCGCGCAGTTCTTTTTTACCCAGATAGCGCCATTCACCGCTTTTCAGCTGGCCCAAGGTGATGTGCATGATGCGCAGTCGACGGAGTTCCAGCACTTCATAGCCAAGAGCTTCACACATGCGTCGGATTTGCCGGTTCAGCCCCTGGTGAATGGTGATGCGAAAGCGATCGGCACCTTTGCGCCGACAGAGGGCGGGAAGAGTCTTTTGCCCGAGAATTTCCACGCCTTCAGCCATAGCTTTGAGAAAAGTTTCATCAAAAGGGCGGTCTACACGGACAAGGTATTCTTTGTCGTGTCGATTCCCGGCTCGTAAAATTTTATTGACGATGGAGCCGTCGTTGGTGAGTAAAATCAAGCCCTCGGAGTCACGATCCAGTCTCCCAACAGGATAGATGCGTTCGGGATAGTTCATGAAGCTCACAATATTGTCCCGGCGCCTCAGGTCTGTAGTACAGGTAATGCCGCGTGGTTTATTGAGAGCGATATAAACATAGTCGTCAGCTTGCCGTGCTGAAATCCGCTGATGATCAATGCACAGCACATCATTTTCGGGGGAAAGTTTTGATCCTAAACCTATCTTTTCACCGTTAACCGTGACACGTCCGCTTTCAATCAATTTATCCGCTTCTCGTCGACTGCAGAATCCGCTGTCTGCAATAAAACGGTTGACACGCATTTCTTTTGCTGCTTCATTACTCCCGCTCATCGTCCTTGCCCTTTCTCAGAAAGTCCAGCTGGCGCCGCTTATTGGCTTCAGGTTTGCCCTCATTTTGTCCATCAATGGAACGAAGAGAAGTGGGTGTTTTTTTTCTGAAAGTAAAGCCTTTGCGCTTTTTACTTTTTGCCTGATCCAGCTTTTCAGCTGCAGCAGCTTTTTTCTCAGAGCTGTTATTCTCGATAGTCATGGCCGCTGGCGTCACATCCTGTATGAGAGCGTGGGGCTCATTTTCATTCCCGTCGTTATCCTCATCGTAAACATCTTTAAGATAGCTCTGCTTGCGCATGACATCAGCTGCCAAATGGAGGCTCAGGCTGAAAGTAGACCCTTTACCCAACTCAGAACTCACTGAAACTTTCATACTCAGAATATCTGCCAGAGTTTTGGCAATGGAGAGACCCAGACCGGTTCCACTTTCATTATGGGCTTTGTTAGCTTTATAAAAACGTTCGAAAACAAAGGGAAGGTCATGTGGAGCAATACCGGTCCCGGTATCCTTAACAGAGAAGATGAGCTCCCCCGGTTCAGTGCGGGCCATAAACTTAATCTTTCCGTCCTGAGGTGTAAATTTCAGGGCGTTATCAAAGTAAATAATGAGGATCTGTTCAATGCGGTCACGATTACCCCAGGCCATTGGCAAATCTGCAGATTTTTCAGCTGTAAATGAAGTCCCGTGATCATCAGCCATCATGGCGAAACGCTGGCTCATTTCTGAAAAGAGGTCCTCACTGTCCAGGGGTTCCTGATGGATGAAAGAGCGTCCTGACTGCAGACGTGAAAGTTCGAGCAAGTCGTTAATCAGACGTGATAGGCGCATGGTTTCCCGTAAAAGGATATTGTAATAGCGCTGACGATCCTCCTGACTTTTGACCATGCCATCACTCAGTGGTTCAAGCAGGGCACGCATTGCCGTAATCGGTGTTCTCAGTTCATGTGAAACATTAGCGATATAGTCTCGACGGGTCTGTTCCAGACGATCAGCTTCCGTGATATCTCGAAAGAGCCCAACAGCAGCTGAGATCCTGCCTTCGGCATCGACAATAGGGGTAATTTGACAGGAGATTTTTTTCTTATCACTGTCCAGAGTCAGTTCTTCCTTGATACTCTCGCCCTCACTCAGACATTTTTTGAAGAGCTGGTCAATTCCATAGATGGCCAGCAGATCAGCTGCTGTCACTGCTTTTGGATTGCGGCCAAAGATCGTCCAGATCATGGAATTGCTGCGAGTAATTTCACCCTCGCCGTCGACGGCAATGATGCCCTCAGCGATGCTGTTAATGATTTGCTCCAAACGATTTTTTTCCAGCGTGAGTTGATTGATGCTGCTGGAAATGCGGCTGGACATGCGGTTGATGGAACGCCCAAGATCACTGATCTCGTCCTGGCCATCTTCATAGGCACGGTGACTGAAGTCGCCTGCAGTGATGGCCGTGGCAACACTGCGGATCGCATTGAGGGGCCGAACCAGCCTGGAGGCAAAAAAGATGATGGGAATAATCAGAATAAGTCCGACCAGTAAACTGGCCAGAAAAAGTGAACGGGTAAGGCCGCGCAGGCCAAGATCTAATTCTGCCAGGGACTGTACCATGACGACGCTTCCTCGCAGGTTTCCCATCTGCAGATCTGTCTGATTCGCAAAGAAAGGTGCGGCGACAAAAAGAAAGTCACCCCTGGCCCCGCTCAGGTGCTCCACACAGGAAGGTTCGCCCCCATCAGCTATCTGAGCATTCAATTTTAAGGCCTCAGCCTGCATTTCCTCTTTAAGTTCCTCCGGGGGAGGGGTCATAAAGACAGAGGCAGCATCATTTCCGCTTGGATTAAAGATGATGAAAGTCCAGACATGAAAAAATTTGTAGGAAATATCGACCAGGTTGGCATAGCTGTTTGAGGAAAAAGTTCCACTGGAGAAACCGTTAATCTGGCCTGCCGCCCATTCTGCCTGTGGCAGCAGCTCATTGCGCTTCATGTTAACCATGGTAGGTCGGGTGAAGGCATTATAAATAACGCTCGTAAAAATAACCCAGAGCATCAGAGCACAGATGAAAAGGGCAAGAATACGGGGGAGAAAAAAGTTTTTGCGCATGGCAGCTCCTGCTCTCAGCTTTTACTTTTGCCCGTATTTACACCGGCTTCAAATTTATAGCCGACACCGTAAACGGTAATCAGAGAATAGCTGTGAGTTTCGGCATGAATTTTCTGGCGGATGCGCTTGATGTGCGTGTCGACTGTACGCGTATCGCCGTAATAGTCGTAACCCCAGACCTTGGAGAGAATATCCTCGCGGGTAAAGACCTGGCCCGGATGAGAGGCCAGCAGATAGAGAATCTCGACTTCTTTGGGCGTAAAGGTGACCGGCTCCTGGTCGATCAAAACCTGGTAGTTGTCGATATTGATCTCCAGTCCTTCACAGCGTACGATGCAATTTTCTTTATCTTCACTTTCTCCTGTACGGCGGAAAATTGCCTTGATACGAGCAATGACTTCGCGCGGCGAGAACGGCTTAACGATGTAGTCGTCCGCCCCCAGCTCCAGGCCGAGTATACGGTCGATTTCCTCGCCCTTCGCGGTCAGCATAATAATGGGAACCATTGACGTTTTACGAATTTCACGGCAGACATCCGTGCCGGACATTTTGGGCATCATCAGATCCAGAATCAGTAAATCCGGCTCTTTTTCTTTAAAGATCTCCAGGGCTTCCTCGCCATTTTTGGCAGAGACATGTTGAAAATTTTCTGCATCGAGGTAGAGTCCCAGTGACTCGTGGACAACGGGATCATCATCAGCAATTTCAATAAGCGGGATGGTATGCATTGAAGAACTCCTTTGGGTATAAGCATTTGGCTTTTTTGAGCTTCTGCGATTCATTGAGCTTGTATTTTTTAATCTTTCTTTTGCAAATTATAGCTCATTCCTGTGCGCTCCGTATCTGGAAAGACTATTACGATAACTGGCGGCCTTGTGTTCTGAAATTCTGTGTTAGGCCATAAATCCGCATACAGGCTGCCTATGCTATACTTTGAGCGTTAAACATTACTATAAAATAAGATGATGACAGGAAGGCACCTGGATGATTATTACAAAAAACTGGCAGGATTACGAACTTCTCGATGCAGGACATGGCGAAAAACTTGAACGCTGGGGAAAAGTCATTCTGCAGCGTCCTGATCCCCAGGCCATCTGGGAAGCTGAGCCCTGGCAGAATCAGGATGCCATTTATCATCGCAGCCATCAAGGAGGCGGTGAGTGGGAGTATAGGAGAAAACTTCCTGCTTCCTGGGAAATTCAATATCCGTCTTTTGTGGGCCCTCTATCTTTTCGCGTTGAACCCACGGCCTTTAAGCATACCGGACTTTTCCCTGAACAGGGGGCGAACTGGGATTATATCTCTGCCCGTGTTCAGGCTGCGAAAAGAGCAGGCTCTCAAGTGCGAGTGCTGAACCTTTTTGCTTACACCGGCGGAGCGACCCTTGCAGCTGCGGCCGGTGGGGCTGATGAAGTGGTCCACGTCGATGCCTCTAAAGGCATGAATGCGCGGGCAAAAGAAAATCTGGAACTTTCAGGACTTAGTTCATCCTATGTGCGTATTTTAGCGGACGATGTGCTTAAATTTGTGGCGCGTGAAAAACGGAGAGGACGCCTCTACACGGGGATCATTATGGATCCTCCGTCATATGGGCGTGGACCTGGCGGCGAAGTCTGGCAGCTTGAGGAGCGCCTCTGGCCTCTGGTCAAAGAGAGCTGCAAGTTGCTTGAACTTGACAACCCCTTTGCCTTTTTTATTCTTAACTCTTATACGACGGGTTTTGCTCCTTCTGTGCCGGCCAATCTTCTGCGCCTGGCTCTTGGCGGAAGGGGAGAGGCCACAGCCGAAGAACTCGGCTTGCCTGCCAGCCGACGTCCTATCGTTTTGCCCTGTGGCAGCACCTGCCGCTGGGAAAACTCGTGAGCATCATGAGTGAGGTGCTTCAGAAATCTCCTGGCCTCAGTGATTCAGGCCTGGATTTTCAGTTTGATGCTGCTGCGCTCGGCCAGCTCCCACAGGCCTGTTCCAAACTGGCATCAGGCGTGGATATCCCTATTCTCTATGAAGATAATCACCTGCTTGTTGTTCTTAAGCCGGCAGGACTTCCGGTACAGGAAGATCGCCGGGGTAAACCTGATCTTCTGAATTTGCTTAAAGATGATCTTGCCAGGCGCGGACACAAAAGTGGCGAGGCCTGGCTCGGCCTGGTACATCGACTCGATCAGCCTGTTTCCGGGATTATGGTCTTTGCCAAAACGTCTAAGGCAGCTTCCCGTCTTTCGCAGGCTTTTCGTCAACGCGAAGTAGAGAAAATTTATCATGCGGTTGTGCGTGGCCAGGTGAAGGAAGAAAGGGGAGAGTGGCTCGACCGTATTTCCAACAAAAAGGTCCAGGGCCGCTACCAACTTAGTCCTGAGGGGAAGGCCTCTTCGCTTGAATTTGAACGTGTCAAGCTCTGTTCGACTCCACCGATGTCCCTCTTGCGCATCACTTTGGGAAGCGGACGCTCACATCAGATCAGGGTTCAGACTTCCTCCCGCGGCTTCCCGCTGGCGGGAGACCGGCGCTACGGTCTTATGGATGATTTCGACCGCAAGCTTCCTGCACCGGCGCTCATCGCTACGGAGCTTAGCTTTTTGCACCCTGTTCAGAAACGCCTTATGCATTTTCAGCTTAGTCTTCCGAACGAAAGACCCTGGAATTTCTTTCTTTCCTGATTTGCCCTGCTTTATTTTTATGGCTATTATGAAGCCATTAATGATCTGCATTTATCTACAGAATGGAGTAAAAAATGAAAAAAATTCTAGTTGCAGGAGCTGGACTTGCGGGCTGTACCGCTGCGAGACTTCTTGCTGAACAGGGCCATCAGCTTACTATCTACGAAGCCAGAGAGCATATCGGAGGCAACATCTACGATGAAAAGCAGGCCTCTGGTATTACGCGTCAGATTTATGGCCCGCATATTTTTCATACACGGCAACAGGAAATCTGGCAATTTGTCACACGCTTCACTAAAATGCGTCCCTTTCAGCATCGTGTGCTGAGTTACACACAGGGGCAGCTCTACCCCTTTCCCATCAATCGAGATACCATCTGCCAGCTTTACGGCATCAATCTGGCAAATGATGAGGTCCCGGCTTTCCTCGAGCAGGAGGTTAAAAAAGCAAAGTTTGATCTGCCCGCTAAGAATTTCCGTGACGCAATCGTTTCGCAGGTTGGGGAATACCTTTACCACTGTTTTTTTGAGAATTACACCGCCAAACAGTGGCAGCGCGATCCCTCCGAACTATCAGCGGAAGTCGCAGGTCGCATTCCTGTGAGGGCCAATCGCGATGGTCGCTATTTCACAGACCGTTATCAGGGCATACCTCTTCCCGGATATACTGCCATGTGTGAAAAAATGCTGGATCATCCGCAAATAAAAGTCTGCTGCAAGCAACCCTACAAGAAGGGCGATGAGCAGGACTTTGATCTGCTGATCTATACAGGACGTCTGGATGATTTTTTCGAGCGTGATGAAGGAGAACTTAGCTATCGCTCGGTCCACTTTGATTTTCAAACGCTGGATGAGAGAGAGTACCAACCGGCAGCCGTTGTCAATTATCCGAATGACTATGACTTTACCCGCATCACAGAGTTTAAACATATGACCGGTGAACATTCTACGCAGACGGAAATTTGCTTGGAGTATCCCAGCGCTGAGGGGGTGCCTTGCTACGTCGTGTTAAACCAGGAAAATCTTGCTTTGCGTGAGCGCTATCAGGCGAAGGCAAAGGCCCTGGAGAATGCTGAAAAAGTCATTTTTTTAGGACGCTTGGCCGAATATAAATATTATAATATGGATCAGGTTATTGCCAGGGCCATAGAAGTCTGTGCACAAATCTGAAAGACCGCAGGTTCAGATTCTGCTCGTTTATCTTGACGGTTCAATCCTTGAGAAAAGGCCAGAAAACTCAATCACTGTGGGCGGGACAGCTGTGGCGCTGGAGCCGATGTAGAAAAATAAAGATCGGGTGTTCCCAAAGCCGGAAAACCGCTTGAAGAACACCCGATATGGTCGAGGTGACAGGACTCGAACCTGCGATCTCCTGCTCCCAAAGCAGGCGCGCTACCACCTGCGCTACACCTCGAAACAGCCTTCATCATACGTACTGAGCCTTTTCTTGTCAATTGCTGCATGACGAATGAAGCTTTGGAGCTGATCCGATGGGCAACAACGGAAAGGTCCTGAATGAAGAGCTCTTAAATCTTGCAATTATAATTTTATTGTGGAGGTATGCCTTATGTATAGTGTAAAAGATCTATTTGACTTTGAGGGTACGATGGCAGAAAAACTGCTGAATGAATGTAAAAACCCCTGGGATGCTCTGAAAGAGCTGAAGGCTTATTTACTCGCTCTGCTTCCTGAGCTGGGAGCGGATTATATTCAAAGGGGAGAACAGATCTTTGTTCACAAAACGGCGATTGTAGCTGACAGCGCTTATATCAAAGGTCCCTGTGTGATCGGTCCTGGGTCTGAAATACGGCATTGTGCCTTTATCCGTGGGATTGCGCTGATCGGCGAAGGCTGTGTGGTCGGAAATTCTAGTGAACTCAAAAATTCGCTGCTGCTCAATCATGTCCAACTTCCTCATTACAACTACGCTGGAGACTCTGTTTTTGGCAATTACAGCCATATGGGTGCTGGTGCTATTACTTCCAATGTAAAAGCTGACCACGGCCTGGTGAGTGTAAACGACCAGGGCGAAAAAATCCCCACAGGCTTAAAAAAATTCGGCGCCCTGCTGGGCGACCATGTTGAAGTAGGCTGCAACAGCGTTTTGAACCCTGGCAGCATTATCGGTCGGGAAAGCCGAATTTATCCGCTCTCCTTTGTGCGAGGTCTTGTCCCATCCCACAGCATTTACAAATGTCTTGGTGAAATCGCAGAATTGATAGAATATTAAGACAAAAGAAAAGGGAGCTGTCTCTTTGGGGACAGCTCCCTTTTTACATTTACCCGATCATGAAACTCCCGGGGGAGCGTCAAAAAGGCTTGTACTTACCAGTTTTTGGCGGCAATTTCAAAATAGGATTGCGGATGCTGGCAGGCTGGGCATTTGGCAGGAGCTGAGACAGCTTCTACGATATAGCCACAGTTACGGCACTTCCAGAGCACAGGCTTATCCTTCTTAAAGACTTTGCCTTCATGGATGTTTTTAGCCAGAGCATTGTAACGATCCATGTGCTCTTTTTCAACTTTGGCAATCTGATAAAAACTCTGGGCAATATCTTTAAACCCTTCTTCTTCAGCTTTTTTGCCGAAACTGGGATAAAGCACTTCGTACTCTTCCTGCTCACCGCCAGCAGCAGTAAGAAGATTTGTTTCCGTCTTCTCACTCAGAGCAACAGGATAATCCGCCGTAAATTCTGTCACAACGGCCTCATCAGCGCCCAAATTTTTTACCAGATGTTTATAGAAAACAGAAGCATGTTCACGTTCGTTTTCAGCGGTTTCGAGGAAAATAGCCTCAATCTGCTTATAGCCTTCATCTCTCGCTTTTTTCGAGAAGAAGGTGTAGCGGTTACTGGCCTGTGATTCACCAGCAAAAGCTTTCATCAGATTAAGTCTGGTTTCACTTTCTGCAAATTTTGTCATAGGATAATCCTCCTTATTTTTTGCTGTGTACTATTATAGCATTTTTCTTATGAAATAGCCTGTCTAAGCTTCTTTGTGAGGGTATGGAGATAGCTACGGCGCCAGGAGATGGCTCAATAAAGAAAAAAGCTCTGAAGCTGGTGCTTCAGAGCTTTTGGTGGGGGATGGTGGATTCGAACCACCGAAGTCACTGACAACAGATTTACAGTCTGCTCCCTTTGGCCACTCGGGAAATCCCCCGTGCTTATCGTGAAGAAGTTTGGTGGGCCATCGGGGATTCGAACCCAGGACCGATCGGTTATGAGCCGACTGCTCTTACCACTGAGCTAATGGCCCATGCCGAACCTTCTTCAGAGCGGCAAGACGAATTTTAACGGTTCTTGACTAAGCTGTCAAGTTTAATCGGCATAATTATCGAAATAACCCTGAATATAGACCAGCGGCGTACCCTTATCTCCGGAACCGGAAGTCAGATCAGCGAGTGAACCAAGAAGATCCGTGAGGTGACGGGGAGTGGTTCCCTCGGAAGCCATTTTACCAACCAGGTTATTTTCCTTGCTGCGGATGCGCTCTTCAATGGCCTCTCTTTGTTGCTCTTCGCTAAGGCCAGAAAATTCGCTGTCTGCGAGATATTTAATCTTAATTTCATTAGGCGTGCCGGAAAGACCTTGGGTATAAGCCGGAGAAACGACCGGATCAGCCAGTTCCCAAATCTTGCCAACAGGATCTTTGAAGGCGCCGTCTCCATAGATCATGACTTCGACTTTCTTGCCGCTCTTTTCATGGATGCGGCGGGCAATCTCATCGACGATAGGCTGGGTATCGCGGGGGAAGAGTTTAACTCTATTTTCGTCCGCTTTATTAGAACCGAGAAGTCCATAAAATTCGTTATAACCATGTGCATCTGACTTATCACAGAGAATGTCGCAGAGTGTGAGAACTGTACGGGCGCCCGCATCTTTAAGGGTCTGCGAACTTGACTGGCGAGTGTGGATATCGCAGCAGAGAACATCCTGCACTTCGTTGAGCAGAGCCTTGGGATCATTCGAAAAAACAAAGCGGCATTTTGCTCCGCACTCTTCTACCAAACCTTTGTAAAAGGCGACGTAGTCGACACCGGTAAAGGGGTGCACAGGGTGACCAAAATACTTGTGAAATTGCTCTTCGTCCAGGACATCACGCCAGGGGTTGACCTTGACATCGTAGAGAAGTTTGGGATCAAAGAGAGCATTGCCGACTTCATCTGAAGGATAGCTCAGTTGAATCACAATCTCCTCGCAGGCCATAGCGATACCTTTCAAAAGGATGGAGAAACGGTTTCGGCTCAAAATAGGATAGAGCAGGCCTAAGCTTCTGGCATGATCAGGGAATTTCTTTTGCACATCATGAGCGATGTCATCTACACTTGCGTAGTTCCCCTGAGTGCGGGCGACAATAGATTCGGTGATGCAAAGCACATCACGATTTCTGAGTTCAAAGCCCTCATTACGGGAGGCTTCGAGGAGAAGATCGGGGATGATGTCAACCAGTTTATCTCCGGCGTTAAAAATGGGGGCGCGCAGCCCTCTTGAAACAGTGCCAACTGAACGTTTCATTGAAAAAATCCTCCCAAGGAAAAAACAAAATACATAAATTATTCTACACGAAAAGATGCTTATAATTCAAGTGTTTTAGGCTTTTCAAATATTGATGATTGCCTGAAAAAAGATGTGTGGCGGATGTTTTTTTTTGTGCGTATAATGAAACAAGTATTTGCTGGAGGAAATTTATGAGAGTGAAGCACAATGACCTTCCCCAGGGCTACAAAAAGGCTATCGGCACAGAAGCCTTTGCAGCATTTGCCCTGATCGCCCTCTTCTTTGGCGCTCTGGCTGCGAAGCTCGGATTTGTGACCCTGGTCAGGACTTTTTTTGATCTGGCCTTTGACCTCCTGATGAACACCTGTTTTTACATTATGGGGATAGCCGTTCTGGCGGGTGCACTATCCGCACTTCTCGCAGAATTTGGTGTTCTTTCTCTGATAAATAAAGTACTTTCCCCCTTGATGCGCCCGCTCTATGGCCTGCCCGGCGCCGCTGCCATTGGCATTATGACGACTTTTCTCTCGGATAATCCGGCTATTCTTACTCTCTGTGATGATAAGCGCTTTAAATGTTTTTTCCGCAGAAGGGAACTGCCTGCCCTGTGTAATCTGGGTACAGCCTTTGGCATGGGCCTGATTGTCATTTCCTATATGGCAGGCATTGACGGGCCCTCTGTGAATGCAGGCAAAGCCGTGGCCTGCGGTTTCCTGGGAGCAATCTGTGGCAGCATTGTGTCAACACGTCTGATGCTCAGAAAATGTGCCCTTTTCTTTGGCGAGAGAGGGGAGGATATCCTGGATGAGCGTACGGACAAGGAAATTAACCTGCTCGAGTACAGACAGGTTCGTGAGGGCAGTGTCATGCGGCGCTTTTTGGACGCCCTACTGGAGGGCGGCAAAAGTGGCGTCGATGTAGGAATGGCGATTATTCCGGGGGTGCTTGTTATCTGCAGCATCGTGATGATTCTCACCAACAAGCCGGGCGATGCTCACCCTGGTGTGGCTCTGATTCCCTGGATTGCAGAAAAACTTAATTTCCTTTTGCTGCCCCTTTTCGGATTCAGCTCAGCAGAGTGTCTTTCCGTACCGTTAACTTCTCTTGGCTCCGCGGGAGCGGCCATCGGGCTGATCCCTCAGCTTGTGCAGAAAGGTCTGGCAGGCACGAATGATCTGGCTGTTTTCACAGCCATGTGCATGTGCTGGAGTGGCTATCTCTCCACCCATGTGGCCATGATGGATGCGTTGAAATCACGTGAACTCACGGCTCAGGCGATCCTCAGCCATACGATAGGCGGCCTCTTTGGCGGCATCTCTGCACATTGCTTTTTTCTTTTAATGAGTTTGTTTTAAATCTTCTGGGTGCTGATAAAGGTTTCGTGAGCAATTATTAAGCGCCTGAAAGGCTTAGTACTTATGAGGCATAGAATCCTTAAGCGAAAAACTCCGCAGACTAAGCAACGCTGCGGAGTTTTATGACCTGGTGCCGGTGGCCGGACTCGAACCGGCACGGTATTGCTACCGGTGGATTTTGAGTCCACTACGTCTGCCAATTCCATCACACCGGCATGCCCGGATACACAGTTCAGAATTCTAACAGGGCGCTTGTGTTCTGTCAATTTTCCTGCTATCCTGAAACAGTTAAAACGGTCCTTTAAGAAGTCCCGCGAGGCTTATAAGGCAGAACAGCTTGAGCGTATTATTTTTGCCTCCTTTCGCCTTGCGGACGGAGTTTTTTTTATGCTTGCTTCAGAATCAGTCGAGAGAACAGTTCATTTGCTTGATGCCACGTCTATGAAGCGATCTCTCATTCGCATTGCCCACGAAATTCCTGAGCATAATCATGGGTTGAAAGATCTTGTCCTGGTCGGCATTCATACCCGTGGAGCGCCGCTGGCTCGTCGCCTCTCGGACCTTATCCTGGGTTTTGAAGGGGTGCGTCTGCCCTATGCCGAGCTGAAAATATCTGCCTACCGGGATGACCTGGATCGCGGTAAACGGCCTCCGCGTTATGAGGCCCGTGATTTTCCTTTTTCTCTTGAAAATAAGACGGTCATTCTTGTCGACGATGTGCTCTTTACAGGACGCAGTTGTCGTGCTGCTATCGAAGCCCTCTTTGATCTGGGAAGACCGGCCTGTATTCAACTGGCCGTGATGATTGACCGGGGCCACCGTGAATTGCCGATACGACCGGATTATGTGGGTAAAAACATTCCCAGTTCAAGGCGCGAATATATTCGTGTGGAGCTGAGCGAAATTGATGGACAGGACCGGGTGATTTTGGGCGAACATAAAGATAATGGCTCCCAACGGGAGCGCGAAGCCTTCGACCCTGATGAAACGCTTGGTCTGGAGGGAGAACGCTAAAATGAATGTCCACTTTAAGAATTTCAGACTTATTGATCCCTATACCGGAAAAGATGTGTATGGGGATCTCTGCATCGAAAAAGGAAAAATTGTCGAGCAGCCTACCGCAAAAGCGGATCGCGAGCTGGATGGTCATGGAATGATCCTGGCCCCGGCTTTTGTAGATGCACACTGCCATCTTCGGGACCCGGGCCAGACATGGAAAGAAGATATTGAAAGCGGCACACGTGCGGCTGCCGCAGGTGGCTTTGCGGCCGTCATGGCCATGCCCAATACTGATCCCGTCTGCGATTCGGCCAAGGTGGTGCGCTACATGATTGAAAAAGCCCAGCGCTGTGGTTCCTGTGCTGTCCTGCCGGTTGGTGCCGTCACCCTTGGTGAAGCGGGCGAAGAGCTTGCCCCTTATGAAGCGATGAAAGAGGCCGGCGCCGTTGCCCTGACCGATGATGGTCATGTGATTGCCACAGCGGCGATTTTGGAGAAAAGCCTTAAAGCCGCTGCCCAGGCAGATTTAATCGTTATAGATCACCCCGAAGAACGTTCACTCAGTTGCGGGGCCTGTATGCACGAAGGAGAGATTTCCAGGCGGTTGGGCGTCAAGGGCATGCCCGCCAGTGCGGAGGCCGTTATTGTCGCTCGAGATCTGCTTGTTGCCGAAGATCTTCAGCTGCCGGTCCATCTCTGCCATTTAAGCTGTGCTCAAAGCGTCAGCCTGCTGCGTGAAGCCAGGGCCAGAGGCGTCCAAGTCACAGCAGATACCTGTCCGCACTATTTTGCCCTGACAGATGAAGCGGTTCTGGCCTATGGCGCCAATGCGAAGATGTATCCTCCGCTGCGACCTGAAAAGGACCGGCAGGCCATTCTTGAAGCACTCCTGGATGGAACCATTGAGTTGATTGCCACCGATCACGCGCCTCACGCGGCCGAAGAAAAAAGCGGTCCTCTGGCTCAGGCAAAGAACGGTATTATCGGTTTGCAGACGGCCTTTTCACTTTCCTATGAATTTCTCTGTAAAAAGCGGGGAATGTCCATTCAGAACTTGCTGTCTCTTTTATCAGCCAATGTTTCCGCAGCCTTTCATTTAAATCGCCGTGGATTGCAGCCCGGTGCGTCGGCTGATCTGGTCATACTTGACCCGGAACGGGAGTGGATTTTCCAACAGAATGAAATCCTTTCACGTTCCACCAACAGTCCCTTCATCGGCAGAAAGATGCTGGGGAAAGTCGTCATGACTCTCTGGAATGGAGAGATCACTTATGAGGAGAAAATTAAATGAGCGCAGCAAAAGACTTTGCCACACGACTGGATGAGCGTATCGGGGCTCTTGATAATCCCAGTCTCCTGGGCCTTGATCCCCGACTGGATTATCTGCCAGAACATTTGCAGGCTAAAGCGGAGGCAGCAGATGGCTCTGCGCCCGAAAAAAGCGCCGCGGCGATCCTGAATTTCAACTGTGAGATCCTTGAAGCGCTGAAAGACATCGTACCTGCGGTAAAATTTCAGTCTGCTTACTACGAAGCTTACGGTGCTCCCGGCAAGGAATGCCTGCGAAATTCACTGAAAGTCGCCCATCAGCTGGGGTATCTCAGTATCGTGGATGCCAAGCGCAACGATATTTCGTCAACAGCCGAAGCCTATTGCCGAGCCATTCTCGGACAAAGTGAGCTGCTCGGAGGAGAACGTTATACCGCGCTTGGCGCGGATGCTCTTACCCTCAATGGTTATCTCGGTTCTGACGGCATAGAGCCCTTTCTCAAGTATTGCCGCGAGGCGGGTAAAGGCTGTTTTATCCTTGTGCGCACGAGCAACCCTTCTGCCGGAGAACTGCAGGATCTGATTCTGGAAGACGGCCGCAGGGTCTACGAAGCCATGGGGGATCTGGTAGCCCACTGGGGCACAGCTGTACCTGGAAAAACCTTTTCCTCTGTGGGAGCTGTGGTGGGAGCGACCTGGCCCAGACAGGCGATTGCTCTGCGCCAACGCATGCCACAGCAAATCTTCCTGATTCCGGGCTACGGAGCTCAGGGCGGCGGGGCTGCTGATGCCGTTGCAGGTTTTAACAAAGAGGGCCGTGGCGGCATCGTCAATGCCTCCCGTTCGCTCATGCTCGCCTGGCAGAAAGAAGGGGGCAGCGGTCATGATTTTGCTGCTGCCAGCCGACGTGAGGCGCTCAGAATGCGGGAAGATTTGAGCCGTGCTCTGTCCCTGCGCTAAGTCCGAGAGGTGATGTCTGTGAAAGAAATTGAACACAGCCTGCTCCTTTTACGCCGTCAGCAACTTGCTCCAGACAGTGTTCGCCTGGACTTCGCAGCTCCTTCACTTGCCGCTGAAGCTCAGGCCGGACAATTTCTGGAAATAAGCTGCCCCGGCTTTCTTAATCGTCCTTTTGGCATTATGGATGTCTCGGCAGACCAGGGAGTCGTCTCCATCGGCGTTAAGACAGTCGGGTCCAACAGCCGCTGGCTTGCCGGCCAGCATGAAGGTATGGAAGTAAAGGCTCTGGGTCCTCTGGGTCATGGTTTTGATCTGAAAAACTGTAAAAGACTTCTTGCCGTTGGTGGCGGCAGCGGAATATTCCCTCTGTTTTTTGCCGTACGCCGGGCGCTTGAAGCAGGAGCCCGTGTCCAATGGATCTGTGGTTTTCGAGATGAAGCTCAGGCCTTTTCCCGTGAAAACTTTGCCGGTCTTCCGGCTGAACTCTTTTTCAGTTCAGATCAGGGGGGCCTGGACTTCCACGGCCATGCAGGAGCTGCTCTTGAAGCCCTGACCAGGGGAGAATCTTTTGATAAGTCCAGTCTGCTCATCGCCTGTGGACCGCTGCCTCTGCTGCGTTTTGCCCGTGACTTTGCACGGGAAAGACAGCTTTCGGCCCAGCTTTCCCTGGAGGAACGTATGGCCTGTGGTTTGGGCCTTTGTCTGGGCTGTGCCGTCGATCTGCGTGATGAGAAGCAAGGCTTAAAGCGCCTGCGCTGCTGCAAGGAGGGCCCCGTTTTTTCTGCTGATGACCTGGTCTTTCCTGGTGATCCGCAGCCGGTGCCCGGGGCTTAAGTAAAGAAAGGAAGAATGCTGTGGATTTTTCTGTTCAATGTTTCGGACAAAAACTTAAAAATCCCCTCATAGCTGCCAGCGGCTGTTTCGGCTTTGGCGAGGAGGCGGCAGAGTGGCAGGATGTCTCGCTCTGGGGAGCGATTTGCAGCAAAGGGGTGACGCGTGAGCCGCGGCTGGGTAATCCTTCCCCCCGTGTCGTTGAAACACCGTCGGGAATGCTGAACAGCGTCGGTCTGCAAAATCCGGGAATAGATGTTTTCCAACAGCAGATTCTCCCGCAGATGAGAGGCCTGGGCACAGAGATTATCGTCAACATCGCGGGCAGGAATACTGAGGATTATCTCGAATGTGCAAGTCTCCTGGAGTCTGAGGATGTTCTGGCTCTGGAAATTAATCTTTCCTGCCCTAATGTGACGCAGGGCTGTATGTCTATGGGAACAGATGCCCGTCTTGTCCGTCAGATCATCTCAGAAATTAAAAAAGTCAGCCACCATCCTCTGATTGCCAAATTAACGCCCAATACGAGTCACATTGCCGAAATTGCGACAGCAGCCGAGGAGGGTGGAGCAGATGCTATCTCTCTGGTCAATACTTTTCTGGGCATGGCCGTTGATCTGCACACGCGCCGTCCCTGTCTGAAAAATAATACCGGCGGCCTTTCCGGGCCTGCCATCAAAGCCATTGCTCTGCGCATGGTCCACGAAGTCTGTCAGGTGGTCGATATTCCTGTGATCGGACTTGGGGGCATTATGAATGGTCGGGATGTGCTGGAGTATATTCTTGTCGGAGCAACGGCCGTAGAAGTTGGAACAGCCAATTTTCTGCGCCCTTGCTTTCCCCGGGACTGCCTGGGAGAGATGAAAGCCATCTGCGAGAGCGAAGGAATTTCCAGTCTTAATGAACTGCGCGGCAGCCTTAAATTATGGCCAAAGCCTTGAGAGGTAGTGATTATCTGTGTAAACTAGCGGAAAAACATCTGTTACTGTGCCATTTTTTCGTCTGCGTCAGCGTCTCTTTTTGACTATAATAAAAAATAACAACCAGTTTATAAAACTAAACGATATCGGAGGATCCATGAACCAGCGTCACGCACTGCACCGCCAAGTTTTTGCGACAAAGGCTCTTCGCTTGAGTCCTGCAGACCAGCCCTTCTGGTATACTTCCGGAGATTTTGGCCCCTATTATCTTAATACTCATTTTCTCTTCGGCTCTGAAGAAGAGGCCAAAGTCATGCTTTCCCAGATCGAAAAAACCCTGGAGTATCCGCTTGGCCTGCCGCGACTTGTTGGCAGAGCCTTTGTGGATCGTTACCATTGTCATGAGGACTATCGCCTCGTAATTGACCGCCTTGCTGAGCTTACGACAAACTTATCCTTTGATTTTATTTCGGGCGGAGCGAGGAGAGACTACTTTTTTTCATTTGCTTTAGCTGAAAAGCTCGGAAAACCGCACCTTGCTTTGCTAAAAGATGGGCAGATGATACGCAGTGATCTGGGTTTTCGTACGGCCAGTGAAGTTAAAAAAGATGAACTCAAGGGGAGTACGGCTCTGCACGTCGCTGATCTGGTGACAGAAGCTTCCAGTTATTTCCGTTGCTGGCTTCCTGCCCTGGCCGATGCCGGATGTGAGATCAGAGATACCCTCGCGGTTGTTGACCGCAATCAAGGCGGAAGAGAAGCCCTTGAGGAACAGGGAATTTCCCTTCACAGTCTCCTGCGCATTGACGATGATTTTTTCCGTGCCGCCTGTGAAGAAAACATTATTTCTGCAGCAGACGCAGAACATCTGGCTCAGTTTAGTCATGATCCCGAAGCCTGGATGCGAGATTTTCTGAAGCGGCATCCCAACTTTCTTGATCTCGAAGCGAAAAAAGATTCAAAAACCCGCGAACGTGTCGCACGCTTCCGCAGTTTGCACAATGGCGGTGATTTTGCTTGAATATTCTCTCGCTGCTGCTCGTTCTTTTTTCCTGGCTGCTCCTTAAATCAGGCAGCCTTGCTCCCTGGCTGATCAAGCTGATTCTTTTCAACGCCACGCTGAACCTGCTTTTTCACCTTGGCCGCTATCTGCTATCACTCTGGCGTATTCATTCTGCTTCTGTTAAAGAAAAGGCAAAATGGGCCTCCTCTTTTTTGCATCTTGCAGGGCTTCCGCTCATGCCTTATCAACAAATGTTGCTGATGATCTCCCGCAAGGATGAGCTGGTTTTTCATGCCGAGGATTTTGAAAAGCGCTTGCCCATCTCTGAAATCGAAGGTATTCTTAACATTCGCAGCGATCAGCTGCGGCATCTTGAAGAAGAAACATTTTACAGGAGACTTGAACGTGGACAGCAGATTCTTCTGGACAGTTTGGACCAGCTGTTTGCACGGTACGGACGCAGGCATCATCTCGACTTGCTGCTTTTACTGATAAAAGATGAAACAGAGCAGAAAGGCGAACACAAAGACAACCTTCTTGTGCTCGAAAACAACCTGGGTCCCTGGGTTCTTCCAAACTTCTTCAAACGGCCTGAAATTAAAGCCAAGGCCTTCAAAACATCCTCAGATACAAGGAAGGACGTGATTCCATCATGAAAGCTAATGCTCAGGGATTTAAGCAGCTTTGCGACAAGATCGAAAATAATATTAACCGTATCATGATCGGCAAAAATGCCGTCATAGAAGAGCTGCTGATTGCGCTTGCTGCCGGTGGCCATGTGCTGATTGAAGACGTTCCCGGTATTGGTAAAACGACTCTGGTTTCAAGTCTGGCCCGTTCTTTGAATCTGAGTTTTAACCGCATTCAGTTTACTCCGGATCTTATGCCCTCTGACGTGACGGGTTTTAACCTTTTTAACCAGAAATCAAATGAGTTTGAATTTCAGCCCGGCGCTGTCATGAAGCAATTGATTCTGGCTGATGAAATCAATCGAACTTCGCCGAAGACACAGTCGGCACTGCTTGAAGTGATGCAGGAAGGGCAGGTGACGGTCGACGGTGTGACCTACGTGCTGCCACAGCCGTTTATGGTTCTGGCGACGCAGAACCCGGTTGAGCATCTGGGCACCTATCCTTTACCGGAAGCCCAGCTTGACCGTTTTATGCTGAAAATCAATCTGGGCTATCCAAGTTTGGATGAAGAAGTGCAGATTTTGCGACTTTATGATCAGGACGAAGTTCTGGAACAGCTTTCACCTGTAGCCGGTGTGGATCAGGTTTTATGGATGCGTGAGCAGACCCGTCTGGTCCACTGTGCTGACAGTATTAAGTATTACATCACACTGCTGACCACAGGAACCCGTCAGCATCCAGATGTGCAGCTGGGAGCCAGCCCACGAGCTTCGCGCATGCTTATGCAGGCCGCCAAGGGCCGCGCTTTGCTGCATGGCCGTGACTTTGTCCGTCCTGACGATGTCCAGGCTCTGGCCAGACCTGTACTCTCACATCGACTCAGCCTGAAACCTGAAAGTCGTCTGAAACGCAGTACGCCTGAGCTGATTATCCAGTCTGTCCTTGAACGCACTCCTGTACCGGAAAAATGATTCGTCCACGCTTTTATGCCTACCTGCTTTTCCTTGTCCTGATCTGGCTGGGAACCCATTTTGGCAACTGGCGCTGGGCCAATTTGCTGCTGTTTTTTTTCCTGCTCCTTCCGCTTTTTTCTCTCTTATCCTCGCTGCTTCAGCGTCGTAAGATTCAGATCACAGCTCTGGAAGGCGAGAAGAGTATTGAGCGTGGCCAAATTGCACGTTGGGCCTTTGAACTTTCTATGGAACATCAGTGGAGAACTCTCTACCTGAGCGCTCAATTTTTTGATGCCGAAGGCAAAAGCGGGGGCAGCAGTGACGAATTTCGTCTGGCCAGAGGGGAAAAATTCCGCCTTTATCTGGAAATGCCCGGCCAGCATTGTGGCAAACTCAGACCTTGGTATTTCCAATTGCGAGTTCTGGATGTTCTCGGCTTTTTCAGTCTGAAACTCCGACAGAACATGCAGGACAGCCTTCAGACTGTTGCCGTGACGCCTCTTAGTCTGATCTCCTCAGGGGAAAACAATGAATCCCGTTCGCCTCTCGAAGCCGGTGAACACCTCTCCAAAAAATCAGACACGGATCTGGATGAAATCGATCGCATGCGGCCGATGCACTCCGGCGACCGTATGCGCTCTATTCACTGGAAGCTATCTGCCCGAATGCAGAAGTGGATGGTACGCCAATATGAGAAAGCCGATGAAGCGCAGCTTTGTTTTTTACTCAACCTGCCGCCTGTCGTTGATCCTGAAAATGCCTCAGCAGAACCTCTGCTCTGTTTGCGAGATCTCTGCCTGGATGAAGTTTCGGCTGTGGCTCAGAGCTTTCTTAACGATGCATATAAAATTCGCCTGAAAAAGCACATGCCCTGGCCGGAAGAGGATGAAATCCGCAGTATGGATGAATACGAACTTCTGCGCAATCAACTGGCTTTGCTACCCTACAACTCAGGTGTTGACCTTGTGAGCCAACTTATTGAAGAACAGCAGATTCCCGGCCAGCGCTTTTATGTGATTTTCAGCTTTGAGCTGGATGAACGAATCTGTTCAGAGCTTCTTTTACTGGCAGCAAGTTCGCAGGGTATTCTTCTTTATCTGATTAGTCCTCTGAATGTCCTGCCTCGTGAGTGGAGAACATTCATCCGGCGGCTCACCAGAGAAAACATAAAAATCCACTTGAAGAAAAACACGGGAGAGGGAGAGCTATGAAAACAAATTCAGAACCTTCCTCCCGCCTGCGCCTGAAACTCCTACTGAAGGATGGTCAGGAAAAAACTTTAGAAATCAGCAGGGAAGAGCGCCGACGTCATCGTCTTCTCGATTTACTGCTCTCGCTTTTCCTGAGTCTCATTTTTGGACTCGCCTGGGCCGCCATGATGCTCAATAATGTTGGTGTCACTCAGCAGCCTCTTACGGCTGTGCTGGCGCAGGTACTGACACTTTTTCTCCTGGCCCTTATCCTGACTTTTCGCAGGAGCTCCAGTCTTATTTTTGCTTCAATCTTAGGGATCTGTCTTCTTTCCTACTTGATGAAGGGAGCATTCCTTCCAGCCCTTCCAGCACTATTACAGAGGATCTTCGATGCTCTTAAAAACAGCATTCTCTGGAGTTTTGCTTCCACGCGTGGTTCCCTGGAGCAGCCGGCTTATTATGCCATACTCGTCAATATTCTCGCAGCAGCCCTGGCGTTGCCTCTCATCTGGCTGAAACCTCTGCCTTTTGTGCTGTCGGCCGTTATGCTCTTCCCATTTTTCGGGGCGGATGCCAGTAATCCTTTTGGCCCGGAACAGATGCTCTGCCTCTGTCTCTGTCTCTTTGTTCTGGGTATTGTTTTTTCGCGCCACGGCAAGCTGACCTTTGGCGAGCGGAATGGCTTTTCCATTCCACCCTTCCTGCTTGTTGCCTTGCTTCTGGCGGCCTCCCTTGGGCTACAGGCTATCTTCCCTCAGAATTTTCTGCGCAACGCTCCCATTGCCGATGATATCCGGCAAATTCAAAAGCGGCTGGGAGCTCCGGAAACGGTCAATTACTACGAATTCAGCCTGCGCGATGCGGGATATTATCCGCTGAATAAGAGCCTTGGAGGGCCATTACAACTCCAGCATCACCTCTTTATGTATGTCTCCGGACCAGAACATAAGCTGTTTCTGCGCGGAGCGATGGCTCGTGATTATGATGGCCATGTCTGGCATGGCGATAACATGGAGCCGAACTTTATTTTTGACAATGAAGCACGGCATGGCAAGCAAGGGGAGGTTTTTTCCTATCCAGAAGTCCTGCGTAGCGGACATAAATGGATTGATCGTTTATTCGTTCATGCTAAACTCAGAATAACGCCCAGCCAGCTTCCCATTCAGGTGGTATTTAACGGTGGCCGCCCGGAAACCATCACGACACAGGCTGGCCCCAACCCCGGTGAAAAGGAAACACTCTATTACTTTAATAATGGCGGTCAGATCTATGCCAGTCAGGAAATTGGCGAAGCCGCTTATGAGGTTGAAGGATATATTCCCAAAGCTATTTCGGAAGAAGAGAAGGGACAGATTCTGCGCGATGCTTTCCGCGAAGATCGTATACAATTGGCCGAAGTGAAAGACCAGGAGCAGTATCGCAGTCTCCTTGAGGAAACGGACCCGGATCTGGCGGAAATCGTTTATGCAAAGTCTGCGGATCCAGCTTCCCGACTTGAAACCTTCCTCAATATTCGCCGATATCTTTCCGAACACTATACTTATGCAACGGACGTCAGTACTCCTGACCCAAATCGAGATTTTCTTGAGAGTTTTCTGAGAGAGAAGCAGGGCTACTGTGTTTATTTCGCCACAGCTCTGACCTTACTTGCACGGGAAGCCGGTATCGATGCCCGCTATGTTGAAGGATTTCTGGTCCCCGGAGTTAATCCGGCTTTTTATGATGATAAAGATTATCAGCGTGAGGTTCTGACCGATAATGCCCACGCCTGGACGGAAGTTCGCTTCGATGGACTGGGATGGATTCCCTTTGACGCAACGCCTGTCGCCGATCTTGAGCGTATGGGAAATGATACTCAGGAAGAAGAAAAACGCCAGCCTCACGAAACAACGCGCAGGACAGAGCCCACAACAAGCGTGACAAAGCCGGATAAAACCAGAGCGACTACGCTGCAGCAAAAACAGAGTGAACGCCTGCCAAGCCAAAATCCAAAGCCGTCACAGCCCTTAAAACAGCCACCGAAGCGGCCTCCGATGTCCGCAAAATCCAAAGCTTTGCTGAGTGCTCTGCTTTTGCTCCTTATATTGATTCTCGCGCTCGTCTTCTGGATCCTGGCCTGTAAAAGACGCAGTGAACGTCGCCATAGGCGCTCATATCTGCTGGCTTCAGGGAAATATGAGCCACGTGTGCTCGCGGGCTGTGTCTGGGAAGATATGAAAAGTATGGCAGGGCTCGCAGGGTTGAGCTTTGAGCCACAGCAGACGCTGCTTCAACGATTTAAAGCTCTGGAAGAGCAGATTGCGGCGCCTCCTGTACTGAGTCAGCGCGCTCTGGCAGCGATGGAAAAAATAATCTATGCCGAAAAGAATCCTTCACTTGAAGAAATTTCCGCCATCCTTGACTATTATGACTGGCAGGAAGAAAACTTAAAACAATATCTGGGAAAACGTCGATGGATCCTGCGCCGTGTACTCTTTCCTGCAGCATCCGCTAAACTCTGATCAAAAGTTCAAAGCCTGGTGAAATAAAATATGATGCCTCCAGTTATGCCCATGAAAAGCATAATCCATGTCGGATCAATTTTTTTCAGCAGACGATAGCCCAGAAATGAGAGCAGAAAGAGCAGAAGTGAGAGCAGATTCATGGAATCCAGATTCAAACTTGTGGCTTCGGCTCCATTCAGTGCTGTAATGAGAATGGATACTCCGGCTGAAGCGATAAGAGCAATAATGGCCGGACGCAGGCCGAAAAGAATGCGTTTCATAAACTCGACATTGGCGTACTTTTTATAGATCCACGCGAGTCCGAGGACGATGATAAAACAGGGTAAAACATTGCCCAGAGTTGCGATAATCGCGCCGGGAAGTCCAGCCATGCGCAGGCCGACAAAGGTCGCTGAATTGATTGCGATGGGGCCTGGGGTCATCTGGGATATCGTGATCAGATCTGAAAATTCCTCCGGGTTCAGCCAGTGGTGAAGCTCGACAATCTGATTCTGAATGAGAGGCAGAGCCGCATAGCCACCGCCGAAGCCAAAAAGTCCAACCTGGAAAAATGACCAGAAAAGTTCCAGCAGTAAGAGCATTTACTTATCCTCCCCATCGGTAGAATTATAGGAAGAGAACGGCTCTGCAGTACTTTGGTCTTGTCCTGCCTTAGTTGTGGGCTGCAGCTCATCTTCGTCAGTAAGATCCCTCTTCATAAAGAGACTGAGCCAGCCCAGAAAGGCACAGAGCAGGAGGATTAAAACAATATTGACTTCCGTCAGAAAGACCAAAGCGAGCGCCAGAATCAGGAGTGCGAGCTGATAGACTGATCTTTTTTTCAAGACACCTGCCGTCATATCCCAGATGGCCGAAAAAATGAGAGCAGCTACTGAAGCCTGCATGCCTTTAAGGAAGGCTCTGACCAGGCGATTCGTAGAAAAAGCCTGATAGAAGAGCGAGATCAGAGAAAGAATCATGAGCGGCGGCAGCACGGTTCCCAGAACGGCCAGGATGGCGCCTTTAAGCCCAAAAAGGCGCTGGCCCATGAGAACTGAAGCATTGATGGCGACCGGTCCGGGTGCAGATTGAGCAAGGGCAACAAGATCGAGAACTTCTTCTTCATCAAGCCAGCCCAGCTCATCGGCAAAACGGCGTTTTTGCAAAGGCACAATAACATAGCCACCGCCAAAAGTGACTGCACTGATTTTGAAACAGGAGAGAAAGAAAACAAGAAGGGACTTTTTTCCCCCTGATTTCTGTGCCTGTCCTGTTTCTATGGTCGGCTCTTTTGCCGGTATGGTTCCGGCATTTTTTGGGGGGACTTTTCTGGCAAGCGGTTTAGCTTCTATTTGTTCGGACTTGTTCATGTCATTCAACCCTAAGTTCTATCTGCAGGCTCTCTGTCTTTCCGAAAATGAAAAATCAAAGCGGGCAACAGCGATTCTATGCAGGGAGAAAATCATTTCAATGAAGTATAATGGTTTAAAGGTCGAAATTAAAGATGAGAAGCTTATACCTGAACTTCAAAATAAAATGAAATGCTTGAGATTGAGGCCAGAAGAGAGATTTATAGCTTCTATGAAGAGATTTATAAGTTCTACGAAAGGAATTATATTATGAAAACTGCAGTCGTTGACGTCGGAGGTGGCCTGCGGGGAGTTTATGCGGCAGGAGTCCTGGACACCTGCCTTGATGACCAGATCTATTTTGACCTGGCGATAGGAGTTTCCGCGGGCAGTGGTAACATCCTTTCCTATATTGCGGGTCAGCGTGGCCGTAATTACAAGTATTACCTCGAATATTCACGTCGGCCCGATTACATGGGCCTGGATCAGCTGGTCAAAGAAGGCAGTCTGATCAATCTCGACTATATCTATGGATCGCTTAACGAGGAAGAAGGGGGAGAACCCCTTGACTATGAAAAGGTGCTGTCCAGCCAGATTGAGTGGTATGTCGTAGCAACGGAAGCAGATACGGGTGAGGTTCGTTTTTTTGATCGAAAAGATTTAAAAAAGGACGATTACAGTATCCTTGCTGCTTCATCAGCCGTGCCTCTGGCCTGCAATCCTTATCCAGTCGGCGATGAATATTTTGTGGATGGTGGCGTTGCAAATCCTGTGCCTGTTGAAGATGCCTTTCGCTTCGGTGCCGACAGGGTCGTGCTTATCCTCACCAAACCTGAAGATCTCGTTCGTCAATCCCTCGCGGACATCAACATTGCCGCTATGCTGAGTCTGCGCTATCCTAAAATTGCTGAGCTGATGGTCACGCGGGCTGAACGCTATAATCAGGCTGTCGCCTATGCCCAGGAGCTGAGTCAAAAAGGCAAGGTGCTTATTATTTCACCAGATGATACTGAAGGGGTTCGCATGATTACCTTTAATTCTGAATCGCTGCAGCGACTCTATGAACGAGGACTTCGGGACGGTAAGGAGATTCGCAGCTTTATGCAGAACGCCTGAAGCGCAGCTGAAGTGGATATGGAAAATAAAAAGAACATGACCGTTTCGCGTGAACAGTACGATTCACAGAACAAAGACAGTGTCGCCTGCCGCCTGGCTGTCATTGCACAAAGTCAGGAGCTTGGACGGCCCCTTCGTGCCTTTGTGCGCACTTTCGGCTGCCAGCAGAATGAAAATGACAGTGAAAAATTGCGCGGCATTTTGAGTGACCTGGGCTATCTTGAAGCAGACTCTTATGAGGACGCCGATCTTGTTCTGATCAATACTTGCAGTATTCGTGAAAATGCAGATCAACGTCTTTTCGGACATCTCGGTGAATTGAAAGCGCTCAGGGAAAACCGCCGAAAAAACTTAATCTGCGGCGTTTGTGGCTGTCTGCCCACGCAAAAGGAACAGGCAGAAAAAATTCGCCGAAGCTTTGCTTTTGTGAATCTTCTCTTCGGTCCAGCCGACATTCAAAAGCTTCCAGACTTGCTGCTAAAGGTCTATTCCGGTCAAAAACGCATCTATGCTGTGAGCGATGAGAACAGCATTTGCGAAGGACTGCCCCTTAAGCGTGAGCGCAAATACAGAGGCCTGGTTTCCATTATGTTCGGCTGCAACAATTTCTGCACCTATTGCGTTGTGCCATATACGCGTGGAAGAGAGCGCAGCAGGGAAGCAGGATCTATTTTGCAGGAAAGTCAGCAGCTTGCAGAAGAGGGGATTCCTGAAGTCATGCTGCTGGGGCAGAATGTCAATGCCTGGGGCTTTGATCTTTTTCCGCGCAAAAAAGAGGCCGGAAGTCTCCAGACAAGCCCTGAGCTTACTGCCAGAATACGCGATCTCAGCAGGGGAAAGGCCGATGACCCCCGGAATTTTGCCGAGCTTCTTGCTCTGCTGGGTGGCCAGAGCGGTTTGAGACGTTTGCGCTACATGAGTCCGCATCCCAGAGATTTTGATGCTGCGATGATCACAGCGCTTGCTGAGATCCCACAGATTGAAAATCACATTCACCTGCCTCTGCAGTCCGGTTCTGATCGCGTCCTTAAGGCCATGAACCGCCACTATGACAGCGCTCGCTACAGGGATCTTGTTCGTGCGATTCGAGAAGTTCGCCCGGATATCTCTCTGAGCACGGATATAATTGTCGGTTTTCCCGGGGAGAGCGAAGAGGATTTTCAGCAAACCCTTGAGCTTATGGAAGAATTACGCTTCGAATCGGCCTTCATGTTTATCTATTCTCCGCGACCTGGCACTGCAGCCGCCAAAATGGAACAAGTCCCTGCTGAGATACAGCACGAGCGCTTTGACCGTCTGGCCGCCCTGCAGGCGAAGCTTTCACTTGAAGCTCATGCGGCTTTGCTTGGCAGTCAGCGTGAAGTTCTGGTGGAAGGCCCAAGCCATGGAGACCCTCAGGTGCTGACGGGAAGAGATTCAGAATTTCACCTGATCAATATTCACCTGGACGAAAAGACAAAGGGCAGCATGGATGATGACAGAGAAGAAGGACGGCTTTCTGAGTTCGAAGGACGCATTGCTGAGGTTCGAATAAGTCAGGCTAAGACTTATTCGCTCGAGGCCGATCTTCTCCGTTTTCTATAAGTCGAGGTAAAACATTGGCTGACCGTAAACAAACAACACTGCGCTACAGCGACATCAAAGGAGCCGAACTTTCTCCCATGATGCAGGAGTATCTGGAAGAAAGAAAAAAACGGCCGGATTGTCTGCTGTTTTACCGTCTGGGTGACTTTTTTGAACTTTTTTTTGACGATGCACTCACGGCCTCAAAAGAATTAGGCCTCACCTTAACCCAGCGTGATTGTGGGCTACCTGAGCGAGCTCCCATGTGCGGAGTGCCCCATCATGCAGCCGAATCTTATATTTCAAGACTGGTTGAAAATGGCCATAAAGTTGCGATTTGTGAACAAGTTGAAGATCCTGCTCTGGCCAAAGGTCTGGTCAAACGCGAGGTCATTCGTGTAGTGACACCGGGCACACTTACTGACCCCAACGCTCTTGAGGCCTCGCGCTATCGTTATATTGCCTCTGTTTGTCTGATCGATGCCCGATATACCGCTCTGGCTTTTGCCGATTTGTCGTCCACTCGTTTTTTAGCCTCGGAAATCATCTATGGGGATAGTGAACGCAAACTCCATGATGAACTTGATCGCATGGAACCTGCAGAAATTATCTGCAACGCATCCTTTGCCGAGTCGGAAACATGTAAGTCCTACTTAAAGTCACATGCATGCAGCTTGTCTATACAAGCAGATGATTGCTTCTCAAACGCCATGATAAGTCGTTATTCCTTACTTACATCCTATGACGACCGGCTATGGCCAAGAGCGATGGCTGCTTTGTTGAATTATATCGAACTAAGTGCCTTCGCCCTGCCTGAACCCATGCCGAAAATCCAGGTTTACCAAGTCGAAGGAGCGATGAGTCTGGATCAGACGGCAAGACGTCATCTGGAGATCTTTGAGACTTTACGTGAGCGCAAGGTGCGGGGCAGTCTTTTTTGGGCTTTGAATTGCTGTCAGACCAGTATGGGCTCGCGCTTGCTACGGCAGTGGCTTGAGCGCCCTTTACTTAATCCCGCAGATATTCTTGAACGTCAGGAGGCCATCGCCGCTTTCAGGGCTTCTTTCGTTCAGCGCTCAAAAATCCGCGAGCTTTTAGCCGGAGTTTATGATCTTGAGCGACTGGCGGGCAAGCTTTCCATGGGGTCTGCCAATCCGCGTGATCTGAGTTCCATGGCGCATATTCTCGAGCGTCTGCCTAAGCTTAAAGAGCTTCTCAGAGAGATAGATGATCCTTCCCTGAAAGATCTCGCTGAAGAAATCAATCCTTTAACTGAACTTTCACAAAAGCTCTTAAACTCTCTGGTGGAGGATCCGCCAACACAGCTTAAGGAAGGCGGTATCTTTCGGAATGGCGCCAGAGAAGAAATTGATCTTGTTCGGGAGGCGGCTCAGCACGGGCAACAGTGGCTTCTTGACTACGAACGGCAGCAGAGAGAAGCGACGGGCATAAAGAACTTAAAACTCAAGTACAATCGTGTATTCGGCTACAGCATTGAGATCAGCAAAGGCAGCACTGCCCTGGCCCCCGAGCATTATCAGCGGAAACAAACATTGGTCAATGCTGAACGATACATTACGCCTGAGCTGAAAGAGATGGAAGAACGCATCCTTGGCGCAGAACAAAAGAGTCTTTCGCTTGAATATGCCTGTTTTGTTGAACTGCGAAGTGAAGCGGCTGAAGATTTACTGGCTTTGCGCCGGGATGCTGAACTGCTTGCCCTCATTGACCTTCTCAGTTCAATGGGAGATCTTGCTGAACGTGAAAACTATGTACCGCCTGAGATCACGGAAGACGCCGTGTTGCAGATTGAGGAGGGCCGCCACCCGGTGATCGAGCGCATTCTCGATAAAGGGTCATTTGTACCTAATGATCTCGAGCTCAATACGCAGGCTCGCCGACTGATGATTCTCACCGGCCCTAATATGGCCGGAAAATCCACGTATATGCGGCAGGCTGCGCTGATTGTGCTCATGGCTCAGGCAGGCCTTTTCGTCCCGGCTAAACACGCTCTGGTCGGTGTCTGCGATCAGATCTTTACCCGTGTCGGCGCCGCAGACGACCTTTTTTCAGGCCAATCCACCTTTATGGTTGAAATGAGCGAAGTGGCTCATATCATGCGGGAAGCAACTGTGCGCAGTCTGCTGATTCTCGATGAGATCGGACGCGGCACCAGTACCTGGGATGGCCTGTCCATTGCCTGGTCGGTCATCGAACACTGCGCCAATCAGGATACACTTGGCTGCCGCTGCATTTTTGCAACACATTATCACGAACTAACCGAGCTTGAAGGCAGTATTGAAGGGGTATTTAATGCCCACGTCGACATCCTGCGAGATAAAGGTGAACTTATTTTTCTTCATAAAGTCCAGCCGGGCGGCAGTGATAATAGTTATGGCATCGATGTGGCAAGTCTTGCCGGTGTGCCGGAAAGCATTACTCAACGAGCTGAAACAGTCATGCGCATGCTGGAAAAGGAAAATAAAGGCAAACGCCTGCAGATCAAAAAGAGCAGTCAGCCCCTGGAAGGGCAGATTGACCTCTTCACAGCTGCACGCCAGTGGCAGAAAGGGGACGATATCCTCAGTGAGCTGCGCGAAGTCGATATCAATTTGCTGCGCCCCGTCGACGCCCTCTCTTTGCTGGCAGAACTTAAGGATAAAGCTTTGAAAGCAGAAGCACAAAAGGAGAAACCATGAGCCTGATTCACCTGCTTGATCCACAGACAGCCAATGGCATTGCTGCCGGAGAAGTGATTGAGAGGCCCGCATCGGTGGTCAAAGAACTGATGGAAAATGCCCTGGATGCCGGTGCAAGCTCGATCCATTGTGATATCGAACAGGGCGGTATTCGCCTGATTCGAGTGAGCGATAACGGCAAAGGCATGAGCAGGGAAGATGTTGACCTGGCCTTTTTGCCACATGCCACAAGTAAACTGAGCAGCCTCAGTGATTTGGAAAGTCTCCAGTCTATGGGCTTCCGCGGTGAAGCACTGGCAAGTATTGCTGCCGTTTCCAGAGTGCGCTTATGCAGTCGCGAAAAAGATGCCGCTGCTGCAAGCGAAAAACGCGTGGAAGGGGGAAAGCTTTTCCCTTCACAATCTTGCTCCTCAGCCGTTGGAACCAGTGTCGAGGTACGCGATCTATTTTATAATACGCCGGCTCGCTTTAAATTCTTGAAAAGAGACGCCACAGAAGCGGCCTATATCCGTGACCTGGTGGAGCGACTGGCTTTTACAAGACCTGACGTGAGTTTTCGCCTGATGAAGGATGGTCAGGAACAACTCATGACTCCTGGAGATCATCAATTGAACTCAGTGGTTTACCAGGTCTGGGGTGCCGCGAGCAGCGCTGCCATGCTTGAGATGGATGCAGCTTTCGGCGATATCCTCGTGCGAGGTCTTATTTCCCGGCCCGATCACAGCCGAAAAAACCGCGCGCGACAGATTTTTATTGTCAATGGCCGTGTTATTCAATCGTCTTTACTGCGTGCGGCGGTAGACCAGGCCATTGCCGGTCAGTTTCTAAAAGGCAACTTTCCGGAGCTTATCCTGATTTTTGAGCTGCCTGGCAGAGAAGTAGACGTCAACGTCCACCCGCAGAAGAGTGAGGTTCGCTTTGCCGATGAGCGAGCCATTTTCAGCGCAGCTTATCACTGTATTCAGGACACGCTGAGTAAAGCATCAGGAATGATTAACCCTGCTGTGTCTGCCCAAAACGCAGGGCCAGAAAAGCCAGCTTCTGCTGAATTTTCCCCTGCTCAAAGCAGTGGCCTGAGCCGTCAGTTGCCTGCTGAAGCGGCACAAGCAACTTTTTCTTTTTCAAGTGAAAAAGCCTATCCGCTTGCAGAGGCTCAGCCGAGACAGGTCGCTTTTTTCCCTGAGCAGCAGTCCCCCAAAAATCTGGTTGAAGAAAACGTTCACGTGAGCTCTGGGGAACGGCTCCATCCTGAAGAACAAGCGGCCAGTTTTTCCGCCCTCAAGCCTCCGGAGCAGCCTGAAGCAGGTTTCCAGGACGATGATCATTCCGAAGTTTCCCGTCTTCTGAGAGCCCGCCTGATCGGTCAGGTTTTCAATACCTATCTGCTGCTCGAAGAAGGAGATGATTTTCTTCTGATCGACCAACATGCCGCCCATGAGCGTATTCTTTATGAAAAACTACTGCGTCATCAGGAAAAAAGTTTAATAGATAAGAAGCCCTCACAACTTTTACTTACGCCCCTGCAGATTCGAACTTCGGCTCTGGAACGAGAAGCTCTGCTCGATCGCAAAGAGGAAATTGAGCACATGGGCTTCGAATTTGAAGCTTTTTCAGACAGCAGTTTTGTGCTGCGGGCCGTGCCTCAGAGCCTTGGCAGAGAGCCAGTTATTCAAGCGGAAGCCGCCTTCAGAACCGTGATTGAGCTTGCTCTTGACCCCAATTTTGACTTTTCCCGTCAACAGGCCGAGCTCATGCACAGCATGGCCTGCAAAGCTGCGGTCAAGGCTCATGATATTCTCAGTTATGATGAAATGTGCGAGCTGCTCAAACAGCTCCAGGGACTACAGGATCCGTACCACTGTCCTCACGGCAGACCTGTCATATTGAGATTGTCCCGCAGGGATATTGAAAAGATGTTCCGCCGGATCGTATAGAACGCCAAAGCGGTTACCAGAAGAACCATGTTTCAATCACTGCACAACCCAGCGCAAGCAGGACACGGAGAGACTGCCAGCAGTCAGGACAGGAGAGCTGTGCTCGTTCTTGGCGGACCAACGGCCAGCGGCAAATCCTCTCTGGCTGTTGAACTGGCCAAGGCACTTGGTGGCGAAATCATTTCGGCTGACTCCATGCAGATTTACCGTGGTCTGGATATCGGCACCGCCAAAATACACCCCGAAGAGATGCAGGGAATTCCTCATTATCTGCTCAATATTCGTGAGGTTGGTGAGAACTACAGTGTCTCTGACTTCAGTCAGGATGCCCTGCAAAAGCTTGCAGAGATCTTTCAGCGCGGACATCAGCCCATCATCTGTGGAGGCACGGGCCTCTATCTGAAAAGTCTCGTCGATGGAATTCAATACTTTGGCGAAGGGGGGCAAAATGAACGGCGCGAAAAAATCAGAGCAATGATTCGCGAGCGCGGTCTCCTTGAAGCTCATCGTCAACTCGCTCATCTGGATCCGCTTGCGGCTAAGCGCATATCGCCTCAGGACGAGAAAAGGATCTGCCGTTTTTTCGAAGTCTACGAAGAATGCGGACTCACTCAGACCGAGGTTTACCGTAAGTCCCGCGAAGCTGGTCCGGCCTATCGCTACCGCTGCTATGCCCTGATGCCTGAGCGCGAGAAACTCTATCAAAGGATCAACGAGCGCTGTGCCAGAATGTTTGACGAAGGTCTTGAAGAAGAAATCAAAGACCTGATTAAGGATCCTGAAAAACTTGAGTCGCAGGCTTTTCAGGCTATTGGTTATAAGGAAATTCTCCCCTGGATAAGAGGAGAAATGTCCCGCGAAGAAGCCATTGAAACCTTGTCACGTCAGACTCGCCGCTATGCTAAACGTCAATACAGTCTGTTCCGCAGTCGTCCGGACTTTATCCCGATCAATGAGAACGATCCGACCCTGGCTCTGAAAGTCATACTTGAAGATTTCAACGCCTATACAGCTAAATAGACGTTCACACATCTTTCGTGATAATGAATCTTTATTCATATATGAGCTACGGGAAAAGAAATATTTTTCTCACATGAGCTCCGGAAAATGAAAGCAGAAATCATTCATCACTTCCTAAAATGGAATCAAAGAATAAAAATACTGGTCGGAAATTTTGTCGCCCTATTGTCGCCATATTCGACAAAATCCCTTTAAAGTCAGGGAATTTGTCGTTCGCTTTGCCTCTATAATGCTGACAGGATTCTGAAGTTTCATGAATCATTAAGAGCGAGAATCATTTGCCTGGAGGTAAAAAATGGAAGGAAGAACTTATTCAACAGCACATGTTCAAATGCACGAGACGGGAAAGAAAGACAATCGCCTGGCTGACAGCGGAAAAATACAGGAGGTTTTTCTAAACCACTGCCGCCGAAACAGGCTCAGTGTGCGGCTAAAAGGGAAGGACGGTCCATGCGAAGGGATCATCATTGGCTATGACCGTCAGACCATCATTCTGGAAAAAGAACAAAAACAAATGCTCTTTTACAAAAGCAGCCTTCACAGTATAGAACCCCTGAGTAAGGTCAATTTTATTTTTAATGAACCTTTTCAGCTTGAGGCCGATAAGGACAGGCATTATGACAGATCATTCAAGCGGTCATTTGGCAGGATCTAACGTTTCGTAAACGTTTGCAATATTTTTTCAATCTTATTGATTCTGATCAATTGGACTTCGCTTATTATTGGGGCCTTCTATGGGCTTTAACGATGATCTTTGTTCTCTGGCTGTTTATCATTTATCCTGTCCTATGACGGTATAAACCTTATTTTATGAAATGAGCTAATAGACACGGCGTACAGGCGCTTGCTTCAAAAACTGGCGAAAAACAAGCTATAATAAGAAAAAATGATGACAGCCTTTCAGTTTTTTCGCGAGGCTTTACAGGTGAATTGCTGATGAATATTTTTCAGGATCAAAAGATGGGCCGTCCCTCAGGCCATACAAGCAGCGCTCAGGGTAAACCTGCGGTTGCATCCCAGATGAGGCCGCCAGCCAATTACCGCGTGTCCTCGCATGATCAGCTGGCAGCGGCTCCAGACAAGATGTCTCGTAATTTCTCAAACGCAAGTCAAAATCCACTGCATTCGTCATTATCTAAAAATAATCCCAATTTAGGGCAGCCTAAAATAAAACCTTCGCTTGATTTTCCCGAGAGCAGAAAAATAGTTAAGCCTGCAGCCAGTTCATCAGCAAGGCAGTCACGCGCTGCAACAACAAACGCAACGATGGGTGAAACGCAAATCCGCATTCCGTTAAAGGGCTCAGGATCGAAAGGAAATCCTTTGCTCGAACGTACAGTCATTAAAAAGAAATCAGATCGAAGCCTGACCCGTGAAAGCATAGCCCGTACAGTTATCAAAAGAAAAGAGCTGGGCAAAAACCGACGCAGTGAAAAAAAGCCCTGGGAAAGTGAAAAGCAAAACGGGGCCAAGATTTATAAATTAAGTGCCTATACAACGATCAGTAAAATCACCAAAAAATTCAAAGAAGAACAACGCCAGATTATACTACGCAAAATCATTGTCACTCTGATCCTGATTATGCTCTGCGCTATGTTGGTCGCAAAGTTCATTAACCTTGGAGATATGGGAGAAGTCCAACGCATCACCGGAGACGAAGATTTTTACCAAAATGCCGGAGAAGTCCAAAGTTCAGATAATGGAGAATGAGCTGTAAAACTTCTCGAATGTGTTGTTCGCCTGAATATTGCTTAGAATTTTATTTCTTATGATCGTTATATGATTGTTTGAAGCTAAAACAGTTTGGGTGACCAAATTTGAGACTTAAGACATTTTAAACGATTATTTTTGTTTTGCCCTCTATCCAACTTCGCAAAATTATTATTTTGCGAAGTTGGATATCCTAGCCGAACTAAACTCTGAAATCGTGTAGCTTTATTGTGGAAGTATTTTCCATAGCCCTTCCCCATTGATGCCAAAGCCATATACTGGACCATCATGTCAACATCGCCTTTTTTAATAACATTGAACTAATATTGAACTTTTGCTGTCCGCTGCAATTTTTGAGTGCCTTCAATATGGCTCGTGCAGCTCGATATGGTTGCTTTTGCCTGTCTTCTTATCGTCGCAGCGGTGTTTTGAATCTGCTTTAACAACAATTGTTCCTGGAGGCGCAACAGCAGTAATGAATACCTCCCGGTAAGCGCCTCGAGATACGGTGATTTCTTTAAGCTCACCGGCTCCAGAATTGCCATCAGGGCAAAAATAGCTTAAGGTCACTTCCGCATAGCAGTAGTAATCAGGCGTTGGGCCTACTGTTGAGGCTGAAGCTTTGTTTTTATACTTGCTTAACTGGGCAATACCCGTTCCACCTGCAATATAAAAATTCTGATATGCTGCGTTAACCGTGACGGTCACGAGCATTAAGACTAAAAGCATAGAAAAGATTAATATTCGTTTTTTCATAGTCAGCCTCTTTCACGCTATTTTATGTCTTCTCATCTGAATTTATCTTTGCATTTACGATAAATACAGCCTGGCGCTTAATATCATAAAAATCTGCTTAAAGATCACCTTTCGACAGATTCAAAGTAATCTTCGGGAAGCAGTGGGATCGCTTCAATTTTCTCCGCTGTGACGTCAAGGATATAAAAATTCGTATTCTGTTCTTGATCAAAATGTCGGGTGAAAAAAATGTACGATCCCACACAGCCTTCACCATAACTATGCGGATCAGGGAGTGTAAAGGAAAAGTGCCTGACGTCTTTTCCTCTGGAGTCAAAGATAGTATATTTATGCGTCTGTTCACTGGCCTCAATGCTGAAATCTTTTATCTCTGAGACATAGGTGAAATTCTCCGAAGCACCATAGAGCCAAGCCCCCCCTTTCCTTTGATCAACATCTGGCGCACAGATCGTGATACGCCGTAAATCATCGTAGCAATATTCAATTTCAGGCTGTCCTTCAAGACCTTTTTTTGCATTGCTGCTGACCAGGTGATCACCTTGGGGCCAGAATTTACCACTTCCTGTCTTGACCTTTTCTTTTTTTATCTCTTTGCTTTGGACATCCCAGGTATAAAGCATATACGGCTGCAAAAAGCTCGACAAATCCTCATCTTTGCTGAGAGCTGAAAAGAAACATTTTGTCTCATTACAGTAAAAACTATATGGAAATAAATTTTCCGACAGTAAAGACGGAGCTTTCTCATCGCGCGACCAGTAATAAAGACGGGACACATCAGCTGCATTTTTCTGATCCTGCTGCTGGGGCCGAACTTGATAAAGAAGGGTCTTACCCCCATCCATCAGGAAAAAAGTCGCGATTTCTTCGGGAAGCTCAAATTCGTTTTTTGCATCCTGGCCCTGCAGATTCAGGCTCACAAGCTGATAAGATGTTTCACCGCTGCTGCTGCTGGTTTCCTGAGCGTAATATAAGCGATCGTGATAAAGGACAAGCGAACTGGAAGGAAGATATCTTTTCCACAGAACAGTCTCCCCCGGCTTACTTGACCAATTCGCATGGTCCCCGAAAAAATAATATTGGCCATTTCGTGTATCAAGGTCCGCAAGCTCAAGAGATAGTTTTTGGGAATAATCCCAGAAAAACAACTTTCCACGGAGAATAAAATACAACCCGGCAGCGCTTCCAGCGGCATGTTTTCCCAAACTCGCGCAGAGCGAATACGCTCCACTTACCTCCAAATCGGTTCCCGGAATAAGTGAGCGAGTTGATGGCTCTAGCTCATATTCTCCCTGAGATTTGGAAATCTCAGGGAGTTCAGCTTTCTTTATGTCATCCTGGGAACAGGCGCTCAAGAGGATTAAAACGAGAAGGACTATACAAAGAAAAGAAAAAAACAGTCGGCATGATCTGCGGTTTTTCATAGCTAAGCGCCCTCCCCTCGCTCTTCCCGTTCTTGTCTCGAGGTCAGATTATTCACTCAGATTCACGCCATTGTTCTGTCCATTTGGTGCGTAGCAGCGGTGAGTAGAATGCGCCTGACGAGCTCCAGATGAGCAGGGTGCAACAGCTGTGACGAAAACTTCACGATAGCCTCCTTTGGATTGCGTTAAATCGTTATAATCCCCATCGCATACATAATACAGCGTCACTTCTGCATAACAATAGTAATCAGGAGTAGCCCCGATAGTCGAAGCCATGGCCTTACCAGGGTATTTGGTTAATTGGGCGATGCAATTGCCACCGGCAACATAAAAAGTTTGATAAGCCGCGCAAACCGTAACAGTCAAAAGGAAAAACACTAATAGGCTAGAAATAACAATGATAAGTCTTTTCATAATAATCCTCACTTCCTCCTGTCTGAAATAACAGGCTTTCAAAACAGTGTCCGTTTCTTCAAATAATAATTTTGACTACAAACTTGTTTTTCACAGGCTTCTGGAATACGTGAGAAAATCATTTCTCTAAGACCAATTAACATCTGCATCTGTCTTACAGATGCGTCTTTAACCTTCTCGCAATCACCTCCTCTTCTATTAAAAACTATAATATATCATAAATATTAATAAATCAATCCTATCAAAATACATTCAAATTTTTCTTTTTTTCATCATTGCTCTGATAAAACATATTTTTATTTAGCGGAGAGAAGATCAAGGTAAAGATCATCCAGTCCAGCTGGAACTCTATGAATATCCTGATCTGGCAGCAGACGTTGTGAGTGTGAAATAAAGCGGCTGAGTCTCTGACCATTCTGGTAGGAGATGTTCACCAGCTTTAACTGAGGATCCAGCCTGCGAAGTTCAGCTTCACTCCTTGAGGAGATAAAGCAGGGGCAGGATGAGAGCAGCTTGCCCTGTTCTCCTTCTGCTTTAATATCTCCTTTTTCCATGAAAACAAGTCTTTGAGCAACAAATTCAATATCTGAGACGATATGGGTTGCCAGAATGCTGATTTTATCGGGAGCCAATTGAACCAGAGCTTCGCGGAGACTGGCTCGTTCAATAGGATCAAGACCAGCTGTCGGCTCATCAAGAATCAGGATCAGCGGGTCATTGAGCAGGGCTGCTGCGAGCAGGAGGCGCTGGCGCATACCTCCGGAAAGGTCTTCACAGAATTTGTGCTGCTGCTCCTCAAGATGAAATTGCTGCAGCAATTCTTCAATACGGGTTAAGGCTTTTGAGCGCGGCAGTTCCTTCAGGACTGAGATGTACTCCAAAAACTGACAAACACTCAAGCCACGATATGCCTGCTGTTGCTGGGGCATATAGCCGAGAAGACGGCGGTACTTTTTCCCCATTTTGAAGATATCCTCACCGTTAAGATAAACCTTACCGGAAGTGGGTCTGAGCAAGCTTGCCAGTACACGAAGCAGCGTGGATTTTCCCGCTCCGTTGTTGCCCATCAGACCGGTGATGCCGGGATGGAGGGTCAGCTGAATGGCATTTAATGCTCTGACTGCACCATAGCATTGAGTTAATTGAACGATTTTTAGTTCAGACATTTTTGTGTAGGAGCTTCACTCCGCCCTCCCTCCAGGAAATAATAAGCCAGCAGCGCAGAAGAATCATTATCAGAAGGAGAAGTGCAAGCATGACACCGGCCCTCTTCGGCTCTTCCATGGCGCTCCCGCAAAGCAGCGAAAACAGGGATATGTGCGTTGCCCCCAGACGATAGAGCAAGAATGGCGAAAGCATCAGGATAAAGCCAAAAGCAAGGCTCATCAGCCGATTTTTCTGGAAGAACGTAAGCAGGATGAACAGTGAAAAAGTATAGCCCAGCAGACAGGAAAAAAGAGCCTGCAATATCAATGCGCAGCCTGTGCTGATGGGCAGGGTAAGATGATCAGATATGTTGATCAAATGGGGCGCAAGGGTCTGCAGCGGGAATACACGCCTCAATTTATAAAGGCGAGAAAGAAAAATAACCGCATTAAGAAAGACAATGATAGCGGCAAGGATGTGAAGTTTTGAGCGGATGAATTTTTCTCGGCCTCCACTCAGGCAGCGATACAATTCTAAGTGGGAACTTTCAAAATCAGGGGAAAAGGCGATCAGCAGAATCAGTACCAGAGCGGCTGTATAAAGAAGATAATCCTGGGCTTGCAGAGAACTGTTTTCCAGTCCAAGTAGAAGCTGATATGGTTTTTCATAGACTAAATATTCTCCCCCCTTATTCTTAAGTTGCCGATAGCGCTCGAGAATGGGATAGAAATCTGCTGAAGGCAGACTTTGATCGACCAGCGCCTCTATTTCCTGAAAAATTTCTTCCCGCTTTGTCATATCTTTTTCAGTCTCCTGCTTTGCTCGCAGAGCTTCAATCTCATCCTGCCTGCTGTCATACTCACGGTCGATTTCTTCAAGCCGGGCTTTTCTTTCTCCGACAATACGACCCCCATATTCTGCATAGAGGCTTTCCAGACTCTTTTCCTGCGGCGAAGCCAGATGTGTGTAGCTCATCGACTGATAGGCAAAAACAGCTACAAAAAAAATGATGAAACAGATCATTGAGGCGGAAAATGCGATCCTTCTCCCCTCGCCCATGCGCGGTAAAAGCTTTTTACACCTCTTTCCTGCCTGAGTACAGTCGCTCGCTTTATAAAAAGATTTCCGGCTGTAAACGAGTGCCCAAAAAAATCGTCTTCTCTTATGAAGCGGATCTTTTTCATAACAACAGAAGATTCCCCAAAGCAGCAGGATATCCATCCCGATCCAGAAAGCAAAGGCCAGAATTTCGGAAGGGATCACTCTGTCAAACATGCACAAGCGGACATTCTGAGGAAGCTCAGAGAAAAAGAAAAAAATCCAGGCCGGATTAAGGTAGCGCCAAATGAGATAACGCGAATTGAGGGAGATGCTGCGCAGTAAAATAAAGGAAGCGCTTCCGTAAAGGAAAAGCAGAAAGGCGGAAAGCAAAACATTGCGAGCGAAGATATTCACAAAGGTGAAGCTCAGCGCAAAGCCCAGCGAAGCCAGACTTCTGGTCCAGAAAAGCAGAGAAAAGAGCTCGTTTTTACTCATGTTCCGGTCTAAATCCATCAAAGCAGGCAGAGCTTGTGCCTTAATATTATTAAGTGGACCTCTCATCACTGTCTCGATCAATAATGGGAAGAGATAAGTGATGAGGCTCAGAAAAATGAACAGAAAGAATAAAAACACTGCACGCAGGACAAAGCGTTTAACAGGTCTGCAGGCACTGCTCCTGATCAGGCTAATAAAGCCATTTCCGCGTTCCCGTAAAAAAAGTCGCTCACAGAGAAAAAACGCCAGGAGTATTTGCAGAATAAAAGGAAAAGGACTGGCCAGGATACCCTGCCAGCGATAATCCGGATGTATTTCTGCAACATTTTCAAGAAGCGTTTTATAGGCTGCTTGCTCGTCTTGCAAACGTCTTCGCTCCATTGGAGTGTTCTGGAAAAGAACACTGTTCCCCTTCGCCCCTGCTTGTTTCTCACGATTAACCCACTGCTCTCTCAACCGGGAATAGCGCTCTTCAAGTTCTTCGTTACAGGATATCCCGCTACGATAAGCTTTGTCCTGTGGAGTGAGGTAGAGGCTTTCGCTCAGAAACCAGCAGGCAAGCAGGAGGCATATAAATGTCAGGAATAAGATGTTCTTCCTGCCGAGTTTTTCCCATTCTGCGAAAATCACGAGCCTCACCTCTCTAAGGATTTTGAAAATATTACGTGCTGTTTATTATACCCGAGCTTCATTGCCACGGTTATGCTCAGTCATCGGATAGACTCAATCTGAATATTTAATGCTGCCTCGTCTTTTTCTGTTTAAGACATTCATGCTCAGCGGCTTTTCTTCGAATGTTCCCACTGACTGACATGCCGGTTTAATTTCATCACGAGTCGAAATATGGTGGAGGTCATCAGCATGCCTATAGCCAGCGTTGCCGTGATGGCCAGAGTCTGGCCTCCGATCCTTGCGCCCAGAGAGTTATTCCCGGTCACAAAGGCGACCATGGTTTCGTAGATGCCCTGTCCTGGAACCAAAGGCAGCATGGCGACTATCAAAAAGACGGTTGCGGGTTTTTTGAGCAGGCGGGCCATGACTTCTGCATAAATCGAGCTGAGGATGGTTCCAATCAAAAAGGGCAGCAAGTAGTGTACATCAGGTATGAGTAGGATAAGCTTATATCCGACCCAGGAAATGGCTCCGCCGAGGCTGGTCAGAAATAAGGTTTTACCGCGCAGTTCAAAAACCATGGCATAAGCGAGCGAAGCAATAAAGGCGGCTGCAGCAGCTTGTAGGATAAACATGCTTCTTCCCTCCTCCCTGCCTTACATGCCGCCCCAGTGATTCAAGAGACTGAGGGCAAGGCCTGATCCGATAGCAATACTCATTGCCACAAGAATCGTTTCGAGTAATTTAGTCAATCCGGCGAGATAATCCGAGGCGATAATATCGCGAATGCTGTTCATGAGGGCGATGCCCGGGAAAAGATACATAAAAGAGCCGGCAACAATGAAATTCATTTCGGCTGCAAGCCCCAGATAACGGCAGGGCCAGGCAAGAAAGGTCACGATCATGCCGCCGATGATATTCACAAAAATACGGTTGGTCTGTTCTTTGTAAAATAGCTCTAGAAGAAGGCGCAGAACGACATCAATGCCAAAGGCATAGGCGCAGGCCGCCAGACTGCCCTTGAGCAGAAAGGTAAAACCGAAACCGACAAGACCACAGATCAGAACTTGAGCGGGAAAAGAGTAGGAAGGCAGAGCATCAATGGCTTCAATTTCTTTTAAGGCCTGTTCAGGGGAGGGCTTTTGCTCACAGATTTGCCGGGTTTTTGCATTCAGAAGGTCAATCTTACGTAAATTATCACTCCTCATGTGCAAACGTTTCTGTGCCGAGAATTCTTTTCCGCTGGGTCCTGTGAAAGCCAGAGAAATATAATTGGCCACCGCAAAAACCTCAACATCCGTACAGCCGTAGGCGTTAAGCAAATAACTGCAACTCTCCTCCACGCGATAGGTTTCTGCGGCACATTTTTGGAGATAATGACCCAGAGTAATGACGAGTTTCAACAGTTGCTCATCAAAAAGTTCCGGACTGATCGAGTTTTCCTGTGCACGAGCTGCACTGATGCTCTCACTGTTTTGGCTCACTTCGCTCACGTCTTTCTGCCTTTTCCGTTAAAATATTTCTCTTCCCTGGCGATCCTGCCGCCTATCGCAGTTCAATCATTAACTTCTTAACAATTGCCGGTTACCCTTCAGCTGTCCCGTTGCATGAGCACCGGATCAATCAGGATATTCTCCATCTTTTGCTGCTTCTTCCCTTCACTTCCCTCTTCCTGCGCAGCTATGCCGGCATTCAGGAGTTCCACAGCCTTGCGTCCAAGCAGATCGCGCGGTTGGCGCACTGTGGTGAGACGAATCATGGGCAGCGAGGCAAAATAGATGTCGTCGTAGCCAACAATACCGAATTTTTCCGGGCAGTCGAGATGGTGCTCGCGCGCATATTCGAGGACGCCGAGGGCGATGTAATCGTTGCCACAGAAGACTGCGTCGGGCATACTCCCCTTTCGTGCGAGGGCTTCAATGCGCTCGTAACCGCTGCGAAAATCAAAGCCGCCCTGCGTGATATATTCAGGGAAAACCGGTAGATTATGCTTTTCCAGACATTCCTGCCAGCTCATCTGGCGAATCTGATTGGCTGGAGAGGTGCCCTGTCCACCCAGGTAGGCAATGCGGCGAAAGCCCCTGAAAATCAGATGCTCTGTGGCCAGCGCCGCGCCTTTGCGGTGATTGATCTCGATGTAACTGCATTTATCGTCTGTGGGATGCCAGAGGACGACCAGCGGGATGCGTATGCTCTCGAAGGTTCCTGGCTTATAAAAGGCCGTCGGTTTGATGATGACCCCAGCCACCCGCTGCTCTTCCATCAGATGAAGCATTTCCTGCTCTTTTTTGGGATCCCAGCCGGTATTGCAGACCATGGTTGTGTATCCGTCCAGTTGAGCGGCTTCACTCACGGCGCGGGAGATATCAGCAAAATAAGGATTTGAAACGTCGGGGACGATCAGGGCGATGATATTGGTTTTACGGTTCACCAGGGAACGGGCAATCATATTCGGCTGATAGCCCATTTTTTCGGCAAGCTCAAGAATTCGTCTGCGAGTTTTTTCGTTGACATCACTGCGCTGATTGAGTGCGCGGGAAACGGTGGCATAGGACACGCCGGCTTCTTTGGCAATATCTTTTATGGTAATCATGCAATCTTCTCTTTCCCGGCTTTCAAACAAATCAACAGATTTTATTTTTGGCTGATATAGCCGTCATGAACTAAAAGTTCTGCAGTGAGAATACTCCCACCGGCAGCTCCACGCAAAGTGTTGTGTGAAAGACAGGTGAATTTATAATCCAAAATCGCATCTTCCCGCAGATTACCGATGGTAATCCCCATGCCCCTGCGAGACAACACATCCAGTTTGGGCTGGGGACGGTCATCTTCTTCCAGATAGCGCAAAAAAGGCTTGGGAGCGGAAGGCAGATCGATTTTCTGGGGATAGGGCAGCCAGTTGCGCCAGCGTCGCAGAATTTCGTTGGCATCACAATTTTTGCGGAAACGCACGAGAACCATGGCAAGATGGCCTTCCTGCACGGGAACCCGGGTGCACTGTCCGGAAAAGAGCGGCTTTTCCGCCATGCGAATCCCCTCTTCAGTGAGTTCGCCCCAGATTTTCAACGGTTCCAGCTCGGTCTTTTCCTCTTCTCCACTGATATAGGGGATGACATTCTCCTGAATTTCCGGCCACTCCTCCAGTTTTCGCCCAGCTCCGGAAACAGCCTGAAAGGTTGTGACAAAAACCTGTTCAAGACCAAGGTCCCTGAGCGGCGTGAGGGCAGGCAGAAAACTTTGCACAGAACAGTTCGGCTTGGTGACAATGAAGCCACGATGAGTTCCCAGGCGCTTTTTTTGCTCTTCCAGAATTTGCAGATGTTCGGGATTGACCTCGGGGATGATCATGGGCACATCGCTTGTCCAGCGATGTGCTGAATTGTTTGAGATCACCGGAATCTCCTCAAGAGCAAGGCTTCTTTCCAGAGTGATCAGCTCCTCTTTCTCCATATCGACCGCACAAAAGGCAAAATCCAGCTCTTCACAAAATTCGTGCAGTTTCTCGCTCGGGAAAATACGTAAATCTCGGGCGTTAGCCGGAATCGGTACAGGTAGCTTCCAGCGCCCCTCGACAGCTTCTGCGTAGGCCTTGTCCGCTGAATGAATACCCGCAGCCAGCGCCCCCAGTTCAAACCAAGGGTGATCTTCCAATAAGGCCACCAGGCGCTGTCCGACATAGCCAGTCGCCCCGACAACTCCAACTCTGTATTTTCTTTTCAAGGGAAAACTCCTTTCACAGGACTTGCAGGGCACATTAAGAGACTCCGCTGACACTCGCAGATCCCTCAGTCCGATAAAAATAGAACAACGCCAGCGGACTACAGGGCGAGATCAAAAATCGACCAATACCCGCAGGTCTGCAGGCTGCTTTTATAAAAACAGCCCGTACTTTATTATTTTATCATAAAAGCTCATTCGCCTCTGTTTTCTGTCCCTGTAAAGGGCTTGCAACATGCGACAGTTATAATGAATAAAAAATGAGCGTCATTGGCTTGGCTGGAAAGAGCTGTTGCCATTTGCAGATCATGAAAACCCGGCGATCAGGTCTCAGCTGCCGGCCAGGATCATGAAAGGTTAAGGATAAAAATTGAGCCAGGATCAGGAAAATACCAGACCTGTCAGCGATCGCTTCCATTGGCTGGATGAATTTCTCAGTTACTTTTCCGGCGTGCGCGAGCGCTCAGCAACCACCATGCGTGAATATCATTATGACCTTCGCCTCTTTTTCCGCTGGTATAAAAGGACAAAGGGTCTTTGTCCCGCCCACACAGAACTGGCGGACATCGACCTCGAAGATATCGACGAAAACCTTTTGCGCGAGGTTACACTCGGCGATATCTACCGCTTTATCTCCTGGCTCAGCCTGGAGCGAAATAATGGCCCGGCCGCAAGAGCCAGGCGGGTCTCTTCCCTGCGAGCCTTTTTCAACTTTCTCAGCAACAAGGTCCATGTGATTGACACGAACCCCACGTCCGAGCTGGAAGCGCCAAAACAGATGAAGTCCCTTCCCAGATTTCTCGATCTGGAGGAAAGCACCGCTCTGCTCCGCTCAGCCGCCGACGAGGACACGCGCCTGGGGACCCGTGATTACTGCATTCTGACCCTCTTCTTAAACTGCGGCATGCGACTTTCTGAACTGGTTGGTATCGATGTCGATGATATTCGCGGTGAGCGCCTCAGTGTCATTGGCAAAGGCCATAAAGAACGCACAGTCTACCTCAACGAGCTTTGTATCGAAGCTCTGACGGAGTGGCTGGAAGAGAGAGTTCCCGGAAAAAAGCCGGACGAGAATGCTCTCTTTATCAGCCGGAATAGGCGGCGCATTTCCCAGAGGGCTGTCGAAAATGTCGTCAAAAAATATCTGCTGAAAGCTGGTCTGGATCCCAAACGCTATTCTGCTCATAAACTGCGTCATACCGCTGCAACCCTGATGTATCAGTACGGCCAGGTTGACCTGCGCAGCCTGCAGCAGATCCTGGGACACGAATCAGTTGCCACCACGGAGATTTATACCCATATTAACGATAAAATGCTGCAAAAAGCGGTCGCACAAAACCCGCTTAATCAGCTGCGTAAGCAGGACTTATCTCAGGAAACTGAAGAATCCAAAGAATCTGCGCCATCTGACTGAAATGAACATGCCGCTGGCCACTTCATGGTCGCTCGTGGCGGTCTTGTCGCCGACTACAACGACCCCGTTAACATGCTTGAGTGCTGGGGCAGCCAGAGTAACATGAACGACGCGCAGATTGGCAAATAAGCTGGAGAAAAGCACATCCCTGTTTAGTCAGCTTCGTATTGTATTCGCAAAGTATGCAGTCCAGAACCAGATCAGCGCAAATTCAAACTGAGACCCTCAGCAATGCGCATTGTTTCTTCTTCACCTAGTGTGCTGCTTACAGTGATCAAATAATCATTCAATGACCAAATGAGCGATATTTCACCTTTGTTCTCTGTCAGGTATGCAGGTACCCCTCCCTTGATCTCAACTTCCTTCAGAGCACTATTGTCAATTTGAATAGTACTGTTTTTTCTGAGTGCATGGATGGTAAAACGATGATTATTATTATCCCTCTCCTGGTACACCAAGGTTCGCGAAATCTCCGTCACTTCCTCATGATGCAAAGTAAGATCGTGAGGTACATAGGTCAAATAAATAGATGCCATACCTCGGATATACTGTTCTTCATTATTCTTTTCATTTATCTTTAATGGCTCTTTATTCTCCCGTAATTCAATGTGATCTGTTTGTGTACTGATAATCCAGTCGTAAAACCTCTTGCGCAGAGCAGACACCTGTGTGACCAGCAGGACACAGATCAGAAATAAGGCAAGGAAGATAAGAGCAATTTTACTAATGGCCGGATAGAGCTTCCTGCCAAAAGCAAGGAAGTGTTTTTTCCTTAATTCGCAATTTAAGGCAGTATGTATCTTAGCATCTATATCCGGAGATACGGGACGCAGATCTTTGGGAAGTTCAGCCAGAAGCTCAGCACTCTCGCCTTTTGCCTGTTCAAGCAGGGCTTGTCTCAAGTCATACCAATCACAACTTGTATCTTTAGTCCTGGCCATTGTTTCTTCCCTCCTCCACTATCTTTCTTAGTTTACATCGGATTCTCATCAGATAAACACGCACGCTGGCGGCTTTTAAACCATATCTTTTGCCAATAGCAGCATCCGATTCTTCCAGCAAATATTTTGATCGCAGTATATCAAGTTCTTTATGATCCAAACGGTTCAAGGCGTCTCGTAACTCCTGATATTCAGTTTCCCGATTGAGACGTTCCTCAACGTTTTGAAGCACCTGTTCTGCTTTTTCTGTATTTTCAAGCAAATCATCTTCGCTGGTCAATATTTCATGTCCTGATTTCCGCAAAGCATCAATGGCAATGCTTCTGATAATAGAAACGAATAAGGCTGGCCAGATGTTACAAGAAAGCGAACGATATTTTTCCAGATTTTCAATGACACGCAACATCGTTTCCTGAACAATATCTTCTGCATTCATCGTGGGTACAGCATACTTTCTCGCTTGAAAGAAGAGAAAATTGGCATAATTCTGGTAAAGCCTATGAATAAATGCCCGATCATCTTCCGAACCAACGGCCTGTGTCACAATAGCTGGTAGAAAAAACATGGCCATTGTACCTCTCAAAAACTTTTCGAAATTTTCATAAATATTGTAACACCTTAACATCCTTGTACGTTTTTATTAATGAAAGGCTTAAGCGCCAAGGAGGTATGAAAATGAAAAAAAAGAAATGCCTTATTGTGTATATGACTACACTATTCCTGCTACTATTTTCATTTACCTTTCTCCAAAAGGTAGTAGCTACTTCAGACCTACACGTAAACGGAGATGACAGTTGTTGCGAAACAAAGCAATATATTCAAAGTCCCCAATACTCTTTTGTTGCCGCTCAATTTACCAGCTTAGATGGCAGCATAAGTCCTGAGTCAAACAGTTTTTCCGGGGGCTTTACAGGTTATGTTTCCAGTGGGTCGGCTTGTGGTTCAACACAGTACGCAAAAAAATTAATGTTTTATGCTGATGTACGAAATAGTCAATTCGAACCATTAGCCTCTTCATTCCGAGTATATTACGAATAATCTTATGATCTCTTCGGTTCTACGAAATCTCACCACTATAAATCAGCAATAGTAAGGAGTGAAGTAAAGCATGACAAGGCTCGTAGCAATTCGACTAAAGTCATATTTTCAGCTCAATCCCATCATTATTACTTTGCTATTGCTCGGGGGGCTTTTTTCTATCATTCTCGGTGCCTATTCATATGGTAATCTCATGCCTTGGCCTTCAGCCGAAAGTCCCATGAAACTGCATAATCGATATTTTTCCTTACGACCTGCTGACTCAGCTACGGTGAAAGATGCTGAGAACTTATTTCGAGTAATTTGTGAAAAAACAAAAGTCTATAACTTTGACGTATGTTTGGATATTCAGCAGAAGGAAGTTGCCTTCACCCTGGAGAACGGAGCACCTGTTCTTATTCATTTCATATTGGGAGAACGGCGCTTTAATCTCATCAAACGCTTTGATGACAGCTTACGGGAAGAAGGAGCCTATTTACCTTCAAGTACGGTACTAAATGCGCAGGGAACAAAGGTCGAACCGGGAGATTCCTTCTTGTTGGCAGGTAAAAGCACAAAATTTATTGGACAAATGAATACCTCGGAAATCTATCTTTCAGAGAATTATTCCGTGCCTGAAACACAGACGGTTTCATCCCTTACCTTTTTGACTCAGCGTGTTCTTAGTTCACCGGAGGTACAAGCATTGATGGATGGAACAATGTTTGATTCCCGGTTCCATTTTGTCGTCACTCCACTTAATTTCCGTGAGGTTGACAAAGAAGCCTTGCCTGTGCGGTTTCTCATGATTTGTGCTGTACTGGTGCTTTCCATTATTTCCTACTGCTTTTTAATCCGCTATCTCATCGATCTTCAGTGGAAGAACAATACGATCCTTTTTCTGCTTGGCTTCAGTGCCAGACGTTTAAGGCACTTCATCTTGCTTGAACTATTCATCTATTCATTTGTTTCTGCCGTTATTGGTCTTGCCATTTATCTTCCGCTTTACAAATATTATTTGCAAAGTAGGATGTTATTCGACGTGGTTAAATATTATTATTACGATTATTTTTTAATATTAATACTTTATGTGGCACTTACTTTTATGATCAGCCTCCCTTTTATTTTTGTTCGTATCAAGAGTACGAATATCGAAGCTTTGTGGCAGGAGGGAGAGTTGGCATGAAGCTTACACGCGTTCTTCACCAGCACAACCATTTCAAGCTTTTCCTGCTTTTATTGATATCCCTGACGTGGGCAGCAATTTCTGTGCATACACTTGCTATTTTTGAATATTTCACCATTCCTTTAAGTGAAATTATGAGTGCCTACTATGACGATTCCTATTATCTTTCGACGAGAAATCGTTATCTGAGTGGTGATGAATTTCGAGAATTGGAGGAATACCTTCAGTCTTTGCCTTACTTTGAAGGTGCAGATTATTTTCTTTATACGGCAATCAACACAGGTAATAAAATGGTTGGTAATGTGGTATTTTGTTCCGATCATCTTTCCAGGTATTACCAGATTCCCACCGAGAGCTATCTGGAAAAGAAGCAGCAAAATATTTATTTTACTATTTCAAGTGCAAGATATTGTAAACTGGGGGATTCCTTTACGCTGACTCTGTCTGACGGCACACACTGTAAGATGGAAGTTTTTCGGAAGTCCTGGCCTTGGGAAACAAAGCCGACGTATTTAAAAAGGTATTTTGAAGGCAGTGCACAACTCATTTATGGACAGGATTCTGAAGTACCAGCCTGGCATTATGTTATAGGAGCCAGAGCCCTTCTTGACCTTATCCCCAAGGATAAAGTGTTTTACCCTTGTTCTATGACTCTCTTTTTCAAACGAGCGCTTAAGGTGGAAGAAGAAGCCAATCTTACGCACAGAATAGAAAAATATGCGGATCTGACGTCGATTGATCGGGTGCGCAATAATAGTTTAAAGGAATTTAACCGGGCGAGTCGAGCCAAGTTCATCCCTCTGATAAGCACCGTGGTTTTCTTCTTCGCTTCGCTGTCGATGAGTCTTTTAATCAATTATAAGACTAGGAAAATACAAAAGGTTTTACGTCTCAATGGCATGACCAGGACGGGATTAGAGTTTCGGTTGCTCCTGCCGTTTACGTTTATCGCTGCAATCTCAACTCTGCTTTTTTCTATTTACATCTGGCTGATCAATGCCCTTATTTTACCGGAGAGGGTTCTCGCAAAAAATGCCAGCTACCATCCGTTTCTGATTGTTAAATTTATCGCAATTTATATGCTACTATTGGGCCTTATTTTTATTCTTACGTCATTGGTCAACCGTGTGGAAGAAAGGAGACTAACGCTCCTATGATCGAACTTAAACAAATTACCAAGACCTATCAGCAGGGGCATAAGCAGATTACGGCTCTTCAGCAAATTGATCTCACAATCCCTGAAGGCAGTTTTGTGACTATCCAGGGGAAATCGGGCTGTGGAAAAACAAGCTTATTAAAAATCCTAGGATTGGTTGAGGTTCCTGATCAGGGCGATTATTTCTTGAATGGAAAGAAGGTTAATCTCAGTAATGATGTCGAATCCGCGCTTTTGCGTAACCGGAATCTTTCCTTTGTTACACAAAGCCCTTCTCTCCTTGAGAGTGCCAGCGTAGAGTTTAACGTGCTCTTGCCATACTTCATACGAAAAGAAAAAATACGTCCTGAATTAACGCGCAAGCTCGAAGCTAGTCTGGACGCTGTGGGTATGCGGAAATACCAGAAAGTTAAAGTGGCTCAACTTTCCGGTGGAGAGCGCCAGCGTGTATGTATTGTCCGCGCCCTCCTGTCAGGGGCAGACTATATTTTGGCAGATGAACCAACCGGAAACCTGGATAAGGAAACGGGAGGAGAGATTATAAAAGAACTGGCTTTTTTGGTAAAACAAGGTAAAACTATCATCATGGCTACACATGATTTAGAATTTGCTTCACGTGGAAGCATCTGTCTGCATATGGAAGATGGCCGTATCTTATGATGTTAAGCCTCTAACGAATTAAGGCGCGCAAAAGTAAAGGGTATTCCCAGTCGGACCTGGCGAGTTGCTCGATTGCAGGAACAAGCCTTTGGAGCACCTGCAACAGAATAGAAGAATAGAACATCACCGATCGGGAGGGTCGAAATGAAAAAGATTGCCTTGTTGCTGATAGTATTATTGACCCTTGTTTGCCTTAAGATTCCGGTAAATCAACTCAATATTAGCGAACGTGGCGTCAGGACAAACACTTGAGAAATGATTATTTGTTTGTGCAATTGCACAAATTTAATATTAAAAATCGTACTGTCAAAAATTTTTTACACTATATTTTACAGTTTGTCCCTGATGTTAATAATTTTTGACAACAAAAAGGATATCTTTTCTTGACATCGATTTTTAGTCTAATTACCTTTAAATTAATCATTCGAATGAAGATATTCCCCGGGGTTTAATCGACATGAAAGACACGAGCTTGTACCAGAAGATTCGAGATGCGCGCAAAAAGATTGGTATTTCCCAGACGGAACTTGCTGCTTTGCTGAAAGTGAGCCGACAGACTGTTTCCAACTGGGAAAACGGGGCTACTGTACCTGATGCAACTAATCTCGAAAGGATAGCTGAGCTTCTGCATGTTTCGATTTCCTCTTTATTAGGCAATATTCCTGGTGAAGGGGAAGAAGAAAGCAAAGCAGTCATCAAGTCAGAAGTGGATTCTGAACCCATGTTGAGTCAGGAAATAATAGCTCAGCAGCTATCCCGATTAAATGAACTTTATGCGGAAAGGCTTGTACGTGAACAAGAACAAAAAGAGACGCTAAAGAGATATCTGCACTACGCTGTTCTGCTGATCATCATTCTGGCTCTCCTCTTTTTGCTGATGCCCTTTGTCCGTTTCTGGTATATGAGCGCAAAAAAAGGGGAAATGAGGCCCTTGCAAGAAGAAACGGGGAACGTTGAGATTCCCTAGGAGGAACTTAGAATGAAAAAAAAGAATTGGTATGCTTTTCCTTGTAACTATGATTCTATTCACATTTGCATTACCGGCTCAGGCCATCGAACAGAATGCAGGAACCCAGTCTGGTAAAAACAAATATTATTTCCCGTCGCTCAAGGCAGATCATAACTGTCAGAGCACAGATTTTGAAAAAGCGCGTCTTGACATGCTGTACAAAGAAAAAATCTCTACTTTGAAGAAAGCGAGGTTCAGGAAGATCATTAGTCAAAAACGACCACATGAATAAGGCTATTTTTAACAGAGAAAGGAGGCAATTATATGCACATGAAACGATTTGTTGGAGTTATGCTTCTGATAGGCTTGTTTTCAACCTGCATGGCAGCATGCAAATTTGATGATGTAAAAACAAGAGATACAGAAAAAACAGATCTTAAACCGCAGGAAAAAATGATTGCTGCGAGCACAAAGTTTCAGAATCCGTTTAAAGGTAAAGAAGCCATTTTAGGTAAAATTGGTCATGGTGCTGTTAATGTTCAATTCGACCAAAATAAAAAGAGACTGCCTTTTGAGTACAATGGGCAAACTTTTACCATGGACTATAGGATTATGGCAAGTGGCGTTGCATTAAACAATGGACTCCTTGTGTTTTTGAAAGGCATACCTCAACTATATCAAACAGACCAGACTCAGGACTTAAAATGTTTTCATACGTTTCACCTGCAGGAAGAAAACAAAGAATTACCATTTAAGATTACATTTACCCCTGGTACCGGGAAAAAAGGAGAAACAGCGTTATGTACTGTTGTATCCATCACAAATCCAGAGTTCAAACCTGATCTGAAAGAAACCCAATCTTATGGTATTTTCCACCAGAGCTTACCCGTTCAGCACCTGATTCACTTTAATAGTGATCCTCCGAAAATCGAGATACCAGATACATTTGTTCATGCCGACAATATCCACTGTGAAACACTTGAACTCACAGAAAACATTGTCCAAAAGATTCAAATGGGAAACATACAGGAAGTTAATATAGATACGTTTAACAAGGACGAAAAATATCAAATATACGTCAATGGTATTGCTGGTCCCTTAGAAGATATTGCCTACCAGCCTGAAGACCCCCTGGATGTTGAAGTTTTTTTTGCAGGTCGTGAAGGTAAGCCATGGGCCTTCTCTTTTTTCCTGGATCATGAGCCTGTAGTATTTAAAGAATCACTTGCTCTTACTTGGAATTCAGCAAAAGGAAAGGCGTTACACATCACTTTTACTATAAATCCATCTAAACTAAGCAATGCAGAAACTTTTTACATGATCGCGGCACCCATGGAAGATTGCCCCAATGAGGATTATCCTCCAGTTTTGAGCAAAACTCTGTCGATACTTTTACATAAAGTTTACAACAAATGATATCCTCAGCTTTTTTGAAAGGTAAATACTGATGCTGCTTTTTCAAAATGTAAGTAAAAATTACCGTCATACCCAGGCGCTGCGAAATTTTACGGCAGATCTGGATCATGGTATTTATGGACTTCTGGGTCCTAATGGCGCTGGAAAAACAACCTTAATTAAGATACTGGTGGGTATTCTGCGAGCCAATTGCGGCCAAATATTTTACCATAACGAAGCGGTTCAGCATTTGGGAGTAGACTTTCTTGCTCACATCGGCTATTTGCCACAAAACGCCGCTTTCTATCCGGATTTTCGTGTTGATGAATTTTTGCTTTATATGGCCGCCTTAAAAGGTGTCTCACCCAAGATAGCCCAAACGCGTTCACTGGAATTACTAGATCAGGTGAATCTGTCTGATGCTGCTCAAATTAAGATCGGTGAAATGTCTGGCGGTATGCTCCAGCGTCTTGGTATAGCTCAGGCGATGATTAACAATCCGGAAATCCTTGTGCTGGACGAGCCCACAGCAGGGCTTGATCCTAAAGAGAGAATTCGTTTTCGTAATATTATCTCCGCTTTGGCGGGTGAACGCTTGATTTTGCTCTCCACGCATATCGTTTCAGATATTGAGTCCATTGCAACGCAGGTTCTGCTGATTCGCAAAGGACAGCTTATTTTACAGGGTTCACCCAAAGAACTTGAAAAGAAAATGGACGGCAAAGTATGGCAGGTTGAAAGCAGCGAGGAAATGGCTCGGAGATATGCTTTAGACTATAACGTCTCCAACATTTACCGCGAGGATGAGCGGTTATTTGTTCGCATTCTCTCAGATAAAAAGCCTCATCAAAATGCTGTCGCGTTAAACGCTAATCTAGAAGATGTCTTTCTCTTTCATATTGAGGAGTCGTGAGCCATGAGACAGGATATCCTATATTTTGAGCTTCGCCGACTTTTTGCCTCAAAGGTTTTTCTGCTGCTTGTGCTTTTCTTATCCGCATTCAACGGGATAAAAATTTATGGCACCTATCTCGAAAATGAACAACTTCACAAATTGTCAGAAGCAAATGACCTCGTCATAAGCGCCTACAAAAAGCTCAACGCTCAATTTGAGGGAGAATTAACAAATAAAAAAATCTCATTTTTTATGAACCAGTACTATCGGCCTGTCGTAGACCAGATTGCTGATTTAACAGCCAGCGTCAACAGCGACTCAGGTGTAGATCTTACTACAAATCCTTACATCGATAACATTTTGATTTCACAATTCTTTTATGCCCCTATGCAGTACGATTATCTATATGCTTTTAAAAGTGCTGATACGGCAGAACGTGCAGAATACCAAACAGCCCTCACCGGGAACAGCTTTCAGAAAACTAAGTACACACGTATTATGGAACGGTTTAGGGGGAGAACTATAAGAGAATTTCATCATGTTGATAATTTTGAATGGTATTTTACACACTGTTTTTCAACATTTCTGCTACTGTTCTTTTTGCTATATGGTTTAAGCAGGCTAATGATCAGTCATGACCATATGGAGATGGAAGCACTTGTGCTTACAACACCACGTGGTGGTCTACCAAGAATACGAGCGAAGCTTGTTGCCATGACGATCTTTATGACCGTACTGACGATTTATTTTTCCTGCCTTGATGTTGTGACTTTTTCCTTCGTTTTCCCGGAGATAAAGCATTGGCAAATGCCCTTATTTAGTCTGAGTTCTTGTTCCAACACTCCCTTGAATATCTCACTTTGGCAAGCGGGTCTATTATCGCTGTTCTATAAATTGCTGGGGATCCTGCTCCTTTCTTATTTTTTCATTCTATTTGCCGAATGTGTACGCAGTGTTTTTTTACCCCTGATCGGAATCAGTCTATTTATGGCAGGGATGACGGTGGCCACCGAATTAAGTATTGGAACCCATCAATGGTTTCTACGTCTGATCAATCCAATGTCCTATTTGATTTGTAATATCAATTTTTTTGCAAGCTCAGAGGTCTTTCCCCTCTTTAATAAACCACTGTTTATATATGAAGCGGCTCTTTTCTTTGGCCTTTTATTATTAATTCTGCTTACTGCTCTGATTTTCCTTTTCAGTCGGCAAAGCCTGTGGCGAAAAAGCATCACGTCTGAATATCTCAGGAATAGCAGTCAACGAAGAAAAAAAGTCATCGTTCAGTAAGGAGGCAAGGTATGAATCCGATCCTGAGAATGGAATGGAAGAAATTATGGATCAAGCACAATGCCTGGCTATTCGTGTGCTCGTTTAGTCTTGTCCTTATTCTTAGCTGGCAAAATAGTATACACGAGGTATATCAGGGTAAACCCAGGGATGACGCTTATTTTCAATATTTGGATAAAGTTGAAGGAAAGTTGTCGGACGACAAGGAAGCCTTTCTCGAAAAAGAGGCTATCACACTTAATACGGCGCTCAAAGATTTGGATCAGCTCTACACAGATTATTATGACAATAAAATAAACGAAAAAGAATTTAGGGCAAGGAAAAGTCAGCTGCTCCAAAGAGCCAGTGGCAAAAGTGGTTTTGAGCAGATATTCAAACAGTATTTGTATGCCCGGGAGAATAAAGAAAACCGTTATATCCTCGATGACCGAGCGTGGAGCCCTTTATTGAGTTCAGTAAATATTGATTATTGGTTGATTCTTATCATCCTGCTTACTATCATTCCCCTATTCATCCAGGAATATGAACATGGAGTGAGCGATTTAAATCACAGCACCAGGCTAGGTAGCAGAAAACTGGTAGAAAATAAACTCTTTTTTACTCTGAGTCTGAGCGTATCGTTTTGTATTGCTTTTTATTTTTTTCGTCTGCTTTATTTCTACCTGACCTGCGGGCTGAAATATGGGAACTATCCCATTCAAAGCCTGGTGGATTTTGCTACTTCCGGGAAAAAGATTAGTATTTTGGGAGCGTATTTTCTACTTTCAGTCTTAAAGTCTTTGGCATTTATTTCGTTTGCCCTATTGTTAGCATTCTTTTCTGCCCTCTTTAAAAAGTATGCGCCGACGCTTTTCTGTGGTTTGGCTGTTATCATGCTTCCCCAGTTTATTCCGGCTAAATCTCCTTTGTTTTATATTCTTGCTTTCCCAAGTGGTTTCATGCTCGCTGAAGGCTTTTTATACGGAAATCAGATCGAAATAGACCCTTTCAGCGGAGAAGAAATGATCGCCCGTAAAGAGATTCCTATGATTTATCTTTATTTGACAATTGGTATCTATCTTCTGTCCTGTGTACTCCTTTTTTTCGTCACAAGGTATATGGAAAGCAATGTTTTTGTTCGTAAAAAGCTGCTTAAAAAGATGCCTCTGCAGATAAAAATATCCAGATTTATCATTTTCCTGCTATTCGTGCAGTCCGTTTTTCTTGTCGGATGTCAGAACAGGCAATCCTATTCAATTGAAGAAGGTAAAGGGCAAACTTTTTACTACAATATGACAGATCGAGACATCCGTGCCGGAGATTATTCCTTTTCCTTTGAGGATCCAGGTGACGGGAAATCAATGCGTATTATCAAAAGAAATGATAAGACCCATAAAGAAACGAGAGTGGACTTTGATCCAACCCTCCCTTTGGATTCCACTCATAATCATTTATTTAGTGATGGCCAAAAACTCTATATTACCGTGCCAAGTTCCACAAAACTGAACGGAACGACGACTAACCACAGCATTGGAAAAAGATACAAACCAAGCAGAATTTTTTTAAGCATATATTCCATTGATCTTCTTACCAATAATACACGCCTGATTTTTGAGAAAAACCTTGATCCGGAAACCTTTATTTTTTTCTCAACCTTTTCATTTAGCTCCGCGCTTTCTTCAGAACTGGTATTTATACAAGGCGCAAATATATGGATAAACGATGACTATATCTTTTTTTTGACAGACGACCTCTGGCAGTATGATCGAAAAACAGGAGCATTTCAAAAACTAAAGATTCCTCTGAGCCGTCATAATGTCGCATTTGATGGAAATAAGATTCATTATATTGACGAACAGTACCGCTTGTCCGTTTATGATCCGTCAAGTGAAGAATATTCGTCAAATCCTGATCAAATTGCCCTTGATTTTATTTTACGTCCGGAAGGTATTTATTTTCTAAACCGCAAAGATGGCAACCGTTTATTTTTTAAGGCCGTAAAATCTGAAACCGCAAAGCGCATTCTGAATAAGCCACTTCTTGCTATCTGGCAGGATAATGGAGACATTTTCTACATGGAAAAGAATGACTATGAGGAAAAGAAACTCCCCGAAAAGTTTTATCCGTAAAACCAAGATGGCCATTTCTAAAACCATAGTGAATTCACGCAAACTGGTCGTTATGACTAAACCACAAGATCCTCAAGAGAAACTGTATAACAGGAGAAGCCTATGAAAAAAGAAAAACATTCCATGCTATTATTTAATATTGCTTCAATTGTGAGCTTTTTATTACTCATCACGAGCTGCAGCTCGATGACGGATTCACCAGAGCCTCATTTCCCTACGATAAATCATCCAGCGAGTTCAGCCTCTACAAAAACCAAAGCTACGGGTCAACCTGTATCACCAGCATCCGTGCAGGCAGAGAATCCTGCTCAAACAATAATGCAAAATCATCATCAAATGCTTACCGATCCCGCAATTGCAGTAAATAATCTGCTGCAGATCCTTAAAGATATTAAAATCCATGGCAAGACCACTAAAGGCATTTTCTTTACTGGCGATCATACTCTTCTGATTTTGTCTGACACTGAAGGATATCTGGTTGACCTTGATGAAGCCCAGGTGGTCAATGCTCTCTCTCTACCTGCTTCTGCCGTTGATTTTAGAGTCAAACCTACAACCAATGGTTTCGCTCTGTTTTATTTGCAAATGCGTCCAAACTCCAATGAAACTGTTGAGATGCAAACGGCAGAAAATACGTCAGCTTTTCCGGCTGTTGTCTGCACCTTATTTGACAAAAAAGGTCATCTTGAAAACAGTTTTAATTTTAATCAGATTGCTGATTGTTACAATCTGCCATCTCCTCCGATATACCCCATGTATACAGATATATCTCAGGATTCTGAGAGCTTTTTTTTGTGTAATATGGACAGCATATGGGCATTCAACCCAAGGCAAAGTGAAATTTCCCTGCTTGCTTCAATTCAGCAAGCGAAGCCAGCTGAAGTATCAGGCATGCTGGGATTCTCGCAAATAGTTGTGACCAGTGATAATCAATCAATCGCCTTTCTTGGCAGCAGCGCGGACATAAATGGCCAGACTGAAAATGAAAATCGATCTTTTAGCACTATTGGTTTAATCCCTTTGAATAATACAAGTCCTGTTATTCATCCCCTCCCCCATTTTGCCATTAATTCCATCATGGTTTCCCCAGGTCTTATCTTCTCAAAACTGGACTTTGCCCATATTTCTTCTGGAACAACAAAGAGTGAAACCTCAATTCTTATCATGAAAGAACAAAACGGAGAACTGATTCACTTTCCCGCAGCAAATGCCCCCCTTGAAGAAAGTACACATGTATTTTCTTCCGTTCAGGGGAAATTTTTCGCGACACTTGAGCCCCTTGAAAATAATATCCTTAAAGCGGTTCACATTTATTCATCTGAAGACGGTTCAATGATTAAGTCATATATCCTAGAAGGTGAACAATACGGCAAATATCATTATGCGGACAACTTGATTATTTTGGATGATTTACGGCTATGTATCTTTACCTGTCCCATTTCATCCAAAAGTGATCAGGAGGTATTGTATTTCAGATTTTAGATTAAGTACTGGCAAATCTTACTTAATCCGTAACCGTCAAACCTGTGGGCTGCCTATGAACAGCTTGTGCTGAGCCTGGATTTTTTTGATGAAAGCAAAGCACAGTCGGCTTTTCCGGAACATGTCTGGAAAAAGAGCACGGAAAGTTCAGAATATGGTTCCATTTTTTACGGCGAAAGAAGGAAGAGCGGAGAGGGTATGAGGTTGTGAAGAAAGATGTGTCACGAACGCTGGAGACTTTGAAATCGTCAAAGCAGGAACCTCCACTTACCATGTATTTGATACAATTAAAAACGGTGGTTATTTATTCTAGTCAAGCGAGGAACTCCCCTGACTTCTAACCTACAACAAGTTTACTCTGTTGCTCCTTTGTCTTTAATTGACTTCCCTTTCGCTGACGAGTTAATATTATTAAAGATTCTAATTATTCTTGCACATCAAAATAATGAAAGGATATCTTTCACCTTTGATTCGTGCAAAATTTCTGAGAATCATCATCAAAGGAAAGAGGTTTGTAATGGACATGAAGACAAAGCATTTTCTGGCACTCATGATTTCCGCATTTTGCCTTTTCACATTTCTGGCGGCCGCCTGGCCTGTCCAGGTAGAGGCGAAGGTAGAACTTCCGGACTGGAAGCCTTATGACGAACTCATTGACCAAATTAAAAACGAAGTGGATTTTGAAGAACGTGAGGCCCTTCTGCATCAGGCGGAAGATATGCTGATGGATACCGGAGCCTGCATCCCCATCTACTATTACAACTCGACTTATATGGCGAAAGAGGATTTGCAGGGCTATTACGTCAATCCATACAATATTCTTTATTTTGGCCAGGCTGAATGCGGCGATCGTAAAGAACTGAATCTTTTCCTCGCGGAAGAACCGGAAACCATCGATCCTTCTCTGAATACTGCGGTCGATGGGAACTGCCTGATTGTGAATTTGTTTGCAGGACTTTTCACCTACAATAAGGACAAAGAGATTGTCCCCGATCTGGTGGACAGCTATGTAGTCAGTGATAACGGTCTGCTCTACAATTTTCATTTGCGCCCGGATTTAAAGTGGTCTGATGGCAGCCCTCTGAACGCCAACGACTTTGTTTACAGCTGGAAGCGTGCAGTAAACTTTTTGACAGCTGCGGATAAAGCTTATATTTTCAATATCATTGAGGGTTATCCGGAGCTTCCGCCAGAATACCTGCCTAAGAAAGATGGGACGCCAGGCAAGGAAATCAGCCCTGAATTTGCAGATGAGATGGCGGACAAACTGAATGTTCATGCTTCCGAGGATGGACAGACCCTGACCGTCAGACTTAAAGTCCCCTGCCCGTATTTCCTCGATCTCTGTGCCTTCCCCAGCTTTTTCCCCGTCCAGAAGGCCAGTGTTGAAAATGCCAAAGGCTACCAGGATGAAAACGGAAAAATCATCAATCCAGGAGCCTGGTGCAGCGATGCCGGTTTTGTCAGCAACGGGCCCTATGTCATGAAAGAGTGGAAGCACAAAGAATCCATGACCTTCGAAAAAAATCCGAATTATCACCGTGCTGATGAAGTCAAAACAGAAAAAATCAATCAGATGCTCACGAATGACGTCGCCACAGCCTTCTCCGCCTACAAAGCCGGCGACCTGGACTTTAGCAATGGCATTCCTTCTGACGAGCTTCCAGCTCTGCTTAAAGAGAATAATCCTGAGGTGCACAAAGTTTCCCTCTTAGGCACCTATTACATCACCTTTAATGTGAAGTCCGATCTCTTTGACGGCAAAACCCTGGAGCAGGCCAAAGCTATGCGCAAAGCCATAGCCTGCCTGATTGATCGCGCTTACATCGTAGACACTGTGACACAGGCTGGACAGATTCCGGCCAACGCCTTTGTTCCCGAAGGGATGAGCGATGGCCACGGTGGACTTTTCCGTGAGAATGACAAGGATTACAGTTATCCCGTCGCCGATGAAAAAGGCTATTTCAGTCTGGAGGTCGATAAAGACAAAGCCATCGAACTACTCAAAGAGGCTGGTTTTGAATTTGATGGAGATAAACTCTCCGCTGCCACCCCGCTTCATCTGGACTATCTGACGAATAAATCTGAATCCCATCAGAAAATCGCCGAGCTGATCCAGCAGGATCTTGCCGAAGTGGGCATTACGATGACCGTTGATCAGATGGACTGGGCTACCTTCCTCAATGAACGTGCCGCTGGCCACTTCATGGTCGCTCGTGGCGGTCTTGTTGCCGACTACAACGATCCCGTTAACATGCTTGAGTGCTGGGGCAGCCAGAGCAACATGAACGACGCACAGCTTGGCAAATAAGCTGGAGAAGAGCCTCTCCCCTGCATAGCTTGTTTACAGTATCCGAAAATGCCTTGAGAAAATTCAATGTAAAAAGGGAGCTGACTCAAAACACGAAAGTGTAACGAGTCAGCTCCCTTTTTTGCTGAAAATTGCGAGATGATTAACCTAATTTACGCATTTTAAACATAAGTATATTATTTACACCATAAATATAATTTCAATCTAAATCAGCAGATATAGGGAAATGGCTTCAACTCTCAAAGCATGTAGCCCAGAGGCAGATCAGCTCAAATCCAAACTCAGACCCTCAGCAATGCGCATGATAACAGTCATTCGACGTCGAAATTACCTTTGATCAAAGGCTTTTAAACTAATATTAAAGGGCACCCGTATGTCAAGCACACGACAAAATTTTTAGCTTGCGCTTGATGGCTTTTCTCAAGCTTCCTTCCCTCTCGTAGACTTCCAAGGCTTTCCTGATTTCTTCCTCTGAATACATATTTTCTTCCTTTCAGAGTCCAGGATTTTGTCCGCACCCCCTACTCTGCTATATGTAGTTCGCTGCTCAACAGGCAACGTGTAAATTTGTTTTCCGACTGAACAGTTAACCTATCGGTTGAAACCATATCTACGAAAACCCCATTATTCATGATGGCGACTCTTTCACAGGAATGACGGATGACCCTTGCGTCATGGGAAATCATAATATATGCAAAACCAATAGATTTTTGAAGGTTTAATAGGAGATCCAAAATCTGCTTTTGCAATATCATATCCAGTGCCGATACGGCTTCGTCACAGATTAGAAGCTCAGGTTCTACAACAAGGGCACGGGCGATAGCAATCCTTTGACACTGCCCCGTGCTAAGCTGTGGAGGACAACGGTACAGAGTATCTCCATCAATTCCGACACTTTTCAAATAAAATAGAGCTTTTTCTTTGCGTTCTTTCCTCGTCCCTATTTTTAGATATTTCAAAGGCTCCTGCACGAGCTCCAGTGCAGGGCGGCGTGGATTAAGACTAGCCCTCGCATCCTGAAAAACGATTTGCAATGATTTGCAAATCGATTGCCTTTTCTTTCCGCGCAGCATGGAAATATCCTGTCCGTTATACATGATTTTTCCCTGATCTGGCAATTCCAGACCGGTGACGCACTTTGCCAATGTCGATTTCCCACAACCACTAAACCCCAGTATTCCAACGGTTTCTCCTTTGTGAACAAGCAAGTCTACTTGATTTAAGACATTTTTGCACTTATTTCCTTTTTGAAATGCCTTTTTAATGCACTCAATCCTCAACAGAGGCTCTTTGCATTTTGAGCATGGCAGTGAAAAAGCAGGTAAATTCCGCGCCTCAATCAGTTGCTTTGTATAACGCTCCTTTGGGTGCATAAGAACATCCTGTACTGCTCCCTGTTCTACGATTCTCCCTTCACTCAACACGATTACACGGTCACAGATTTCATGAACGACGCCAATATCATGGGTAATTAACACAATAGATAAACCCAGTTTCTTTTGTGTGTCCCGAAGCAATTGCAGCACTTCTTTTTGACTTACTGTATCCAGCGCAGAGGTGGGCTCATCGGCAATAAGAACTTCCGGCTCAAGACTAAGTATCATCGCAATATAAACTCTCTGGCACATTCCACCGCTTAGTTCAAAAGGATAAGCCTTCAGTACCCGTTCAGGGTCGTCAAAATTCAGTAACCGGAGCATATCACAACAAACCTTCTCCATAGCTTCCTTTGATGGAAATGGCTTATTTCTCAGAGTTTCCTCAAAATGCACACGTATTGTTTTCACAGGGTTAAGTGCAAGCTGTGCGTCCTGATAAATCATCCCAATACGCGTTCCGCGTATTGTTTTCCAATTGATATGATTATCAGAAATATCTACATAATCACCGTTCCCAAAACGAACAGTACCGCTATTAACTTTTGCAGACGGTGGTAGGACGCCTATGAGCGATTTTCCGCAAGTGGATTTCCCCGATCCGCTTTCTCCGAGCAGGGCAAGAATCTCTCCTTTTTCCAATACGAAAGAAACTCCGTCCAGCACAGAAAGTCGTTTTTTGTTTTGCACATAGCTAACTTTGAGTTGCTCGACAGATAGTGCGGCTTTCAAACAGTGATCCATAGCGACCCTCTAATTCCAAATATCAATATGTTCATACGGGTCCAGCATATCCCGCAAGCCTTCCCCAATCAGATTGAGCGCGAGAACTGTAAGGACAATGAACAAAGCAGGACCCAATAAAATGTGCGGAGCCTGAAAAAAATGCGCCCGGGCGTCAGACAGCATGCTTCCCCATTCCGGGGTCGGTGGCAACGCTCCCATACCTAAAAATGAAAGAGCCGAAACAGAGAGTATCAGTGTGCCCAATTCAAAGGTGGCCAGTACTAGCAAGGGCCCAATCATCTTGGGCAGCAGTTCAAAAACTCCCAGTCGCCATCCAGACACTCCCAGTACACGAGCAGCTTGTATGGATGGCTCGCTTTTGACTTGAAGAACGATACTCCTTGCCAGTCTCGCAAACGGAACCCACCAGACTGCGACCACAGCAATAAGCAAATTGACCAACCCAGTGCCCCACAGAGCGGCAAATACCATAGCGAATACCATAAAAGGAAACGCCATCAGGACGTCTATGACCCGCATGAGAATCATATCTAAAAGGCCATAACTTCTCATGCCGGTGACAATACCAAAGAAGGTGCCTATAAATAGCGCCATTGCAAGGGCAATAAAACACGCAGTCAGGGTAGTCCTTCCTCCATACAGCGTCCGGCAGAAAATATCACGCCCATAGCGATCCGTCCCAAAGGGATGTGAAAAGCTGAATTTTTGCAATCGTTCCGCAATTGCTTCGTCGGGCGCATAGCTGGTAAAAAAGGGGGCAGCGATAACCAGAAGTATAATAACCAGCAATAGTATTGACCCAAGTAAAACAGTGACAGGAATTTTCCTGTTTCCCATACAAAGCCACCTCCTACTGCTGTGCAGCGGGGCGGGAAACTCCATCTCTGCGCACCATCGGGTTGCTAAGCATATAGGTGATTTCTACGGCCAGGTTGATCAAAATGACTGTAGCAACCGTCAACACCGTATATCCTTGAACAGCAGGGTAATCATGTACCAATATGCTGCTGATTGCGTAATTTCCAATCCCCGGCCAATTAAAAATGGATTCAATCACAACGGAGCCGCCTATCATATGAGCAAAGGACAGGGCTACGGTTGTAATGACAGGGAGCAATGCGTTCTGAAAAGCCCCCTGAAGAACCATCTTGGATGTAAGCCCTCGTGAAAGTGCCGAGGAAACATATAACTGGCCAAACTCAGCCAGCATCGCTGCACGGACCATGCGAATAAACCTGGGCGCTCCGATTATCCCTAATGTAATCGCAGGCAGCCACAATCTGTCCCATTCCATTTGGCTGCTGATTTCATACCAATGAAGCCGGACTGCAAATAAAAACAGGAACAACAACGACAACACGAAAGCAGGAAACGAAGCAAGAACCACACAAAGCAGACGGATTGCGCGATCCTGTAATTTACCGGCATGGACTGCCGAATAGATGCCAAACAGCACACCCAATATCGTTTCGATAAATAATGCTGCCAGGGCAAGAGTGAATGTTGCGGGAATTCTGCTCCATAGTTCCTGCGTGATGGGCCTGCCGCTGCGGATAGAAGTCCCCATGTCCAGTGTGATGATCTTTTTGAACCAGTTAGTATACTGGACAGGGATGCTGTCATTTAAACCATGCGCTTCCCGTAATGATTCTCTACGTTCTTCAAGCAGTTCCGTGTTTACGCCAATATCGCCAGGCCCTTCTCCAAGTACAAGGTTGATTGGATCACCCGGTGCGAGCCTAACCAGCAAAAAAATAACAATTGAGGAAAGAAACAAAGTGACAAAAGCACTGCCAATCCTTTTCAAAACCATATTTCTGCTCATCATGTCATCTCACTAAAAAATGGCAGCAGGAGTCCAGTTCCGAACCTCCTGCCGCCGCTTTCGATATTATTTAAACCTAAGATTGGCATTCACCACATTTTCAAACTGACGGAAATGAGGGACAAACCCCTCAAGAGAGGTGCTGACAGCAGTGATTTGCGGTCTTGGTGCAATATAGAGCGCAGGGGATTGCTCCGCCACGTAAAGAGAAATATCCTCACCGATTTTTATGCGTTCTTCCGTGGTTGCCGCTTGTGCCAGACGTTCCAGCAAGCCTGCCAGCTTTTCATCCTTGAACCGTCCATAATTGGCAGCGCCATCAGCAGCATATTGGGCGTTCAGAAGCGCCGACACATTTCCGAACGTCCCCCATGCTTCGATAGATGCATCCCAATCCCCGGTTTCACGCGCTGTGGTGATTAACGAATAATCTCCGTGCTGCACAGAAACATTAACGCCGATTTTCTTCCACTGCATTTGAATAGTTTCGCCGAGCGCCTGATCGTTTCGGAACGTGCGAAGCAGGATAGTAAGTTGCTGCCCGTCTTTGTAACGGAAGCCGTCCTCCCCCAGCATCCAGCCAGCATCATCCAATAGCTGCGCGGACTTCTCAACGTTGCAGGAATCATAGTACGCATTCTTTACTTTTTTATACGTGGGATTGGAACCAAGCCAGGTAGTGACCGGTTCGCTCAACCCCTCCATGCCAAGGGAAATCAGTTCCTTGCGATCCAAAGCCCATCCTAACGCTTGACGAACACGGTAATCACTTAACGATTTCTTTTCACAGTTGAGATAAATTGTCTGTGTCTGAGCGCCGGGAACCAGCACAATCCTCGCCTTATCACTGTTGTCAAACTGGCTGTAAGCTGACGGCGGAATATCCATCACCACGTGGTAGCGACCACTCAATGCGGCGATAACACGGGCATCTGCATCGCCAATCTGTTCGTGTACGACTCTTTGGATCTCAGGTTTTGTCCCCCAATAGTTCTCATTTTTTTCAAAGACCATGCGCTGTCCAGGCTCAAACTCCACAATACGATACATTCCGGTATAGTCTGCTGTCCCGATGCTCTCATAAGTATATTTTTCTGCGGTATTATGAATGAGCAACTGCGGGGATGACAGGTTTAAAGTAATATCCATATTAGGAGTTTCTGTCACGGCCCGTATGGTATCGGAATCTACCGCAGTAAAATCAATACCTTGCAAAAAGGGATTAGCTTTTGGATCAAGCTCCTTTGAGCGCATCAAAGAAGCAATTACAGCTTTTGCATCGGCTGGATCGCCGCTCCAGAATGTTGCATTTGGATGAAGCTTGATCTCCCACGTATACTCATCAAGTTGTGAAACAGCTTTGGCAAAATAAGGCTGAATCACAGCGTTTGCATCGGCTTTGAATAAAATTTCCCCAGCGCCCATATTCAGCAGATAGTCCGCCGCAGGATATACAGTGGGATCTACACCAATGGCAATTTCATTTCCTGCCACTATCAATTCAGATGTGGCGCCAGCAACACTATTCTCTGTAATGGCATTACCATTATCAGCCGACGGTTTCGCGCTGCAGCCAACAAATATTACAACTGCCAGCAGGCAAGAAATCACAAGAAGAAACCTTAGTGCATTTTTCGTTCTAGTAGTCATTTTTTTTCCTCCATATCTATTGTTTTTCTATATTCAGCTTTTGGAGCGCCGAATTTTTTATATAACATGAACCCGATCATCGCCGTTCCTACCAGAACCCCGTACAGGTACCACGGCGCATTTCCGAGACCGTGTTTTTTTGCCACATCAAAGGATGTGCCACCAATGATCGTTCCAAAACCTCTGCCGATCGCAAAGGCCGTAGAGTTTACGCCCAAGTACATTCCCAGCGCCCGTGTATCTGCCATTGATACAGCGATGTTCTGCTGGTTTGGCCTAGCCAATATCATTCCCACTGCGTAACAGGCAACAATTGCCATAAACGGCATAATATCGTCGGCGAACGGGGTAGCAATCAACGCCACTGTGATGATTCCAGTTCCAATTACTACCGTTACGCGGGATGAAAATCGTTTGGAAGCAAGTGCTGTAAGAGGATACTGCAAAATAGCCATGACAACGGCATACACCGTATACATAATGCCTACACCATCAGCCGAGCCGTAAATTTCTTGGACTCTTAGGGGGTATGTAATATCAATTTGGGACGCCCCCAGCCAAAACACCATCATCAAAAGCACGAATACCTGATAAGGTCTGTCTTTGGCAATTCTTTTAACAGCAGACATAACCGCATATGACTTTGCCTGCCGCATAATCGGGGGCATGGCGGTACATGATAATACGAAATTTACCATAAAGCAACACGCTGCACCAAAGCAGACAACTTTAAAATCCAGCCGAAGCAGAGCGACTCCCAAAAGGGGGGCGATTGCGCTGGCTATCCCCGTAATTGTGTTATTCAATGAATAATACTTAGGGCGATTTTCATCTGTTGTAAGCATTGCAATCGCGGATTGATAGGGCATTTCAAAGAGAACTCCGCCAAGGCCGATCAATATCATGGCTGCAATCAACAATCCATAGGCACTTGAAAATGCCAGAGCGAGAAATCCAAGAACTCTTAGAAACACGCCCATGCTGATAAGGGTTCTGACCTGAAACCGATCTGCCAGCGCACCGCCAACCAGCGCCAGCCCCTGCTGCGAAAACTGCCGTATTGCAAGCGCTACGGAAACAGCAGTCGCAGTAAGGCCAATGTTGTTGACATAATGCCCTATGACCAGTGGCATAATCATATCAAAACCAACCACCATAAAAAATGTAAAAACCAAAAGTATGACCAAACCGCGCCGCTGATCGGTCTCTGTTTCCATTTCGCCTAACGCCTCCTTAGATTGCCTTTGCTATTACTTGAAGCCTACGTCCGCTCAACTCATATCCAAATTCGAATGGCCGACTATCGGTAAACGAATTGATATGCGGCTCTGGCTTGTCAAACAACTCGATAACCTTAAAGCTATTTGCTGATAACAAACCAGCGATTTCTTGCGGGAAGAAAAGACGATGCTCCAAGTGTTCAATTCATGTGCTCACTCCGTTTCCTCAAACTCAATTTCCAGCCGTCCCAATGCGGATTCAGCAAACATACGAGCGTTAAATCCCTCGTAATCGTGTGTTATAAAGTGCCCTAAATAGCAGGCGTTGTCGATTGGCTTTTGAACGGATTCGCCTTCACAGTCCTCGATTCTATACCGGATGATACTTGGATTCTCTTTCAATGTGTCAGCGCCCCTAATCTGCTTTATCTTGCCGCCGCGATCCGGGACAATGAACATAATGGCAGCACTGCTCACGCCAGTATCGGTGACAGTAACGGCCGGTTGCTGTCCTAAAGCAAGGGATACAAAGGCTTTAAGCATATTTACGCCGGTCACATATTCAATGAGTTCCACGATATAGTTTCCTGCTGTGCGAGGGTTGATTTCTACCACTTTGGGTCCATCCTTCGTGAGCTTTATCTCTGTATGAGCGATTCCGTGGTCGTATCCTGTTGCCAGCAAGACTTTGCGCACGTAATCGCCAATCTTTTCTTTTGCATCCTCCTCCAGTTTTGCCGGAAACATATGTCCGTTTTCTATAAAGTACGGACTGCCAGTTACAGACTTATCTGTAATGCCTACAACAGTAATTTCACCGTTATTTGAAACCGTCTCCACACTGAGTTCTTCTCCGCATATATACTCTTCAATTAAAAGCGCTCTCTCTCTTTCTTGGTCGCGGAAATTAAGTGGGAAATTCTCTAAATCATGATATGCCTGTTGCAACTCACTTGAAGTCTGAATAAGTTTAACAAATGCGCTTGAAGCTAAATCCACAGGTTTGAGGACAAGGGGATAGCCTATTTCCTGCGCTGCTTTTTTAGCGTCCTCCAGATTATAAGCAATCTTATACTTTGGATTGGACAATCCAGCACGGTCTAAAGCCTGCCGCATTAAATGTTTCTGACGTACGGTCTTAACATTTCCTGAAAATGGGCACGGAACATTGTAAGCCTTTGCAATCTCACAAACCGTTTCAATGTAGTAATCGCACACCGTTATCACACCATCAAATCGCACGTGACTTACCGATTCAATCAGCTTTTGCAGATCGTTCGTTTCTGTTTCGATAACATCGTCAGCATAACGGAAAACCGCATGCTTTTCCGAGCTCATCGGATTTTGATAATGCGATGCCTTCCGGGTTACAAAAGTATAGCTATGTCCGAGTTCCCTCAACAAAGGCGGCAAGAGGTTTCCGCTTGCTCCGACCCAGCTTTCTATCATAAGCAAATGTGCCATTGCTGTTCCTCCGTTTCTTTTAATAGAGGGCTCCAAAATCAATATACTCAAGAAGCTCCTTTTGATACTTTATAGAGTTTGTCATATGATTTGTCCAACGAATAGTTTTCTTAAACTCAATCGGTATTATTGATAATATGGAGGAACACATGAATATAGATTACCTGCGAACATTCTTAACTCTTGCGGAGAACGGTAGTTTCTCCGAGACGGCGAAAGAGCACATTGTAGTCCAGTCCACAGTCAGCAGCCGGATACAGGAACTGGAAAAAGAGTTGGGGCAGAGTCTTTTTATCCGCAACTACAACCACGCCGAACTCACTTTAGCAGGACAGCTTTTTCTTGAATATGCAAAAAACATAGTGGAGCTAGAAAACAGAGCGATTGATAGAATAGGTCTGGTCGGTCAGTTTTCTGAACGCCTGACAATTGGGACGGTTTATGCTTTCTACAAGTGTTACTTGTTGCAAGGAACCCGACGGTTTTTGGGGAATCATACCGACATTTCTGTTCGCGTAGAGTTCGGGCATTCAAGACATATTATTTCCGCTATGCACCAGGGAAAGATTGATATAGGCTATTCACATCACCCATTCAGGCATACTGGTTTCCAGTGCTCGCTTGTATGTGAAGATGAAATCATATTTGTTACCGGCAAGCGACCTGCTGCTTTTAATAAGTGTATAACACTAAGAGATCTGGAAACACTGCGCATCTATAATTCAAATTTCTTATATACGGATGCGTATAACAGGATTTTTTCAAGATACAAGACATTTCAGCTCGATATAGATATAGGAGAAAATATCATTCCATACTTATTGAATGATGAGGGATATGCCTTTGTTCCACGAAAACTGATTGAGAAGGAATTGTCCAATGAATTATTATTTGAAATCGAAATAGTGGATGAACAGATCCCTCCAATGAATAACTACGTAATTTACAAATCCACTTCCCCGAAGCGAAAACTAATACAGCAGTGGCTGAATGAGGTTGCTGCGGATTAATGACACACGCCATATTACAAACGATTCATAGCGAAACACAGAATAAAACTGCGATAATTATAATGCACAGATTTAACTACTTGGTAAGACATACAAATAAAATAAGATGGCTCAATTGCTGAGATGGGTACAGATGAGTCTCTACAACAAGCTTTTCTGTATGTATGGAAGAGTACATGACGATCAGTGCGACTTATCTTGGCTATGTCTATCTGAGCCGCGTTTTATACTTTGCTTTCGGATTCAGGGCTTTTGCACCAGCTTTGGCATTTTCGGGAGGAGCACGGGTTTTAGAAGACATCCCTGCCGGGCTCGTTTTTACCCTGATTGTTATGGAAATATTGCTCGTAGCGACCTTTTTTTCAGCCATGGCTGTTTTACGCTTGCGCAAAATCCTGGAGAAAAGATAGAAAGGGACTCCCGTATGCTTTGTCAATCAGCCCAGCAATTTGTGCCCTCAACACCATCTCTGCTGTCCCCATCAAAGCAGACAAGTATGGCTTACAGAACTGTTTACCTTGTAAAAAATCAGTTTCTGGCTCTGAAAGGGAATCGACGAATCGCTCTGCTCATTATTTACCTCTGCCTTATTACCTGGTGGCCCTGTTATGAGAACATCCGCAAGGCTTGCGTGCTGATGAATTATCGAGTGACACCGTGGGTCTATCCCATCTTTTCTTCTGTCTATTATCGTCAGCTCCTTGCAGGCTCCATTCTGCTTTTTGCGGATGCTCCCTTTCTGAGCGGGCATTCTGCAGACGAGATTCTGCGTTGTGGCAAAAAGGCTTTTTTTGCCTCGCGGATGGTCTTCATCTTTGCTTGCTCTTTTCTCTATTTTATTTTTACAGTTCTGCTCAGTCTCATTTTTTGCGTCCCTAACCTGTATTTTAGTTTTGATTGGGGAAAGTTAATCCACCTGACAAGTACTGATTACATGATGGCGAATTCTGCAGGCGTTGGTTTTATGGCGTTTGCCCGCCCGATCGTGCAAAACTTAAGCCCTCTTCAGGCAATGAAAATCTGCACCATCATTTCACTTCTGGAATATCTCATGGTGGCACTGCTGTTTTTCCTTATTTCCCTACTGGTCGGGAAAAAAAACAAAGCTTATGGCGGTCTCATTGCATTCATTGTCGCCTTATCTCCGGAATTTTTACAGGCATTCGGCGATCCCCTGTGGGGCAAGTATTTCCCTGCAAGGCGGTCTTGATCGACATTCTCAAAACGATATGCGACAGCTTTTTCTTCAATTAAAAGAGCAGGGAAAAACCCTGCTCATTGCGACGCATTCTAACGCCGATATCAGGCTCCTCTGTGATACGGTCCACGAGATGGACGCTGGTCGTCTCACCCGCATGGACCGTTAGATGAATTCAGCACTTATTTCATGTTTTCCAGGAAAGCCACGTAGGCGCGGTAGGTGTTGTAGACATCCAGTTTGCTCGTCACTTCGAAACAGGAGTGCATGGAAAGCACGGGCACGCCGCAGTCGAGAACCTGCATACCGGCATTAGCAAAGATATAGGCAATGGTGCCGCCGCCACCCTGGTCGACTTTGCCGAGTTCACCAATCTGCCAGGGAAGCTTTTTCTCGTCAAAAAGTCGGGTGACACTGTTCAGGTATTCTGCATTGGCATCGGTGGTGCCGCCCTTGCCCCTGGATCCGGTGTACTTGCAGACGCCGATACCACGGCCGCAGTAAGCGGCATTAAGAGGCTCCATGACCTCCGGATAATTGGGGTCAAAGGCTGCGGTGACATCTGTGGAGAGCATGCAGCTGTTTTCTATGCAGCGCTGTTCATCAAGACGGCTGTATTCTTTGCCGCTGACTCTGACCTGCAATTCGTTCATTGCGAAGAAATAAAGCTGAGAATGTGCGCCGGTATTGCCGTTACTCCCCACCTCTTCCTTATCGGAGAGAATGACCGCCTGGGTTTTGTTCTGAACTTTGGCGTCGACAAGAGCTTTGAGAGCGGTGTAAGCACAAACGCGGTCATCCTGACCATAAGCGCCGATAAAAGCGCGGTCAAGGCCGACGTCACGGGCTTTGCTGGCCGGAACGATCTCCAGCTCAGCCGAAAGAAGGTCGCGTTCCGTGATGCCGTACTGCTCGTTGAGAAGCTGCAAAACTCCAAGTTTAAAACGCTTTTCGATATCCTTATCGGGATGAGGATAGCCGCCGATGAGCACATTGAGCTTCTCCCCTTCGATGACCTCTGAGGCCTTCTTCGCCATTTGATCCTTGCCCAGATGCGGCAGCAGATCTGTGATGACAAAAACAGGATCCTTCTCGTCTTCGCCAATGCTGAGTTCCAGTTTTTCACCATTTTTCAGCATGACGACGCCATGGAGAGCCAGAGGAATCGCTACCCATTGATATTTCTTGATTCCGCCGTAGTAGTGCGTTTTGAGTAGGGCCATCTCACTGTCTTCATACAGGGGGTTCGGCTTCAGGTCAAGTCTCGGAGAGTCAATATGAGCGCCTACAATGGCCAGACCATCCGTTAAAGGTCCGTGCCCTACGACAGCGGCAAAAAGACCCTTACCGTGAATGCTGCGGTAAACCTTGTCGCCGGCCTTAAGTTTATTCTGCGAGGACAGCTCGACAAAACCGGCTTTTTTCAGCATCTCCACAGCAAAATGGTGAAACTCACGCTCGGTTTTTCCGGCGTTCAGCGCTTTCATATAATCTCTGGAAAAGCCTTCGGCCGCTTTGATGCTGTGGGCATCGGCCAGTTCAGAGGCTTTTTTTGCCTCAAAGCAGAGCTTTTCGCAAATGGCGTTCTTTTTCTCTTTGCTACTTTCTTTTTTAGCTGTCATTAATGAAGTCCTCCAGCTGAAATGAGCTTATTTATTTTGCATCAGGTCTTTCTGCTCGTTCATATATTCTGCACGCTTGCTGCGGTAGACAGAACTTTCTTCTTCCTCTTGCTCATCAAGAATCTTGAACTGTGCCGCGCGTTCCGGCGTCATCATGTCGTGTTCTTCAAAGTACTTTTTAAGCGCCGTTTTGACAGCCTGTTCGGCCAGAATCGAGCAGTGCATCTTAATGGGTGGCAGACCATCCAAAGCCTCCGCCACGGCCTTATTGGTCAGAATAAGAGCTTCATCGACGGATTTACCAATAATCATTTCTGTGGCCATGGAAGAGGTTGCAATGGCCGATCCACAGCCAAAGGTCTTAAACTTTGCGTCCTTGATGATGCCATCCTCAATTTTGAGGTCCATCTTCATGATGTCGCCGCAGACCGGATTGCCCACAGTGCCGCTGGCATCCGCATTTTCTATATCGCCAACATTTCTCGGGTGGAGAAAATGATCCATAACTTTTTCGCTGTATTCCAGTGCCATAATTTTGCTCCTTAATCTATTGTCCTGTTTAATCAGGGAATGAGGCAATTCTCAATTTCGCCTTTCTGAAAGGCTTCCCAGAGCGGCGACATCTGACGCAGCCGTTCAATAATCTCAGGAAGGTCTTGTGCAAGAGCCTCAACGTCTTCTTTGGTATTGTCCGAGCCAAGAGTGATGCGAATTGAGCCGTGAGCTATTTCTGCCGGTAAACCGATGGCCAGAAGGACATGGGAGGGTTTAAGATCGGAAGAAGCGCAGGCCGAACCCGAGGAAGTATCATAGCCCAGAGCATCCAGCATGAGCAGAATGGACTCTCCTTCAATAAATTCAAAAGAAAAGTTCATGTTGTTGGGCAGGCGATGAACGGGGTCGCCATTGTAGCGGCTGTGCGGAATTTTGCTCAACAGTTCTTTGACAAGATACTCGCGCAGCTCCGTGAGCCTTGCCGTCTTCTCAGGCATCTCTGCCATAGCCAGTTCGGCGGCTTTAGCAAGACCAACAATATAGGGGACATTTTCTGTTCCCGCGCGTTTGCCGTATTCCTGTGCACCGCCATGAATTAAATTATCAATGCGCACGCCACGGCGCATATACATGAGGCCGATGCCCTTGGGTGTGCCCAGCTTGTGGCCGGAGAAGGACATCATGTCGACGCCGAGCTTTTTCACATCGATGGGGATGGCTCCAAAAGCCTGCACCGCGTCACAGTGAAAGAGAACCTGCTTTTCGTGGCAAATCCTCGCAATCTCTTCGATGGGCTGAATCGTACCGACCTCATTATTAGCCATCATAATCGAAACGAGAATGGTATCCTCACGAATGGCTGCAGCGACATCCTGCGGATTCACCCGTCCCAGCTCATCGACATCGAGATAAGTAATGTCGAAGCCCTGAGTTTTCAGCCACTCCATGCTGTGCAAAATGGCATGATGCTCAATTTTTGAGGTAATCAGATGCTTGCCTTTGCCGGCGAGTTTGAAGGCCGTTCCCTTGATGGCCCAGTTATCCGACTCAGTGCCGCAGGAAGTGAAATAAAGCTCGTTCGGGGCACAATTCAGTATATCCGCCAGTCTGGCACGCGCGTCAGAGACGAGATGAGCCGCTTCATGTCCTTCTTTATACAGTGAGGAAGGATTGCCATAGACATGCTTCATGACGTCGTAAATCACATCGGCGACTTCCGGACGAACGGCTGTTGTTGCAGCGTGATCAAAGTAAATTCTATGTTGAGTTCTGTTCATAAATCTATACTCCCGATGGAAAAGCCCGAGGGGCCTTATTAACTAACTCTATTTTAGGATTTAGCGGGTAAGCGTTGAGTAACACGTGTTACATCAAAACAGGGGCCTCTTCAGCCCTTCTTCAGCTTATCTTTAGCTTTCTCAAGCTCTTCCAGCCAGGTGGCAAGACGCTTTTCCGAACCGAGCTGTCCCGGATGATAATATTTTTTCCCGAGTAAAGCATCGGGCAGGTATTCCTGAGCCGAAACGTGCAGGGGAAAATCGTGAGAATATTCATAGCCCCTGGCATAACCCAGCTCGGCCATGCCCTCGATGGGCGCATTTCTAAGATGATAGGGGATCTCACCGATGTCCTTTTTGCGCACATCTTCAAGGGCGGCATCAATGGCCAGGTAAGCACTGTTGGATTTAGGTGAGGTCGCGACCAGAAGAACGGCTTCAGCGAGGATAATCCGGGCTTCCGGCATACCAATCTGTGTGACGGCCTGCCAGGCAGCCATACAGATGGAGAGCAGCTGGGGATTAGCGAGGCCGACATCTTCCGACGCGCAAATGACAATACGGCGGGCAATAAAGGCGGGATCCTCTCCACTCTCCAGCATACGGGCAAGGTAGTGAATCGCTGCGTCGGGTGCAGAGCCGCGCATCGATTTAATAAAGGCGCTGATCGTGTCGTAATGTGCTTCACCTTCACGGTCATAGCGCAAAACCGGCTCCTGCAGACAGTCTGAAAGTGTCTCCAGATCCAGCCTGAGGCTGCCATCCTCAGCAGGTTTAGAGGAGAGCACGGCAAGTTCCAGAGCATTTAAGGCCACCCGGGCATCGCCGCGGGAGCCTCGGACAAGGAAGGCCTCGGCCTCAGGTGTCAGGCTGATCTGCAAATGTCCGTATCCCCGTTCCGGATCGCTCAGGGCCGCATGAAGAATCTCCCGAATATCTTCTTCTTCCAGAGCCTTAAGCTGAAATACCGTGCTGCGGGAGAGCAAAGCCTTATTGACTTCGAAAAAAGGATTTTCTGTGGTCGCCCCGATCAAAATGATCGTCCCATCTTCCACACTGGGCAGGAGAGCATCTTGCTGGGCTTTATTAAAGCGATGAATTTCATCAATAAAGAGGAGAACTTTCCCCTCAGGTGTGAGCAGTGGATTTCCGGCATCTTCAATCACGCGTCGGATATCGGCGATCCCAGAGGTGACGGCATTAAGACGCTTGAAGCTGCGTTCGGTTCCATTGGCAATAACCCTTGCCAACGAACTTTTGCCGCTGCCCGGAGGGCCGAAAAGGATGATGGAACTGAGCTGATCGGCAAGAATCATGCGCCGCAGCATTTTTCCTTCCCCAAGCAATTGACGCTGGCCGAAAAATTCGGCCAGCGTCCTGGGTGCCATTCGATAGGCAAGAGGTTCTTTTTTTCGAGAAACCTCAGTCATTGTGATTAAAGATTTTCGTAGAGCGGATGTTTTGCCAGAAGATCGGCCACACGGCGGCTGATCTCATCTTTGTGAGCATCAAAGTCTTTAATGGCCAGAGCGATGAAATCGGCAATTTCGTCCATATCTGCAACACCGAGACCACGGCTCGTCACGGCTGGAGTACCAATACGCAGACCCGAGGTGATCGTCGGTTTCAGTTCATCGTAAGGAATACCATTTTTGTTCGTTGTGATATTGACTTCGTCCAGACGCTCCTGCAGATCTTTGCCGGTGACGCCGGTTTCACGCAGGTCAAGCAGAATCAGATGGTTATCTGTGCCGCCGGAGCACATGTGGATATCGCGCTTCCGGAGACCCTCGGCCAGCGCCTGGGCATTCTCAATAATGTGCTGCTGATAGACTTTAAACTCAGGTTTAAGAGCTTCGCCGAAGGCCACAGCCTTAGCTGCGATAATGTGCATGAGCGGGCCGCCCTGCATGCCGGGGAAAACGGCCGAGTTGATCTTTTTAGCATATTCTTCCTTGCACATAATCATGCCGCCGCGGGTGCCGCGAAGCGTTTTATGTGTGGTTGTGGTGACCACGTCGGCATAGGGCACAGGGCTGGGATGCAGACCCGCAGCCACGAGGCCGGCGATGTGGGCCATGTCGACCATGAGCAGGGCGCCGCAGGCATCAGCCACTTCGCGGAATTTCTTAAAGTCAATGATGCGGGGGTATGCAGAAGCGCCGGCGATGATGAGCTTGGGTTTGACTTCCATGGCCTGTTCCATCAGGGCATCGTAGTCAATCTGCATGGTGTCGCGGCGGACCTTATAGCCGTGTGCTTCAAAGTATTTGCCGGAGAAGTTAATCTTCATGCCGTGCGTAAGATGGCCGCCGTGCGCCAGATCCATGCCGAGGATTTTATCGCCGGGGTTGAGCAGCGCAAAAAACACGGCGGTATTCGCCTGGGCGCCGGAATGGGGCTGAACGTTGACATGATCGGCTCCGTAGAGCTTTTTGGCGCGTTCAATCGCCAGATTTTCAACCACGTCGACATATTCGCAGCCGCCGTAGTAACGTTTTCCGGGGTAACCTTCGGCATATTTATTGGTGAGCACTGAACCGGCAGCTTCCATAACTGCAGGGCTGACGAAGTTCTCAGATGCGATCAGTTCAATTTTATTCTGCTGGCGATGAAGTTCATTCATCATTGCTTCATAGACTTCTGAGTCTTGCTGTTTGATGTGTTCGTAGAGCATGAATTTTCCTCCTGTGGCCTTTATTCGGAACATTTTGTCTTCCTTAGGGGAACTGACCATCAAAGCGAGGTCGCCGAAAAAAGGTTTGATGATATTAATATTGCTTTTTACGCAAATTTTAACGATGTTTAGTATATCAGAAAATAAAAACAAGCAAAAGGAGCCGCAGAGTTTCTCTTGTTGATGGCAAGTTAAACTGAGGTCTCTAAGCTTCCGGGTTTTTCAGCTGAATCTGCAGGGCTTCGCTCTGGCTTACGGCAAGACGGGTGAGCGCCTCAACGTCCAGTTTAGCTTCGGCTTTTTCTGCATTTTCAAGACTGGGATGAGTTTTCGGATGTTTGGCCACAAAGACTGTACAGCAGTCCTCGTAAGGCAGAATAGAGGTTTCAAAACTGCCAATATCCTGGGCAAGAGCCACGGTCTCATCTTTGTCGCAGCCAATAAGCGGACGAAAGATGGGCAGGCCCGCAACCGCATCCGTACAGACCAACGCTTCCAAAGTCTGGCTGGCAACCTGACCAAGACTTTCCCCGGTAATAAGAGCTTTTATTCCACGCTCCCTGGAGATGGCTTCAGCGATGCGCAGCATCATTCGGCGCATAACAATCGTCATCATATCTTCGGGAACCAGCTTATTCATCGTGAGCTGCACCTCAGTGAAATTCACGATGTGCAAAGTCAGAGTTCCCGCGTAGCGCGCGAGAATGTGGGCAAGATCAATCACCTTTTTCTTCGCATCCTCACCGGTGTAAGGCGGCGTATGGAAATATACAGCATCCAGGCGCATGCCGCGGGAAGCCATGCGATAACCTGCTACGGGACTGTCGATTCCACCTGAAAGGAGCAGCATGCCCTTCCCTCCCATGCCCACCGGCAAGCCTTTACGCGCCGGATAAATTTCATGGTAGAGATAAATCGACTCACGAATTTCCACATAGATCGTAATGTCAGGCTGATGCACATCCACCCGGGCCGTTTCAGGCCAAAGTTCGGTAATAAGGTCGCCTAAAGAGCAGCAGACATCATAGGAGCGAAGAGGAAAGGATTTATCAATGCGCTTGCATTCGATCTTAAAACTTAGCGGTAAAGAAGTAGAACGAGCACGGTCGGTCTTCTTTGCGGCATTCACACGTATGGCCGCCTCAGAGAACAAGCTTTCTCCAAGCTTTGCCACCGTATGTTTGAGGACTTCCATATCCTGGGGAATACGGCGCACCGGACTCGCCGAAACGTAGCCAAAAACATCGTGAATGGCGTTAATAACGGCCTTCGTATCAGTCGGACCATCCTTACGCTCAATCCAGATTCGAGAATCACTCTGCGTGATCTTATATTTACCAAGGCCGCGCAGGCGATATTGCATATTGTGGAAGAGCTGAGACTCAAAACGATTGCGGTTCAGACCTTTGAGTGCTATTTCCCCAAGGCGCGCAAGGACAATTTCATCTCCGGGTAGAGACATCGGATCATTTTCCTGAACAGGATCCGCAGAATCTTCAGAAGCTTTTCCCTGCGAGTCCAGCCCGGAGAATGAAGTCAAAGCTTCATGACCGTCGGATGCCGAGAAGATGGAATCTTTTTTGTTTTCGCCAGCTTGCATAGTGTTCTTTCCTTCATTGAGCACTGTGATTTTACAGGGCTTCTTCATTTACAGGTCTTGTAGCGCATTTTTTGCGCCTATTTAGAGCTTTTATTTTTTTGTGCTTGATTCGTTCTGCTGTCTGGGTCTTTTGTGTGGCTTTAGCCGTGCTTAAGCAGTTAATTTTTCAGTGCTCCGCGCCGCCAAACCGTGTCAGCAAATCATCGATCTCGTGGACAAGCCGTTCGATATCTTCTTCCCTTGTCTGTGCAGAGAGGCTGATACGTACAGCGTGGCGACTTTCATCGGCACTCAGGCCAAGGGCGATGAGAGCGGGGTCAGCGTCTTTTGTAGAAGCACAGGCTGAACCGATAGATAGATCAAGGCCACGCTCGGATAAGCCATTTTGCAAGGTCTGAGCACGCAGTCCGGGAAAAAGCAGAAGAACAATGTGAGGCACGCTCCTGGCATCACTCACTTCTCTGAAAGGTTGCGAAGAGGCTTTGAGGCGCTCCAGCAGCAGAGTTTTGAGAGCACTGACTCTGCTCCAGTTCTGTTCGAGCGTTTTTGCTGATTTTTCCATGGCCAGAGCAGATGCGATAATCAAAGGCGGATTTTCAGTACCGGAACGTCGTCCTCCCTGCTGGCCACCCCCATGAATCAGCGGACATAGCCTTAGATTTCGGCGGGCCAGAAGTAAGCCAATGCCCTTGGGTGCTCCAATCTTGTGAAGACTGAAGGACATAAAATCGGCCCCGATGTTTTTAAAAGAAATGGGCACTTTTCCCAGGGCCTGAACGGCGTCAACGTGCCACTTCGCCGAAGGACAGAGTTCATCACGCAAAGCTTTTATCTCAGCAAGAGGGTAAATCATGCCGTTCTCATTATGCACATAAAGGGAGCTGATCAGGTCGGCCGCTGAGTCTTCCAGGGAAGCTCGCAGAGCTGAGAGGTCATAGCGGCCATCTTTTAAAGGCAAAAAGTCCACTTGCCTCTTCTCAGCTGTTTCCAGAAAACGCAGAGTTTCCATGGTTGCAGGATGCTCAGCGGCATCACTCACCAGCTTGCGGCCACGCCTGCGGCTTTCGATGGTCACACTTTTGAGTGCGGTGTTGATCGACTCACTGCCCCCGGAGGTAAAGATGATTTCTTCAGCTTCACAGTCGAGAACAGCAGCCATGCGGCAGCGAGCCTCTTCTATTGCCAGGCGACATTCCCTGCCATCATGATGGAGCGAAGCAGGATTATAGTTAAACTTTTTCAGGGCCTCGACATAGAGATCAAGGACCTCCGGATCAAGGAGGCCACTGGCCGTATAATCAAAATAGATACTCATATGGCGGAAAAAGACGGATAAAAAGTCAGTTGATTTCCACTTTAATCAGGTCAGGGCGCAGGATGATGCGCAAAACCTCGCAGATATAGCCGTTGCGGGCAAAGAGGGGGCCTTCCATGGCTATGATAAAACTGCGGCGAGGAATATCCAGAGCTTCCGCTTCACGATTTTTAGCCGGGCGGCAAGTCAGAGAGAGACTCCCTTTCTGCGGCAGATAGGCATACTTATTGGACTTGATATCTACCATACGTTTGCCGGCTGCAAGGCTTTGACCAAGTTCAGGGAAAAGCTGTACAGGGATATAGGAATAGCAGCGACCAAGAATCTGATCTCCGGCATTAACCGGCCACTCAGCCAGCCAGTAACCCGGATGGGTCTGCTTCTCTGCAATTTTAAAGAGACGGTCAATTTCGGCATCAGGTTCAATCAATTTGATCGGTTTGAGCCCGATGTTATCGACATTATTCATATTAAGAAAGGAGAAACTAAGCGCTGTAAAATGAGGAATTTCAAGACGCTCAGCCTCTTCGGCCACATAGGTTCCCTTCCCCTTATGAATCTCCAGCACACCATCGGAGACCAATTCGGCGATCGCCTGGCGCACTGTCGGGCGACTCAGATCCAACTCTCTGCAAAAATCCATCTCTGAAGGGATCTGCGCACCACGGGCATAGTCGCCACTGCTGATTCGTTCCACAATGAGCTCGCGCAGCTGCGCGTAAAGCGGAATACTGCTATGTTTATCCAGCTTCATAACTACACCTCCGAAAAGCTAAGCTGTCTTAACATCGTAGCATAAGAAAGCTTGTGAGAAAAGAACTTTTCTTGTCCTTACAGCCTGACCATTTTTGAAACAGCTTGTACCGGTGCCTGTTCCAACGCTCTCTCAAGCTTACCACGTACAGCTTAGAGCTGCATGCGACGTGAAGCGCTTTCAACTTGCCTGCTGATTTCCACCTCATCCTGAAGCCGACCAGAGACATCGAGAAGTTCTCCCTGACTGAAAAGAATTTTGCCGTTCACCACAGTAAAATCAACCGGGGCTTTAATCCCGACGGTGGCCAGCATATTTTTGACATCAAAGCTGGCGCCGGCAAGTTCAAGTCGGCGCTTACGAATCGCAAAAAAGTCTGCTGCTTTTCCGACTGTGAGCTGCCCAAGCTCGGGACGGCCAAGGAGTGCAGCTCCACCTCTTGTCGCCATTTTCAGAAGCTCATAGCCGGAAGGAGCTTTTTCTCCCCAGTAAAGGCGATGGAGCAGATAAGCAATGCGCATTTCTTCCAGCAGGCTGGAACCATCGTTGCTGGCGCTACCATCAACAGCCAGACCTACTGGGACACCTCTTTTGAGCAGCTCAGGAACGCGGCAGACCCCTGAGGAAAGTTTCATGTTCGAGGCCGGGCAATGAGCGATGCCTGTTCCCGTTTCCGCTAAGAGATCAAGTTCAGCATCGTTAAAATGGATCCCATGGGCAAACCAGACATCTTTGCCCAGCCAGTCAAGTCGGGACATATACTCCAGGGGACGAATGCCATAATGCTCTTGCGTGTAGACCTCCTCGGCTCTGGTTTCCGCCAGATGTGTGTGCAGTCGAACCCCTTTGCTCCGAGCCAGTTTGGCTGATTCACGCAGCAGCTCTTCACTGACACTGAAAGGCGAACAGGGAGCCAGCACCACCTGGCGCATGGAAAAAGGCTTCTCGTTGTGATAATGGTCAATGAGGGCTTCACTATCCTTTAAGATCTCTGTGAGGCTCTGAACCACTGAATCAGGCGGCAGGCCTCCATCTTTTCGACTGAGATCCATGCTGCCTCGAGACAGGACAAGGCGGATGCCCATGAGATCGGCTGCTTCAACTTCTGCAGCGAGCAGATCACCACTGTTTTCCGGGAAAACGTAATGATGATCAAAAACCGTTGTGCAGCCGAATTTAATCAGCTCGCCCATACCGGCGCGGCAGGCTGCAAAAAAGCCCTCAGCATTAAGTTTGGCCCAGATCTCATAAAGTTTGGTGAGCCAGTCAAAAAGCTCCAGATTTTGCACCTGCGGCAAATTCCGTGTGAGAATCTGATAAAGATGGTGATGCGTGTTAATCAGTCCGGGATAGACGATTAAGTCACGGCCATCAATTTCAACGTCAGCCCTTTGCTCAACCTTTCCAATCTTTGAGATTCTGCCGTCCTCAACGAAGAGGTCACAGTGCTCATACACCCTGTCACCGTCATCACAACTGACCAGGCCATCAAGATTGCGAAAACAAAGACTTTGTTTTTCCTGTGGGCTCTTTACTTCTGACATTTCTTTCTCCATCGCTCTTCCTTCTTAACTCAATTTAATTCAATTTAATGTGTGTCATCCAGGTCTTTGTATGTTTAGTTTAGTTTTCTCTTTCCAGCCGGGTATAATCGCGGCTTACGACTGTCCGACCTCTTGTTCAGAACTCATTTCATGAATGGCCTGATAGCTTTACAGTTTCCTGATCCAGCAGTGGCAGGAGCTCTGTCAGCTGTTTCACACAAAGAATACTATCAAGCTCCGAGTCTCCAACTGGAACTATGTCTTGTTCTGAGCAACTGTGCGCACAGTACCAGATGGCGGACAGGCCGGCTCTGCGTGCACCAAGGATATCCGCCGTCCAGCTGTCCCCGATAAAGAGAACTTCGTCGGCAGAATAACGGCTGCGTTGGAGACAACGTTCAAAATAGCGCGGATCGGGCTTATCAAAGCCGATGTCATCGGAAACGAACAGGTCCTTAAAATAAGCTGTCCAGCCGGCAAGTTCAATGCGGCTGCGTTTTTCTGCCAGCCGGCCATTTGAACAAATAAAGAGCTCATATTGACGTGAGAGTCTGGCCAGAACCTCATCTGCTCCTGGTTCTTTAGACACACAGCAGCTCAGCTCTGAGATATAGCGTTGATTGAGATCCTCGGCCAGCTGAGCTTGCCCATAATCCTTTAGAAAGAGCTGAAAACGTCTCTTCATGACTTCCTCGACGCTCAGTTCGCCTGCTTTCTGCCGCCTCCATAGCTCGTGATTCAGCTGGCGGTATTGCTGATAGACCTGCTCATCAAAAGGCAATGAAAAAGCCCGGCAGCTTCTTTCCAGGGCCATGCGGCTGCAGGGATCAAAGGGCTGGAGGGTATCGTCAAAATCAAAAAAGAGCGCTTTTGGTTTGGGCTGTATTTTACTGTTTTTCATTTTTATTTCCATGCTTCCATACTTCGCTTTGTCACATTCCACCATTTCCAAGAATCGTTAGATTACGTTTCTGCATTTTCATTAATCGCCTGGTCACGTTTCTATATTTTCATTATTGTTTTGTTCATTTTCCTGCGTTCAGGGAAAAAATTCCCGATAGCAGATGTGCAGCACTTCATCCTGCTCGCCAAGTTCGCAGGCTGCTGCCACAAAACGAATATTATGGTTTTCTAAATGACGGCTCTGTTGATAGTAGGCGGCAACCAGACGCAGTTTACTCACTTTACGGTGGTCGATGGCCTCAAGACAGCGGCCTTTGCTGAGAGACTCATGCCGGGCTTTGACTTCGATAATAAAGAGGACTTTATTTTTCTCTGCAATTAAATCGATTTCACCAAAGGGAGGCAAACGAAAGTTGCGCTCGAGGATACAGTAGCCCTGCGAGGCCAGATGTTCAGCGACACGACCTTCAGCCTGCTGCCCACGGGCAAGGCAGCCCTGTTGAAAACGTGAAGCGGCTTTGTCCTGGCTATGAGCAGCAGTGTCCTCTTCCTCTGCCACACTCTTCCCCAGTTTCAGTTTTCCCAGAAAGCTCAGCCGGTGCTCCGGACAGGGGCCGAGACGCCTGAGAGCTTCGTAATGTGCGGCCGTGCCGTAGCCTTTATGTGAGGCAAAACCATAGCCAGGATAAGCCTGATCCAGTTCGACCATATAGCGATCGCGGCTCACTTTGGCCAGGATAGAAGCTGCGGCAATGGCATTAACGTGCGCGTCGCCTTTAATCAAAGCACGTTGGGGAAACCGCAGATCCTTAATGCGCAGGGCATCCAGGAGACAGATCGAGGGAGGTGGACTGAGCGCCTCAAGGGCCTCTCGAGTGGCTTCCTTTGTGGCTTCAAGAATATTGATACGATCAATACAGGTCGACGGGCGTGAAGTAACAGCATAAGCCAGAGCTTTCTCCTGGATCTGATCAAAAAGAGCCTCACGGCGCTGGGCGCTGATTTTTTTAGAATCATTGAGTCCGGGAATAGGCCTTTCAGGATCGAGAATACAGGCCGCCGCAAAGACCGGACCAGCCAGAGGCCCTCGTCCCGCCTCATCGGCTCCGGCGACGAGGGCATAGCCTTCAGCGTGAAAATTTTTCTCAATCTCCGCCATTTCCTCATAGCGGTCCAGATCAGCCTGGCGCAGGCGAAAAACATAAGGTTTGGTCAAAGCATTATCCCTTTATTCAAAAGCTTAGCCCCTGTATGAAGGCCAGATATCCCTATTCCTGCTCTGGACTTTCAAGGCTCAAATGGCCAAGACTGCCACTGCGGAATGCGGTGAGAATATGACGCGCGGCACGCTGGAGATCTGCTTCACTTCCCTGTCGCAGGAGGCCACGATTACGGGCCAGGGCTTCGAGGAGCAGCTCACCCTGCTCAGCTTCTGTATAATCAGCGTTTGTAAGCACGAGGCCGTATTCTCGTTCCATCATGCCCGCATAGCGCTGACAGAGCAAGAGCAGAAATTCCCCAGCAAGTTCCGTCAGGGGCATGACATCATCTTTGATCGCCGCACAGGCACCGAGAACAATGGCAGCCTCACGCTCTTCCACTTTTGGCCAGAGCAGACCCGGCGTGTCAAGCACGCTGAGATGCGTTCCGGCTTTGAGCCAGGAAAGACTGCGCGTCACTCCCGGTTTGTTGGAAGTAGCAGCCGCTTTGCGACCAACGAGACTGTTGACCAGCGTGGACTTTCCGCAGTTGGGAATGCCAGCGACGAAGCAGCGAATAGGCCGGTTAATGCGTCCGCGCGACCTGGCTCGGGCGATTTTCTCCTCATTCAATTCAAGAATTTTTCGAGCCACCGCTTTGGCAGAGCCCTGTCGCTGTGCCTGAGTCGCCATGGCCGCCTGGCCTTTTGCAGCATAAAACTTCAGCCACTCTTCCGTCGTGGCCGCATCCGCCAGGTCTTCTTTGTTGAGCAAAAGCAGGCGGGTTTTACTCTCTGCGATCCGCAAAAGCTCCGGATTGCGGCTGGAGCGAGGTATGCGCGCATCACAGACCTCGACGATGCAGTCACAGAGGCCCATCTCCTCGCGAAGTTCCCGCAGAGTTTTGGCCATATGACCGGGAAACCACTGAATTTGCTGTGCCATCGCTGTACCTCCTTGATCTTTCTTACCTTATCATCATAGCATAAGGTAAAAATACTCAGCCATTTCCACGGATCTTTACTCACGCCTTTTGATGTTTATTTTAAATATAAAATAAGAGCTGCCAGATTTAATTTATCCCACTTTCTTTTCCATGCAGACTTTTTACAAACACTGGGATACCAAATGTTTGGCAGTATGTCATAAGTCGAATTTTATTCGTTCCTATGCGCGGCATTTAATTGGAAGAAACATACTTTTTAATGCCTTTATTCCAAAGTGCATTGGCAAGCATAAGTCCCAGCACATCCCAGAGCGCAAGAAAAATAATAGCAGCTACGGGCACGCCTCGTATGGGAACCTGCCAGCTCATGTTGGTGACAAAGCCATAGGGAACGACATACATGAGAATCTTTATGATGGCTTTGGGATAGATCGCTATGGGCCTGGTCGCCACATCGTAGAGATATTCACTTAGACCGAGCAGCCGTGTCGAGTTTTCAAAGAAGAAAACCAGAGTAACGAAGAGCTGATTAACGATGTAAACACAAAGGACAGCCAGGCTGATAAAGAGCAAAAACACGATGATATTAAATATCGAAAAGACATTGTATTGGATATATAAACCAACAATGAAGGGTATAACAACGAGGACATTGATTAAGCAGGAATAATCCTGGCGGAAACAACTGTAGTAATAAAGAGAGTTCACCGGACGAAGGAGAACGGTATCCAACTCGCCTTCCAGAATGACCTCAGCTAAATTCTCATGGGCGGAAGCAAAAAAGAATTGATACAGATAAGTGATCAGCGAGGCCACTGAGATCATCAGCAAATAATCCTGAAAAGAATAGCCGACAATTTCATCCGTAAGTGAAAACAAAACCATACCCAGGATGCACTCAACGGTAAAGAAGAGCACGCCAAAAGTGGCCGTAATCACTGCCGTTGCCCGATATATCGCAAATGACTTCAAACTCTGACGTGAGAAAACAGAGAATAAAGAAAAATACTTTTTCATGCCCTGACCCCCTCATAACGATAGAGCAGTTTTCTGAATCCATATTGAAAGAAGATAAAGAAAAGCAAGAAATAGACGCCATTGATACAGCTGTATAAGAAAATGGCCTCTAACTCGAAACTGCCGATAAGGGTCTTCGAAAAAACATATCCGACGAGCGAGAAAGGATTAAAAACAAGAATTTTATAGATGCCTTCCGGCAAAATATCAAGGGGAAAAAGTTGACCGCTCAAAAGCATAAACAAGGCAGATAAGACAGGACGAAGAGGCCAGGTGTTTTCCAGGATAAAGCCAACGAGTGAAAGTACCGCCATAAAAGCGTAAAACATACTAAAGGCAGTGAAGATGTAAACGATCAGGCTCAGCGGGTACTTCGCCTTTAACAAAATAAGCGGCACAAGCAAGAGAATATAGAATAACTTGCTACCAAGCTGTCTGGCATAATCCATAAAAAAATAATTGACCGGTCGAAGCAGAGTGACAGACAAGGACCCGTTCTGTATCGCATTCCCAAGGGTAAAACACGGTTCAAAAGAAAAAAGCATTCCCGAAAATATGGTAAAGAGAAAGTAGGTCGACAATTGGTTCTTATCATATCCAGCTAAATCTGCTCCGCTATTTAAGACACTGGTCCATAAGCAGATGGTTGTGAAGTAGATGATACCGTTCGTGAATAATTCAAGGACAATCTGTGAGCGATAAATCATTTTTCTTTTGAACGCATTGCGCATCAAAACAAGATATTTCATGAATCTTGTCCCCTCGCTTGATTCTGTGCCCTGTAAAAAGCTTTCAGCGTCTCATCAAGATCTGATTCTTCCTCCTGTATGGAAGTGATATCAGAAAAATCCAGGCAAGATAAATCTCCGGGCGTTTGAACACTAATACGATAGGAGGCGGTGTCTATTTTTTCACAGCGCATCCTGGAGGCATCGAAACCGGCAGGAAGAGAATCTGTTTTTGTCCTCAGTACATAAGAATGCTGTGGATTATCGCTGAAGCGAAATTGACTCAGGGGGCCATCATAGAGAACCTGTCCCTTATCTAAAAACAGAATGCGTTTTGCCACAGCTCGTATATCTTTCGTATTATGACTGGAAAGCAAAATGGTCGCCCCATAGATCTGATTGTAGCTCAGAAGAAAATCATGAATATTGCTCTGGCTGAGAATATCGACACCTAATGTAGGTTCATCAAGCATTAAAAGCTTAGGCCGATGAATCACCGTCGCAATCAAATTGAACTTGACAATTTGCCCCAGGGAAAGTTTGCGGACAGGTACAAACAGCTTATCTTTAAGGTTTAATTTTTCCAGAAGAAAATCTAAATCTTTTTTAAACGCCGCTTCTTCAATTCCATAGATCACTTTAAGCGAATTAAAAGTATCGATGGCTGGCAAGTCCCATATAAGCTGAGTCTTTTGTCCAAACATGACACCAATATCCTGGAGAAAAGCGTGTTCACGCCGTTGCGGAGCATAACCCAATACGGAAACTTCACCGCCCTGCGGGGTAAGAATACCCGAAAGCAATTTCATTAAAGTCGTTTTACCCGCTCCATTTTCGCCCAGAAGGCCAATCAACTCCCCTCGCCCAATCTGACAATTAACACCGTCAATGGCTTTAACATAGCTTATTTTCCGGTGGAAAAAATCCTTCAGCCCATTCAGAAATCCGGGCTCTTTGTTAAAGACAGGGTAACTATATTTCAGATCCTTACAAGCAATCATTTCCATATCCCGGATCAACCCGCCCTTCACATAAGCAATCAATTGGATTATATGCCATTATTTTGCCGTGTATACCAGTCAATGATAATAAAGAGGTACATAAAACCTGTTTTCAGGGGCAGGTAGGAGATATCGATCCCCCAAACCTGATCTTCATCGTCGATCCTAAGATTTCTCAGGAGATAAAGGCGTCGATATTCTGCATGTAAGCGCCGGCTCAGGTTAGGGCCCGGATAGAGGGCACAAATGTCCATCTTCTGCATGAGGCGCTGGACGCGTTTTCGATTGGACTCTTTGCTCTCTCTTGGCAGGGCTGCGGCGATTCGCCTGAACCCCCAGCTTGGATTCGCCAGATGCAGCTCATCGATCCGCCGCATGAGAGCGAGGTTGTAGGTGTTCTCACCATAAGGGTTTTCTTTCTTCCGGCGATACGCGCTGCTTCGGTTCACATGGCAGAGTTCACTTTGTCGTGTCATCGTGAGCTCCCTATTTTCTGCCGAAACGAGTGCGGTGCGGGCCGTTTGGTCCAAAGACTTCGTCAGCTTTTTTCCAACCAGTCACCATCAATCGTTAACTGGCCAATTTTATGCTGTGATGCCTGGAGTTCCTGTTCTAACTCGGCAATTCTCTCGTCCTTCGACGTATCCGTCTTGCTGAACAACGCCGGCAGATTCTCTTGGAACTGCTTATGCCACTTGGACAGAGTTGCCGGTGCTATCTGGTACGTTCCGGCCAGCTTATTTAGACTCTTTTCCCCACGGAATAACTCACTGATGACTTTTGCTTTGAATTCTGCGCTGTCATTCGTTCTTTTCTTACTCATGACTTCTATTGTATTCACTTACTGCCGACTTTGCTTGTCTCATTTCTGAGTCCACTATAAAACGCTAATCAAAGTTCTCAATACCTGTAAAGATAAAGAAAAAGCCCGGCAACTTGAGTTTGAGCTGGATCAAGATTACATGGAGCTAGGGCAAGAGCTCAGGGTCATCGGAAAGATAGAGCATGGTAAAAATGAATCCTATGATAATGCCCTCGCAGCCTACGAGACTAAGAATCAGTTCCTGCAAGAGCTGAAAGTACGAATCGCTGACAAGGATAAACGCTACTTTGATGCCGTGCAGTTTGCTGATAGGCTTGAAGATATCACGAACATCAAGTTCAGTGAAGTGCTGTGGTGCAGTTTGATTGACCACGTCAGCGTTCCCACAGGTGGTAAAAAATCACTCATTTTCCATCTGCGAAACGGTGGTGCGATAGATATCGTGTTGGATCAATAATAAAGCTTCATACCCCTCGCTTTTTTCTCCCCTAATGATCAGGGGATTTTTTTCTATTTACAATCTTCGTAAATAGAAAATACATAACAGAAAAGATTACAACACCCGTCAATAAGAAGTACCCAAAAACCTTCAAGTAATCCAACGGATTGTTTAACTCAAACCACCCGCTAACGAGTAGACATGGTAATACAGTTATCAGCATGATTAGAAAATGAACGACTGTCTGCTTTCTTATCGACCACTTGTCATTTTCATATATGACAGATGCCGCAGCCACAACGGTGATAATCAATCCGACTATGAAAGTACTTCTCACTTGAAAGGCATCAATGCCCTGATAATTCATGATTATTGATAGAGTCGTCATGATGACGAAGGGAATAATCCCTCGTATGAACGATTTCTTTAGCAACATATGTTAAAATCTAATCCTCCAAATGGCATATTGAAATAATCATAAAAGAACGATTGTTCCACAAACTATTTTACCAAGAATAATAATATTATCCTAGACTTCGACACCAGCTACGAGTTATTCATACCTTCCACGAGAAAGTGAACCATACCACGCAAAATAAAGTGGACCCCATTGTCAAGACAAGTTCTCCCCGATTTGAGTGAACACTTTCCTTCCTTTTCTTAGGCTGCAAGATCATAGCTGGGCGTCTGTTGGCTGACTTCGTTAGGGGTTTTGTACGCCAGCGATTGGTGAGGTCTTTTGCTGTTGTAGAACCGTATGTAATGGTCGACAGCCCGGATGAGCTCCGCTGGGCTTTCGTATTCATTGATATAGAGGTCTTCGTACTTGATACTGCGGAAGAAGCGTTCCGTTACAATATTGTCCAGGGCCTGGCCCTTGCCGTCCATGGAAATCTTTACGTCATGATCTTCCAGTAGCTGGAGGTAGTCAGGGTTCGTGAAGTGGCTCCCCTGGGGTGTTTCAATCATTTTTCTCAACATCTTTACTCTCCTTTCGCGAGTGCCGTAGCGCAACCATCAAAAGGATTAAGGAAACAAGACATGCAGCAGAGGCCATGAAGAACGCGCTCCTTAACCCAACATAATCAATTATATTCCCAAACAATAGAGGGCCTACGATCCAAAATACACTTCGTATTGAGCCCATGAACGATAAAGCAGTGGCCCTTGCCTCATCAACTTCATTGTTTTCCAAAACTGTAATACCCGCGCCCCGAAAATACCCTGCTGTTACAGTTATTGCTATCATTGCCATATACAAGTACGAATTATTCACGGAAGGAATAATGGAATATACAGCCATTGAGATGATTGTTGGAACGATTATAAGCTTATTATATGATGTATCTTTCATTTTGCCGATGATTCCAGCCGCTGCCGAACTTAATAATGATACTATTCCGAATGCCAGCATACTATATTGGCTAGAAACACCAAAGGTTTTTACAAGATATGTAAGCCACCATGCAGTGCTAATCCATGATGGGAGCAGATAAAAAAATGATTGAATTGCGGTTAGCCAGAGAACAGGCCTACTACTGAACTGCTTGAAACCAATGCGAAGGAGATTGCCCCAGCTTTTTCGAGCACCATTATAATCATAGTTATCTTTAAAAGTAAGAATTAGTATTCCATTTCCTATCACGATCACCGCAGTAACGACAAGCGGAATTCTCATAGAACCTAAAAAACCAAGTGCATATCCAATTCCAACGCCAATAAATGTCCCAGGCACGGCTGCTTGATAAACACGGCCAACTGCTCTCCTTAATCCATCTCCTTTGAGTTGATCAAATATCCATGCTTGAGGTGCACCAGAAGCAAGCGCATAAGAGATTCCCATACATACTGCGGCGAGCAAAGACCAATAATAGTTCGAAGATAGTGCTAACCATAGCATTCCAAACCCATAGCAAAATGCAGAAATCGCCCAAACGCGGCAACGACCGTATTTATCTGCAAGAGCTCCAGTAAGGTAGTCTAACGCAGCACTAGCTATGTTTGAGACCGCAACAAATAGCCCAAATTGTGCTGCAGTAAGATTAATACCTCTTTCTGTGGTCATAAACTGAAGATAATATGGATCAAGAATTTTGTAGGCTACGTATTCTTGGAGAACCGTCCCAAGAACGAACCGCTTAATATAGTATTCCGCTTGAAAATGCGTTTCCGTCTCATGTTTTAGCATATTGCTATCCCTTCCTGACATATGTTTTAAGACGTTCTGGTTATATAGATATTCCAGCACTTCTCAATCTTTTATGCTCAGGTGCTGTCCTGTCTTTCGTTTCCTGCCATAATGTATATGGCTCAAAGCAATTCTCCTTTGTTTGTGTTTCTTAAGTACATTGTACAGAATTGTGGAGAGCCTTTTTATTTCATTTCACGCTACAGCTCGCCATCGAAATCTAAAAAGACCCAGGCGCTTATTCTTGGGAGCTAAGTAATAGTGAGAAAATTCAAGTGATCAGCGTGATAAATGGGTAACATAAAAGGAGAGCCGAAGCTCTCCTTTCTTTTTGATCCAAAACAGTCTGCTCTCAGTCTTTTTTGGCAGCCAGTTTTTCGCGCACTTTGGCGCTCTTCCCCACACGATCGCGCAGATAATAAAGTTTGGCACGACGCACACGACCTTTGCGCACGATCTCGATTTTGTCGATACGGGGCGAATGGACGGGCAGTACACGTTCGACGCCGACGCCATAGCTCAGACGACGAATCGTGATTGATTCATTGAGTCCGGCTCCGCGGCGGCCGATTACGGTCCCTTCAAAAACCTGAATACGGCTGCGGTCGCCTTCTTTAATCATCAGATGGGCGCGCACATAATCGCCGATATCCACATTTTTATAATCGTTCTTCAGGTATTCCTGTTCAACGGCTTTAACAATGTCCATATTGCGTATCCTCCTTCCCTTGACAGGTGTTCATACACGCAATTGCAGCGGACCACCCCTTTTTGACCTAGCAATCATATCTGTACCTTAAGATTTTGTCAAGAAAACAGGTCAATTCTCTTGTTAATTGGATTTTTCTTCCTTTTTCATCTGTTCTCCGGGCAGCAGAGGCAGAGAAGCCTTAGTTTTCTGCTCTCTGGCCTCCAACCAGGCTTTGATCTCTTCATGGGTCATGGGAAGCTTCGTCAGCAGCTCAGGCCGTCTTTTCAGTGTGAGATCAAGGGCAGCGTGCTGGCGCCAGGCTTCTATGCGGGCGGCGTGTCCGGACAGGAGCAGCTCAGGAACGGCTCTGCCCCTCCACTCAGCGGGGCGTGTGTACTGAGGCTCCTCCAGCAGGCCGGAAGCAATGCTCTCCTTTTGCCAGGCTTCGGCTGCAGGCAGCACGCCGGGAAGCATACGGGATATGACATCGATAAGGACAGCTGCGGCCAGTTCACCGCCAGTCAGCACATAGTCTCCGATGGAAAGCTCTTCCGCCTCACATTCATCCAGCACGCGCTGATCGACGCCCTCATAATGGCCGCAGAGCAAGATCAGATGGTCGAGTTCCGAGAGCTCCCTGGCCTTCTGCTGATCCAGAACGCGTCCGCGCGGGGAGAGATAAATCAGCTTTTCACGGCCTTCACCATGGGACTGACGGAAATCATCCTTTGCTTTGGTCACGCTCTGAAAAACAGGTTCGGCCATCATCAGCATGCCGACACCACCCCCATAGAGGGCATCGTCTACTTTTCCATATTCGTTCACCGCAAAATCACGGATCTGAATAAACTCGAGCTCATAAAGCCCGCGTTCCACTGCTCTGCCGCCGATTGAAGAAAGGGCGGAAGCTTTAATGATTTCCGGGAATAGGCTAAGACAGGTGAAGCGTTTCAATGAGCAGACCTCTTTAGTGAAACAGCGAAACATTTCATGCTAAATGAAAATGCTTCCGCAGCGCAATTCAGTATCCACCGTTTTCTGCTCACTTAACATTGATTAAGCCATGTGAAGCAGATGAAATACCGAAGCAAAAAGCGAATGAACAAGCTTGGAAAACAGGTCCGTCCTGGAGTCCGGAAAGCCTAAGCAAGCGGTCATCACGGCGCTTCTTTTTTGCCCTGGACTTCACGATAGACTTCGTAGAGGCCATCCGGCAATTCCAGCTCCAGCGTGCCTGCAGCGATATCTACCCGCTTCAGAATCTTGCGGAGAACGGGAATATAAATATCCGGCTCACCATTCTTGCAGACACGCAGCAAATCCTGTACCCCGTTGGAACTGACCTCAGCCACAGTGCCAAGCAGGCCACGTTGGCGATCGACCACACGGCAGCCCTCAAGATCACAGCTATACCAGCTGTTTTCCCCTAAGGGAAGGGCGAGTTCCCGGGGAATCGACAGATAAAGACCCGTCAGCTTTTCCGCTTCTTCCCGGCTGTTGATTCCGTCAAAGCGCAAAAAAACCTGATTGCCGCTGAGTGAGGCGTGGACGATACGAAGTTCACGCACGCATTCACCTTCTTCGGTTTCAGCACGACAGGTCCGCAGAGAAAGAAAGCGTTCAGGCTCATCTGCAGAGGCGCGGACTGTGATTTCACCTTTTAGTCCGCGAGCTTTGAGAAGTTTACCGCAGATGAGTCTTTCACGCATAAGCTAAAGTCTCCCTAACTGCTCTTGTTATTCGACGATATCGACTAAAATGCGTTCGCCAAGAGTGTTGCCTTTGGCCTTCATGATGGACCTGATGGCCTGTGCACGGCGTCCGCCGCGGCCAATGACGCGGCCCATGTCCTCGGGATTGACGCGCAGTTCGAGCACCGTCCCGGAACGGCTTTGGCTGCAGTTTATCTCGATATCTTCAGGATGTTCGACCAGAGGCTCGACCAGGGTTTTTAAGAGTTCTTCCATACCCAGGCCTCTTATTCAAGAGCGCCGGCTTTTTTAAGCAGGGCACGCACGGTTTCAGTGGGCTGAGCGCCTTTCTTCATCCATTCTTTGGCTTTTTCGATGTCGATATTGATACTTGCGGGATCGGTGCCGGGGTTGTAATTGCCGATTTCTTCAATGTTGCGACCATCTCTGGGATAGCGGGAGTCGGCGACGACCACGCGGTAATAGGGCTGTTTCTTCATACCCACACGTTTTAAGCGAATTTTGACTGCCATTTTCAGTTCCTCCTGAATGTGTTTAAATTTTAATATATTTGTGAACAGATCTAGAAAGGAAGCTTCCTGCCAAAAAGTCGACTGAGCTGGCCTTTCTTTCCCCTGAACATCCCACCAAATTTTTTCATCATCTTTTGCATGTCTTCATACTGGCGAACGACCCGATTGACATCCTGAACCGTGGTTCCGGAACCTTGAGCGATGCGTTTTCGCCTCGACGCATCGAGCACTTTATAGTGATCGCGTTCGTAAGGTGTCATAGAGCGTATGATGGCGGCAAAACGATCAAACTGTTTAGGATCGAGCTGTGAAGTATCGATTTTATTAGCTCCCGGGACCATGGAGAGCATGTCCTCCATCGACCCCATCTTTTTCATCTGCTCAAACTGATCCAGCAGGTCCTGCAGGGTGAACTGATTCTTCTGCAGACGTCGCATGGTTTTTTCAGCTTTTTCCTGATCCAGGTTCTGCTGGGCTTTTTCGATCAGACTGAGGACATCGCCCATGCCCAGAATACGCGAGGCCATGCGCTCCGGTTTAAAGCTCTCGAAAGCATCAAGCTTCTCACCTGTCGCAATCATTTTAATGGGCTTTCCCGTCATCTGGCGGATAGAGAGCGCCGCGCCGCCGCGGGCATCACCGTCCAATTTGGTCATGATAAAACCGTCGAGGCCGATGCGCTTATCAAATTCCAGGGCCACATTGACGGCTTCCTGACCGATCATGGCGTCGACAACCAGCAGTTTCTCTGTAGGCTTGACCGCTTCGGCAATTTCTTCCAGTTCTGACATGAGCTCATCATCAATGGTCATGCGGCCAGCGGTATCGACAATTAAGGTGTCAAGCAAAAGATAGCGGGCACGAGCTTCGCCGTCCCGGGCTATCTTGGCGGCCGATTTTTCTTCTGGATCAATATAAACGGGGACATCAATCTGCTCGGCCAGAACCTTCAGCTGTTCCTGAGCGGCCGGGCGATGAACGTCCACCGAAACGAGCATGGGTTTCTTGCCCTTTTCTTTGAGACTGCGGGCCAGCTTTGCCGCTGTCGTGGTTTTACCGGCGCCCTGTAAGCCATAGAGCATAATCACCGTGAAGCCGCTGGGAGAAACAGCGATTTTACTTTCGCCGCCGCCCAGAATATTGATGAGTTCCTCATTGACGATTTTGACCACCTGCTGGCCAGGAGTCAGACTTTGCATGACCTCAGAGCCTTTGCAGCGCTCGCTGATGGACGAGGTGAAGCTTTTGACCACCTGATAGTTGACATCCGCTTCCAACAGAGCCAGTCGGATTTCTCGCATCATCTCTTTGAGGTCTTTTTCGCCGATGCGGGCTTTGCCCTTCATACGGTCGGTAATGGCCTGAAGCTTGTCGCTCAGGGCAGAAAAAATCGCCATACCGGCTCCTTTCATCATCAGTCTGAGTCTCTTCAGCCCGCAGGCCGAGAGCATAGTCGCAATTTATTTAATCTCTGGCGGCTTGCTTCTTCGTCAGCTTTTGCGCTTCGACTAAAGCGCGACTGGCTTTGCTCAATGGTGCAAGAACCGCCTGTCTAAAGTCTTTCAGGTTTCCAGCATGGTCAGAAGTTCTGAGATAATCCTTTTATTCTCTTCTGGAGGTGCCTCCAGGGCTTCTCTCAACTTCTGAACCAGCAGTTTATTTCTGTTTATCAGCTCTAACTTACGATCTATTTCTTCGAGGCGTTCATAGCCTTTGCGCAGATTTTCGTGAACCGCCTGACGGCTGATCCCCAATGTTTCAGCCACTTCGGCTAAAGTAAAATCTTCATCAAAGCTCAGATGAAAAATGGCCTGCTGACGTTCCGTGAGCAGCCTGCCATAGCTGTCGAAAAGGCGTGCAGCCTCTGTATGTGTCGCTAGCTGTCTGAGATCAATCGCCATCTCAGGCAGAATAGCAGCTGCCTTTCATCCTGTCAAGCATTTTGCTTTACAGCGTTACCTGGATTCTCGCAATGATTCCTGTATCTGTGCTTTCCACTCATCAATGCGTCAGCGTTTCGTTGAGATTTTTTTGCTCTGCACTGGTATTACGCGTATTAATGCTCAATGGACTTCTTCGGGGCATCCCTCTTTACGCCTCTTCTTCGAGATTTTCCGGGAGAAGAGAGTTCACGTAAAAATCCGGGTCAAAATCCTGGAGATCGTCTATGCCCTCACCCAGTCCCACGAAATAAAGGGGCAGAGACGATTCTCTGACGACGGCGAGCGCCACGCCTCCTTTGGCATTGCCGTCGAGCTTGGTCAGGATTAAGCCGTCAACCGGGGTCGCCTCGTTAAAGGCTTTAGCCTGGACAAGCGCGTTCTGACCGGTCGTGGCATCAATCACGAGCAGGGTTTCCAGATGGGCTTCGGGAGCTTCTCTGAGGAGAATACGACGAATTTTAGAAAGTTCATCCATGAGGTTCTGCTTGTTGTGCAGGCGGCCGGCTGTATCCACGAGAAGTACATCAGCCTGACGTGAAAGCGCGGCATGGACAGCATCATAGACAACGGCGGCGGGGTCTCCACCCTCCTTGTTGGCAATGACCGGGCAGGAGGAGCGCTCGCCCCAAACCTGGAGCTGTTCTATTGCAGCAGCGCGGAAGGTGTCGGCAGCTGCAATGACAGGCGACTTTCCTTCTTCCTGATAGCGTTTGGCTAGTTTACCGCAGGTGGTTGTCTTTCCCGTTCCGTTGACTCCCACCATGAGAATTATGTTGAGCTTGCCGGCTTCCAGTTCGAAATTTTTACGAGGGCCAAGAATTTCCAGCATTTTCTCTCTGAGCGTCTTAAAAACGTGTTCGCTGCTGTTATCCCCGCTCTTCCTGATTTCATCTTTGAGGCTGTCAATGAGAAAGCTTGTCGCATCCATGCCAACATCAGCCTGGATCAGAGTCATTTCAAGCTCATCCAGCATGTCTTCATCAAAACGTCCCATCCCAGCAGCCATGCTGGTCATTTTGCGGCTGACAAAGTCACGGGTTTTTTTCAGTCCATCCTTAAATTTGGAAAAAATTCCCATATATCCTCCTGATCATCGTCAGTTTTCTTAGATCAGCACAGGGATTGTGGCAGGCCGATCTATTCTCAGTTTTTTTCCTGCAGAGAGGCATCTTCCAGACTGATTGACAGCAGGCTGGAGACGCCGCGTTCTTTCATGGTGACGCCATAGAGGCGTTCTGCAGCTTCCATCGTTCCCTTGCGATGAGTCACAAGGATAAACTGGGTATCCTCGCTATAATGGCGAATGTAGTCCGTAAAGCGAATGACATTGCTGTCATCCAGAGCTGATTCCACCTCGTCCAGTATACAGAAAGGCGCCGGCCGCAGGGCAAAAATAGCAAAAAGCAGAGCGATGGCCGTGAGGGCCCTTTCGCCGCCTGACAAAAGAGTGAGATTCTGAAGCCGCTTGCCCGGAGGCTGGGCCTTAATCTCTATGGGACAATCGAGCAGGTCGCCCTCACCAATGAGAAGTTCTGCACTTCCACCCTCAAACAGGGCGGCAAAACTCTTTTGAAACTCCCGGTTGATGGACTCAAACTTTTGCGAGAACTGACTGCGCATGGCTTCTTCCAGCTCTTGAATGACCAGGGTCAGTTGTTTTCTGCTCTTTTCGATATCGGCGCGCTGAGCCTGCATAAAGTCATAGCGGGTTTTTTCCCGTTCATAATCTTCCGGCGCGGAGTGGTTGATGGCCGGCAGAGCGCGGATTTTATTGCGCAGGCCTTTCAGTTCGCGAGCTGCCCTGGCACTGTCCTCCAGTTCTATGGCCGTCGATTCGACCTGACGATAACTGAGCCCGTAGCTTTCCCAGAGTCGATTTTTTTCTTCTCGCAGTTTTTCATCGAGTTGTTCGGCTTCCAGAAGACTGTGCTCTCGTCTGCTGCTTCGATCGGCCTCGCGGGAGGCAAGGTCCTCCAGGCGCTTAAAAAGTTCTGATTCCTGATCACGCCGGGAAAGGCGTTCATTCATCAAAGTTTGGCGCTCATTTTCCAGAGCTGCTACCGCTTCACGCAGATTCTTTTCCCTGGATTGACGCTCTTTTTCAGCTTCACGGGAATCGAGAAGTTCCTTTTCCAGACGAACTTTTTCCTCCGCCCTGGCGCGCCTTTCAGCTTCACGTCTCGCCACATCGGATTCCAGCTGCTCTTTAAGGCGCACAACCCCATTTAAAGATTCTTCGATGGCCCCCAGGCTGACGCGCAGATCAGCAACATTTTCACGCAGTTGATCGCGTTCCCGGCGATAGGCTCCGCGTTCATCCTCATTTCGCGCAAGCTCTTCCTGCAGTGCACTTTGCCGCTTCTGAGCTTCTGCGATTAAAGAGAGGAGTTCATCTTTCTTTAAGGCTCTGTCCTTTCTGTGGAGGGCATACTCTTCCAGGCGACTGTGCAAAGCCTCTGCTACAGGCGTCTGCTCTTCCACTTTGAGGCTTAGCTGGCTCAGACGTTCTTTAAGGACAGAGAGTTCCTGTTCGGCTGCACGAAGCTTAACCTGCAAATTTTCCTGTTTCTGTCCTTCATTTAGAAGCAGCGCTGTCGTCTCTTCTTTTTGCTGCTGACAGGCCTTGAGCTTAAGCTCCAAATCGGCCAAATCCCTGCTCGTCTGATCAATTTCCCGCGAACGGCTCAGCAGGCCGGAAAGTCCTTTTTTGTTTCTGCCGCCGGTCATCGAACCACCGGGATTAACAAGATCGCCCTCCAGTGTAACCACGCGCAGGCGCTTCTGACAGAGCTGTGAAATTTCCAGGGCATTTTGCAAATTGTCAGCAAGCACAATGCGGCCGCCAAGAAAGGCCAGAAGATCGGCAAGCTCAGCGGGAGCCTCCATAAATTCATCCAGGGTGCCCATATATCCACGGCTATGTGAAATAGTTCCGACTTCGCCCGGATTAAGCCGACGCTTTTCAATTTTATCCAGAGGCAGGAAGGTTTCCCGACCCGAGCGGGTTTCTTTCAGCCAGGTGATGAAGCGCGACGCCTGTTCGGCCGTTTCGACGACGAGATTGTGTAAAGCGGGGCCTAAAGCCGTTTCCACTGCGGTTTCATAGCGGCTTTCTACACGAATAAGCTCGGCGACAGGTCCCAGCAGACCCTGGGCAAAATCAGGCTTTTTCTCAGCTTCAAGGCTGATCGCTTTTACTGCCTGGTGGTAGCCTTCACGATTTTCTTCGAGCTGCTTCAAAGTATCTAAGAGAAACTGTTTTTGCCGAATTTCACTCTCAAAACGACGCAGCTCAGTTTCCACTTCCAGCAGACCTGCTTTTGCTTTGTCGACACTGCTTCTGGCAGCTTTTTCAGCTTCCAGCAAAAGACTAACGGCTTCTGCTTTCTGTTTTTCCTCCGCTGCAACTTCCTCGACTTGTGCCAGAACTTTAATTTTGGCTTCTTCCAGTTGTCCGGCCTGCAGCTTATCATCCTGCTCGCGGGCACTTTCCTGCTCTGCTTCACCATCCAGACGGAAGAGCTGACTATTCGTCTCAAAAAGTTTTTCGCGAATAGCATCCAGAGCTTTCTTCTGCTCCTCTTCCTTCAGTTCGCGGCTGTCCAGCTGTTTCTCCTGCTCCTGCAGCTCTTTCTCTTTTGCACTCAGGCTGGCGGAAATGCTTTCACGCTTTTCACGCAACTCAGCGACATGGCGTTCACGATCGGCAATTTTCTCGCTCAGCTCGCTGTAACTGTCCTCTTCATCCGACTTGAGCTGTGCCATATCCTGCAAGCGCTGGCGGCGAGCTCGATCCCGTTCACCCGCCAGGGCTGTTTCCTCATTGAGTGCCGAAAGAGCTGCGCTTTTTTCCATAAAAGCAAGGCGAAGCTCTTCCTCACGCTTTTCTTCAGCCTGATGCCTTTGTTCCTGGGCTTCTCTCTCCGCATATAAGGCAGTCTTATCTTTTTCAATTCGGGCAAGTTCGGCATCAAAATCTTCGCTTGTCGCCTTCAGAGCCTCAAGCTTCTTCTCTGTCTGATGAATGCCCTCCGTGCTCAGAGCAAGGTCCAGATCACGGACACGGGCCGAGAGTTCATCGTAAACCCGGGCTTCTTCCGCTTGTTTTTTAAGGGGTTCGAGACGTCCTTCAAGCTCGCCGATGATATCATCAATACGCAGCAGATTTTGTCCGGTGCGCTCGAGTTTGCGCTCAGAATCGGCTTTGCGCATCTTAAACTTGACAATACCTGCAGCTTCATCAAAAATGCGGCGGCGGTCTTCGGAGCGTTCACTCAGAATGTCGTCAACTTTTCCCTGGCCAATGATGGAATAGCCATCTTTGCCAATTCCCGTATCCGCCAGCAGCTCCGTAATATCTTTCAGGCGGCAGGGCAGTTTATTGAGGAGATATTCACTTTCACCGGAGCGAAAATAGCGCCTTGTTATGACAACTTCATCGTAGGCGAGAGGCAGACTGTGATCGTGGTTATCAAAATGGATGCTGACTTCCGCGCCGGAGAGGCGACGGCGTGCCGAGCTGCCATTAAAAATGACATCCTCCATTTTGCTGCCACGCAGATTGCGTGCACTCTGTTCACCAAGAACCCAGCGCACCGCCTCGGTCACATTGCTCTTGCCGCTCCCATTAGGGCCAACAATCGCCGTGATACCGGGATGAAATTCCACGACAATGTGATCGGGAAAGGACTTAAATCCCTGGATTTCAAGTGACTTCAAGTACATGGCAGCTCAAGACTCCCTGGTACCTGAGAGTTGTTCCAGGACAAAGCGGGAAGCTTTCTGCTCTGCTTCTTTTTTACTTCGGCCGCTGCCCCGTCCAAGAGGACGCTCATCAAACTTCACTTCTGTGGTAAAGATACGATCGTGTACAGGGCCTTCCTCACTGACAATTTCAAAATGGACCTGCGGTCGTGTGCTCAGAGTCTGGGCAAATTCAAGCAGTGCGCTTTTATAGTCATAGCGCAGTTGCCCCTGCAGCACCAGTTCAAGATAAGGTTGAAGTTCGCGCAGCACCCAGGAAGAAGCCACGTCAAAGCCTTTTTCCAGGTAGAGAGCGCCCATCACGGCTTCCATGGCATTGGCAAGGTTGGAGTCTTTCTCTCGTCCGCCGGTGATCTCTTCACCATGCCCAAGGAGCAAAACAGCGCCAAGATCAAGTTTCCGTGCCAGACGGGCCAGGGTTTCCTCGCACACTAAAAGGGAGCGCATCTTACTCATGCGCCCCTCAGCCATAGACGGACTCAAAGAGAAAAGAGCAGTGCTGACGCTAAGCTGTAATACCGCGTCGCCGAGAAATTCCAGGCGTTCATTATCGGCCCGTCTTTCCGGCGCATGCTCATAAGCCCAGCTTGAATGTGTCAACGCTGTTTCGAGTACATCGTCTTTTTCAAAAGGCAAATCAGCCCTCTGAATAAATTGACTGACCTCTTCCCTCATGCCCACGCATCAGAGATTGTTTTGAATATATTCGACAGCATCCCCGACCGTCTTGATACGTTCGGCTTCTTCGTCGGGAATAGAGAGATTAAATTCGTGTTCCAACTCCACCACCAAATCGACAATATCGAGTGAATCTGCATTAAGGTCATCGATAAAATCAGAGTCCATGGTGATAATCTCTTCTTCAATGCCCAGGCCTTCTGCAAGAATATTTCTTACTTTTTCAAAAATTTCTTCTTGATTCATGAAAGTTCCTCCTCCTGCATTTCATCATTTTTAGTTAAGCTTAGCGGATTGTCAAGCTTAGCTTTTAAGATTTGCAACAAACGCTGATAAGCAGCTAAAAGGTTCAGGAAAAAATAATGTCTTTGTTTTTCATCCAGTAATCCAGGCCCGAAAGCAACGTCATGATGAGAGCAAAAGCGCACCAGGAATTGCCAATCTGCATCACCCGTCCGATACCGAAATGAGGCATGATGACAGGTTCTAAAATCAGCCATATCAGGCAGAGCATCTGACTGAACGTTTTCCATTTGCCAAATTTGCTCGCCGCAATAACTTTGCCGTGAGTCGCTGCAATCTGTCTGATACCCGTGACAATGAACTCTCTCGCCATAATCAAAGCGAGAAAAAGCGTACCGATGCGGCCTCTCTGCACAAAGGCCATGAAAGTAACCAGCACCAGCAGTTTGTCCGCAATGGGATCCATGAGTTTACCAAAATTACTTACCAGATTACGAGAGCGGGCAATTCGTCCGTCAAGAAAGTCGCTGAGGCAAGCCAGGGCAAAAATCAAAAGGGCAATGAAATGAGCGCCGGGACCGGCGACAAAGTTATTCCAGTCCTGAGCCCAGGCAAAAGGCAATGGCAGCAAAAACAGCAGGATAAAGGGAATGAGCACGATGCGCATGATCGTGATCTTATTCGCTAAGTTCATATCTACCCTCCAAACTCACCGCTGTGAGCTCATAATCCCCGGCTGCTACAATCCTGCAGCGGAGCAGCTCGCCTGTTTCATGCCCAGGGGCCTGCGCTGCAATCTTGATAACGGGATCAATATCCGGGGCTTCGCCATAAGAACGGCCGGTAAAGAAAATGCCATCTTCGCTGATCCCTTCTAAGAGAATATCACAGATCTGGCCAATGCGCGCTTCGTTAGCCTTGCGGCTTATGCCCTGCTGCTGACTCATAATAGCCTCATAGCGAGCCTGAGCTACAGCCGGATCGACTTGTCCCTTCATGCCTGCGGCAAGGGTTCCTTCCTCCGGGCAGAAAATGAAGCAACCGAGACGATCAAAGGCCATTTTTTTCGTAAACTCGAGGAGCTCTTGAAAGTCTTCATCAGTCTCACCTGGAAAGCCCACCATGACGGTCGTTCGTAGAATCAAGCCGGGCAGAGCTGAGCGTAGTTTGGTGATAAGAGCTTCAAGGGAGCTTCGCGTTTCACGCCGCCGCATGGCCGTGAGAATGCGGTCAGAAGCGTGCTGAACAGGAAGATCAATATAGCGCAGAATCTTCGGTTCCTGCTGCATGAGTTCGATGAGCTCATCAGAAAAGGTGTCCCCATAAACATACATGAGGCGAAGGCGCTCAAGTCCCGGGACTTTAACCAGCTCACGCAGAAGTTTGGGCAGGGAGGGTTCCCCATAGAGGTCCTGGCCATAGCGACTGCTGTCCTGAGCAATCAGAATCTGCTCTTTAAAACCAGCCTCAACAAAGCTTCGTGCTTCTTCCACAAGCTCTTCAATCGGACGCGATTTCATACCTCCGCGGATGGAAGGAATCGCACAGAATGCACAGGCATTGCTGCAGCCTTCAGCGATCTTCAAATAGGCGTAAGGTCTGTCTGATGAAGCCTTATGGGGATTTTTCAGATGCGCCAGGCTGTCACCTTTGGCAGGCAGGGTGCAAATGCGCTCTGCCCTTTGCTTCAACGCTTTGCAGCGCTCCACGATTTTTCCGTATTCACGCGTCCCCAAGACGCTGTCGACTTCAGGAAATTCATGATAAATCTCCTCAGCATAGCGCTGAGCAAGACAACCAGTCACCAGAAGATATACTTCTCTTCCCCGGGCTTTCTGTTCCTCTTTAATGGCAGCCAGATCAAGGATAGCCGCAATCGCTTCTTTTTTAGCCGCATCAATAAAGGCACAGGTATTGACAATGAGGAAATCTGCCTGAGAAGGATGTGGGGTAAATTGAAAAGTACTTTCCTCAAGACGCGTTGTCATAACCTCAGCGTCAACCTCATTTTTGGGACAGCCCAGTGAAAGAAGATAATATCGATCCTGCATCAGTTTTCCGCTTCCATTCTTATTTGCTCCATGATGCGGGTGATGAGTGAAGGGGCATAGCCCCGACCGGCCAGACGCCTCATCAGGCGCGTCCGCTCTTTTTCATCCCCCCGTGCCAGACTTAAATCAAGTTCACGTATACTCTCCCCATCATCGGGAAGTTGATCCATATAGGCTTCTGCGACTTCCTGGCTTACGCCCTGTTCCAAAAACAGACGAAGCATATAGCGTTTCGATTTCGACTGGCGACCGCGGTGGCGCAGAGCAATGCGCGCGCAGGCACGCTTGTCATCTAAATAGCCATCATGTCTGAGACTCTCCAGTACTTCTTCAACCAGATCAGGCTCAAGTCCCCGAGAGATTAAACGCTCACGCACCCGGCCACTGCTCTTGCTTTTGTCCACTCCAATATAGCGCAGAGCAATTTCACGACCCTTTTGACAGGCTGCCGTCCTTTCGCGCTTTTCATCCTGAAGACCTGAAGCAAAAGCCTCTTCTATTTTTGCCAGAGCCGCTTCAGCTTTCCTTTTTCTTAAATCACTCTGTTCCTTTTGCTGCATCAGAGTTCAAGATTCAGGAGTTCGTCCACGTTGTCTTCTTTTTCGGCTTTTTTAGTATTCTTGCTGTCTGTATCAGCGACAGGCTCGCCTTCTTCTTCCTCTTCCTCTTCCGGCTCATAGTAATTGAGAATTCTGGCGCGTACCACCTGAGCCTCATCGGGATGGTCTTTCAGCCACTGTCTTGCATTTTCCCGACCCTGACCGATACGTTCTCCTTCGTAGGAATACCAGGATCCGCTCTTTTCAATAAAGTTGAGATCAGCACCCATATCAAGAATACAGCCCGCATCAGAGATTCCCTCATCATAGAGAATATCGAATTCAGCTTCACGGAAAGGCGGCGCAACCTTATTCTTGACCACGCGAACTCTCGTATGTGAACCAATCACCTTATCCGCATTTTTCAGAGTTTCTATGCGGCGCACATCAAGACGCACGGAAGCATAGAATTTCAGGGCCCGTCCACCGGTTGTCGTTTCCGGGCTGCCGAACATGACGCCGATTTTCTCGCGCAGCTGGTTGATAAAGATGACCGCCGTCTGCGATTTGTTGAGAACTCCAACTAACTTGCGCAGGGCCTGAGACATCAGACGAGCCTGCTGTCCGGGTAGTGACTCACCCATTTCTCCGTCAATTTCAGCTTTAGGTACCAGCGCCGCTACAGAGTCGACGACGATGAGATCAACCGCTCCGCTGCGTGCCAGAGCTTCTGTGATCTCCAGCGCCTGCTCGCCATTATCCGGCTGAGAAATAATAAGGTTGTCGATATCAACGCCGATTTTTTCAGCATAGGCTGGTTCCAGGGCGTGTTCTGCATCGATGAAGGCCGCGATGCCATTGGCTTTCTGAGCCTGAGCAATACAATGCAGAGCCAGAGTGGTTTTGCCCGAAGACTCAGGTCCGTAGATTTCGGTGACCCGGCCGCGAGGAAAACCGCCAATTCCAAGAGCTACATCCAGTGAAAGCGCACCGGTGGAAATCGATTCAATATAACGGGGCTGGGTATCATCACCCAGGATCTGGACCGCTCCCTTGCCGAATTGTTTTTCAATCTGTTCAAGCGCTATGTCCAGAGCGGCCTTGCGGTCCTCAACACTAACGGGTTCGACACGCTGTTTGGATTTACCATTTTTATTTCTAGCCATCTAAAGATCCTCCACCAATCTATTTACGAGTATTTAAATTATACGAAAAGGCCCTCAGGCCTGCAACGAAAGGACACGACAAATGACGACAAAAGCTCTCAGTTTCCTTTATCTCAGTTAGAAGCATCTTTGCCGCAGAGGGGCTCTTCAAGCAAGCGACAACGCAAAAGTTCAAGCGCAGAAAAGACAGAGGCTCTGCGGATGGAATTTCTCTCCCCCTCAAAGAGAAATCGTCTCACCACGCTTGAGCGGGCATCATGCAAGGCAATATAAACAAGACCGATGGGCTTTCCTGGCTCAGCACCGCCGGGGCCAGCCAAGCCGGTGATGGAGAGGGCAAAGTCGCTGTGTGTTCGTCGACAAAGTCCCTCCGCCATCGCTATGGCACAGCGTGGACTTACAGCTCCATCCCGCTCGAGAATCTCGGTTGGTACGCCAAGGAAATCTCTTTTCATGGCATTGCTGTAAGTGACCACTCCCCCGTCTAAAACTTCAGAAGCCCCGGGTATTTCTGCCAGAGTCGCAGACACCAGTCCTGCCGTGCAGGACTCTGCAAAAGCCACAGTCTGCCTGCGCTGGCGCAGCAGAGTAAAGACAGTGCGTGTCAGGTCACTGAGTTCCTCGTTGACACTCATTGATCGAGTTTCATGTGCCTGCGATAGGCTTTGAGGGTGTTTTTCAGCAGCATGGCGATGGTCATGGGACCCACCCCGCCAGGTACGGGAGTAATGGCAGCCACTTTATCGGCGACTTTTTCGTAATCCACATCGCCGCAGAGTTTGCCGTTTTCGTCACTGTTGATGGCGACGTCGACCACAATTTGCTCAGGGTTGACATAGGTTTCATCAATCATTTTGGCACGTCCCATGGCGCTCACAAGAATATCCGCCTTGCGGCATATCCCCGGAAGATCACGCGTTTTAGAATGGCAGACTGTGACCGTGGCATTTTCGCGCAGGAGCAATAGGGCCTGGGGTTTACCCACGATATTGCTGCGCCCGAGCACCACGGCATTTTTCCCTTTCAGATCGATATTGCAGCGCTTGAGCAGTTCCATCACACCGTAAGGAGTGCAGGGCAGGAAGCCATCCAAACCCAGAAGCAGACGGCCGGTGTTCACCGGGTTAAAAGCATCTACATCTTTCCAGGGGTCAAGAGCTGCCGCGACTTTCTGTTCATCAATCTGTTTGGGCAGAGGCACCTGAACTAAAATGCCGTCAACTTTTTCATCGTGATTGAGCTTGTCAATCAGCTCCAGAAATTCGCTTTCGCTGACATTTTCATCCAGTTCAAATTTAAAGGATGCAAAGCCCGCTTTGGCACAGGCCTTTTCCTTGTTTCGGACATAGACAGCAGATGCAGGATCCAGACCGGCCTGCACAACAGCAAGTCCCGGTGCACGAAGACCCTTCGCCACATAACTGGCGCACTCATCGCGAGCTTCATCGCGGAGACTCTGAGAAATTTCTTTTCCATTCAGTACTTTCATTTTTTCCTCCATGCTGAATCTAAATCAGCTGTTTTTACTTGTTTCAGATCCTGGTGTTTCATGCCTTTGCAGGCTTCATATTTTCCAGAATCAGTGTTTCCAGGTTTCAGTAAAATCCTGAAAGCAGTAGCTTTCAGAAATCATGCATTTTCTTTAAGCGCTTCAAACTCTTCAGCTGTCATGAGAACTTTACGCGGCTTACTACCCTCAAAAGGACCCACCCAGCCATTTTCATGCAGAGCATCAATCAATCTTGCGGCCCGCGGATAACCAATCGTCAGCCGGCGCTGAAGCAGCGAAACAGAGGCATAGCCCGTTTCAATACAGGTTTGCAGGGCATCCATAAGAAGCTCATCTTCTTCAGACTCTCCCGTTCCCTTGGCTTTTTTACCATCACCACCCTCACTGAGTTCCAGGGCACGCTGGACATTTTCATCATAATCCGTCGTGTAGCGGTTTTTCAGCCAGGCAATCACGCGTTCAACTTCCGCATCACTGACAAAAGAACCCTGGCCTCGCAGAGGCTTGGATGCACTCTGCGGATAGTAGAGCATATCGCCCTTGCCCAAAAGTTTTTCCGCACCGCCCATATCGATGATGGTCCGGGAGTCAACCTGAGAGGCCACAGCAAAAGCAATACGGGAAGGAATGTTGGCCTTGATCACACCCGTGATGACATCGACTGAAGGCCGCTGTGTCGCAATAATCAGGTGAATGCCCGCCGCACGGGCCATAGCCGTCAGGCGGGAAATCGCATTTTCCACCTCCGTGGGCGTTGTCGCCATGAGGTCTGAGAGTTCATCAATGACGACAAGAATCAGGGGCAGGTGCTCCCCCCCTTCGATTTGTCCATAACGGACGAGTTCATTATAAGCTCGGAAATCGCGCACACTATTTTCCGCAAAAAGACTATAGCGATGGGTCATTTCATTCACAGCATATTCCAACACGCCATACGCTTTTTTGGGATCTGTCACAACCGGTGCGAGAAGGTGGGGAATGCCATTATAGACACTAAGCTCCACAACTTTCGGGTCAATCATGAGAAGCTTGAGATCTTCCGGTGAGCTGCGGAACAGAAGCGAGATTAAAATGGAGTTAATGCAGACCGATTTCCCCGATCCGGTGGCTCCTGCAATGAGAAGATGGGGCATTTTACTCAGATCGCAGAGAATCTCGCTTCCCTGGATATCGCGGCCAAGAGCCGCGCAAAGCGGAGCTTTTTCATTGCGAAAAGCCTTTGATTCAACCAGGCCCCGCAGTAAAACCGGAGAGGTTTTTTTGTTGGGAATTTCTATGCCGATAGCCGATTTTCCAGGTATAGGAGCCTCAATGCGAACACCCGTAGCAGCTAAAGCCAGAGCGATGTCATCAGCAAGGTTGACAATTTTTGACACTTTAACACCGGGTCCAGGGCTTAGTTCAAAGCGAGAAATGGTCGGACCTGTGATGAAATTGATGACATGGGCATCTACCCCGAAATCCCGGAGCGTTTTTTCAAGCTTGGCCCCGAGCAGGCGGATTTCCTCTTTGTCTTCAGGACTTCGTTCCTGACTTTTATCTTCATTAAGCAGACTGGTGGGCGGCTTTTCATAATGGGCAAAGAGAGAAAGCTGTTCACCGGCAAGGCGATGCTTTTGTGCTTTACCCTCACTGCGATCCTTCCAGAGATCACGCGAGCTTTCTTTTTGCAGAGAAGCCTGATCCTCCTTAATATCCTGGGCAATTTGGTCAAGTTCCTTACTTTCGTCCAGGATTTGGCTTTTATTTTTTCCTTCACCACCGGAGGCTGCTGCGGGCGAAGGCTGAGACCGATATCCCTGATTTTCAGAAACAGTCTCCTGCATCGAAGCGCTGTGGCCTGCTGTGTCTACAAGATAAGCTTCTTTCAAGGGAATGAAGACAGGTCGAACGGAAGGTTCTGCGGAAGGAATGGGACCAGCCGCCTTACCCTCTCCAGATAGGACTTCAACCTTCTGCGTCAGCCCTCCTGTCAGTCTTGCGCTGCTTCTTTCCGCTCCGCCATCGCTTTTATCCATCGGGTTAAGAGGGTAGTCCTTCTCCGGCGAATGCACATCCCAGCCATATTCTTCTTTCCCACTCTCCAACTGAGGCTTGCCGCGCCAGTCACCGTGCGGAAGTCCATAGGCAACAGGTTCAGGTGTTTCGGGGATCTCCGCCTGGCAGAGTGTTGAGTTTACATCCGGGAAATCTTGCCTTGCCTCTCTCTCACAGCCTGACTGCGCTCTGGCTGCAGAGAGTCCAAAGCCACCATCCTCCGTGAGGGGAGGAAGATCCGGGCCCAAGCCATCATCGGCGCAGGGTATCGAACCCACCCCAAGCGGAGCCTGTTCCGGCGGAAAATGCAAACCAGCGGAATAAACAGGCCGATGTGCCTGGGGTTTCGTCCAGTCGAAATTGGGCAGGGGATTTTCCTCAGGTATTTCCTCTTCCGGCAGATCCTCCCCAGGTCTCATTTTTTCATCATCCTGCTGTTGAAGCATATTTTCCCTCCGTTGACGTAAACGATAAATGAAGTATTTGCGACTCTCTTCTCCCACTTTTCTGGCCCCTGAGTTTACAGCCACCGCCGTGCGCTTAAGGAACTCTTTCCAGGATAGATCAAAGGCCAGCGCCGAGAGCGCGAGAACCTGGGTAAAGAGGATAATCAGGCTGCCTGCATAGCCGCTCAGTCGAATGAGACTAAGGGCAGCAAGAGATCCGATGAGGCCTCCATTCCAGAAAGGTCCGTGTGAGATAAGCTCAGGCTGGCTTCCACCCCTGTAAAAAAGCTCGAGAGCACGGCTGGCAAGCACTTTATCATCAACCGAAGCGGCAAGATAAACTTTTTCCGGATCAAGGCTGAAAGCTGCGATCAAACTTACAGCAGTGATAAAGAGCAGGAAAACACAGACTCTCCGGCCCAGTGAAAGCTGTTCTTTTTTTTCAAGTATGAGCTCTGTGGCCAAGTAGAAAAACAGGAGCGGAAGCACCAGCGCAAGACTCCCAAAAAGCCCCGTACTCAGTGATCTGACCGCAGCTCCGAGGGCGCCGCTTAGTCCACCTGGAGCCCAGAGGAAGAAAGCCAGGAGAAGTCCACCGGCGCCAAAAAGAATGGCTGCAAGTTCACCATTGGGTCTGGAGTCACTCAGCAATTCTTCGCCATCCGTGTGGAGGCTATCAGACTCCTGCACTTCCGCGACTTTATTTCTTAACTTTTCGTCAGCCTTAGTCATCACTCTTATTTCATATGCCGCATTGTATTTTTTTCGGCTTCTTGGCGTTTCTGCAAAATCATGGCCGTCTGCAGGAGAGCCAGAGCAGATTTTGCGTCACAAATGCGTCCGCCCTCTACCCATTTCAGAGCCTCACAAAAAGGCAGTCTGAACGCATGGAGAAATTCACCTTGATCTAAATGTTGCTCTCCAGGGCTTAGTTCTTCGGCAAGATAGAGATGCAAAAGCTCTGAGGTGTAGCCCGGTGAGGGGAACATGGCCGATAGTTTTTGCCATTTTTTTGCATGGTAGCCTGTTTCTTCAGCCAGTTCTCTCTGGGCACAGATCAAAGGATCCTCCTCCGGCTCCAACTTTCCTGCGGGAATTTCACAGAGAATTTCTCCTGTGGCCGCACGGAACTGGCGAACCAGGAGTACCTCTCCCTCGGCGTTCAGCGCGAGTATGGCGGCTCCACCATGATGTCGCACCACTTCACGTGTTTGCACGACGCCATCCGGCAAACTGACCTGCAGTCGCTCAAGATCCAGAATGCGACCGTGATAGAGTCTTTCACTCCCGACAATATTCTCCTGAAGATCCTTATCAAAGACCTCCTCTAAAGGAAGACTGCTCAGATCATTTTTCTGCTCATTCATATCTTCAACTTGTTCCTGCTCGTACTCTTTTGTCACAGCTCGCTTGCTCATTTATTTTCAGCTTTCACGTTTCGGGCAATCTCGCCTACAGCAAGAGCATCACAGCGATTGTTATACTCATTATCGGCATGACCTTTGACTTTAATCCAGCGAATGTTATGCAGGCGATCCTGCGCCAGCAAAGCCTGCCAGAGATCCGGATTGCTCACGGGATTGCCTGCGGCATTCTTCCAGGCATTGCGCTGCCATTTAGTCAACCAATGTTGATTAAAGGCAGAAATTAAATAGGCGCTGTCACTGTGCAAAGAAACGTTGCAGGGTTCTTTCAGGGCTTTAAGCGCTTCCAGGGCCGCCGTCAGCTCCATGCGATTATTCGTTGTATCTGGAACAAAACCGCTCAGTTCTTTTTCAAAACGACCCGCAATCAGGATGGCTGCCCATGCACCAGGGCCAGGATTGCCGGAGCAGGCGCCATCTGTGTAAATCACAACTGTCGGTCTTCTATCCTCCATGGCGTCTCCTTCTTCTGCTGGCAGCTTCGTATGATCTCTTAAGCCAAAATCTGAGACTTTCTCCGCAGACTCGGCATACACTCGGGCTCATTTGAAAATTATAGCATAGACACCGTTCAAACTCACTTGACACGAGCTGTCACTTCGCTATAATGATGAAGCGCTTCGGGGTGTAGCTCAGGTGGCTAGAGTGCTTGCTTGGGGTGCAAGAGGTCGCTGGTTCAAGTCCAGTCACTCCGACCAGATTAAAGCTCCTGTTTCAGGAGCTTTTTTTGTGGAAAAATTAGAAAGAAAAAGAGCAGCCTTAAGGCTGCTCTATCTGGCAGGGGAGACGCGATTCGAACACGCAACCGACGGTTTTGGAGACCGTTGCTCTACCGTTGAGCCACTCCCCTAAGAACCTGCTCATCTTAGCAAAGGCGTTTGTGCCTGTCAAGAAAGAAGATATCCAGACCAAGGCACTAAGGCTTCATGACAAAGGGCAAAAGTTCAAGATAGCCTTCAGCTTCCATCTGTTCCCGGGGAATAAAGCGCAGACTGACACTGTTGATACAGTAGCGCAGACCGCCCCTGTCCTTCGGTCCATCCGGGAAAACATGTCCCAGATGATTGCCATTACCGCGGCTATCTACTTCAATGCGGGACATTCCGTGAGAGTCATCATCTTCATAGTCCGTCGCATCGGTAGTCACCGTCATGGCGAAAGAGGGCCAGCCACAGCCGGCATCGAATTGATCATCAGAAGAAAAAAGTGGTTTGCCGCTGACTTTGTCGACATAGAGGCCAGGTTCAGAGGGAACAATATAATCTCCCGAATGAGGCGGCTCAGTTCCCTTCTGCCGCAGGACCTTGTAAGATTCTTCATCAAGCATTTTTCTTAAATCATCGTCCGAAGGGAGCGCTTTTTCAGGAAAAAGCGCTTCTTCAGCCTGGCTGAGATTGATATGACAGTAGCCACCGGGATTTTTATCAAGATAATCCTGATGATGTTCTTCTGCCGGGATAAAGTTTCTTAGATCTTCCAAAATGACTGTGGGCTTCTTCCCCAGCTTTTTCTCCAGAACAGCCAGTGTGGCTTCAGCAACCTTACGGCTCTCCTCATCCGCACTGAAAATAGCTGCCCGATATTGAGCGCCGATATCATTGCCCTGGCGATTGACAGAAAGTGGATTGATGATTCGGGTAAAGCGCAGCAAGAGCTCAGCCAGATGCACCCGTGAAGGATCGTAAGTGATTCTGACACTTTCCGCATGACCCGTATACGGGATATCGTAATAAGTCACATGATCCCCTTCACCATTGGCATAGCCAACTTCCGTATCAAGGACCCCCGGGACTTTTTTAAAATACGCTTCTGATCCCCAGAAACAACCTGCTGCAAGAACAATTTCCTTCTGTGTCTGAGTTCCCTGTGCATAGACACTTTTTTGGATTTGAGCTGCCATTTCCGCCTCACTTCCCTGCTCCTCAGGCTCGGTAGAATCAACTGCATTAAGCTTTTCCGCGACTGAGGAACTGTCATCATTTTGCAAAATCGACCTGCTGTCAATTTTTTTCTGAATTTTACTGACCAGAGGATATTTTATGGCATCGTTGGTCAAAGTTGCTGTGCCGGAAGACACAGGGGATTCAGCCTTTGAGTTTGCTGAGCCGTTCTCTCCTGGCACGTTCTTCCCAGGATTTATCGAGCTCGGGGAGTTTTTCGCCATCGTGGTATCTCCGAAAATAGGCCAGCTCGATGAGGGTGTCCGTGAGATCCGGATTTTTGGGTAAAAGACTACCGTGCATGTAAGTAGCAAAAAGATGATGCACCACAGCGCCTTCGCTTTGATCTTCTCCATTGTTGCCCATTCCCTTAATGACTTTGCCCAAAGGCTGTACGCCAGGTCCTAAACGGGTTCTTCCCGCATGATTTTCAAACCCGATCAGGATGGGATCAAGTCCCTTTTCTCTGAGCAGCGGCGACTCACAGAAAAGATCACCGGTAAAACGGTATGTCCCTGCTTCGGTGACGGCATCAATGACGCCAAGCCCTTCGATCCATTCTCCTGAGGAGCTTTTGTAACCCTTGCCAAGAAGCTGATAGCCGCCGCAAATGGCAAGGCCAGGCAAACCCTGGAGGATGCCTTCTTTAAGCTGAGGACCTTTGACATGGAGAAAATCCTCAATCAGAACTTTCTGAGCACTGTCCTGACCTCCTCCAATAAAAAAAAGGTCAAAATCATTTGGATCAAAGTGCTCGCCCAAACCGACAGGCACGGTCTCAAAAGAAAGTCCCCGGCCTTCCGCCCGATGCTTCAGAGCCAGGACATTACCGCGGTCCCCATAAAGATTAAGGTAGTCCGGATATAGATGTGCCAGACGCAGCGTCACTTTATTCATGTTCTGCTCCCTTCACCTGAGCGGCCCTACCCTTACTCTCCGTTTGAGCGCCAAGAGCCAGAAGCCGTTCTCTCAAATGGAGCATGGCGGTATAGTTTGGCAATATAGCCAGTTTTTCATCCGGTTCAAGACTGTTTACAGCTGTCAGAAGAGTTTCATCAACGGTGTCCATTAAACGGAGTTTATTTTCGTCAACACCTGCATAGACAAGACGCAAGGCCATGTCTGCAGCACGGCTGCCGCTGAGAAAAATCAGTCTGACCTGATTTAAAAGTCCCGAGGCAAGCACCTCGAAGTCAATGTCCCATATCCAGGAAACATCACAGCCATCCTGCTCACGGTCATTGAGCAGCAAATAAAGGGCTTTGATCTGCTTGTCCGACTTAATATAAGAAATGGCCTGTTCAGCGCCCACAGGATTTTTAATTAAAATAACAGAGAGGTCGCGGCCCTTAAGCTTTTGCTTCTCCATACGCCCACTGACGGGCCGCACTTGAGGCAGAACTTTAAGCCAACTTTCCTGCTTCACGCCAAGTTGCACGGCGCCAAGCACGGCAGCAGCGGCATTGTAGAGATTGTGCAGTCCGGGTATACCAAAGCGCAGCTTGGTTCCCTCCTCTCCAGCCGAATGAAAAAGAGCCAGCCCTTCCGCACCTTCTTCCGCATCCGGGTAAAAGCTGAAGTCAGGCACAGGCCGGGTGAAGCCACAGTGTGCGCAATGGTATTCTCCCAGATGAGCATAGGCTGTCGCACTGTGCGTGAGATCCTCTCCGCAGATTGGGCAGCGACGGCTTTCCAGGAGAAGATCATCCTGAAATGGCTGCATGGCTTGCGCATCCATACCAAAGAAGCGGCTGCGGGTTTTGCCGACCTCACTTAAAGAAGCACAGAGCGGGTCATCTGCGCAGAGCACAAATCCAGTGTACTCCGGACACTGCTCTAAGGCTTCACGAATGAGCTCACGTGTATGATCCAGCTCGCCATAACGGTCAAGTTGATCGCGGAAAAAGTTGCTGACAATACAAACCTGAGGTTTCAGGAAACGAGTCAGTCGTGGGAACCAGGCCTCATCCACTTCAAAAATGAAAAGAGGATTCTGCGCTGTTTTTATTTCCCGGCGCCGGGCAAGCAGGCTGGAAACCAGGCCATCTTGCATGTTGGCCCCGCTGTCGTTGGCAAAAACTTCCCGCCCCTCTGCCCGCATAAGTTCGGACAGGGTATGAACGATGGTGGTTTTACCATTCGTACCTGAAACCATGACGATCTCTCGTCCTTCGCAGATATCCTGCAGAAAGCCGCGATAGATCATGAGGGCAACGCCGCCCGGCAAGGCGCTTGCCGAGCGCCCGGACTTAAGGCTGATAAAGCGGATTATGCGACCTGCACAGAGTGCAAGCCAACGGCGGAAACGCCCCAGCAAGCCGGGATTTCGTGTAAAAAAACGTGAAGACATAGAGAGCCAGCACCTGTCCAAAGTCATTTTTTTTCATCTTAACAAGGCCGATATGAGCTGTCAATTTAAGTCAAAGGCCCCGATCTCTATAAGAAATCGGGGCCATACTGGTGAGTCATCAGATGGATGATCAGCAAAACAAACCAACTAAAGTCTGAACTCAGGCGTTGACTTTAGCCTTGAGTTCTTTGCTTTTTTCATCGTTATCCTTGCGCATTTGTTTGCGCGAATCAGCCAGATCACGGTTGCGTGCCCAGGAGTGCATGATCAGAGCCAGAGCAACGACGCCGTAAGAGATAAAGGAACGGAAGTATTCACCGATCATGGCGTTGCCAGTAAGGGTTTTACCGGCTACCGGCATGACAATAAACATCATGTGGAAGAGCAGGACGCCGATGAAGACGTTCGGCAAACTTGCACGGCTGACCGAAGCGCCGCCGACAAGCAGAGCTGCGGCTGCAAATAACGAAACCTGATCAGCGCCATAAGTGGTGTTCATGGTACCGATATTCTGCAGGTAAATAATTTGCCCATAGCAGGCCAGGACGGTAGAAATCATGATGGACTGCACGCGGATACGATCCACGGCCATGCCGGCATCATTAGATACGCGCTGATCCTGACCAACAGAACGCATGTCATGGCCCAGTTTTGTATTGCGGAACCAAACCGTAAACAAGCAGGCGAGAACAATCAGAAAAATCGTGAAAACCGGAACATAGATTCCGGAGCCCGGCCAGAGCTCGAATTTGATAAAGTCATCGAAGGCCCTTCCTGCCTTGAGTGTAACGGTACTGATGACACCATAGCCACGGGACAAAATAAGGTTTGGATCATGAAACTTGATGACGCCGCCGCAGAAAAAGAGCATGAAGAACTGATAAAAACCGGAGATAAGGAAGGAGAGAATCATTGAAGTGATCATCTCACGTCCCCTGGCTTTATTCAGAACATGCCCGGCAAATGAGCCAAGTAAAACGGCAATGGGCGTTGCCAGTGCCATGGCAACGAAGAGGCCTTCGACACCAGTAAGTCCCCAGTCCTGAGAGAAAATAATACCAATCTGACCCGCCATAGCCCCCAGGGTAATGGCAAAGTTGATCCCCATACCAGCCATAACCGGTATAAGTAAACTCGTCACCAGAAAGCTATTGCGCACCAGGCGTGTGAGGCCCTCACGAAGGAGGTAGACCCCGGTATACTTGGAAAGAGGAATACCCACGCTGATAATGACAATAAAGAGCAGCGGCACAGACATGTTCCGCAAAAATTGTTTTTTATCCTTCAGTAGATCCATTATTTTTTACCTCTCTTTCTGGTCAGAGCGTAAACAATCAGACCATTGGTTACGATCATGCGGATAACTTCGGAAATATCCAGCTGAATCGCGCTGTTGATCACCGAAGGAGTCAGAGAGATGACACCCTGAAAAAGGAAGGCGCCAAGCAGCACATTGAGCATGTTGGCCTTCGTAATCGAGGCGCCGCCAAGCAGAATGGCTGCAACCGTCGGGAAAGTAAAGCCGTTAGGTGCAGTGTAATACTGAGCATAGCCAAAACTCTGTGCATAGACAATGATACCAATCGCTGCAAGGGCACTGGACATAACCACAGAATAAGTCCTCATGCGGTTAATGTTGATCCCGGCAGCTTTAGCATAATCAGGATTGCTCCCAACAGCCGTCATGGCCGTTCCTGTTTTACTGCGGAAGAAAATCCAGATCAGCAGGCAGAAAAATAAGGTAAAGAGAATCGTCCCCACTGGAATTTCAATACTTTCAGCATTACCGAAGTAATCATTCCCCATCGGGATGCTGACATGAAGGAAATCATCGAGAATATGTTTCCAATACTTGGCGAGACTGATGGTCACACGCAGTCCGGAGCCTTTATAGCCTTGTACGCTGGCCGGATTATGAAAAGGCAGGCCAACCCACATCATCTGGAAAAAGTAAATGAAAGAAAAGCCAACATAAGTGGCGATCATCATTTCATCTCCTTTAACCCTGTTTAGAAGGAGTGAGTAAAACCAACCGAAGACTCCTCCGAAAAACACCCCAATAAGGCAGGCCGTAAAAAAGCCGGCAGCGCCAGTGAGAAAATACTCCATGGTGATTGCTTCGGCGAGAAGACCGCCAACAATGCCAATTGGAACGCCAAAGTTCAGACCGGTACCCGATTGAATCATCGGAACCATGGACAAAACAAGGATGCCATTCATGGCAAAGCGCGCAATCATATCATTGAGCGTTGCAACACGACTGACCTTAAAAAATCCGGCGATGAGGTAAAGGAAGAGCAAGAAGAGGGCGATGATGATACGTGCCCAACCAAAATCATTGATCCACCTTTTGAAACGTTCACCCGTAGCCGGACGTTCGCTGTTATTCTGGCTCATGCACCGACCTCCTCAATTTTCTCTCCAGACATCAGCAAGCCAAAGTCCTCAGGTTTGGCTTGCGGAGGCAAAATACCGAAGATTTCTCCTTCACAGGTCACAGCAATACGGTCGGATATGGAGCGAAGCTCTTCAAGTTCCGAAGAGACAATGATAATGGTTGTTCCATTCTCCGAATTGTATTTGCGTAAAGCTTCCAAAACAAGTTCTTTCGCCCCGACATCAATGCCGCGGGTAGGCTCAGAGACCAGAAGAATTTCCGGATCCAGACAGAAAGCTTTGGACAGGCAGATCTTCTGCTGGTTCCCTCCGGACAGATTGCGTACTTTCTGACCTGGACCCGTGCAGCGAATTTCCAGTTTATCAATATATTCCCTGGCAATTTTATCCATGGTCTTATCATCGCGGAATTTGAATAGTCCACCCAAAATAGACCGAATGCCAACATTTTTGATTTGCAGGGCATTAAAGAGAATATTCCACGATATCGGCTCATCCAGGAGCAGTCCAACACCCCGGCGGTCTTCCGAAACGAAAGCAAAGCCATGCTCCAGAGCATATTTGGTGTTATTCAGGGAGAACGGTTCTCCTTTATAGAGGACTTCTCCCCCCGCCTCATAAATGCCCATCAGACCATTGGCAATACCCAGCTTACCCTGACCGGCAAGGCCCGCAATTCCGAGGATTTCGCCCTTATGAACCTCGAGGTTAACGTTTCTCACGGCCTCACCGGGCATGTCGACCCAGAAGTTTTTCATGCTGAGAATAACTTCATCGGAGATTTGACGTTTGGACTTATTTTTTGAGAAGTCCTCCATGCTCTCGACGTTTCGGCCCACCATTTTTCTGGCGATTTCCAGTATATTGGTTTCTTCTTTATCTTTTTCATCAACGACGAGGCCATCACGCATGACCAGAACCTTATCGCAGACCTCCAGGATCTCTCTCAGACGGTGTGAAATAAAGATAATAGCAATACCGTTTTCTGAAAGTTTTTTCATGCTCTGGAGGAGGATATCCGCTTCTGATTCAGTGAGCACAGCCGTAGGTTCATCTAAAATCAACAGGCGTGTTTTGATTTTGCTGATTTCACGGGCAATTTCAATAAATTGCTTATGACCGACAGGCATTTCGGAAACCGGGCTGTTAATTTCCAGTTCCACGCCCATTTTTGAGAGAGCAGACTCCGCTATACTTCGGATTTGCTCCTTATCTACGGTCTCGAGCTTTTTACCATGTTTGCCGAAAATTTTTGATATAACGTTTCCCTTCGAAGGTTCACGGTTCAGCATAATATTTTCTGCAACCGAAAAACCAGGAATCAGCGAAAACTCCTGGTGAACCATGCCGAGTCCGGCATAGAGAGCATCCAAAGGCTTTTTAAAATCAACTTTTTTCCCATCAATAAGGACTTCTCCCGTATATCCACCGGTTTCCCGGATAACGTCCATACCAAAGAGAATATTCATCAGGGTAGATTTCCCTGCTCCGTTTTCTCCGCACAGCCCCAGGATTTGCCCCTTCCTGAGGGTAAAGGAGATGTCCTTTAATACCACATTGCCGTCAAAATCCTTGCCGACATTGCGCATCTCCAGTAAAGGTTCATCTTTCATGAGCTACCTCAAATGTGATCCAAAGTCCGTCTGAGCCTCAGATCAAGTACATGGAGACGGCGGGAAAAACGCAGTTGCGATATTCCCGCCGTCCAAATCAAATCATCTAAAAAGCAAAGCTACACTTTCCTGATTTCTCTCAGAGAAGACGTGGCATTTTGCTTATTCGCCTTTGGTTTCTTCTGTAGTCTCTTCAACCGGCTCATTCTTAATATGACGATACTTCTCAGGAACTTCGATATCGGTCATATGCATGTAGCCCTTGCCAAAGACATAGGTATCCTGATAGACGAGCAGGTAGTTGGGAATTTCTTTGCCATCAACCTGGTTGACATAGAGAGAGCCGTTCCAGGTGGCGCCAGGTGTATAGAGCTTATAAGCCTTAAGAACATCCTCAGTGCTGCCGAGTTTCATTTTGCCCTCAATGCACTGTTTGGCATATTCGCCCAGGCCAGCAGTCGTGGTAAAGCCAAGGGAGTAAGCCCAGGTACCCATACGACCGGAACCGCCAGCTTCGTCAACGGCCTCTTCGACCTTTTTGAGGATGGCGGGCCAATCGCCGGCCTGCTCTTTGAGGTCAATGCCGAAAGCTCCAGGATATCCCATCAGCGGGCTGGGCAGGTCGGCTTCGATAAAGTAGGCGCCAAGTTCAGCAACTTTCTGCAGCAGAGGCTCTGTGTGAGCATCGTTCGTGCAGAAGAAAGCGGTCTTTTCACCATATTTTTTGACCCAGTCATCCATGTGCTCGAGAATGAACATCTGAGCGCCAGCCTGGCCAACATCTGAAGTCGGATCCGGGGCGGTCTCATCGGCAAATTTCATGCCGAGGTCTTCACAGGCCTGTTTCATGATGGCACGGCGGAGAGACAGCAGCTCAATGCCCATGTGACGGGGGAAACTGATGTGGACAAAGGTTTCGCAGCCAAGTTCCTTGGCGCATTTGATGATCAGGTAACCACGGTTGATGTTATCAGCATCAACAACCATATCAGCCACAGGGCCAATGGTCCTCGGGTCTTCCTGTGAGGTACCGGCAAGCAGAATCATATCAGGATGAGCCGCACGAATGTCTTTGAAAGCAGCAGCTGTTCCAGGAACAGACTGGTTCACGACGATGGCCTTCATCATGGGGTCATCAGCGAGACCCTTAATCTGAGCGATCGTGGTTTCCATCTCGGATGAGAAGTTATCGGGGTAGGTCAGATGTTTGATCATACCGCCTTCATCGGCGTTGCCGTAGCGGCGGATCAGTTCTTCCGCACCACGCAGATCATCTTCACTCTGAGAAACGGTACCCGTGACTACGCCGATATGATATTCAGCTTTCGTCCCATCCCAATCCGGGACTTTCTCTACCTCAGTCTCTTCGGCTGCTTTTTCTTCTTTGGTCTCTTCGGCCTTTTCTTCTTTGGTCTCTTCGGCCTTGCTCTCCTTTTCACCAAAGACGGTCACAGCAGAGAGGCTGATGATCATCACGAGCGCGAGCAAAATGGATAGGAACTTTTTCATAAATTTTCCTCCTGTGTCTTCCAGAAAGCCTGTGTTTAGCCCATCCTTTTCTTGTACATAAGCGACAAAGATTCAGGCTGGAATCTTTTTTGTTAAAGGATGGTTGAACAAAGCATTCAGGCTTCTGCCTAGTGAAATTCTAGCACAGGATACTCATCTGTCAATTATTTTTATGAGCGAGTATGTAGAAACATAGGGGGGAGAGCTCCAGATAAGTCATTTTATCAATCGTAAAAAATGCAAAGGAGCTATCTCGACACACTTTCGTGATTTGAGACAGCTCCTGGCTTTGATTCCAACACAGCAGAATATCGATTAGTACCCGGTAGAATGTCGATTAGAACTCGCGGGTGTTTTTTTCTCTGTCATCTTCTTGCTCATCAAAGAAGCTGGTATTGCGCTCACTCCGTGAAGAGTAATGGCTGCGCTCATCTTGCCTGCCCTCGCGGCGCTCAACAAAAGAACTGCGTTCTCTCCGCTCTCCCCTGTCCTCACGCTCGTCGCGTCTGCCGCCACGATCATCACGACCATAGCGATCATTGCGGCGATCATCCCGGCGGGGTCTTCTCTCACGGCCGCCACGTTCTCCACGGAAACTATCACGGCGCTCTCTCCTCTCACCATAGCTGCCGCCCTGATCTCGACTTTCACGGCGTTCCTCGGTCCAGCCTTCCGGCTTTTCCATAAGATCACGCATGGAGAGATTTACCCTGCCCTGGGAGTCAATTTCCGTCACAATGACGCGAACATTCTGACCAGGTTCGACCACATCTTCAACACGGTCGACACGATCCCAGGACATCTTCGAGATATGGACGAGGCCCTCTTTGCCCGGAGCAAACTCGACAAAAGCCCCAAAGTTCATAAGTCGGGTCACCACACCATCAAACACGCTTCCCGGTTCTGGATCGTAGGCGATCGCCCTGATCATGGCAATAGCCTTCTCAGCTGCCTCAGAGTCAGGCGAGGCAATAAAGACATGACCAGTGGAACCGTCTTCGACGATATCAATATCACATTTACTTTCATCTGTGATCCGCTTAATATTCTTTCCACCAGAGCCAATGACCTCACGGATCTTATCTGCGGGGATATCGATCTGTTCGATCTTGGGCGCCCAGGGTGAGAGTTCCTTGCGCGGCTCAGCGATAACCGGCTTAATCACTTCATCGAGGATCTGCATTCGGCCCTTATGAGTCATGGCAAAGGCATCGCGGATAATATCGTAAGTCAGGCCGTCGACTTTAATATCGACCTGAATGGCGGTGATGCCGTTGCGGGTACCACCAACCTTAAAGTCCATATCGCCAAAAAAGTCTTCAATACCTTGAATATCCATAAAGACTTCGTACTGGCTCGTATCACCATCAGCGGTAATCAGGCCGGAAGAAATACCGGCAACCGGTTCCTTAATGGGCACGCCGGCCGCCATAAGGGCGAGGGTACTGCCGCAGATGGAACCCTGTGAAGTTGAACCATTGGACATGGTGACTTCAGAGACCACACGGATGGCATATGGGAACTCTTCCGGTGAAGGAAGTACGGGGAGCAAAGCTCTTTCCGCCAGAGCACCGTGGCCAATTTCGCGGCGTCCAGGTGAACGGCTGGCCTTCGCTTCTCCGACACTGTAGCCCGGGAAATTGTACTGGTGCATATAGCGTTTTTCAACGACAGGATCAATACTATCCAGTTTCTGCGCATTCGCCAGTGTACCAAGAGTCGCAATCGAGACCACCTGAGTTGAGCCGCGCTGGAAACAGGCTGAGCCGTGAACTCTGGGAATAATATCAACAGCCGCAGAGAGAGGACGTATTTCATCCATGGCCCGACCGTCCACCCGTTTATGCTCCTTGAGCAACGCACGGACAACTTTCTTCTCAAGAAGATCAACCGCTTCACCTGTATAAGCTGTCCACTCAGGATTTTTTTCGCTGAGCATAACGCGAATCTTATCTCTGAGAACAGAAACATTATGGTCGCGGGTCGCCTTATCGGCTTCCTGAACAGCCTGCCACATCTCATCATAGGCAAAGTCTTTGACCAGCGTGAAAATTTCTTCAGGGAGAGCAAAAGAGGTGTAGCTGAACTTGGGTTTGCCAATTTCCGCCACAATCTCTTTGATGAAACGGCAGAGTTTCTGAATTTCTTTATGGCCGGCGATGATGGCTTCGAGCATTTGCTCATCGGGAATCTCATTGGCACCGGCTTCGATCATGCAGACTTTTTCTTCGCTGCCGGCAACCGTAAGCTGCAGATCGCTCTTCTCAGATTGCTCAAGATTGGGGCAGACGATAATTTCACCGTCGACAATACCCACCTGAACAGCGGCCACAGGGCCGTTCCAGGGGATATCTGAAATGGCAACAGCAACGGAGGATCCAATCATGGCCGCAATTTCCGGCGCATTATTCTGATCCACAGCCATGACGAGGTTATTGATGTATACATCATTGCGCATATCTTTAGGGAAAAGTGGACGCAGCGGGCGATCAATAGAACGGGATACCAGAATGGCCTTTTCCGAGGGCTTCCCTTCTCGTCTCAAAAAGCCTCCCGGGATTTTGCCAATGGCATACATTTTTTCTTCGTAATCAACACTCAGGGGGAAGAAATCTATACCCTCTCGAGGTTCAGCAGCCGTTGCCGTGGAGAGCACCGTAGTATCGCCATAGCGTACCAGCACTGAGCCGTTGGCAAACTGCGCCAGCTCTCCGGTTTCCAGGACCAGTTTGCGGCCCATCAGTTCGGTTTCAAAAATTCTTTTACTCATTTTTCCTCCAGCTAACGGTACAGACAGTAGCTTGTAGATTCCGGCTCCCCTGCTCTGCAAAAACTGAAAGGACACGAGGACCGCAATCTACGACCCACAGTCTGTACCGATAAAGAAAGGCGGATGAAATTTTCATCCGCCTTTTTTGTTTTACTTTCTCAGATTCAGGCGGGAAATCAAACTACGATAGCGTTCGATATCAACTCTTGAAAGATAGTCCAGCAGCCCGCGTCTCTTACCGACCATCATCAGAAGGCCACGCCTCGAATGGTGATCGTTATTATGGCTCTGCAGATGTTCAGTCAGGTGGTTAATGCGTTCGGTCAGCAGGGCGATCTGAACTTCCGGCGAACCGGTGTCACCTTCCTTGGTGGCATACTCCTGAATGATGCTTTGTTTTTTCTCTTTGTCCATGATAAAACTCCTTCAGAATCCGAAAGCTAAGGCAGGGTTACGTGTCCACAGGCTGAGCAATCGGTCAATCTAGAAAATTTTATCACCTCTGAATGGGTTAAGCAAGTTCTCTCGCCTCAGTCCATTCCTTGACCAGCTGATAGAGAATGGAAACGAGGGGGACAGCAAAAAGAGCCCCATTAACTCCACCAAATCCGCCGCCCAAAATAACGGCCAGGATCACCAGAAGACCCGGAAGACCAATGCGCGTGCCCACCCGTTTAGGATAGATCACATTGCCCTCAATCTGCTGCGTGAGAATATAGGAAATGAGAAAAAGAAGTAATTTCCCCGGACTTACCAGGAAAATAAGAGCAGCCCCGACAAAAGCTGCCAGCCAGGCGCCGACCACAGGAACCATACCCATGAACATGATGATGACGCTCAAAACTATGGTATAGGGAATCTGCAAAATATGAAAGACAATAAAACAAAGCAGGCTGAGCAGAATGGCTTCAGTGAGCTGAACATAAAAGTAGGCGTAAAATGTTTCATCCGCCAGACGGGCTACGTGCATCATCCAACTTCCAGAACTTCCGCTCAGCGCGGTGAGCAGTCGTTTTACACGGCTGCGTATACTTTCGTCACCGATAATCAGGTAGACGCTGAGGATCAGGGCAAGGAAGAAATTGCCAATCAGCGAGGCAAGATTGCTGACAAGGCCACGGGCAAAATTGAGGCCAAAGCTCGTAATGGTTCCGCCGATTTCTGAAAAGCGCTGCTGCAAATTGTTGATAAAGGCCGGATCGATTTTCTTTTCCTGCAGGAGCTCCGTCAAATTACTGGTCAGGCGGTTCATGCTGTTGACATAGTACTGAAAGTTGATGAAAAAATCGGTCAGATTGCGCTGAAAGCTCGGAACAATAAGTAGAACAACCAGGGCAACAAAGCCGATGAATAGTCCATAGGTGATGAGAATAGCCGGAATCTTCGCCCTCTGACCTTTCGCAAACAGAGGCAGCTTATGGAAGCTTTTGCTCAAAAATCGTATGGGTCGGGCAAAGACGTAGTAAAGAATCAGGGCATACCAGAAAGGCAGGAGCAAAGTGAAAAGACGATCCATAAAAGCCCAGATACTGTCGATTTTGACCAGGACAAGAATAGCCAGGAATATCACGGCAATCAGGGGGAAATATTCACTTAATGCACTTTTTTTCATGCCTTTTCTCCTTGAATTTAAACGCTTAAAGGATCACGCTCTGACTCTGAAATCAAATTTGCGTCCTAAAAATTTGCTACCTTAGATGCGCTCTTACCTCGGCCTTAAAAACATCACCCCGCTCGTTAAAGTTGGCAAAACGGTCAAAAGAGGTTCCGGCCGGCGACAGCAAAATGGCATCTCCTGACTGAGCCATGCTGTCCGCGAGTTTCAGAGCTTCCTTATAGTCAGCGGCAGCAGCCATGGGGAAGTCTGTGCGTGACCTTTCCTTGAGAGCTTTTTCAATTTCTGCACGTATCAGAGGTGCATTGGCTCCACAAAATATAACTCCGCGGCAGCAGTCCAGTATGGTCGGGCCGAGACCGTCATAGAGGCAGTTTTTATCTTTACCACCACAGATCATGACCACGGGGACGCCCTGCTCACGAAATGCCGAGAGTGTATGCAGACTGCGGTTGGGCGAACTATCGATGGAGCTGTCATAATAGCGAAGGCCACGGGCTTCCGCAACGAGTTCAACCCTATGTTCAACGCCCTTAAATTCTTTTACAGCCTGGCGCAGTTCCGAACGGCCAACAAGCCCATCCACAGCAGCAAAGGCTGCCAACACATTAACCGAATTGTAGCGGCCGGGTAAGAGCAAGTCCCTGCGCTGGAGCAACTCCTCTTTCGGAGCTGTGGGCTCTGCCTGAAAATACAGGGTATCCCCTTCCAAACCGTAAAGCGGAGCTGTGCCAAAGGGTCGATGTTCAGCCCAGACGAGACGGCCGCGAGCCTCCACTGCCATTTCTTCGCAAAAATCAGCCGTGCCGTTCAGTACTAGTCGGTCGTTAAGATGCTGGTGAAGATATATATTTTTTTTTGCATGAACGTATTCCGCATAGCTCTTATGCATATCGAGATGATTAGGGCTGATATTGGTCACAATTGAGCGCTGCGGACTCTGGCTCATACTAAGGAGTTGAAATGAACTCAGCTCAAGAACGACTTTATCCTCAGCTCTGATGGAAGCCAGCTGATCGAGCAGCGGTGTCCCTATATTGCCTCCAAGAAAAGTTGTGTAACCACCCGCCTTCAACATTCTGGCCATGAGCGTTGCCGTGGTGCTTTTGCCATCACTCCCGGTAACTGCACAGACTTCAGCAGGGCAATAGTTTAAAAAGGCTTCCATCTCAGAGCTGATGATGGCCCCGCGTTTCTTCTCAGCTAAAAGTTCAGGTGTGTCAGGACGAAGAAAAGGGGTGCGGAAAATGAGGTCAAAATTTTTAAGCTCAGAAAGATAGTCAATGCCAAAATGAACAGGCGGCTCATGGCCCGCTGCTTTCAGCTCATCCAGGAAGCCTTTGAATTTATCAACCTCCTTGCGGTCAAAGAGCTCAGTCTCAAGCCCGGCATGAAGCAGCAGACGCACCAGAGGGCGATTGCTGATACCCATGCCGAGAACAGCAATACGCTTATTATTACAAAAACTAAGAAAAGACTGGAGAGGATTTTCTTGCATGCTGGCCTCCGGAAATGTACTTTGGATATTATACAATAAAAAAAGACGGATCCGGAGATCCGTCCTGCTGGTGCGGAAAACAGGACTTGAACCTGCACGACATTGCTGCCACTAGCACCTGAAGCTAGCGCGTCTGCCAATTCCGCCATTTCCGCGTTGCTTTGATACTATAATGGAGCAAAATAAAAAAAGCAAGACCCTATGAAAAATTTTTAAGCCGATAAAACAGCAGGAGCCAGTCATGACGGAAAAAAGCCTCGAGCCAGCCAATAAAACCAGCGAGCAAAAATCATCCGGACAAAAACCGGAGCTTAGTATTTCTGTACGCCGACTGGCTGAACTGCTTTATCGCCGGGGAGGTCTTGCTCCGGCTATCTATGGCGGGGTCGAGGGCATTGAAGGCATACGTGCCCATCAAAAAGCTCTGCACCTCCTGGCCGCCTCTGAAACCTGGGGCAGCTATGAATTTAGTCCTGAATACAGCCTTTCCACAACGATCGAAGGTGAAAATTACCACTTATTCCTGCGCGGTCGGGCAGATCTCATCCTGCACCGTGGTAACGAAACGGTCATTGCAGAAATCAAATCTTTCCGCGGAAAAGCAGATTTTATTCCTGAGGAGGGTGTAGAAGTCCATTGGGCACAGGCTGAACTCTATGCCGGTCTGCTGGCTGCAGGTACAGGCACTGTTGAGGGAAACCGCAGCATGCAGGGCGAACAAAGCCGCTACGAACCGCTGGCTACGGACAACTTTAAGCCAGATCCTGAAGCGCACACTGGCCCCCGGCAGTTCAAACTTCTTCTTGTCTATGTTTCTGTCGATGAAGATTTTTATCTGGAAAAAACTAAAATCCTGACTGCAGAAGAAGCCCTGAATTTTAGCCGGCACGCTGCCACAGTTTATCTTGAACGCGTCTCCAACCTCATCCTCTGGCAGCAGCGCCGCAACGACTCTCTCCGGACCCTGCGCTTTCCTTATGAAAACCTGCGCAGTGGACAGGAAATTATGATGAGGGAGAGTTTGGCCTGTCTGCGCGACAAAGACGTTCTTTTCGTACAGGCCCCCACAGGTATCGGCAAGACCATGGCCGTCCTCTATGCGGCCCTCAAAGGTCTTTCTGCAGGCTATGTGAAACGGCTCTTCTATGCCACAGCCATGCGTTCGACGCGCCTGGTCGCCGAAGCAGCGCTGCGTGACCTGCGCGAAGCCGGGGCCCTGATCCGCAGTCTGACCCTCAAGCCTAAGGAAGACATGTGCCTGGCGCCACAGCTGTTTTGTGATCAGTCTCTCTGTCCCTACGCGCTTAAGTACTATGACCGATTACCCGACGCCATCTCAGAACTGCTCAAAGTCGAAGAACTGAGTCCTGAACGCATCAGCGAAACAGCCCGTCGCCATGAACTCTGTCCTTTTGAACTCTCTTTGGACATTTCCTTTACCTGCGACGTCATTATTGGTGATTACAATCATGTTTTTGATCCCCGCATTCGTCTGCGCCGCTTTTTTGATGAGGAAAGCGAAGCTCCTGTTGCCATTCTCATTGACGAAGCCCACAATCTGCCGCGCCGCAGCCGCAGCATGTATTCCGCTTCGCTCAGCAGTGATAGCCTGGAAAACCTGCTCGCTCTTTTCAGAGGAGAAAGCGCGCCTTTCCGCGGTTTTTTCACAAAGCTCTGCGATCAAACTCAGCTTCTGTTAACCCGAATGAAAAGCACGGAGGAGCTCATGACCAGAGGCGACGAAAACGGGGCCCCGATCTTCCCTCTGGATGAAAATCCTCTGGTGACAGAGAGCGAGAACAAAAACTGGTTTGTCCGCCCGGACTTTCTGGGTCTGCAAAAAAAGCCAGATCGCCTGATCCTTGATCTTGGCCGTGAAATCTTCCTGCTCAGGAATTTTCTCGATGAACAGCGCAGCTTTGAGGGACGCCAGAAAATTCTGCTCATATTTTTTGAAATGCTGCACTTTCACCGCATAGCTGAGGATAAGTTCAATGATGCTTATATCTGCGCGGGACGGATCATCGACGGCAAACTGCAGCTCTGGCTGCTCTGTCTTGAAGCCTCTCGTTTTACCACCGAAATTTATCGAGACCTCCACCCTGTCATATTCTTTTCGGCTACACTCTCACCCTACTCCTATTACGAAGCTCTGCTCTGTGCGGATCGTCTTGAAAACCCTCCCCTTAAGCTGTTTCTGCCCTCACCTTTCCCTGCAGAAAATCGTCTGCTGCTGATTTCCACAGCGGTCTCTCTAAAATACGAAGAGCGGGATCACAGTATCGGCAAAGTCTGCCGCATGATCCTCGATGCCTGCTCCCAGAAAACCGGAAACTACCTGGTCTTTTGCCCTTCCTTCGCTTATCTGGATAAGCTGCGCCGGCACTTAAAAGCTTTAATCCGTCCGGAAAATACAGATTTTCTGATCCAGCCAAGAGGCATGAGTGAACGCCAGAAAAAGGCTTTTCTCAATCGTTTTGAACACTATGGCGAGCGCAGCCTGATCGCCTTCGCCGTCCTCGGGAGTCTTTTCAATGAGGGCATCGACCTCGTGGGCGAGCGCCTGTCCGGCCTGATTATCCTTGGTGTGGGTCTACCTGGTCTTAGCCCGGAGCGCAATCTCATGGCCGGCTACTGTGAGGAAAAATTCGGCAGTGGTTTTCTCTTTTCCTATGTCTTTCCAGCTTTTAACCGCATTGAACAGGCCATGGGCCGCCTTATTCGCAGTGAAACTGATCAGGGCTTTGTCTTGCTCATTGATAAGCGCTGGAGCCAAAGCCCTTACGCCCAGCTCATCCCGGAATACTGGTCACCACATTTTCTTGATGAAAATGAGAATCCTGCCGCAGATATCGCAGCCTTCTGGGAGGACTGCGACGATCATTAAGTTCAATTTACTTTGCTGTCGTCAGACTCATTTTTTCCAGATGGAAGGATCTGTTCTTCACTTAGATATTTTTTCTTGCTCTTTTTCAGCGCTTTAGCATAACGCTTCCCCGTCTTGGTGACCGCGATACCGCCCTGAGCGGTTTCACGCAGCGCTGAGGGTAACATGTGCCCGACACGACCCATGGCCTCGATCACTTCATCCGCCGGTATTTCACTGGCAGATCCGGCGAGCGCCATCTCTGCTGCGGCGAGAGCATTGGCGGCACCCATGGCATTGCGTTTGATGCAGGGAATTTCGACAAGGCCGGCTACCGGATCACAGACCAGGCCTAGAATATTCATCAATGCCATCGCCAGGGCTGAGGCCTGCTGCTCTAAACTGCCTCCGGCAGCCCAGGTCAGCGCTGCTGCAGCCATGCCCGAGGCCGCACCGACTTCAGCCTGGCAGCCCCCTTCAGCTCCGGCAATGGAAGTTTGATTGCCAATGGCCAGGCCAAAAGCTGCGGCGGTGAGCAGATAATGGATTTGGTCTTCGCGGCTGAGCTGAAGTTTGTCACGTACGGCCATGAGAATAGCCGGAACAACACCCGCAGATCCGGCCGTTGGTGTGGCGCATATAATGCCCATGGCTGCATTGACCTCATTAACAGCAAGCGCGTAGCTGATGGCCCTGAGAAAAAGATCTCCGCTGAGGCCCCGGCCACTTTGTCGATAATCCTCCATGAGTTTGGCGGCCCCTCCGGAGAGACCGGAATACGAACGTACACCCTCAAGGCCACGCTCGACCGCTGCCACCATGACATCCAGTTTCTGGCTCATATCCTCCAGAATTTCTTCACGGCTGCGCTCGCCTTCTTCTACTTCTCTGCGCAGAGCAAGCTCCCAAACCGGGATATTAGCTGCCTGGCAGGCCTTAATCATTTCTTTGACAGAGGCAAACATCTTTCACTCTCCGAAGTTCTAGTTATTTAATTATTTCTGATTTTCCCACTTGACTTGTCCAACAATTTGTCTGGCTCATGCAGCTTGCAGCATCAGAACTGAAGCTGTACAACTTTTTGAATATAAGGCAAGCTGCGCAGTTTCATCAGCAACTCATCGGAGACTTTTCCATCAGCCTCCAGAGTCAGCAGCGCAGATTTTCCCTTGCCTTTGCGGGAAAGTTCCATGTGGGCAATATTAATTTGTTCACTGCCAAGCATCTGGGTAATGCTGGCCACGACGCCCACTGTATCCTGGTGCATGATGAGCAGGGAGGGCACATCGCCCATGAGGCGGACGCGATAACCATCGATATTCATGATCTGAACTGCACCTCCGCCCACTGAAACACCAACAATTTCCAGTTTTCCCGCCTTACCATTCAATTGGATACGAGCCGTGTTGGGATGCTGAACGCGCTCATCGCTGGTGTGGATGGTCACCTTCATGCCGGCTTCATGGGCAAGCTGGAGAGCCTCCGGGATGCGCCGGTCAAAAGTGCTCATGCTGAGCAGACCTGCAACGACAGCGACATCTGTGCCATGGCCGCGAAAGGTATGAGCAAAGGAACCATAAAAGGTGATGGCAGCCGTTTCCGGCTGTTCGCCATAAATTTCCCTGGCAATCTCTCCTATACGCACCGCACCAGCTGTATGTGAACTCGAAGGCCCCACCATGACAGGGCCGATAATATCGGCAACACTGTTATATTTCATGCTCTTTCATCCCCTTTTCACTTTCACGTTCACTTTCTCGGATTTCAACTTCAGTCTGAAAGCTGAAATTTTCTAAATCTTCGGCGATTTTGAGCCGCTCGTACTTTTTTTCCATGACTTCTTCACACCAGCAATCCGAAAAAGCAATCACTTCTTTTTTCAGAGATTCTTCTGCCTTAAAGGCAAAGAGCTGCTCAACGCGGCAATCTGCCAGGTAAAGAAGACAGGCCCTCAGACCGGATGACATGCGCAGTCTGCCCCCGCTGTCCGCTTCAAGCGGATGACGCGGGCAGATCAGTCCACCCGTATGAGTTTGAAAGACAAAACCCGGCTCGAAAGACGCATGACAGATGGAGCAATCTCTGAGCCAGGGGCTGAACCCCAGGAGGCACAGGAAACGGTACTGGGCTATGCGCACATCAAAAAGCGGCTCGCTGGACTGACTGAGGCGCTGGCTCGCATAAGCCCAGAGCTCATAAGCTCCAGCAACCGTCTGACCTGAACGCAGAGCATCGCAAAAGAGTTCTGCAAGATGGGCCGCCGCAGAGAGCCGTCTGAAATCTTCGCTCAGAGGAAGAAAAGCATGCAGTAACTCACCCTGATTAAAGCGGAAGCGTCCCTGTGTTTCGAAGAGTTCAAATTCACCGAAAACAAAAGCCTGCGAGAGAGCCGCTGCTCCGCTGCGGCCACGGCCTGCAGCGGCAGAAATACTGATCAGGCGATCATTTTCTCCCAGCAGATCCAGCATACGCCGGTTTTCGCCATAGCGTACCGAGCGCAGCACAAAAGCCTTGCAGAGCAAACGAGGCATCTTTTACTCTCCACCATAGCCCAATTCTTTAAGCGCCGCTGGATTTTCACGCCAGCGTTCTTTCACTTTAACAAAGAGGTGAAGATCGCAGGGACAGTCCAGCAGATACTCCATGCGCTCACGTGCACGGCTGCCAATCTCCTTAATCCGCTCGCCACCCTTGCCAAGGAGCATGGCCTTGTGCTGGCTGCGCTCGCAGTAAATGATCGCTGAAATTTTGACGCGCACACGTTTTTCTTCACCCGTCTCCGCATCCACACGCAGATCCTCATCGAACGATTCAAGGACTACCGCCACCTGATGGGGAATTTCTTCTTTCATCTGGCGCAGGATCTCGGAACGAACGAGTTCACGCACCAGAGAGCCTTCCGTCTGATCGGTCATGACTTCTTCAGAAAAAACAGCGGGGCCTTCCGGCAGAACCCGTTTTATCTCTTCAAGCAGCTCATCCAGTCCTTCGCCCGTTTTCGCAGAGATCGGCACAATGGCCGCCGGTTGCAGAGCCTCATTAAAAGCAGCCATCAGCGGTAAAATCGCAGCTTTGTGAGCAATGTCACATTTATTCAGGACAAGGATAAGCGCTTTGTTTCGATCATGAGCCCTCCTCGCCACGCGCTTTTCAATCTCTTCCACCCGTGGTTTAAAACTGGCTTCAATGAGCAAAAGCAAGACATCCGCTTCATCCATGGCGACACTGATGGATTTGCTCATGGCCCGATCTAAAGCATGTTTCTCGACATGAATGCCAGGCGAATCAATAAAGATCATCTGAGCATCGGCATCATTGATTACCGCACGGATTAAACTTCGTGTCGTCTGAGCTTTAGGTGAAGTGATGGCCAGTTCGCTGCCGGCAAGCTCATTTAAAAGCGTTGATTTGCCAACATTAGGACGGCCTACCAGGGCAATGCAGCCACAGCGGCTGATCCCGCTGAGTTCATTGTTTTTACTCTCTTCCTCCTGAGTCTCCAGGGCAGCAGAAGACATGGAAGCTTCTGACGGTGAACTTGCCCTACTTAGCCTTTCGTCATCCCTGGCCTCCTCGGTCGCATCATTCCTGACCTGGCGGGCCTCACCTTCCTGCTCTAAGCCAAGGCCCACGGCCTCCATAATTTCACGCTGTTTCTCCCGCATACGTTGTTCTTCAGCGGCTTCCATATGATCGTAACCAAGGCAGTGAAGCAGACCATGGATGGCCAGAAAGACCAGTTCACGTTCAAAACTGTGACCATATTCATCGGCCTGTTTTACTGCTTTTCCGGGGGATATAACGATTTCTCCGAGCAGGACCTCACCACTCTCAGCCTCCGGATTTTGCCAGTCATAGCGCTGCAGTTCCTGCTGCAATTTGCCTTCATAAAAGTCAAAACCGGGAAAAGAAAGCACATCCGTCTCACGGTCGACCTCGCGTTGTTCACGGTTCAGCGTGCGCATGGCTGCGGCCGAGCAAAAAGTCAATTCCAGAAGAGCGTGAGTCACCTCCTCCGGCCAGCCAGAATCCTGTGGCAATGCCAGTGCAAAAGCCAGAGACAGAGCTTTTTGCAGAAGTGGCAGCTGACCTTCCAGGGCTACTTTTCTTTGCTTATTACTGATTGTCACGTGAAGAGTCGGCATCCGGATACTTTATCCTTTCATGAAAATGACCGGCATAAACCTGCAGGAAAGCCTGCATGATTTTTTCTACGTCAGCGTAGGACAGGCCGGAATTCTTGAATTGATTCTGCTCATTTTTAATTTTGAGCACATTACGCATAACCTCTTCTGCTTCTTTTAAATTGGTACAGCCAGAAGATTTGACGGCAGCTTCTGTCGAGTCTGCCAGCATGACAATCGCGGACTCACGGCTGGATGGCAGAGGGGTGTGATAGCGGTAGAGATCCGGATTGGGATCAGGGCGTCCTTCCCGCTCAGCTTCAGCTTTGGCTTTATGGTAAAAATATTGAAGGACCGTGCTGCCATGATGCTCAAGAGCAATGCGCAGCACAGGCATGGGCAGATTCAGACGTTTGCCGAGCTTATAGCTGTCTTCAGGATGCCGGGTAATAATGCGGGTTGATTCTTCCGGCGTCAGATAATCGTGAGGGTTATAGCCCTGCTGGTTCTCCGTAAACATGAGCGGATTTTCTAATTTCCCGATGTCATGATAATAGGCCCCAACACGGCAAATCATAGCATTCGCTCCCACAGCCTCAGCTGCTGTATCCGCCAGATTAGCGACCATCATCGAGTGCTGCGAGGTGCCCGGAGCTTCCACGAAAAGACGCCGCATGAGGGGTTGTCCCGGCTGTGAAAGCTCAATCAGGCGCAGCGGTGATACGGTATTAAAAATCATTTCAAAGAGCGGCATGAGGCCTATGGCGGCAATGACTGAAGATGCCCCGGAAAGGACACTCGAGGCCACGGCAACCCCAAAGCTTGCTGCTGTCGTACGCTGCATAAAAGAGTAAGCAGCCGAACTCATAAAGTTGACACAGGAAATGGCCAGGATCAGCTTGGCAAAATTATCCTGACGCGTGATGTTCTGAGTAAAGAGAGCCGCCACAGCACAGCCAAGTATGGCGACGAGCAGAAAAGCCGGGTTAAAGTTGACCATGGGCATGACCGCGACAATAAGAAGGGCACTCATAACAAGAGAGGTTTCAAAGCCAAAATACGCGCTGATCAGCACAGAAGAAAAATAAACCGGTGGCGAAAGCTGCATGCTCTGTCCCAGATAAGCCGAAAAGGCCATGGGGATGAGAAGCGATATCACCAGGGTCAGCATCTCCCGGTTAAAACCAAGAAGCTGCGGCTGCGCAAAACGCAGGTAGATAATGGCAAGAGAATAGAGAATCAGCAGGAGCAGGGCCTGACCGCCGAGAATCTGGTAATCAATGCTCTTCGCATCAATGAGATTCAGTCCCATGAGCAGTGCGTAAGTTTCGTCAGTGATGATATCTCCTTCGCTGACGATACGTGTACCGCGGTTGATCATGATGGGATTTTGCTGGACATTGTTGAAGGCATCCTGGCGGGCATTTTCCGTGGCGACCTGGTTAAAGATAACGTTGGGCTCCAGGAGTACGCCAAGCAGCTGAATCGCAAGATTTTTGTCATTGCGGTAAAAGGATTCGTTCTTGTAGATTGTCTCTACTTCCTCCCTGATGCTATCCCCGATAGAAAGTTCGTCCAGGGACTGTCTCATGATCACGTCGGCACTGGAACGCACGTTATTGCTGAATACAGCAAAACGTTCATTGGACATCTGAAGAATGTCAAGGATCAGCTGAAGATCAGGTTCCTTCTCAAGTTTTTCGCTGATTTCCGCAAGCAAGCCTGTGGCCGCCGCCGTCACTTCGCTATTGCTGGGACGATAGTCTCCTTCGTCCGGGCCATCATTCTGCAGACGGTAGAGTTGTTTACGGCTGGCTGAAACGATTTCCAGAAAGCTGCGGGTTCGGCCCAGTGAGCGATCTGAAACTTCCTGGGATTGTGTCATCTTATTAGGAACCAGGGCTGCAGCTTCAGTGGCACGTCGATGAGTTTCAGCATAATTGACGATGCTTCGCGGAGCCTCAATATCGTAAGGACTGGCATCACTGACATGCAAATTATAGGTTTTAGGACGTGAACCAATATAGACGAGGAGGGTCATAAGAGCAAAACTCAAGATCAGGAGGAGCGGTCCGGACCACTTGAAAAGACCTGTTTTGTCTTTGAGTGAATGTGCGGACTGCTTTTCCTCAAGAGGGCCTGAGTCTGTTTTTTTATCGCGCAGAGGCAGTGGATTTTCCTTCATGATTGTCGTCTCCGAACTTCTGCCGCCGTCAGAGGGCGACGATATTTTTCACTTTTCTCATAAGCGGCAATGATACGCTGAACCAGGGCATTTCTCACGACATCTTCTTTCTTCAGGCGAACGAAACTGACACCCTCAACTGAACCAAGAATGCGTTCGATGTCCTTAAGGCCACTGCGCCGTTCCGGCGGCAGGTCGATCTGCGTGATGTCACCCGTCACGACCGCCCTGGAGCGGAAGCCTATGCGCGTGAGAAACATCTTCATCTGCTCAGCTGAGGTGTTCTGAGCCTCATCCAGTATAATAAAAGCATCGTCAAGTGTACGCCCGCGCATGTAAGCCAAGGGAGAAATTTCTATAGCTCCACGTTCCAGATGGCGAGCAAATTGATCCTGTCCCATAAGTTCATAAAGAGCATCATAGAGCGGACGCATATAGGGATCGACTTTCGTCTGAAGATCTCCAGGCAAAAAACCCAGCTTTTCACCGGCTTCAACAGCTGGCCGGGTCAGGATGATACGTGAGATCTGATGAGTTTTAAAGGCTGTGACTGCCATGGCCACCGCCAGAAAAGTTTTGCCCGTACCAGCCGGCCCGATAGCAAAGGTCAACTCATGTTCACGCATGGCTTTTATATAGCGCGACTGTCCTCTGGTTTTAGCCCGTACCGGTCGGCCTTTAGCGCTCACACAGATCAGCTCGGAAGAAATGCCATCCGGCAGCAGGGCTTCCGTGTCCGAATCGGAGGAGGCCACAGCCAGAAGATAATTGAGCTGCTGTTCACTCACTTCGCCTTCACGCCTGTAGGCCGCCTGGAGATTTCTCCAAATGGCTTCCGCCTGCTGAACCGGCAGATCTTCGCCTTCAATCAGGAGTCCTTCGCCATCCTGAGAGGTCGATACTCCAAAGCAGCGGTCTATGACCGCCGCATTGTGGTTGAGCACGCCCAGCAGAGCCAGCCTTTCTTCGTTATTTGCAACTTCCAGAATTTTCTGCATATTACTTCGTATTATATCAAGTTTTCAGCTAAGCATAGGAACCGATGTCACCGTTTAAGCTTGCTGCCCGTTGTAAAAATAAAACTTAAAGCTGTCTTAATTTTTCTCTGAGAAGCAAGTAGTCAGGCGGCAGTGGGGCCTCAAAAACTTTCTCAAGACCATCTCTGGGATCCGTGAAACGCAGACGGAAAGCATGCAGAGCCTGGCCCTTCATGCCAAAAGTTTCACGTTTGGGAATATAGAGAGGATCTCCGACGATAGGATGACCAATATAGAGCAGATGTACGCGGATCTGGTGGGTGCGTCCGGTTTCAAGTCTGAGTTCCAGCTCGCTATGCTGAGAAAAGTTTTCCAGAACATTGAAGTGTGTGCGTGCTTCTCTGCCGCCGGCCACCACAGCATAGCGCTGACGATTACGTGGATCCCGCCCCAGGGGAGCATCTATGAGTCCGGAACGAACAGGCGGCAGTCCCCAGACAAGAGCACGATAATCTCGTTCGACCTTATGCTCCTTAATTAAAGCTGCCATCTGGCGGTGGAATTTTTCATTTTTTACAACCAGCAGCAGGCCGGACGTATCTTTATCAATACGGTGAACAATTCCCGGCCGACCGCTTTCGCTACCTGTATCTAAATCCTGACCAAGATAATTCAATAATCCGTTAACAAGCGTTCCGGCGCGATGGCCAGGGGCCGGATGAACGACCAGTCCACGTTCTTTGTTGAGGATAAGACAGTCCTCATCTTCATAAATAATGTGCAGCGGGATCTCCTCCGCCTGCGGCCTGCCTGCAGAAGCTGACTCGTCAGGCAGGTAAAGGATCGTATCTCCGGGAACCAGGGCTGTCCCCGCCTTGACATTTTTTCCATTGAGCAGAATGCGCTTTTCCCTGAAAGCCTTGCTGATCTGGCTGCGTGACAACTCGGGCAGCTGGCCCGTCAGCCAGAGATCAAGGCGTCTTGCTGCTTCTTCAGAGTGAATTTCTATGCTTTTTTCGTTCATTATCTTTCCGCCTGGAGGTCAATATTTTTCTTTTCCCTGCTCCTGACTCAGCTTCTCACCGCTTTCTGAGAAAGAAGCAGGCAAAAGCTGATCCAGAATTTCACTTTGTCGCAGCAAGAGGATGAAAAGTAAAACAGAGCCGAGAACGATGCAGGAATCCGCAATATTAAAGCTCGGAAATTCATAGCTGCCAAAATGGAAGCTCAGAAAATCTACAACTGAGCCACGCAACAGACGATCAAGAAGGTTTCCCAGATTTCCAGCGAGCATCATCGAGAGGAAGATCTGAGCAGGGCGATGGCTGCTAAGTCTCAGGATACCCCAGACCAGAAAAAAAGCAGCCAACAGGGCGATAAGAGTAAAAAAGACAGATCCGTACGCATGCTCAGACAAAAAGCCCCAGGCAGCCCCCTTATTGCGAATATGGCTGAAACCAAAAAAATGGCCCAGTACAGGTACATAGTCGCCAAGGGGGATCTTCCTGATCACCAGAGCTTTACTGACTTGATCGATGGCAAGGAGAATAAATCCGAAAATAAATACAGGTGTTAGAGAAGCTTCTCTTGTTTTCAATCCTGAACCTCCACTGCGTAATACGACTCTTTACTTTCAGCGCATAACGCTGAGCTTTTCTATGCCTTCGTAGGGTCTGTCTTCTGATGAACTGAGGCTGCCCTTAAGATCCGGCGAAAAAAGCAGACAGCTCTCAGAAAAACCGACTTCAAAAAGCCCCGCTTTCAGAAGAGCCTCCTGCAGCGCCTTCATTTCCGCTTGAAGGGCTTCAGGAGCGGCATCATTCTGCCCAGGTTCGAAGCGATAAAAGAGGTCCCGGGGCAGCCCGCCCTGCTCGTGATCGGTGGGCAGGGAGAAGATGGTACGCTTCAGATTTTCATTTAACTGGTTGCTCATGGCGCGCAGATCAAGGGGATATGAAAGTGGCACAGTAGTCAGTGCAAGGGCATATTCACCCTGTGCAAGATAGTCCGCATAATCTTTTAGGGGAATATACTTCAGTTCAAGCTGGCAGGAGAGCTGGGAGAGCTGCTCAGCCAGGCGATTCATAAGGGTTCTGCCAAAAGGCGAGGCTGGAGCAGCAAGGACAAGTTTCATCTTTCCCAAAAGCAGGTCAAGCTGTGTCAGGGAATCTTGCTGTCGCTGGGCTGGCGTCTCATTGAATGAGAGGCGACGCCAATCACGGCGGTGGTAGCAAAAGGCTGCATCGCCTTTTACGGGACTTCCCTGCGGCCTTGAAGTCAGGAACGCACGAAAGGTCTGAAGAGTCTGCGCATCGGCAAAGGGACTGTAAGCGCCTTTACCGCAAACCATCAGAGAATAATTAAGGCCCTGCAGAAGTGAACGATTCAAATGATGACGCGGCAGCATTTCCTGAGAAGTCTGCTCATCAAGATAAAGCAGATCCAGTTTTCCCTCTTCGAAAGCAGAGAGCGCAGCCTCCTCAGAATCATAAGGCAGAAAGAGTAAATCCGCAGCCTTGCCTTTTAAATCTCCCTGTGCCACAGCCCGTCCCATGCCGGTCTTTTCATCTAAACTCAGGCGATAGCGGCCGATGCCGGGGACTTCTTTCAGGCTATCACTCAGAGCATAAGCTTCGGGAATGATGGGAAAAGTAAGCACCCAGGGGAGATTTTCCGCCCAGCTTTTGAGTTCAATGCGAAAGCTATTGGGACTTAAAATCAACACTCTCTCAATCGAAGCCAGGGCACGCCGGCCTTCCGGATCCGGACGAACAGCTGAAAAATCCGCCCGCAGCCCGTCAAAGGGATTTCTCTTCCCATCTTCATCAGCTTCTGTATCGACTTCTGTATTCTCAGGATTCTCCGCCTTTTCCTCAGCTCTCTGCTCATCTTTTTCCGTCTGCCCTGGCTTTGCCTGATAAGCCGGTATGCGGACCGGCAGCTCACCCTCAACAGCATTATCCGCTTCTTCCAGGAGATCCAGAGGCTGACTGAGGCCTGGAAGATATGCATAAGGATTAACATCTTCAAGCCCCGCCTCATTTTCTGCCTGAGACAGGTCAGTCATCTGACCGTTGCCAGAAAACTCAGGCATTTCCATTCGCGAGAGCAAAGCAGAACGATAAACAAGCAGTGATACTGCCGCGTCTCTCGCGCGCAAGGGCGACCCATCCGAAAAGCTCTCATCTCGTCTTAAATTCAAGCTCAGTGAAAGATGGTCGTCAGACCATTCCGCCGACTCAAGCAGATCAAGGCGCAGCCTTTCCTGTTCATCCAAACGGAAAAGACCCCGGTAGGCCAGCGACATAGCTGCCTTGCCGCTCGCGTCAAAGGTGTGAAGAGGATTCATCGTCGTCCGTGTTTCCCACCAGAGTCGCAGACTTTTGTCCTGAGGATCCAGATGTATGGGGGCTAAAGTCTCAGACTGCTCAGCAGCGAAATCATCCTGAGCTTCCTCAGCTTCGACCGTCTTTGTTGCTTCACTGACCCTTTCGTCCCTCTGTGAATTTTCTTCTCGTCCTGTCTGCGGGTGGATTTCCTCTGCCCTGACGCTGCTGTGAAACAAGTCCCCCAGTCCGGCAAGGCAAAAGCTGAGGATCAGCAAAAGGATCAAAGCGTCCTTGCCCAGGCGCCGCCTTTGCCGCGTCCATTTAAATTGATAGAGGTCTGGCTGAGTTTTCTTCATGAACCAGATTGTAACATGTGCCGGCGATCAGATTCTCAATAAAATAAAAATCTCCTCGTTCACACTTTTTCTTGAAGTGATACCCCTAAGTCTTTCCCGCACTGGAAGATGATCCTTTGGAACTAAAAAGGACTGTCTCACAACACATTAAAGTTGTGAGACAGTCCTTCTTTTGTTCATTTGGCATAGTCGACGACGCGACTTTCGCGAATCATCTGGACCTTGATCTGTCCGGGATAGCTCAGTTCATCTTCAATTTTCTTGCTGACTTCGTGAGCTTTAAGAATCATCTCATCGTCTTTGACCACATCAGGTTTGACCATGACGCGAATTTCGCGTCCGGCCTGAACGGCATAAACTTTTTCGACTCCAGTAAAGGAGCTGGCAATTTCTTCCAGTTTTTCTATCCGTTTGATATAGGTCTCAACATTCTCACGTCTGGCACCCGGTCGCGCGGCCGAGATAGCATCTGCGGCAGCAACCAGCGCTGCAATCGGATGGATCACTTCCACATCCCCATGGTGAGATTCAATCGCATTGATGACAATCTCCTGCTCATGATATTTTCTCGCCATATCTGCGCCGAGTTCAACGTGGGAACCTTCAAGCTCAAAATCGATAGCTTTGCCGAGGTCATGCAACAAACCTGCACGTTTGGCAAGCGCAACATCAAGTCCCAGCTCAGCAGCCATAGCTCCAGTCAGCCAGCACACTTCTATCGAGTGTTGAAGAACATTTTGTCCATAGCTGGTGCGGTATTTCATGCGACCGAGAAGTTTGACAATCTCGGGATGTAATCCCACCACACCTGTCTCGAAAACAGCCTGTTCACCAGCTTCTTTCATGGTCTGATCCACCTCACGGCGGGCTTTTTCGACCATTTCCTCGATTCTTGCCGGATGAATACGCCCATCAAAGACGAGTTTTTCAATGGCAAGTCGTGCAATTTCGCGACGAATCGGATCAAAACTGGAGAGAATGACAGCCTCCGGAGTGTCGTCGATAATTAAGTCAACTCCGGTAAGATTTTCAAGTGTGCGGATATTTCGACCTTCACGCCCAATGATACGTCCCTTCATCTCTTCATTCGGCAGGTTCACCACAGAAACTGTAGCGTCACTGACGTAATCAGAGGCATAACGTTGAATCGAGCCGACGATAATTTCTTTCGCCCTGGCATCAGCTGTTTCTTTAGCTTCTTCTTCCATCTGGCGAAGCATTACCGCCATGTCGTGACGATATTCCAATCTTGCCTGATCCAGTACCTGCTTTTGCGCTTCCTGCTGGCTTAAGCCTGAAACGCGTTCAAGCTCTGCCTGCTTCTCCTCTTCTGCCTGTTTGATCGCAAGTTCACGATCCTCCAGGGAACGGGCACGCCCATCCAACTCTTTCTCTCTGCGTTCAACAGCGCTTAACTTGCGTCCAAGCTGTTCTTCGCGCTGTTCCATACGATTGAAATCTTTACTCAATTCTGCGCGTCTGTCACGCACAGATTGATCCAAATCGAGCTTTGCTTTATGGACTTCTTCCTTTGCCTGCAGGAGCAGTTCCCGTTTACGATTTTCGGCTGCTTTTTCGTTAGCAGCCAGAGTCTTCTCAGATTCTTCACGAAAACGAACTCTATCTTGCTCAAGTTCTCGACGTCCTTTGTCGAGACCTTTTTTGTAGTAGGAAGAGGTCAGCCAGAAAAGCAGCATGGCACCGAGAACAAACCCCAGTAACATCCATAACCAATAAATGGCAATCACCTCCCAATATTTAGTTTTCAAGTTGCAAGTAAAAAAACTTCCGCTAGTATTGTATGATTTAAGCACTTTGATGTCAACGAAAGAGGTCTGCCCATGATTTTTCGTTATACTGCAGATTCTGTCGATGCAGGCACGAGCGCGGGAAGTGGTCTGAAACGGCATTGTGGCCTCTCCCCTACGCTCGTGAAAGCGATTCGTCTGCATGGAAATCTCGAAATAAACGGTCACTTTGCGCGCATGAAAACTCTGCTGCAGGAAGGAGATATGATTGTAGCCGAGAGTCCACAGCCTGATTCCCCGGCATTACACCTGCCTGCAGATCTGCCTCTGCTCTATCAAAGTCCCTGGTTGCTTGCGCTCTCGAAACCGGCGGGAATAGTGGTTCATCCCAGTCTCAATAAAAATCTTCCTGATCTCTGCAGTCTTCTTTCCGATCAGGCGCTGCATCCGGTCAATCGGCTGGACCGTGATACTACCGGGATCGTTCTGCTGGCCTTAAATGGGCATGCTCATTGGTTGCTCACGCAGTCGCCGATGGAAAAGCGATACCTGGCGATCGTGCATGGTCGTTTTTCTGAAAAAGAAGGCTGTATTCAGGCCGCAATTCGCCGGGCGAGTGACAGTATCATCCTCCGGGAAGTAGGTGAAGACGGCAAAAGGGCAGAAACCCTGTGGCAGGAACTGGATTATTTCCCCAGCAACGATCTCTCGCTTGTGAGCTTTGTTCTGAAGAGCGGTCGCACTCATCAAATTCGCGTACATGCTCGCTATGCCGGCTGTCCCCTTCTGGGCGACAGTCTCTACGGACTCAACAGTCTGCATGCAGCCATCGAAAAGGCTCAAGCTCCTGAAGCCTCTGCCCAGGTTCTCTCTGCCGATCATTTTAAACTGGACCGTCTCATGGATCGTCAGGCCCTGCACGCTGAAGCTCTTAGTTTTACAGATCCCCAAAGCAAAAAGCGGATCCATTTAAAGGATCCGCTTCCTGAAGATATGCTGACTGTTTTAAGGCACTGTGGCCTGCCGGAAAAGAGTCTTTCAGATCAGATCCGGCTGTAGACGGTCTTGCAGATTGAAGCGTTGAGCTTATCTATTTCCTTTAAGGCTTTGTCGCAGCGCTCTGAGGCCTCTTTGACAAAAGCTTCATCTTTCACTGAAGGCAGATTGATCTTGACATTGAAAATGGCGGACTCACAGGCCGCGCGGCACATAAGAGAGGCCACCCCAGCGTCCGTAACTGCATTCTTATTGCCAAATTCTGCAATCTGAGGGAGCAGGCGGGCACATTCCACACAAGTTTCAACGGTATCCAGCGGAGCCCTGGTCGAAGCAAGAGCTGCTGCAGCCAGCGCCGCACTGCGGGCTGCCTTTTCATCGTCCGTGGCTTTGGGCATTTTCAGCGCCTTCATATAGCCCATAAAAGCTTCTGTATCCTTATCAATCAGACCGAGAAAGCGCCCGCGAAGCTCCACGAGATCATCCCCCGCAGCTTCCAGACTTTTCCGCGTTTCTTCGGGAAGAGCCTCGTAAGATTTTTTTCCATAAGAAAGACAGAGCACCATCTTCCCCAGGGCAGCGCCAAGCGCGGCAGCCAGAGCCGCCACGGAACCGCCTCCAGGCGCAGGAGCGTCAGAGGCTGTGAGCTCAAGAAAATCGACTAAAGTCATTTGGGTCATGGAATCCTTGTTCATTGTTTTTTCCTTTCATCAGGCCTGCCAAAGCTATAAGGCAGGGCCCCTGCCCTTCAGTTTCAGGCTACTTAGCCTCTGAGGGCTCAAATCAAGATCATTTCGGGATCGACGAAAGCTGTTGAAAGCCTCATCGCTGCCCGTGTAAATCGAAACGCTTTCAGACCAGAAGAGTGATCACTGTTCAGTACATCTTCTGGAGGCCAGAAGCGATGCGACGGCTACTGTTGAAATACATCCATCCCGGACAACATGCTCACCGCTCTTGAACACATCACAGACCGAGTTAATGCCGAAATGATAGAGCATATATGCCGGACTGGGAGCATCGAAAACGGTGATGTCTGCTAAATACCCTTTCCTGAGCTGTCCAATCTCAGCTTCACGGGAGACTGCTCTGGCGGCTTCACGAGTAACCGCCCTGAGAATTTCTTCCGGTGTGAGCTTCATCTCATAGCAAGCCATAAACATGGCCATCTGGAGGTTTTCGCAGGGCGAACTGCCGGGATTAAAATCAGAAGCCAGAGCAACATGGACACCGGCCTCAAGCATTTTACGTGCAGGTGCGAATTCCTTAACCATAAGAAAATAGCTGGTTGCCGGGAGCAGCACCGCTACCGTGCCAGAAGCAGCCATTTTACGGATGTCCCCATCTGAGATAGACATAAGGTGTTCGGCAGAGGTTGCATGTAGATCTGCAGCCAGGCCAGCACCGCCAAGCGGGGCAATTTCATCAGCGTGGATTTTCAGCTTGAAGCCTTTGGTTTTAGCTGCTTCTGCGATTCGCCTGCTCGTCTCCAGTTCAAAAATACCCTTTTCACAGAAGATATCGACAAATTGAGCCAGATTTTCTTTTTTGACGAGGGGCAGCATTTCCTCAATGATAAAATCTGCATAATGTTCGGCTGAATCAAATTCAGGAGAAATATCATGCGCACCGAGATAGGTAGGGATCAAGTCGAGTGCCTGAAGCTGCGGCAGTTCACGTATCAGGCGCAGCGAACGAAGTTCCGTCTCCTTATCCAATCCGTAACCGCTTTTCGCCTCGACTGTTGTCGTTCCGTGAAGAAGCATGCACTCCAGACTCTTCAGCGCTTTACGACGGAGTTCATCAAGACTCGCTTCGCGGGTCTTTCTGACCGTGGACTTAATGCCACCTTCTTTGTGAATTTCCATATAAGAAGCACCGGCAAGCTTGAGCGCCAGCTCATTTTCACGCGAGCCACCGAAGATGAGATGCGTATGCGGGTCAATCAGTCCGGGGCAAACGGTTTTGTTTCGGAAGTCCAACATTTCATCAACTGATTTCAGAACTTCCTCCGAGGGTGTTCCCGGTTTAACTTCAAGCAGACGCTGACCTTCCATCAGCAGATAGCCATCGACCTTTTCCTGCTGTGGGTCAGCTGTAAAAATAGAGTGGCTCAGGATCAGGCTGCGTTTATTTTTCATCATCACCCTCCAATAAACGAGCTTCGATGACCTGAGACGTCTCAAAACCTTCCAGCTGCAGATAATACATCGCTGTATCCACAAGCGCTTCCATGGGCAGAAGGCCAATCACTTCAGATCCGATCACCGGGACACCATAGCGTGCAGCCTCGGTTTTAACCGCTGAAAAAACCTGATAGAGATGGGTTTTCTTATAATTGGTCATGTTGATGGAAACCTGAACAATGCCCCGATCTGCAAGATCCACTCCCATCGCTTTGCAGTAACGGAAGCCTCCGCCAATAAAGCGGATTTTTTTGGCGATGGCCGTAGCAATATCCAGATTATCTGTGCCCAGGTTAATGTTATAGGCAATTAAAGGTTCGCGGGCGCCCACAGCTGTGACACCGGCTGAGGGATGAATTTCAGCCTGTCCAAAATCGGGTGCCCAGGCGGGATCTTTGATTTTTTCGGCAAAGCCTTCAAACTGACCTTTGCGAATATTGGCTAGATTCTGTCGTTCCGGCCGTGTCGCAGACTCTTCATAAAGATAAACGGGGATGCCATATTTTTCAGCGATCGATTGGCCAACACGCTTGGCAAGTGCATCGCAATCTTCGACAGTGGCATTGCGAATGGGGATAAAAGGAACGACATCGGTTGCACCCATGCGAGGGTGTGCTCCTTCATGCTTTCTCAGATCAATCAGTTCGGCTGCAAGACCAGCCGCCTTGACCATGGACCTTTCCAGTCCTGCAGCTGTGCCGATCACGGTGACAACCGCGCGGTTGTGATCCTCATCCTGGCTATAATCCAAAACTTTGACTTCTTTTTCAGCGTAAAAGGGAGCCATAATTTTCTGCAGGACTTCGGGGTCTCTGCCATTACTAAAATTGGGCACACATTCAATCACTTGGCTAAACATAATAAATCTCCAATTCAAAGATGATCCGGCTAAAATAAGCCGAGATAAACTCGACGCTCTTGCTGCACTCGAAGCGCCTGATGAGCAGGAGCACACAGGGGCTGTTAAGTGGAGCAGAAGCGCATCAGGGGCTGCTCCTGCTCCTCACTTCGCTCAGTCTTTTTTCCTTCTGGCCGCTGAGCCGGCTTTCGAGCCTGTTTTCGCACTGGTTTTCAGGCTGGCTTCAATCTTGTCGACAATCTCACCTTCGCGAATCGCATGATCCATAGCATGCATATCAGGATAAAGGATGCGATCATCTTCCAGATGGGGAACAATCTTACGGATTTCCTTCATCATTCTGGCCGTCCCGCGACCGAAATGTTCTACTTTTCGGAACTCACAGGCCTGGGCCGAGACAATCCACTCGACAGCTAATACCTGGCGCACATTCTTCACAATTTCGAAAGCCTTGCGAGCAGAAATCGTTCCCATGGAAACGTGATCCTCTTTGTTCGCTGATGATGGGATCGAATCCACGCTGGCAGGATGGGCAAGCACCTTGTTTTCAGAAACCAGCGCCGCCGCCGTGTACTGGGGAATCATAAAGCCCGAATTCACGCCTCCATTAGCCACGAGGAAGGCCGGCAGTCCCCCATTCAGCTGAGGATTGACCATGCGTTCAATACGGCGCTCGGCGATGTCCGCAAGTTCAGCAGCAGCCATCCCCAGAAAATCCATATTCAGAGCCATGGGTTCTCCGTGGAAGTTCCCCCCTGAAATGACATCGCCCTTATCCGGGAAAACCAGAGGATTATCGGTCACACTGTTAATTTCAATTTCGAGTTCTTCTCTCACATGTCTGAGCGCATCTGAGACAGCTCCGTGAACCTGGGGCACACAGCGCAGAGTGTACGGATCCTGCACATCGCCTTTGCGGGTATTGATGGATGAGCTTCCTTCCAGCATTTTTAATATAAAGCTGGCTACTTCCAGCTGACCGGGGTGCGGACGAAGCTTATGAACCCGGGGATCTAAAGCCGCTGTGATGCCGCGGAAAGCTTCAAAAGTGAGAGCCGCACCCATATTGGCTGCCTTCAGGCAGATTTCAGCATCATGGAAAGCGAGGCAGCCAACCCCAGTCATCACAGGCGTGCCGTTGGTGATGCCGAGAGCATCTTTGCCCTTGAGAACAACAGGCGTCAGACCTTCCCGCTTTAAGACCTCAGCTGCAGGTTTACGTACACCATCTTCTATGACCTCACCCAGTCCAATCATAACCAGGGCTATATGAGCAAGATTGGCCAGATCGCCCGAAGCACCGAGCGAACCCTTTTCAGGGACATAAGGTGTAATATGGTGATTCAGCATGTCGCAGAGAATTTGCGGCACCTCAGGTGAAACACCGGAAAAGCCGCTGCAATGTGTGTTCAGGCGCAGAAGCATGATAGCCCGTACCACTTCTTCCGAAAAAGCCGGACCGACACCACAGGCATGGCTCATGACCAGATTTTTCTGCAGAGCGCCATTTTCATCCCGGCTGATACAAACTTTTGAAAATTCACCGAAGCCTGTGTTAATCCCATAAGTAGGAACTCCGGAATCTTCGATCTCCGTCACAATTCGGTAAGCAGCGTCAATGCGCTTTTTGGCCGCTTTATCAATTTCGACAGGGCGATAATGACGGCTTACCTCAATGACATTCTCAATGCTAAGGTCATGTCCCGTAAGGACAAGTTTTTTCTGATTCATCTTAAGCTCCTTTACTTTATACATCCATCTCCCTGGCTTCACTGCGCAAGTTAGCAGCAAGTTCAAGGGCTTGTTGATCATCTTTCCGACCGGTCAGGAGTCTGGCAAGTTCGTGCCTGCGTTCAGCTTCATCCAGGACGTCAAGTCGCGTTTCAGTTCTTTCCCCGCACATTTCTTTATGGACATAGAGGTGGTGATCGGCCAGGGACACAATCTGAGCCATATGACTCACGGCAAAGACCTGACGGCCATGCGCCAGCTCTTTCAGGCTCAGACCAACTTTTCCTGCGCTGACCCCGCTGATCCCACTGTCAATTTCATCAAAGATCAGGACAGGAATCCCTTCACTATCGGCGAGGATACTTTTTATGGCAAGCAGAACTCGTGAGCTCTCCCCACCCGAAGCGATTTTAGCCAGGGGCAGCAGATCCTCTCCCCGATTTGCTGCGATCAAAAAGGAAATTCGGTCACGTCCATTTTCGCTCCAATAAGCTGGTGTTCCACGGAGAACTGGCTGAATATCGATAGTAAAGCGAACTTCCGGCATATTGAGTTCACGTAATTTTACCGAGATCTTTTTCGAGAGCTCTTCTGACGCTTTCCGGCGCAGTTCCGTAAGCTCAGCCGCGCAACTCTCGGCTTCTTTTTCTTTTTCCAGCAACTCCCCGCGCAATTTGATAAAGCGGCTTTCGCCGGCTTCCAGATCCGCCAGGCGTTTCTCAGCCTTCACACGAAATTCTGCAATTTCTTCTTCGCTTTCCCCGTACTTTGCCCGCAGCTTATCCCAGACATCAAGTCGGGCGTTGACGGCTTCGCTTTCCTGCCTTTTCTCCATCAAGCTCGAGCCCAGATCACGCAGCTCGCCTGCCAGAAAACCCGTCTCTTCAGCCATCGTCTGGAGGCGAACCTGAATTTCAGCAAGTCTGCGACTGGACGCTGCACTTTGTTTTAATGTGCCTGCCGCTTTACCCAGGAGATGCCGCACAGCGGGCTGTCCCTCCTCTTCGCTGTTCAGCAGAGCTGCAGCCTCCAAAACTTCTTCTTGCACACGTTCGGCCGCACTGAGCAGGCGGAAACGTTCACTGAGCGCCTCAACTTCGCCTGGCTTGAAGTCTGCACTGTGAATCTCCTCAAGCTGGTAGCGCAAGAGTTCCGTCTGGCGCTTTCGCTCTTCTGGATTCATGCCCAGATCCTTAAGTTCCTTCATGCCCTTCAGCCTGAAGCGTCGCAGATTTTTCCAGCGCTCCAGCACAGGCGCTACGCGCTCGCCCAGATAACGGTCCAGTACACGAGCCTGCTCCTGTGGATCATAGAGACGAAGTTGTTCATGCTGGGCATGGATGGCCAGGAGCGGTGCAGCCACTTCTCGCAGGAGGCTCAAGCTCACCATGCGGCCGTTAATTCTGGACGTACTATGGCCATTTTTATCGACCTCGCGTGAGAGGATCAGCCTCTTATCCGAAAGTTCTTCTTCTGACAAAGCCAGGCTCGCCAGAAGTTCAGAATCCAGTAAGCCTGAGGCCTCGCTGAACTCGGCCTCAACAAGGGCGCGCGAAGAACCCTTCCTTACCACTTCCCGATTTGCTCTCAAACCGGAAAGATAAGAAAGGGCGCCCAAAAAAATACTCTTCCCTGCACCAGTTTCTCCGCTGATCACTGTGAGGCCCATCTCCGTGTGCAGATCAAGCTGCCGGATTAAGGCAAAGTCTTGAATTGAGAGCCTTTCCAGCATGCCTTTTACTCGTGCTTGGAACGATGCAGGGCCGGGTCAAGGTGCGAAAGTTCCACCAGGGTCTCACGCATCTCTTCGGCATGCTTGGGAGTATGGGTGGCAATAAAAATGGTATCGTCACCCGCAATACTGCCAATGAGATCATCCAGACGCATCGAATCAAGAGCGGAAGCTGCTGCCTGCGCCATGCCCGGAAGGGTCTTAATGACGACAAAAGAGCTTGCCGTATCAATGGAGGTCACCGCTTCTGAAAAAACCTTCATCAGGCGTCCTGAGGCTCCTTCGCCGCTCCGGTTCATGGTGACATACTTCTGATCTCCATTGGCCGTTGCAACCTTGATGATGCCGAGTTCTTTGATGTCCCGGGAAACGGTAGCCTGCGTGACATCCATGCCCACTTCCTGCAGGGCAGCTACCAGCTCTTCCTGAGTCCCGATGTTTCTGGTTCGGACAATCTGCAGAATGCGCGATTGTCTCGGATTCTTTGAAGGTCTCATTGAATCATCCCCCTTTGCTGTATTTTTTTCGCCAGGGTGACGTAAAACTGTTCTTCACCCAGGCGAAGCAGACGAAATCTTCTTTTGGCCTTCCGCACACGTACGGAGCCGAGTGACATCATCACGCTGTGTTTTCCGTCAGCATTGGCCACAGCTGAAGCTTCCGGATCAGGCAGACAAACCTTGATCTCCGAATCTGCCGGCGCCAGATAGCTGCGATTATGAAGGCTGTGGGGGCAGATGGGAGTAATCAGCATCAGATCCATATCCGGATAAACGATAGGTCCACCGGCAGCCAGCGAATAGGCTGTTGAACCTGTGGGCGTCGCAATAATCAGACCATCACCGGGGATGCGTTCAACGAAGAGATCGTTAATGTAGAGATCTACGGTGATGATGCGTGAGCTTCCTTCCCGACTGATGACCAGGTCATTCAGAGCTTCTGTCCGGCTAAGCAGGCTTCCCTGTTCGTCGCTTGCCTCTATTTCCAGCATCATGCGTGAATCTTCCTGAACATTTCCGTCCATAATCTGATCCACGGCCTCTGCCATTTTGTTTCGATCTATTTCTGTCAGAAAACCAACGCTGCCGAGGTTAATACCAATACAGGGCAAATCTCTGGCTTCGGAAAGATGCGCGGTCGTAAGAAAGGTTCCGTCACCCCCCAGGGAAATAAGCAGGTCACAGGAAGGAAAATCTTTTGTCTGCAAAGAAAACTCTGCTCCACGGGAGCGGAGAATCGAAATAAGTTCATCCCTCACCAGAAAGCCGGGATCGCGCTGCTCGTTTGCCCAAATTGCAAATCGCATAATTATTCCGACTCAGGGAGCTGCTCCGGCAACCAGTCCAGAACCTTTCGGGCGATACCGGCAGCACTAAGCGACTCCCTCTCAAGCAATTCCTTTCTGCTCCCCTGAGGGGCCAGACAATCTTCCACTGCAATGAGCTTCAGCCTAAGTTCTGGCGTTTCGTGAAGATATTCATCGACTAGCGTCAAGCTTGGGGACTGCACTCTGACCCCTTCTGTCACAAGGATAAGCGGGCGTCTCTGAAACTCTTCACCTATCATATCACGCAGATGAATGTTTTTTCCACTAATGTATGAATAGACAGCCGAACTGTAAGAAGAGTTAAGCAGAATCTCTGCAGCGTCTAGGCACGCCTCAGCGGTGGCGCCATAAGCAAGAATGTTCAGGTCCTTGCCTTCGCGGAGTTTGCGCAGGCCAGACAGAGATCGTGGGCCGATAAATGGCAGAGCTGCGGGAGCGTTGTCTTTAGGATAACGAAGAACCGTTGGACCATTTCGGTTCAGGGCATAATCAAGACAAGCTTTAACATCAGCGGCATCCGCAGGAGCAAGCAATTCCAGGTTGGGCAAAGATCCCAAAAGGGCCAGATCGTAGATGCCCTGGTGGGTCTCACCGTCATGACTTACCAGGCCTGCGTGATCCAGCAAAATGGTCACAGGAAGATTTTGCAGGCAGATATCATGCAAAACCTGATCGACAGCACGTTGTAAAAAGGTACTGTAAAGCGCGAGCACAGGTCGGAGTCCACCCGCAGCCAGACCTGCGGCCAGAGTAGCTGCATGTTGTTCCGAAATTCCGACATCAAAAAAGCGCTCAGGAAACTTTTGAGCAAAAGCGCTAAGACCGCAGCCTGAGGTCATCGCCGCGGAAATGGCAACAATCCTCTGATCTGCCTCAGCTTTTTCAAGCAGATACTGGCCTGCCAGCTGAGTGAATGAGCTTGTTCTACCAGACGAAGGCTGCACTCCTTTGCTGATGAGAAAGGGCGCTACACCGTGATATTTGCTGGGTTCATCTTCGGCTTGTTGATAGCCCAGGCCCTTGCAGGTCAGGACGTGCAAAAGTACAGGGTCTTCTCTTTCTCTGCACGCTCTGAGATGCCTTATCAGAGAATCAAGATCATGACCGTCAACCGGTCCATAATAGCGAAAACCAAGTTCTTCAAAGAATGCGCCGCTCTGCCTTCCCACAAGGCGTGCTCTGCTCTTTATATGCTCGAGCCAGCGCTTAAGTTTGGCGGATTTCTGCGGATGCCGATCCATCCTCGCTTTAACGGCTTTCTTAAAATGACGGTAGCCATTGGAAATCCTCAGGTCTTCAAGATATCTGGACAGACCGCCGACATTGCCGTCAATCGACATCTCATTATCGTTGAGAATGACGAGAATAGGATCCCCCCGCTGGCCGGCATCATTCAAAGCTTCGAAAGCCATACCTCCGGTCATGGCTCCATCGCCAATCAGGGCAATATTCTTTCTTCCGCTCTGCTGACGGATCCTATCTGCACGGGCATAGCCCAGAGCGGCTGATATGGAGGTACTGCTGTGGCCGGTATTGAAGAAATCGTAAGGGGATTCTTCACGTTTGGGGAAGCCTGAAATTCCCTCTTTCTGACGCAGTCCGGCAAAGGCTTCGCGGCGTCCTGTGATCAGTTTCCAGGTATAGCATTGATGACCAACATCAAAAATCAGACGGTCTTTTCCTTTTTCAAAATCAAAGACCTTTGCCAAAGCCAGCGTCAGTTCAACCACACCCAGATTAGAAGCAAGATGGCCACCATTTTTAGAAACAGTAGCGATAATTTCCTTCCTGCACTGTGTGGAAAGCTCTTTGACTTCCTCTATACTCAGCTTTTTAACATCTGCCGGGCAGTTGATGCTATGTAGAATATCCTGACTCAATGTGAACCTCAGTTTCTGCGGCTGGAAAGCCAGCGCTGCATACCGTACAGCCAGTCAAGTTGCAGCCCTTTTTCCTCCAGTGACGCCAGTATTTTGACATTAGCCTTATCAAGCTCGGCCAGCCTCTGTTCTGCAGCTTTACGACCGAAGACTGTGACAAAGGTTATTTTACCGTCCCTTCTGTCCTTTCCTGCAGTTTTACCCAGCTCTGCCGTTCCAGCTTCTTCGTCAAGCAGGTCATCACGAATTTGGAAACAGAGACCGCTGTTTGCAGCCAGATCCTGCAGGTCGTGGACGATATTCGCTTCAGCGCCAGCACGGAGTGCCGGGCAGACATAAGCCGCCTGCAGTAATTTGCCGGTTTTAAGTGTTTGCAAGGCAGTAAGCTCTTCCAACGAAATACTTTCAGGCTCTTTCCCGACAGACAGCAGATCGAGACTTTGCCCTCCGAGCATGCCCTTTTGTCCAGCTGCACCCGCCATATAAGCTGATGCCGCCGAAGCCAGCTCACCCTTACGGCACTCAGCGATCAACAGCTCCATGGCCATATTCAGGAGAGCGTCACCGGCCAGTATGGCCTGACCTTCATCAAAAGCTTTATGACAGGAAGCTTGCCCACGGCGTAAATCATCATTATCCAGAGCGGGAAGGTCATCATGGACCAATGAAGCCGCGTGAATCATCTCGAGAGCTGCAGCATACGGCAGGCGTTCGCTTTCGGGAAGTTCAAAAATTTTTCCGACTTGAAGCAGAATCAGGCCACGGACTCGCTTGCCTCCCCCCAGCAGGGCATAGCGCATTGCCCCCCGCAAAGTTGTAAAAGGACCATCTTCCGTCGTCGGAAGCAGGGACTCAAGTATTGCATTAAATCCGGCTCGGTCTTTCTCCAGGGCTTCCGCAAAGACTTTTTCAGACATCACGCTCATATTTGATTAAGGGGAGACTCCGTAAGACCGCCCTCGTCATCGACGCGCAGCTCCGTGATTTTTTCTTCCATCTCATTAAGAATGCGCGAACAATAGCGCGAGAGAAAGACACCACGTTCGTAGAGTTTACCCGATTCCTCCAATTTAGCTTCACCGCGTTCAAGAGATTTGACAATTGATTCAAGCTCGGCTACAGCCTCTTCATAGCTCAGTTTTTTTTCACTTTCAGGGACAGACTGCCCTGCAGACGTGGTCTGTTTCTCAGTTTCAGGTCTTTCCATGTTTTAAGTCTCTCCTTTAATGATTTCTTCAGTTTGCACCAGGACTCGGCCATCCTGCATTCTCAGGCAGAGTTTCATAGGGATATGCATGTCGTGAACGGAGCTGAGCAGCCGACCCTCCTCTGTTTCAACGGCCGCATAGCCGCGAGCCAGAAGCTTCCAGGGAGAAAGATGCTCCAGGCTCTGCTCACGAAAGCTCAAATGCTGTTTTTCCTGCAGCAGCAGGCTGGCTACACTTTGTTCGAGGCGCTGCCGCAGCTGCGTGATTTCTGCTCGTCGGGGTGAAAGGAAGGCCAGGGGCTGTGTGAGCACGGAGCGACGCGAGAGGGCATCGAGAGCCAGACTCTCTTCACGGAAGCGTTTTTCCAGGGCAAAGACCAACGCCCGGCTGAGGCTGCTCAGACTTTGTCTTGCCAGCATCAGGCACTGCCGGATCGACTTATTGAGCTTTTGCTCATCATCCCTCAGACTTTCTATGAGCGCCCTCTTTTCGGGTAAGATCAATTCGGCAGCCGCGGAAGGGGTCGGAGCTCGGAGATCTGCACAAAAATCGCAGATGGAAAAATCGCTTTCGTGACCCACAGCTGAGATGATGGGAATTTTGCTCTCGTGGACCGCCTCTGCCACAATACGCTCATTAAAGCACCACAGATCCTCCAGAGAGCCCCCGCCACGTCCGACGATCAGGACATCTGCCGCTTTCAGAATATTAAACAGTTTGATTCCCCGGGCAATTTCTTCCGCAGCACCGGCTCCCTGCACCTTTGTATTGATGAGGCGCAGGCAGAAACCCGGAAAGCGCCTACGCAGAACATTGA